>Ga0209341_10002819_pt1 | contig 16397 bp, 10 predicted proteins | sample RifCSP13_2_FD_184020 | JGI IMG/M metagenome (GOLD analysis project Ga0209341, IMG submission 184020) | Soil microbial communities from Rifle, Colorado - Rifle CSP2_sed 13_2 (SPAdes) (version 2) | ecosystem: Environmental > Terrestrial > Deep subsurface > Rock core/Sediment | place: Rifle...
CGGATACACCGCCGCGAAGCCGGATGTACCGGCCGCTTACGAGCACCGCAGCCGTCGCGAGCACGAGCGCACCGATGACCGGTGACAAGAGCCACGAGATGTCCTCGGTCCACCCGTGTCCGTTGACCACGATCTTGCTCACGTAGCGCTCCCCTGCAGTCAGCGGGTTCACGCGGAGGAGCAGGTCACCCGCCCACGCCTGCTGCGCGCCCGCCGGGAGCTGCGTCGGAGCGAGAAACGCGAGGAGCACGAACAGGCTCAGCGAGAGGCTGACCCGGTTGGACGCGGCGAAGCAGCTGACGACGAGCCCGAGCGAGGCGAGGAAGACCGCGACGAGCGTCCCCACCGCAAGGCCCGCGACGAGCGCCTCGTCGACGATGCCGACACCATGACCGAGGAACCACACGTACGGCACGGTGATGACGAACGCCGCGAACCAGAGGGAAAGCGCGGCGAGCAGCTTGCCAGCGGCGATCTCACGACGGGAAACAGGGGTCAACAGCAGCGTCTCGAGCGTCCCACGCTCCCGCTCGCCGCTGACCGCGTCCGCTGCGACGAGGAGTGTGAGGAGCCCACCGACCGCGATGGCGACCTGGAGCGTCAGGCTCGTCGACTCACGCTGCTCGAGAAAGTTGAGGTCGGTGTTCGTCGCGACGAGGTACGCGATGATCCCGACGAGCAGGCTGAACGCGAAACTCAGGACCAGGCCCCGACCTCCGAGCCAGAGATCGCGCATCTCCTGGCTGAAGACGACGAGCCAACCGGATGTCGACTCTCGCGCTTGCGTCTGTTCCGACGGATGTGCCACCTGGGTCATCGTCAGGCAGCCTCGGTCATGGCGAGGAATGCGTCGCTCAGCCGCGCGCCCTCCAGCTCGAAGGAGCGGAGCTCGACTCCCGCGTCGAGCAGTTTCCGAACGGCGACACTCACCTGCGCGTCGCCAACCTCCGTCGCGGCCGAGAAGTCGACCTTCAGCCACCCGGCGTGGCCATCCGAGCGCTCGACACGATCGACTCCTGCCGTGCCCGCGAGTGCTGCGACCGCGCGTTCCGCATGCTCCCCTGCAACCTGGAGACGCGCGCTTCTCGGCGCTGCAGCCTGACGGACGATCTCGGCCACCGTCCCTTCGGCGACGACGTGGCCGCGATTCAGGATCATGACGCGCGAGCAGTTCTCCTCGACTTCGGCGAGTAGGTGGGAGCACAGTAGGACGGCAGCTCCCCGTTCGGATGCGATGCTTCGAACATTCGCGAGGATCTGCCGCTGCCCCGCCGGGTCGAGGCCGAGCGTGGGCTCGTCGAGGAAGACGACCTGCGGGTCGTTGACGAGTGCGCGGGCAATTCCCAGGCGCTGGCGCATGCCCCGGCTGTAGGTGGAGATCAGCGACTGCCGACGCTCGCCCAGGCCCATCTCGTCGAGCAGGGTGCGCGCAACCGATCGAGCACTCAGGCGCGAGTGGCCGAAGAGGCGCGCGTGGAATCGCAGGTACTCCTCGCCCGTCTGTCGCTCCGGGTAGCCGGCGCTCTCTGGAAGCACACCGACACGACGCCGAATCTCCGCGGGCCGCGTGTGCGGTATGCCGGCCACGTTGAACTCTCCATGCGTCGGTTGCAGGATCGTCGTGAGAACGCGGATGGCCGTCGTCTTGCCGGCCCCGTTGGGCCCGAGGACGCCCAGAACCTCGCCCGACTCGACCGCGAAGCTGAGATCCTCGACTGCCACGAGCGATCCGTACCGCTTCGCAATGCCCCGGGCCTCGACGGCAGCGCTCACTGCGCGCTCCGACGAGCGCCGGTTGGAGCGGCGCAATTGCAACTGCCAACGAACGACGACTTGGACTCGGCCACGCAGCCTTCGCCTTTCACCTCGGACTCGTTTCCCTTGTTGCTGCCACGCTAGAGGGGGAAGATGAACGAAAGATGACAAGTCGTGACGCTCATCTCACGTTCATCAAACCCTGGAAGGATGACGGAGTCAACGAGCTCAGGGAGATATCCCATGCGTGTTCTGATCGTCGAGGATGAGTTGCGTATGGCGAGCCTGATTCGGCGCGGCCTCGTTCAGGAGGGCCTTGCAGTTGATGTCGCGCGGAGTGGCGAGGACGCCCTCTGGATGGCTCCCGCCTCGGACTACGATGCCATCGTCCTCGACGTGATGCTGCCCGGTATCAACGGCTTCGAGACGTGCCGGCGCTTGCGCACGAACGGAGTCTGGGCGCCGGTGCTCATGCTCACGGCCCGCGACTCGGTCGAGGATCGGGTCACAGGCCTCGACATGGGGGCGGACGACTACGTCGTCAAGCCGTTCGCGTTCGCGGAGTTGCTGGCACGGTTGCGTGCGCTCGTGAGACGCGGCGAGCCGGAACGTCCGAGCGTGCTCGAGGTCGACGACCTGAAGCTCGACCCGGCGACGCGCCGCGTCTGGCGGGGATCGACGGAGATCAAGCTCTCGAACAAGGAGTTCGCCGTTCTCGAGACGTTCATGCGGCGGCCGGACGAGGCGCTCACACGTCTCCATCTCCTCGAGCACGCCTGGGACTTCGCCTACGACAACAGGTCGAACATCGTCGACGTCTATATTCGCCATCTGCGCAAGAAGATCGACGATCCTTTCGACCGTTCCTCGCTCGAGACGGTTCGTGGCGTCGGGTATCGGTTGCGTTCGAACAACGGCGCGTGAGACGCGCTCCGATCCGGCTGCGGGTAGCGGCGGCGTTCGCGCTCGCGATGGCGGTCGTGCTCGTCCTCACCGGCAGCATCTTGTACGTCCGACTCGGCCAGCATCTCGCGCTCGCGATCGACAACCAGCTTCAAGTGAGGGCGCAGGACTTGGGTGTGATCGTCAGCGAGCCCGGCGCGAGCCTCGGCTCGACGGGTGGAATCCGATTCTTCGAGCTCGGGGAGAGCTACTCCCAGCTTCTCGACGGCGACGGTCGAGTAATCGAGGCGAGCCCTCGACTCGGCAACAAGTCGCTGCTGACCGCCGACGAGCTGCGCCGCGCGCTCGAGGGGTCGATCTTCACGAATCGCGACTCCGTGCCGGGCCTCGACGAGCCCTCGCGCATACTCGCCGCTCCGATCGTGCAGAACGAGGAGATGCTCGTTCTCGTCGTCGGGCAGACCCGCGAAGAGCGTGCCGAGACGCTGCGCAGCCTTCGCAACGAGCTCCTCGTCGCCGGACCGTTGGCGCTCGTCCTGGCCACCCTGGCGGGCTACCTCCTCGCGGGACTTTCCCTGCGCCCGGTCGACTCGATGCGCCGCCGTGCCGCGTCCATCTCGGCCGAGACGCCGGGCGAGCGGCTACCGGTCCCCAGCACCGGCGACGAGATCGAACGGCTGGGACGAACGCTCAACGAGATGCTCGAACGACTCGAGGCAGCGCTCCAGCGCGAGCGCGAGTTCGTCGCTGACGCAGGTCACGAGCTTCGCACGCCGCTCGCGCTCCTCCGCACCGAGCTCGAGCTCGCGCTTCGGCACGGAGGCTCGCCCGAAGAGCTGCGGATGGCGCTCCGATCGTCGTCCGAGGAGGTCGACCGCCTCGTTCAGCTTGCCGAAGACCTCCTGCTGATAGCCCGCACCGAGGAAGGGCGGCTCGCTCTCCGGACGGAGACGCTCGACGGCGCAGAGCTCCTCCAGTCGGTGGCGAGACGCTTCGAATGGCGCGCACAGGAATCCGGCCGCCGACTCACGGCAGTGCCGGAGACGTCGAGCTTGGAGTTCGTCGCTGACCGGATCAGGCTCGAGCAGGCGCTCGGAAACCTGGTGGAGAACGCACTGCGCTATGGCGCGGGCGACGTAGAGCTGTCTGCGTTGACGGCCGACGGCGTCGTCGAGCTTCACGTCACCGATCAGGGCGCGGGCTTCCCGCCTGAGTTCCTCGAGCGGGCATTCGAGCGCTTCACGCGCCCGGACGCTGCGCGCCCACGTGGCGGTACCGGGTTGGGGCTTTCCATCGTGCGGGTGATCGCCGAGGCGCACGGCGGCACCGCCCACGCGGCGAACCGAGAAGACGGCGGTTCGGACGTGTGGATTGCACTGCCGCGAGCTGGCCAGCGGCAGGCCCCGAGCTAGGAGCCGGCAGCCGCGTCGCCGCAGAGCTCGGCGGTGAACTGAAAGAGGAGCGGCGCGCCCGCGAAGCGGGCGCCTTTAGGGATCTTCGCGGATCGGGAATCCACGCTAGCGGACTCCCGATCCTGCGCAAACCAACTATTCGTACCGGAGCGCTGCGATCGGGTCGAGTCGCGCCGCGCGGCGAGCAGGGTAGTACCCGAAGAAGATCCCGATCGCGAACGACACCGAGAACGCCAGGATGAGCGACGGCACGCTTACGATTGTCTGCCAGCCCGCGAACACGCCGATCATGCGCGTCGCTCCGATTCCTGCGAGGACGCCGGCGATCCCGCCGAGCACGCTCAGGAAGAGCGCCTCGATCAGGAACTGCATCTGCACCTTCCATGGCGTCGCGCCGACCGACTTGCGGATCCCTATCTCCCGGAACCGCTCGTGGACGGACACGAGCATCATGTTCATGATCCCGATCCCACCGACGAGCAGCGCGATGCCGCCCAGCGAGAAGGTGAGCACGCGAAACGTCGTCGTTGCTCTCTGCGCCTCCCTGATGATGCTCGCCTGGTCTTCGGCCGAGAAATCGTCCGGGTACGAATCGGGGAGCTTGTGCTGCTCACGCAGGACGTCTTCGATGGCTCCGATGGTCGGCTCGATGTCAGCCTCGGTCTCTACGCGGAGGTCGACGTGGACGACGTTGGCGCCCCCAAGCAGTACCCGAGTCACGATGGGGAGCGGCACGAAGATCCGGTTGTCGAGGTTTTCGTCCGCGAGGGACCCTCTTCGCGCTTGGATGCCGATGACCTCGAACTCCTGGCTTCCGACCCGCACTGTCTTTCCGAGAGCGCTCTCGCCGGGGAACAGCCGCTGCTCCGCATCGAGGCCGACGACCATGACGCTTCGCCCGAAGTTGACGTCCGCGTCGGAGATGAGTCGTCCGCGGACCGCGCTTTGGTTCTGGACGTCGGAGTAGATGGCCGTAACGCCCTCGAGCCACGTGTTCGCCTGATTGCGGCCGGCGGAGACCACGATGCTCTCGATGGCCTGGTGAGGCGAGGCTGCCGTGACCGCCGGAAGCTGCGAGAGCGCGGCGATGTCCTGCGGCGTGAGCGTCCGGTCGCTGGCCGACTGGCGTGTGCCGATGGTGATGAACTCGCCGTCCACCTTGATGACATTGCCGCCGAGCCTGCGGATCGAGTCCGCCACCTCCTTCTGGGCGCCCGCGCTGACGGCCGTAACCGCGACGAGCGAGGCCACCCCGATGACGACTCCGAGCGCCGTCAGCGCCGCGCGAAACCAGTTTGCGCGTAACGAGCTCAGCGCGATCCGACTGTGCTCGAGGAGCGTCGTCATCCGACGGCTCCGAGGGGCTCCGCCGCCCTCGAGCGCTCGGTAGGCTCGTCTGCGACGACGAGCCCATCGGCGAACCGGATGATGCGCGATGCGTGATCTGCGACCTCGCTCGAGTGCGTGACCATGACGATGGTCGCGCCCTCGTCGTTCAGGCGGCGAAGAATGGACAGAACCTCGTCGGCGCTCGCCGAGTCGAGGTTACCCGTGGGCTCGTCCGCGAGGATCACGCTCGGCTCCACCACGAGCGCGCGGGCGATCCCGACCCGCTGCTGCTCGCCGCCCGAGAGTTGGCTCGGCATGTGCCCGGCCCGCTCCGCGAGGCCGACGCTCGCGAGCGCCTCAAGTACTCGGCTACGGCGCTCGTCCCTGGAAACCCCTGCATAGACGAGAGGCAGCTCGACGTTCTTGTACGCGTTCGTCCGTGGGATCAGGTTGTACGCCTGGAAGACGAAGCCGATCCTCTGGCCGCGCACGCGGGCGCGCCGCGTCTCGTCGAGCGTGGACATCTCCTGTCCGACGAGCTCGTACGAGCCCTCCGTGGGTCGATCGAGGCAGCCGAGAATCCCGAGGAGTGTCGTCTTGCCGGAGCCCGAGGGCCCCATGATCGCGACGAACTCCCGCTCCTCCACGGCGAAGCTCACGCCTCGAAGCGCCTCGACCGAGACCTCGCCAGACTTGAAGACCTTCGTTACGTCGGCGAGCTCGATGACGCTCGGGCCGGCGTCGTGGCTCATGGCCCGGCAGCTCCTCGCCCGTGCGCGCACCGATGGAACGTGGGAGGGCAAGAGAGCCCCCCCACGGATGTCGGACCGGAGCGAGCGAGGCTCACTCTTCCTCCACGGCTGTGGTCTCGGGGAGGACGACCCGCGCGCCGGCGTCGAGCCCGCTCACGATCTCGATGCGTTCGTTTGTCTCGAGTCCAGTCTCCACCTCGACCTCGGTCTCCTGCCCCGACTCGGCGAGCACGATCACGAATGCCTGATCCTCGTCGTTCGTGGTCACCGCTTCGAGCGGTACGCGGATGACGTCAGACTTCTTCGCGACGATGATCCGAACGCTCGTGTTCATGCCCGGCTTCAACCCCTCCGAGTCCTCGAGGCTGATCCGGACCGGGAACGTCACCACGCCGCCGGTATCCGTTCCGGCGAGCGCGACCTGCTCGACGGTCCCGGCGAACGTCTCCCCGCCGAGAGCGTCGACGCTCACGACAGCTCTCATCCCCACTTCGACCTGCGCAACGTCGAACTCGCTGAGGTTGACGTTGACGCCGAGATTCTCGAGGTCCGAGACGGACGCGACGGGGGTGGTGGCGTCGACGTGCGCGCCCGCCGCCACGAACACGGCAGAGACCGTGCCGCTCCACGGCGAGGTGACCTGAAGCGTTCCCTGCGCTGCACGTGCCGCGGATAGCCGGTTCTGGGCTCCCCGGATCTTGAGGAGTCCAAGCCGTACCGGGACGTCGGCGGTCGGGCTGGCGCTTCCGTTCGACGCCTTGCGCGTGGCGATCCGCAGTGTGCGGAGGTCCGCGCGCGCACGCAGAAGCTCGAGCTCGGCTGCGGTGACATCAGCCTGGGTTGAACCCTGGCGGAGGCGTATCCGCTTCTGCTTCGCGGCATCGAGAGCTTGCTCGGCGGCGGCTATCGCCTCGGGGGAGGGCGAAACGCCAGGTCGAAGGAGGGCGGCGAGCTCCGCTCGAGCTCGGTCGAGCTCGAGCTGCGCAGCGCTGACGTCGGCGGGATCTGGCGGGCCGACCAACTTCGCCAGCCTCGCCTTCGCGGCCGTGATCGCTGCTCGTCCAGCGTCGATCTCCTTCTGCGTCACGGGCTGAGTCCGATCGCTGCGAACGAGCGCCTCGAGATCGGCCTCGGCCTTCTTGACCTCTGCCTCGGCCGTTGCGACTGCCGCTCGATCCGGCGGCCCGTTCAGCTTTGCCAGGCGCTGCTCCGCGAGGGCCACGGCGCTGCGTGCCGCCGTGAGCGACTCGGCGGTAGGTGCTTGCGCGGGCCTCAGGAGCGCTGCGAGCTCGGCGCGGGCTCTCTTGACCTCCGCATCGGCTGAGCTCAGATCCGATCTGGATGCGGGTCCGCGGGCGAGCGCGAGGCGTTGCCTGGCGAGTGCGACGTTGGCCAGCGCGATGTCGAGCGCTCCCGCCCGGGCGGATGGAGGAAGTTCGAGCAGCGCCGTCTCGAGATCGATCTGGGCTTGCGCGGCGGCCGAGTCCGCTGTCCCGCCGTCGTCGATGACGGCCAGCGTCTGTCCGGCGACGACCTTCTGGCCGGGAGTGACGAGGACGTTCGAGACGGTACCGCCTGCGGTCGGGTAGACGGCGTTCGGCGGCGTAGAAGCGCCGCTGCCGGTCGTAGACGAACCGGAGCTGCTCTGACCGGAAAGCCCGTCGACGATCTGGCCGACGCCTCCGACGGTGACGACGATGGGGCCACGTGTGGCCGTGGCAGTGGTCTGCGACGCCTGTGCTTCAGCGCTCCCCTGTAGCCGCCAAACGCCCACCAATACTGCGATCGCGGCGACAACGGCAAACCAGATTAGCGCGCGCCGCGACGGGCGAGCGTGGAGCCCCCAGGTTGTTCTCACCCTCCTCCTCCTCTCAAGGTTCTCTCTGAATATCGCGAATGCGCGGTGAAACGTCAATAAGACTCGACGTTCGGCTAGCTATGCGGACGATGCGACGAAATTCATGCCGCGACCTATTGAACTTGGCCGTGTCTTCTGTTATTAGATGAGGACTACCTCGCGCGGGGCACCCCGGCGAGGGCACTGGGGAGAGGGTCGAAATGGGGAAGAACAGGGCCTGTGCGGCTGCCTTGGCGGTTGCGCGGATCAGCGGTTCCGATCGACGCTGCTCGTGGGCGGCACCGCGGTATGCACCTACGGCCAGACGCCGCCCTCGGCGGCTCACGACCCTCTGCACGCGGCGGCGAGGGCGCCCACTCGGCGCTTTCGAAAACGGAGGCTCGACTCGGCTGGGAGGTCTCGAGACATGATGCGTTGGATCGTTGGTGCGAGCCTTAGGTTCCGGCTCCTGGTCGTAGCTCTTGGTGCGGCAACACTCGTCGTCGGTGTTTCTCAGCTCCGAGCAATGCCGGTCGACGTCCTGCCGGAGTTCGTGCCCCCGACCGTAGAGATCCAGACCGAGGCGCTCGGACTCTCCGCCACAGAGGTGGAGCAGCTCATCACCGTTCCGATGGAGCAAGACCTGCTCATCGGCGTCGCGTTCCTCGACGACATCCGCTCCGAGTCGCTCCCAGGCCTGTCGCGAATCTTTCTCGTCTTCGAACCGGGCACGGATCTGTACCGAGCCAGGCAGGTTGTCGCGGAGCGCCTCACGCAGGCGCACGCGCTGCCCAACGTGTCGAAGCCGCCGCGAATGCTCGAGCCGCTGTCGTCGACGAACCGGGTCCTGATCATTGGGGCGTCCACGAAGACGCTGACGCCGCTTCAGATGGGCGTGCTCGCACGCTGGACGATCGCGCCACGCCTCATTGGCGTCGAGGGCGTCGCCAATGTGTCGACCTGGGGCTTCCGGGACCGGCAGCTGCAGGTCCAAGTCGATCCGGAACGTCTTCGCGACATGAATGTCGGGCTCGTGCAGGTCATCGAGAGTACAGCCAACGCGCTGTGGTTCTCGCCGCTGACGTTCGTCGAAGCGTCGACACCCGGCACCGGCGGCTTCATCGACACGCCGAATCAGCGCCTCGGGATTCAGCACCTCTCGCCGATCAGCTCCGCGGCGGACCTGGCGAAGGTGAGGCTCCAGGACAGCAAGCTGACTCTCGGCGCCGTAGCGTCGGTCGTAGAGGATCACCAACCGCTCATAGGCGACGCTCTCGTCTCGGATGGTGACGGCGATCTTCTCTTCGTGGTCGAGAAGCTCCCGGGGGCCAGCACGCTCGAGGTAACCCGTGGGCTGGAGGCGACTATCGCAGCGATACAGCCCGGCCTTGCCGGCGTCGAGCTCGACTCGACGGTCTACCGACCTGCATCCTTCATCGACACCGCGATCGAGAACCTGACGCTCGCGCTGATTATCGGTGGCGTGTTGATTGCGCTGACTCTCGGCGCCTTCTTCTTCCGCTTCCGGACAGCCTTTATCGCCTTCGTGGTGATCCCGCTTTCGCTGGTCGCGGCGGCGCTCGTGCTGTGGGCGCTCGGGACGACGATGAACGCGATCATCCTGGTCGGGCTCATCGCGGCACTCGCCTTCGCGATCGACGACGGGGTCATCGGCGTCGAGAACATCGAGCGGCGACTCCGCAAGCACCATCAGGAAGAAGACGGCGCATCGACTGCGGCCGTCATCATCGGCGCCACGCCTCAAGCGCGCGGCGTGACGACCTACGCGACGCTCATCACCGCGCTGGCGCTGCTGCCGGTCTTCTTCATGAACGGCCTGGCCGGGTCCTTCTTCCCCGACATGGCCGGTGCGTTCCTGCTGGCCCTGCTCGCGTCCATGCTGGTAGCGATGACCGTCACGCCGGCACTCGCAGCGCTGCTTCTTGCGCGAGCTTCGTTCGAGCGCGAGTCCCCGCTCGTCGGGTGGCTGCAACGCGGGTACGAGTCGACCCTGGCTCGCCTCATTCACCGGCCTCGCTGGGCGTACATCGCGGCTGGTGCTGCGGTGGTAGCCGCGTGCGCCACCTTGCCGTTCCTCTCGACGTCGCTGCTTCCGACCTTCGAGGAGGAGCAGGTCCTGATCCGGTGGGACGGCGCGCCCGGTACGTCACTTCAAGAGATGAACCGGGTTACGGGGCTGGCCAGCCGCGAGCTTCGCTCGGTCGCAGGGGTTCAGAACGTCGGTGCCCACGTTGGCCGCGCCGTCGGTTCGGATCTGTCCGTCAACGCCAACTCGGCAGAGCTGTGGGTGAGCATCGACACCTCCGCCGACTACGACGCGACGTTGGCTTCGATCCGCGACGTCGTGGACGGCTACCCCGGCCTGTCTAACGGCCTGCAGGCGTTCTCGAACAAGCGCGCGAGTGAAGTGCTCTCGGGGTCAGGCACTGGAGACAATGTCGTCGTCCGCCTCTACGGCGAGGAGCCGGACGTCCTGCAGGCACAAGCCGAGAGAGTGAAACAGGCCATCGCGGGCGTCGACGGCGTCTCCGACGCGAGCGTCGAGCTCCCCGCCCAGGAACCGACGTTCGAGGTCGAGACCGACCTGGCCGCCGCTGACGCGCACGGGATCAAGCCCGGGGATGTCCGCCGTGCGGCGGCGACGCTCCTGGGCGGCATTCACGTCGGCAACCTCTTCGAACAGCAGAAGGTGTTCGACGTCGTCGTCTGGGGCTCGCCTGAGACTCGCAACAGCCTCACGAGCATCCGACAGCTCCTGATCGAGACCCCCGACGGGCGCCACGTGCGGCTGGGTGAGGTGGCCGACGTGCGCATCGCGCCCAACCCGGTGGTCGTCCAACGCCACGCCGTCTCCCGGTACGTCGACATCGGTGCGAGCGTGAGCGGCCGCGACCGCGACTCTGTGGTGCGGGATGTCAAGAGCAGGCTCGCCGAGATCCAGTTCCCGCTCGAGTACAACACGGAGGTTCTCGCGGCAGGCGGTCAGCCGCAGGGCCGGGTGATCGGCCTCGCGGTCGCCGCTCTCGTCGGGATCTTCCTCCTGCTGCAGGCGTGCTTCGGGAGCTGGCGCCTGGCGACACTGTGCTTCCTCACCTTCCCGGTCGCCGTGACGGGAGGCGTGCTGGTGGTCGCGCTGGCAGACGGCGGCACGCTCTCTTTCGGCTCTGCGATCGCCCTGTTCGCAGTTTTTGGGCTCGGTGCACGGAACGGCATGCTGCTCATCGAGCGCTTCCGGCGACTCGAGCGTGGAGGCGAGCAGTTCGGTCCGGGGCTCGTCCTGCGCGGAGCACGAGAACGGCTGGCGCCGATCCTGGTGACGGCGGTGGCGACCGCTCTGGCGCTCATGCCCTTCGTGATCAGGGGCGGAATCGCAGGATACGAGCTCGCTCACACGATGGCCCTCGTCATGGTGGGGGGTCTCGTGACGTCGACGTTGCTCAACCTGTTCGTCGTCCCCGTCGTCTACCTGCGCTTCGGATCGAGCTCTGTGCGCGAGGCGGAAGCGGAGTCCGCGCAGGAGCTCGTCGCCAACGGCGCGCCACATGTTGAGGCGTCCACTCCCGCTGGGGTCGCCATGCGGCCGGATGTTCAGCCGGAGCCGGGAACGTGATCAGAACGCAGTCCAATCGAGCGCTGGGAGGAAGAGAGATGCGTCACCGGATTCCATGGATCGTCGCGATCGCGATGGTTCTCCCGCTGCTCCTCACGGCGTGCGGGGGCAGCTCCGGCTCCGCCGAGGAAGCGAGCGGTCCCGCCACGGTCGAGCTGATCGAGGGGACGGACCTCAGTCGCATCACCTTGACCGCGAAGGCGGTGGAGCGACTCGACATCCAGACCGCCGCAGTGGAGAAGAGCGGAGCAGGGAAGGTCATTCCGTATTCCGCCGTGCTCTACTCGCCGAACGGAGAGACCTGGGCATACGTCAGCTCTGAGCCGATGACGTTCCTTCGGCACGCCATCGTCGTCGACCGGATCGACGGGAACAAGGCATACCTGGCGAAGGGGCCCGCGGCCGGAGCGAAGGTCGCGACCGTTGGAGTGGCCGAGCTCTATGGCGCCGAGTCGGGCCTCGGCCAGTGATCCACCCGACGACGAAGGGGAAGGGGAGGCGTAGAGAGCCATGATGCGTTGGATCGTCGGTGCCAGTCTGAAGTTCCGCTACCTCGTCGTCGCGGCGAGCGTCGCGCTGATCGTCGTTGGCGTTGCGACCCTCCGCGACTCGCCGGTGGACGTCTTCCCCGAGTTCTCGCAGCCCAAGATCGAGGTTCAGACCGTCACCATCGGACTGTCCGCCGAGGAGACCGAAGAGCTCGTCACAGTTCCGATCGAGCAAGCCCTCATCGGGCTGCCGGGCCTGGACACGATTCGCTCGAAGTCCGTTCCTCAGCTCTCTGACGTCGTGATGCTGTTCGACCGCGGCACCGACCTCCTGCGAGCACGTCAGCTCGTGCAAGAACGTGTCAGCGCTGTGACTCCGACCCTGCCGACCTGGGCGGCTCCGCCGGTCATGCTCCAGCCGCTCTCGTCGACGAGCCGGGTCATGAAGATCGGGCTCACCTCGGACACGATCTCCCTGATCGACATGTCGAACATCGCGTACTGGAAGATCAGGACACGGCTCCTCCGCGTCCCCGGTGTCGCGAACGCGCCCATCTGGGGCGAGCGGTTGAAGCAGATGCAGGTTCACGTCGATCCGGAGAAACTGCGCCGGAACCAGATCTCGCTCGTCACCATCATGGACTCCACTGCGGAGGCGCTGGGAGCCGGCATCCTGCAGTACTCGGAGGCTTTCAACATCGGAACCGGCGGATTCATCGACACGCCGAACCAGCGGCTGAACGTGAGGCATGTCCTACCGATCACGTCGCCGGCCGACCTCGAGAAGGTCCCCATCTACAAGCAGAACGGCGAACGCGTTCCGCTCGACGCCGTAGCTGATCTGGTCTGGGATCACCAGCCGCTCACCGGGGACGCGGTCATCAACGACGGCCCTGGTCTCATGATCATCGTCGAGAAGCTTCCCTGGGCCAACACTCTCCAGGTCACGACGGAAGTGGAGAAGGCGATCGAGGAGCTCAAGCCCGGCCTTCCCGGCATCGAGATCGACACCACGATCTTCCGCCCGGCTTCATTCATCGAGCTGTCGCTCGACAATCTCGAGAAGGCACTGCTGATCGGCGCGCTGCTCGTGATCCTCGTGATCGGCGTCTTCCTCTTCGAATGGCGCGCGGCGCTCATCAGCGTCGTCTCGATCCCGCTGTCACTCGTGGGAGCAGCGCTCGTGCTCTACTTTCGCGACACGACCCTCAACGTCATGCTCCTTGCGGGCCTGGTGATTGCGCTCGGAGTCGTCGTGGACGACGCGATTATCGGCGTGCAGAACATCGTGCGGCGGCTTCGCGAGGCTCGGAAGACAGGGAGCGACAAGTCGACGGCGACCGTAGTCCTCGATGCGACGCTCGAAGTGCGCGGGCCCATCATCTATGCGACCGCGATCATCCTCGTGGCGATGGTCCCCATTTTCTTCTTGCGGGGCCTCACGGGAGCTTTTTTCAGTCCGCTTGCCTTTTCGTACGTACTGGCTGTCGCCGCGTCCCTCGTGGTAGCCATCACGGTGACGCCCGCGCTCGCCTTGATCTTTCTGTCGAGATCAGCCCTCGAACAGCGCGAGTCGCCGGTGGAGCGCTGGCTGGAAAGGCGCTACCAGGGGGTCCTCGCGCGGATCATCTGGAGACCTCGCTTTGCGTACGTCCTCGCTGGTTTGATCATGGCTGCCGGCATCGCGGTCGTGCCGTTCCTCGGTCAGTCCCTGCTCCCCAACTTCAAGGAGCGGGACTTCCTGATGCACTGGATTACGAACCCCGATACGTCCGGTCCGGAGGAAGTGCGCGTTTCGGTCAGGGCTTGCAAAGAGCTACGGACCATCCCCGGTGTGCGCAACTGCGGATCCCACATCGGGAACGCGTTCTTGGGGGATGAGCCCTACGGTACGTACTTCGGCGAGAACTGGATCAGCGTCGACCCCAAGGTCGATTACGACAAGACGGTCGCAAGCGTTTCCGAGGTCGTCGCGGGCTATCCCGGGATCCAGCGCGACGTGCAGACCTACTTGAGAGAGCGGGTAAAGGAGGTGCTGACAGGCGCGACCGACGCCGTCGTCGTGCGCATCTACGGTGACGACCTGCACATCCTCGAGGAGAAGGCGGACGAGGTGCTGGAGATGATGCAGGGAGTAGACGGCGCTCTCGACCCGAAGAAGGAGCTCCACGTGTTCATCCCGCAGGTCAACGTGGAGGTGGACCTCGCGAAGGCTCAGCGCTACGGCGTCAAGCCTGGCGACGTGCGCCGCGCCTCGGCTACCTGGATGGCGAGTGAGGAGGTCGGAGACGTCTTCGTGGCGGGCAAGGCATACGACGTGCACGTCTGGAGCAAGCCCGCGGCGCGCGACAGCTTGACGGACATTCGTGCGCTCCCGATCGACACGCCCGGCGGGCCGATCAGGCTCGATCAGGTGGCCGATGTGCGGATTCGGGAGGCGCCGAACACGATCTCGCGCGTGAACGCCACGCGCAAGATCGACGTCACGACGAACATCGAAGGGCGCGACCTCGGCTCCGTTGCAAGAGATGTCGAGGAGGGCCTCGAGGAGATCGGGTTCCCGCTCGGGTTCAGCGCGGAAGTTCTGGGTGAGAACAAGGAACGGAAGTCCTCGCAGGGGCGCCTGCTCCTGTACGGGAGCGGCGCCGCGCTCGTGATCTTCCTCCTGCTCCAGGCGTCCTTCGGGAGCTGGCGGTTGGCCACGCTGTCCTTCCTCACGCTGCCGATGGCACTCGTGGGTGGGGCGCTCGCCGCGTACTTCACCGACGGCATCCTGTCGCTGGGCTCGCTGGTCGGCTTTTACACGGTGTTCGGGATCGCGGCGCGAAACGGGATCCTGATGATCAACCACTTCCAGCACCTCGAGCAGTACGAGGGCGAGACGTTCGGCCCCGAGCTCGTGCTACGCGGAGCTCGTGAGCGGCTGTCGCCGATCCTGATGACCACGCTCGCGGCAGGCCTGGCACTCGTGCCACTCGTCGTCGCGGGCAGGATTCCCGGGCAAGAGGTCGAGCACCCGATGGCGATCGTCATCCTCGGTGGCCTCGTCACGTCGACGCTGCTCAACCTGTTTGTCGTGCCCTCTCTCTACCTCCGTTTCGGGAAGAGCTGGAGGCGCACCGAGACCGTCCCGCAGCTGGCATGAGGGTGAGTGGAAGGAGGTGGCGGCTTGCATTTGCCGCCGCCTCGGCGGTGGCGGTCATCGCGCTCGTAGCTACTGCGTGCGGCGGGAGCAAACCGCGGGGAGCTTCCTCCCTCGAGGAGGTCAGGGCCAAGGATTACGACCGTAAGAACTTCACCAACCCGACCAAGGTCGACAACGAGTGGTTCCCGCTCCAGCCCGGCACGCAGCTCGTCTTTCGGGGGACGACGACGGAGGGCAAGGAGACGATCACACATCGCGTCGTCTTCACCGTGACCGACCTGACGAAGAAGATCGACGGCGTGCGGAGCGTCGTCCTTTGGGATCGCGACTACAGTGCCGGCAAGCTCGTCGAGGCGGAGATCGCCTTCTTCGCGCAGGACGACGACGGCAACGTCTGGCAGCTCGGGGAATACCCCGAGGAGTATGAAGGACGCCAGATCCTTAAGTCGCCGCTCTGGATTCACGGTCTTCAGGACGCTCGAGCCGGCCTCACGATGAGAGCCGTGCCGCGCACGGGGACCTCGAACTACTCGCTCGGGTGGGGGCCCGCGGTTGGCTTCAACGATCGGGCGAAGGTGCTGAAGACGGGCACGAAGACGTGTGTTCCCCTCGACTGCTACACGAACGTGCTCGTCACCGATGAGTACAACCCGGACGAGCCGGGCAAGCACCAGCTCAAGTACTACGCGCGGGGGGTGGGAAACGTCCGGGTGGGATGGGCCGGCAAGAACGAGGACACGAAGGAGACGCTCGTCCTGGCCGCGATCAACCGTATCGACGAAAAAGCGATGGCGCACGCCCGCGCGGCGGCCTACCGGCTCGAGGCGAGTGCGTACGACCGCAGGAAGGTCTACGCGGAGACGTCGCCGCTCGAGCGCGGCTGAGCTCAAGCGGCTGAGCTAAAGAGGCTTTCTGGAAGCGGCGCGGCGCGGGCGCGCTCGTTCCGTTCATCGGCACCGCGACAGTCGAGCCAGCCACGCTCTGAGCTCGCACCAGCGGCGCGGCTACGCTGCGCGCGTGCGGCAGTTCCGCTCCTCAGACCTCTACGCGCCCATGGGCGACCAGCCGACCGCGATCGAGCAGATCGTCGCTTCGGTCGCCGAAGGCAACCGCTTCCAGACGATTCTTGGTGCGACCGGCACGGG
>Ga0209341_10002821_pt1 | contig 16394 bp, 17 predicted proteins | sample RifCSP13_2_FD_184020 | JGI IMG/M metagenome (GOLD analysis project Ga0209341, IMG submission 184020) | Soil microbial communities from Rifle, Colorado - Rifle CSP2_sed 13_2 (SPAdes) (version 2) | ecosystem: Environmental > Terrestrial > Deep subsurface > Rock core/Sediment | place: Rifle...
CCGCGGCTGTAAACTCTTAGCCCCCGCCACGGCTTCGCAGCCGAAAGATCACTGTTCCAACCCGTTAATATTTGCCCTCCGCAAACGTCTAATATGGGTGAGCAGGGGAGTAGAAGTTCTACCCTGTCTGTTCAGGCATTTACCTGATGTTTCATGGAGAGGACTCTCCTCCAGATCCTGGGGATGACGACCTCGTGGCCATGTGCCACAGGGGGGAGCGTCAAGCGTTTGACGTTCTTGTGCGGCGCTATATGCACAGGGCCTATCAAATCGCATTGGATTTCACCCACGATGGCGAGGAGGCGAAGGACCTGTCCCAAGAGGCCTTTCTACGGGCGTTCATGCAGATCAAGCATTTTGACCGGAGATCGAGCTTTTATACCTGGTTCTATCGGATTGTCGTAAATCTCTGTCTGGACCATCACCGGCGCAGGGGACGGTTCTTGCGGGAACGGCTCGATGGGAGAAATACGGAACCCGCTGAGGAAAAGGAAATGGCCGGCGCGCCTTCTACCCCGGACCAGGAAGCAATGGCAGGGGAGGTGAGACGTCGGTTGGGGATGGCTCTGGACGGGCTGCCAAAAAATCAGCGCACCGCTTTTCTCTTGAGAAATCATCAGGGGTTATCGATCCCTGAGATCGCCAAGGTGATGGAGACTACTGAGGGGACCGTCAGGGTGCATCTGCACCGCGCCGTGGCGGCCTTGAGGCAGAGTTTAACGGAATTCGCTTAGGGAGGAATCCAATGGTACAGCAGAGCCATTCTCTACGACCGGCCTGTAAAGATTTTGAGGAGCACTTGGTCCTCTACTACTACGGGGATTGCCCGGCACCGGAAAGGGATAAGCTGGAAGAGCATCTCAAGGAGTGCGCTTCCTGTTCCCGGTTCCTGGAAGACCTGCGCGCCTATCTTCCCCTGATCGTAAGGCCGAAAAATCTGCCTCAAGCCTTTTGGGACAGTTATTACAGAGAGCTGCAGAAAAAGCTTGCCGCCTTGGAAGAAAAAGGCGCCTGGTGGAGGGAGTTGCGCTCCTTTGTCCGTCCTTGGGCCGTTCCGGCCCTGGGAGCGGTCTTGGGTCTTGTCCTGGCTCTGGGTGTCACTTTTACCAGAGGCACATGGCGCTTGTGGGAGCGCTCGAACACGGAGGAAATTCCTCAGGAGATCCGGGTTGCGGCAAACGATATAGATTTCTTCGAAGTCATGGATTTGCTCGATTCCATCGATTTGCTTGAGGCGTTGGAGAAGACGAAATCCGCAAGCACGGGGTCCCAAAGGTTATGAAGAGCCGCGGGGTAATCAAATATTTTAGTCTTTTTCTGTTCTTACTTTTGCCCCTTTTGGCAAGGGCGCAGGAACCGTCGCAGCGCTGGCGCCGTTTGGGTCCGGACGAGAAGGCGACTATCTGGCGCAACTATCAGCGCTGGCAGACTCTCCCTCCGCGAGATAAAGAGCATCTTCGCGAAGAATGGAACTATTGGCAGAGTCTCCCCCAGGATCGGCGGGAGAGACTCAAACAGCGCTATGAGGAGCTGCGTCAACTCCCACCGGAAGAGCGCTCGCAGTGGCACCAGAAGTATGAAGAGCAGCGTAAATTTTCGCCGCGGGAGGAGCGGGCGCCGCGTGACCGGCTGAATGAGAAGAAACGACGTGGACCAAAGGGAAAAGACCGGGACTGACCCTATCCCTACTTCATGAACCAACGGCTCGTCGGCTGGACCCTCCGTTAACATTCGGAAATGGAAAACGTCTAACAGGCAGAACGAATGGAGGGAAATCAGATGAAAAAGGTCGTAGCGGTGGTTTCACTGGCATTGCTGCTAACCCCGTCGGCGGCATTTGCCGATAGCTGGAAGCATCGGCGCCCCTGGCATCATCCCAGGACTGTCGTGATCCGGGAGCGGCATCACTATGACGGGGCCGCCATTGCGGCTGGAGTCCTGGGAGGTCTTGTCACGGGTGTCATTCTCGATCGAATTTTAGTTTCCGCTCCGCCTCCCCCGCAACCGGTCTATTATCCGCCGCCTCCCCGTCCGGCCCCGCGCGACCCCTACGATGAGGGATATTCGGACGGGTATGGTCAAGGTGTCGATCGTGGCCGCCGTGAGCGTTACGAGCAGGGACGAAGACGGGGGTATGAAGAGGGCTATGAAGACTCGAGGGCCGGTCGGGGCTTTTAAAGCGCAACGAACTTCCGCAGAACAGATCTCGATACTATAGCACTTCTTCAAATGCCCGGCCCTGCCGGCCGCGGCAAAACCTTTCGGTTGATTTCACCGGTAAAATTTGAAAAAAGATGATGGCTACGGTTGGCTATGAGTCAAACGGAGTCCTATCGCCGGTTTTCCGATACCCAAGGCCATCCCTGGGTAGCGGTAGATGTAGTGGTCTACACACTGCATCGAAGGAGGCTCGAAGCTCTCTTAGTGGAGGTCAAAGAGGGTCCTTTTGCCGGGAAATGGGCCTTTCCCGGCGGGCTGATTGGCGCCGAGGAGTCTCTCGATCAAGCAGCGGAGCGAGAGATCTACGAGAGGACCGGAGTCAAAAACGGCTACCTGGAGCAACTCTACACCTTCGGCAAACCGGAGCGGGACCCGACCACTCGGGCGGTTTCGGTTTCGTATCTGGCGCTGGCGCCCTTCGACGGAGTCCAGCTTCACCCTGCCTCCAAGTACGCGGATATCCGATGGTTCCGCGCCGACCGTCTGCCCCGGCTTGCCTATGACCATGACCAAGTCGGGCGGCTCGCCCTGCAACGCCTTCGCTCCAAGCTCCAATATACCAACATCGTTTACAGCCTGATGCCGTCGCAGTTTACTCTGGGCGAGCTGCAAGAAGTTTATGAGACGATCCTGCAGCGGCGCCTCGACCGCCGCAATTTTCGCAAACGCATCCTCGCTCTGGGCCTGCTGAAGCAGCTAAAGAAAAAGCGACGCGGCACCCATCGCCCGGCCTCCCTCTTCGCCTTCATGAAAAGGCGACCGATGATTATCGAGATGGTGTAGGGTTTACCAGTATTCCCTTGCCCCCTTGGGTCTGAGCACGACGATCTCCGTTTTGGCGGGAAGGGTGGCCTTGCTGACTACCAAAGTGTCGCTGTCGGGCCGGCGGGTGGGAAGGCCCTCCACGAAGGATTGCAGGATAAGGAGGTTGTCCCGATAATGCATGGGGATGGCAACCTTGGGTTTGATCTGCTGCAGGACTTCTCTGGCGGTCTGAGGGGGCATCGTAAAGGTGCCTCCAATCGGGATCAGGGCGACATCGACTTTGCCGAGCTGCTTGAGCTGCTCGGGTGTCAGTGTGTGGCTCAGGTCGCCTAGATGAGTGATGCAAAGAGTCCCGAGGTCGAAGACGAACGCGGCGCCTTTGAGCGCGCCCTGAAGCCCGTTTTGGTAAATCGGGATGTTGTAGATGAAGACATCCCTGACGGTCGTGTTCACCCGATTCCATTCGGCCCCGTAGCGCGCCAGCCCGCGCAGGATGATGGGATTGCCCCGGGCCAGCTCGACGTAGTTGTGATTTGGGTGCTCTCTTCCCACCGTAACCACGTGAGGCACGAGGTCGGGTGTGGGATACATCCCAGGGGCTAACGGGTCCGTGACGATTTTGGTTCCTTTGCGCGTCGTGATTTGGAAAAAGTTGTGGCCGAAGTACTGGATCGTGGCGTCGGCCTCGGCGGCGTGGGCGGCACGGGGAAAAACTCCGGCGACATCCGGATCTCGGCAGGCCGAGTCGGCTCCGTTGACCGCAGAGAGAATCATGCTGAGAGCGGCAAAGAAAACTGCGGGCGTTTTTCTCATGGGTGTTACAGGGATAAGAGATCTCCGCTGGTGAAGCCCGATGACTTGAAAAAGTCGGCGACGTATTCATTGGCCGGGCGCCGCATCAGGGTTTCGGCTTTGTCAACCTGCTCGAAACGGCCGGCTCTCATCACGGCGATGCGATCTCCCAGGGCCAAGGCGTCGACTAGATTGTGCGTGACATAAAGCGTCGTCAGGCGGTTCTCGCGATGAAGCTGGAGGATCTCGCGGCGCATCTTGAGCCGGTTGGGCGAATCGAGGTTGCTCAGAGGTTCGTCCATAAGTAGAATCCGCGGCGAGGTCGTCAAAGCCCGTCCCAGAGCCACGCGCTGCTGCTCGCCGCCGGAGAGTTCGTCAGGTTTGCGCTGATAGAGCCGCGCATCGATCCCAAGCCTTTCGGTCAGGGGTCGCATGAATCCCCGGATCTTCTCTTCCGACCATTTGCGGATCTTGAGCGGCAGGCTCAAATTGGTATACCGCCGCTCGTCGAAAATTCTCATGTGCGGCCACAGGGCGAAGCTCTGAAAGATCATCTGCACCCCCCTTCGGCCAGCGGGGATGTCATTGACCGGAACGCCGCCGATGAAGATAAGTCCGCTGTCGGGCGTCTCAAGCCCAGCGATGAGCCTGAGCGTCGTGGTTTTCCCGCAACCGCTCTCGCCGACGATCACGAGGAATTCCCCGTCATAAACGAAGAGGTCGGCCTGATCGACCGCAATTACGGAACCAAACCGCTTGGTGAGGCGGCGCAACGTGACGGAGACCATCGAGCGCTATGTTATTTGATCGAGGTGGAAAAAACAATAATCCAGTTTTGAATTTTGAGTTTCCGGATCAGCTTAAAACTAGAAACTAGAAACTAAAAACTATTGCCTCCTTAACCGCTAAGTCCCAAGAGATTTACGGCGTTCCCTCCCAGGATTTTTTGTTTGTCCTCGTCCGATACAGACAGGGCGTGGATGACATCCACGGATCGCTTGAGCGGAACTGGGACCGGCGGAAAATCGCTGCCGAATAGAACGTGGTCGACCCCAATCGTCTGCACGGCGCACATCACCGCCGGTGGGTGCAGGCAGACGGTGTCGAAATAGAGCTGTTGGATGTAGCTGGCGGGGGGACGGGTCAGTACATCGGGCTCCCATGGGCCGAAGCTCTTATCCAGTCTAAGCTCGTAACCGAAGCCGAGCCTGCCGGGAAGCATGGGGAGGGCGCCGCCTACGTGGGCGGCAACGATCTTGAGCTTGGGAAACTTTTCCAGCCCCCCCGTCAGGATAAAGCGGGTGAGGGAAAGCGTGGTATCAAAGGGTCTCCCGAGCATCTCGGGGAGGCGGAAGATCTCCATCTTTTCGTTTCCGATCGTAACCCGCGGGGGATGGACAAACAGCGGGACATCAAGCTCGGTGACCAATTCGAAAAACGGGACGGCGCGGGGGGAATCGAGGTATTCTCCGTTCACGCTCGAGTTGACCATGATACCTTTGAGAGCGTAATCGCGGACAGCCTTTTCTGTCTCTTTGAGAACCTCGTCGCCACCAAACGGGATCGAGCAGGCAAGGCCGAGCAAGTGCTCGGGATGCTTGGCGGTCACCTCAGCCGCGAACTCGTTGAATTCTTTGACGACCCCCAGGGGGTCTACGCCGTCAGGGGTCCGGATCCAGTTGTTGCCGAAGACAGTAAGGTCAACACCGCCTCTCTGCTGCTCTTCGATGAGCCCTTCGATGTTGAAGATCGCCGGCGGCGACTTCGGGTGTAACCAGCTCTTGGGTGCCAGGTGGGCATGACAGTCGATAACCATAACTGCTTCTCCTTACCTTTCGTTGGCAACATATTCGGTCGGCTGTGGAGTTGTCAATCTCGTGCCTACTGCCTTCTGCAGCTCGATATGTTAAAAGTCTACTTGTTATGATGCGTACCAAGGCTCAGATTGAGCGGCTCATTCGCGGCGCGCTTGGCGAGATCAAAGCAGACTTGATCATCTCCGGCGGGGAATTAGTCAATGTCTATTCTGGTGAGCTACTTTCGGGGATAGAGATTGCCGTCGTGGACGGAAGGATCTGCTATGTGGGCCCTAGCGCGGCTCACACCCGCGGTCCCTCCACGGAGCATATCGACGCCAAAGGGATGGTGATCGCGCCGGGTTTCATTGACGCCCACACGCATATCAGCCATTTCTGCCGCCCGTATGAATACCTCGAGGCCTATCTTGCTCATGGCGCGACTGCTTTGATCACTACCTGCGATGAGCTTGCCTCCGTTTTTGGCTTTGACGGGGTGAAGCTTTTTCTCGAGGAGGTAGAAAGGCATCCGGCGCGTGTCTTCACCATGCTCTCCATGGCGGCGCCGCAAGACCCGCTATTGTGTAGCACCCGCTCTTTTTCGCAGGCGGAGGTGGCCGAGGCTCTGGCGTACCCGCAGATTTTGGGACTGGGCGAGATCGTCTCTTGGGTACGCCTGATCGAGCGCGACCAGCAAATTCTTGAAAGGGTGGAGATGGCATGGCGCGAGGGCAAGAGGATTGACGGCCATACGGCGGGAGCGAGAGATCAGAAGCTTTGCGCCATCGCCGCAGCGGGAGTTTCGTCCTGTCACGAGCCGATCAGCGAGGAAGACGTGCTCCAGCGCTTGCGAACGGGGTATTGGGTAATGCTGCGCGAAGGCTCTTTCCGGCGCGATCTCGAAGCGACCTTGAAGCCGTTCGTGAACGACGGCCTGAATCCTCAGCGCCTTATCTTAGTGACTGACAGCAAGGCTCCGGACGATATCCTCCGTGAGGGTTATTTGGATTTCGTTGTCAGGCGGGCTATTAAGCTGGGTTTGCCTGCGGTTCAGGCCATCCAGGCTGTCACTTTGAACCCGGCAACCTACTGCGGGCTCGATCGGGATATCGGGGGTATCGCCCCCGGCCGATACGCAGATCTGGTCCTGCTCGAAGACCTGGAGCAAGTACGGGTGCATTCCGTGTACATCGGCGGGAAAGTCGCGGCAAAGGCGGGGAGGACGCTAACACCCAAGGATCCGATCTCGTTCCCGGCTACAATGTTCCAATCTCTCCAGGTTGGCCGTCCGATTACGCCGGAGTCTTTCCGTATTCGGTGCGCTTCGCCTTCAGTCAAGATCCGTGTCATGGAGCTTCTAAGTCTCAATATTACGGCGGAGCGGATTATGCCCTACACTGCGCGCGACGGCGGGCTGGAGGCGGATCCGGATCAGGATCTCATGAAAGTTGCGGTCTTCGATCGGCACGGCGGAACGGGGAAGATCGCGTTCGGGTTTCTCAAGGGGCTGGGGGCCAGGGTTGGAGCGATTGGCACGACAAGTAACCTTGACGAGAATACCCTTTTGGTTGCGGGCAGCAGCGACCAAGACATGGCCCTGTGCGCTAATCTTTTGCTCGAGAGCGGCGGAGGGATGGCTATAGTCGACCAAGGAGAGATTTTAGCGCGGCTCGATTTCCCTGTGGGCGGCATCTTTTCCCTCGAGCCTTGGCCGATAGTCGGAGAGGGGTTAATACGAATTCACCGCTGTCTCAGGGAACGGGGCTCCCGATTTCCCCAAGGTATCTACGCGCTCTGCTTTCTCACATTCGCGACGTTACCTGCGCTGCGTATAACCGCGCGCGGGCTGGTCGCCGTCAAAGAGCGGAAATTGGTGCCGCTGATCGTCGATGAATGAATCAGGACGGGTTCTTTTCGGATGCAGCCTCAGCCGAATCGGGGCGCATCAGGGGCAGGACCTTCCCCTCTTTTTCTCGTTTCATGGAACAGTGTCCTTCCAGGATCGCGCCGTCGCCGATGACCAGGCTTTGGGTGATAACGTCGCCGACGACAACTCCAGGCGGTTGGATCTCGATTTTTTTGTCCGCTTGAACGTCCGCCGTCACCTTGCCGCGGATTAGGGCAGAGGTGCAAACGATTTTCCCTTTGATGGTGGCGTGCTCACCGACGTTCACGTTGCCGTGAACCAGAATCTCCCCCTCAACCTCACCTTCGATGGTCGTGGTTCCTTCGAAGAGCAGCCGGCCGTTAGCTTTGGTTCCGGGACCAAGATAAGCTCCTAGGTCCGAAAGTTGCGCCGCGGCTAATTTGCCTAATTCCGCCATAACCCTCCCCCTGGTTTTTTAACCCCGAATCTAAACCGGATGGGTGATTTTGTCCAGAGCTCACATTCCCATATTTGGCTTAGCGCCTTGCGCCTTCCCATCCCGAGGCAGGGGACCAAGCCGGCTGCGCTGATACAGGTAGAATCACGATTGAGTGGTGAGACCTCCGGAAGAATCCTGCTTCCTCTGAACGCATCACCGGCTAAGGATTTGTTCCACGTAGGATACGATGTTTTGAATTCTTTCGGTTTTAGCGATGAAATGCCGCCCGCCGATGAGGCCGCTATGGGATTTGACCTCCTCCTCGCTCACGATTGAGGTTAAAAAGACGATGGGGACTTTTGCGATAGTGTTGTCCTCTTGAATCTTCTCTGCGACCTCGGGACCGTCCATATCCGGCATCACGACATCCAATATGATGAGATCGGGCTTAAATGCCCTGGCGGCATCGACGCCTACCGATCCCTGGTTCTCCACCCGGACTTCGTATCTGCCGGTTTCCTGAAGCTTGGATCTGACGAGGTCCGAAAAATCTACGTTATCATCAATGATCAAGATCTTTTTCATCGACGGTGCTCCATGAGGCGATACTACTCCAGTTTTTCTTTTTAGCAAACTCACGATGCAAGCGTTCAGCTCGCTATGAGTGAATGGCTTTGGGAGGTAATCGTCGCAGCCGGCAGCCAGGCATTTTTTTTTGTCCTCCGGTAAAGCCTTCGCAGTCGCAGCTAACATGGGAATGGCTGCCGTCTTTGGATTAGCGCGTATCCGGGAGGCGGCTTGAAGGCCGTCCATCTTGGGCAGGGCGATATCCATGATGATCAGGTCGGGAAGCTCTGATGCCGCGAGTTCGACGGCCTCGACGCCGTTTTTAGCGACCACGACATCGTAGCCCAGAATCTCCAATTCCTGCTGTATTACTTCGACGGTTGCAGGATTATCTTCCGCCAATAGAATCCGCGTTTTCACATGCACCCCCTATGTTTGGCTGGGCAACCGAACCGTAAAGGTTGTGCCTTTGCCCACGTCGCTTTGAGCCTCCACTGTGCCGCCGTGGGCCTCCACGATCGTTTTGACGATAAAAAGACCAAGGCCGGTCCCTTCAACGTTTGCCGAGCCTTTGAGACGGCGAAATTCTGTAAAGAGCATAGGGAGTTCGTCCTTAGAAATGCCCATACCGGTGTCGCTGACGCTGGCGCATATCTTACCGTTCTCGACCCAGGACCGTAATTTTACAACTCCTTGCTTGGGTGTGAATTTGATGGCGTTCCCTACAAGATTCCAGAAAGCGCGGTCGAGTTGGAGGTCGTCTCCGAGAATCTCCGGAAGCCCTGCCTTGAGATCCACCTGCAGGGAAATTTCTTTTTGCCGTAACAGCGCCATCTGTTGCTGACCTGCTTCCCGAAGAAGCAGGTTGAGATCAACGGGTTTCGGCTCCAGATTGATGATCCCGGCCTCCGCTTTGGACGCCTCCAAAAATCCGGTGACCAATTTTACAATCCGCTGGCCGTTATCCTGAATGCGGCCTAGCATATCGAGCTTATCTTTTGCCCCGGGGCCTTCCAAGCTTTCGTGGAGGGCCTCGGCGTAGCCCATGATGACCCCTAACGGATTCTTGATGTCGTGGGCCAAGGCCGAGACTAGCTGCCGTTTGATCCTCTCCGTATCTTCCGCTTTTTCGGCTCGGGTTCGCTCTTTTCTTGTCTGTTCGGCAAGGTATCCATAGAGGATGGAAACCCCGAAGAGAAAAGGGATGCGAAATAACAGGTCGGGATCGATCTGCAAGAAGCTTTTGTCGGAGAAGGGATTGATCGAGATTGACAGGACGGCGACAAGCAGGCATCCTACGACGATCTTGATCAGGCTCTCTCCACTCGCAGAGATGAAAAGGCAGAAGTAAAAAACCAGGAAAAGATCCCATGGGCCTTCCCGGTTGGTCCAGATCGCTGCCGAGATCAAAACAGTGTCAACGATCGCGAGAGCAGAGGCAAAGCGCCTGTGCTCGAACGCTGGGTGCGGCAGGCGGTAGAGTACCACAACGGAGATCATCAAAGCCGCGATGAGGGCAAACGCCCAGGGGTCCTGGACAATCTCGCCCTTCTTGAAAAGCATTAGGTAAGAGGTGGCCAGGACCACCAACCACTGGAGGTTGAGGAGCGTTTTCTTCTTGTCCTCAGCCGGCGCGAAACGTGCTAGCTTCATGAGTAGATAGTGCCCTCACATCATCCCTTGGAAGGGTTCTCCCGATGTGCCTGTTCGCCATGGGCCGCGTGGATGGGCAGAGTCACCGTAAACCTGGAGCCTTCGCCCGGATCGCTTTCGACCGCAATCCCCCCTCCGTGGGCCTCGACGATCATCTTGCAAATGACAAGCCCTAGCCCGGTACCCTTCTCCGATGAGGTCTGCCCGCTCGTGGTCTGATGGTATTTCTGAAAGAGAGAGATAATCTCTTCAGGCGCAATGCCTGCTCCAGTGTCTTTAACCCAGAGTTTGATCCCTGCCCCATCATCTCGGCCTGCTCCGACCTCAATCTTTCCCCCTTCCGGAGTGAACTTGATCGCATTGGTTATGAGGTTAAGCAAAACCTGATCCAACCTGCGGGGATCGGCCTCAACCTGAGAAAGATCGGGCTCAACCTGCTCTACAAGCGCGATGCTCTTATGAGAGGCCAAGGGAAGATAAGTTTCCACATTGTTTCGGATAAGCTGATGAAGATCAACCCTTTCCTTGCGTAGATGAACATGACCAGCCTCAAGCTTCGAGAGGTCAAGGAAATCGTTGACGAGGTCGACTAGATTGTGGCACATCGCTTGCATCTTTGCCAGCCATTTTTGCTGTTCCTCGCTGACGGGCCCGAGGAGTCCGTCCTCCAGCATCGCCGCCGCCTATCTTTTTCCACGGCGCTCGGGCCTCATTCCCATTTGTTTTTGCTCAACTCTTCAACGGTATTTTTACCGTGAAGGTCGAGCCTTTGCCGACCTCGCTTTCTGCCGAAACCTCTCCGCCCAGCATTTCGGTAAACTTCCTGACAATATAAAGTCCTACGCCGACCCCACCGTATAGTCTGGTCTCGGAGCTGTCGACCTGACGGAATCTTTCGAAGACGAAGGGGAGGTAATCCTTGGGAATCCCTATGCCCGTGTCCGCGACTTTGAACTCAACAAAGCGGGGGCCAGGCGACGGCGGTCGGGGTTCAGCGCTGACGCCTGACCCCTGATCCCTGACCCCTGTGTCGCTTTCAAGAGCTCTGGCGGAGATGCGCACATTGCCTTTCTCGGTAAACTTGATGGCGTTGTGGATTAAATTTTGTAGAATCTGCTTAATCTTCGCTGCATCTACATTTACAACTGCCAGAGGCGATGAGCAATCCCAGATAAGCTCAAGCGGTTTATTCAAAATAACCTCATAGGCCGACTTAAGCTGGTTGACCAAATCTCCTAAAACCGTCGCTTGTGTCTCAACCTTGATCTTCTGAGCTTCAAGGACCGTGGCAAACAGGATGTTATTCACCATCGCCAGTTGCTCATTGGACTGACGCAGAATTTTCGCCAGGGCGTCCTCTTGTTTTGGATTGATCTCGCCAAGTAGCCCGTCATGGATCATGGCGGTGTAGCCCATGACGACGTTGAGAGGCGTCCTGAGCTCGTGAGACATGACACTAAGAAATTCCTCTTTGACCTTGTTAGACTTTGCTAGGTCAGAGGCTAAGTTGGCCATCTGCTGATACATCTGGGAATTATGAATGGCTATGGCGGCTTGGCGCGCAAGCGTCGTGAGAAGCTCGATCTCATCGCTGCTGAAGTCGTGCTCCGCTTTTGTGTAGAATCCTAAAACCCCCAGCACTTGGTCTTTGACAGTTAGTGGAATTCCCAAATACGAGACCAATCCCTGGCTGCGCAGAAAATCGGGGGCCCAGGCTTTCGGATCGGTTTGGACATTCGGGATTACTACAGGTGCCTTCGTCTCAAAGACCACACGTGGCAAACCGACACCCCGCGGTCCGGCCGTGCGCCATCCCTGTAAGTCTATATTTCGACACGCTACTGGCTCTAACATTCCTGTTTCCGCGTTCCATAACCTGACACTGGTAGCTGAATACGGAAGCAGGAGATCGATCTTCTCCAGCAGCAAGTCCAAGACGGCCTGAAGGTCCAGGGTGGAGGTGATGGCTCGGTCGATTTCCCGAAGCGCTCGGATATGCTTCAGACTCGTTTGTGCCTCTTCATAAAGCTGGGAGTTGTGGATCGCAATCGCCGCTTGGCCTCCCAACGTAGTGAGGAATTCGACCTCGTCGATCGAGAACTCGTGTTCCTCTTTGGTGTAGAGGGAGAGCACCCCCAGCGGCTCTCCTTGGGCGATCAGCGAGACTCCCAGAAAAGAGACCAGGCCTTGTCCACGGAAAAACTCGCGGCTTACGGTCGCCGGGTGCGTCTGGACGTTTCGAACCTGTAAGTGCGCCTTCGTGGTCAAAACTGTCCACGCAAAACCAGGACGTGACGGGGTCTGTGCTTTCCATTCCTTTTCGTCAACGTTGCGAGATGCGATCGGGCTCAGCAGGCCGGTGTCCTTGTTAACCAGCCTGAGCGTAACCGGTAACCCCGGGAAAAACTGATCAACTTTCTCCAGCAGCACATCCAGTACCTTGCGAAGGTCCAAGGTCGAAGTAATGGCCAGGTCGATCTCATGCAGCGCCCGGATGCGCTCGAGATTACGTTGGGTTTCCTCGAACAGACGATCGCGCTCTTTCTGCAGGCGCCTGCGCTCGCGCCGCGTCTCAGCCTCTTGTAGCTCGCGGCGAATCGCAGGAATGAGCCGTCTTAAGTTGCCCTTCATCACGTAGTCGTTAGCCCCGGCTCTCATGGCGGCGACCGCCATATCCTCTCCCATAGTCCCGGAAACATAGATAAAGGGTATATCGAGGTCTTTTTCCCTCAAGAGCAGTAAAGCGTCCGTGCCTCTAAAATCTGGCATGCTGTAGTCAGAGAGGACGATATCCCACGGCTGCTTTTGCAGAGCGGCTTTCATGCCTTCGAGCGAATCCACGCGCTCGTGGACCGGCTCGTAACCGCCGCGACGCAACTCGTGGACCAGCAGCAGAGTGTCGTTCTCTGAATCCTCAACGATGAGGACGCGAAGAGGAATCGCCATCAGTCGCTCCTGGGCGGAGGTTCGTTGAGGATGAGCCAGTAGAGGCCTAGCTGGCGCACGGCTTCGACGAATTGCGTGAAGTCCACAGGTTTGCGCACATAACTGTTGGCCCCAAGGCTGTAGCCGTTGCTCCGATCCTGATCTTCTTTCGAGGATGTCAGGATGACCACCGGGAGCAGGCGAGTGCGGCTATCGGCCCGTATGCGCCGGAGAACCTCCAGGCCGTCCACCTTGGGCAGCTTGAGGTCCAGCAGGACGACCATGGGCAGGGGATGTTTCTTTCCGCTGCCAGCGCCTGCGCCTCCCAAGAGATAATTCAAAGCCTCTTCGCCGTCGCGGGCCACGACCACCTCGTTTTGGATATTATTCTTCTTCAGAGCGCGTAGCGTCAGCTTCTCATCGTCCGGGTTATCCTCGACGAGCAGGATGATTTTGTTGTCCATGGGTATCCTCCCTTCTTTGCCAGTTAACTTGATAGCGTGAAGTAAAACGTTGCCCCTTTTTCCACTTCTCCTTCGGCCCACACCCGGCCGCCGTGCCGGTGAATGATGCGTTGGACTGTAGCCAAGCCGACGCCCGTTCCTGGGAACTCCCCGCGCCGGTGCAAGCGCTGGAAGACGCCGAACAGTTTATCCGCATAAGCTATATTAAATCCTGCCCCATCGTCGCGCACGTAGAAGACAGGCTTCCCTCCCTCGTCCTTCACGCCGAATTCTATCCTCGCCCGGGCGTGCTTTCCGGTATACTTCCAAGCGTTGCCCAACAGGTTTTGCATTACGACTCGAAGAAGTCTCTCGTCACCTGTCGCGGTTACGTTCTCTGCGATAATGAACTCCACCTCCCGCTCGGGTTGGGTTTTGCGAAGACCCTCCCCGATCTCCCTGGCCATAGCGCTCAGATGGGCGATTTCGTGCCGCATCTCGCTACGAGTGACGCGGGAGAGATTCAGCATGTCGTCAATGAGCTGCGCCATGTGTTGTGTGGCTCCCCGTACGCGCTCCAGGTAATCCCGACCCTCGTTATCGAGCTTGTCGCCATAATCTTCCAGGAGCGCCAGGCTGAAGCCGTCGATGCTTCTCAGGGGAGCGCGAAGATCGTGGGAAACGGAATATGAGAAGGCTTCGAGCTCTTTGTTGGCCGTTTCGAGCTGTTGGTTGACGGTGGCAACCTTCGCCTTCTCTACATCGATATCCTCCAAAATGTTGAGCAGAGCGCGCTGGCTATCCTCCAAAAGAGTCTTTTCCGCGTTGAAGTCCTCCAGGATGTTCAGGGTGGCGCGCTGCACCCCTTGCAGCATTCTCTTCTCCTCGTCAAAGTCCTCAAGAATGTTTATGGCCGCGCGCTGCACTCCCTCGAGCCTTCTCCTTTCGTCGCCGAAGTCTTCGAGAATGTTCAAGCTGGCGCGCTGGACTTGTTCCAGCCGCTGCTTTTCGCTGTCGAAGTCCTCCAGGATGTTCAGCGTCGCCCGCTGCACGTTGTCGAGGGTTGTGAGTTTCTCCTGTAGGCTGCCGGCAGGAGGTTCGATGGGAGTTGCCATGTTTATCTCGCAGCTCCTTCAGCCGGCTTTTTCTTCAGCTCTTCGATCACTTTCTTGAGTTCAATCATTTTCAGCTCCCGCCCCACGGTGAGTTTCTGGAATCGCTCCAGCTCCGCCAACCGCTCCAGCTCTTTAGCCCGCTGTTCGGCGACCTGCGCCTCGGCACGCTTTTGGGCGGTGATGTCCCGGGCCGCGGCAAAAACCCCCAGGACATGGCCCCCTGCGTCCTTGTAAACCGATGCGTTATAAAGCACGTCGGTCAAAGAGCCGTCCCTGTGGCGGATCGTGAGGGGGTAGTCGGTGACAAAGCCCTGGGAGAAGACCTGCTGGTAGCCCTCGCGGGCCTTGCCAGGCTCGGTGAAATAGTTGGAGAAGTCTGCTCCGACCAGCTCTTCCCGACCGACGCCGGTTACCTTGACCGTAGCCTCGTTAACGTCGGTGATCTTGCCATCGGGGCTGATGGTGACCAGCGGGTCGAGGCTCGCCTCAACCAGGCTGCGGGCGTACTGGGAAGCGGAGCGCAGTTGTTCCTCGGCCTGCTTTTTTTCCGAGATGTCGCTGCTCATGAGCAGATAGCCGACGGGATTGCCTGAAGCATCGTTTCGGCGCGTGACGACGACACTGGCCGCGAAGCGGGAGCCATCCTGCCGGACACGCACGAACTCACCCTCTGCCAATCCCTTCTCATAGGCGGTCGCCAGCAGTTTTCCAACGGCGCCTGATTTTATATCCTCGGGTGCGTGTAGGATTTCCGAATTCTTGCCGAGGATCGCTTCTGCCGCATATCCGTAGTTGCGCCGCGCCCCCTCGTTCCAAGAAAGGATGCGGTGGTCAAGGTCCTTTCCAATGATAGAGTATTTAATGGAGCTCTGTAGGATGTTATCCAGGAGATTCTTCGTCTCGCTGAACTCGCGCATGACGCGCTTCGATTCGGTGACGTCCCGGGCCGCCGCAAACACGCCGAGCACATCGCCCCGCACGTCCTTGTAGACCGAGGCGTTGTACAAAACGTCGGTCAACTTCCCGTCCCTGTGCCGGATGGTGAGGGGGTAATCGGTGACGAAGCCCTTGGCGAAGACCTGCCGGTAGCCCTCGCGGGCCTTGTCAGGCTCGGTGAAATAGTTGGAGAAATCCGTCCCGACGAGTTCTTCCCGAGGAACCCCTGTCACCTTAATGGTAGCCTCATTGACGTCGGTGATCTTGCCATCCGGGCTGATGGTGACCAGAGGGTCCAGGCTCGCCTCAATCAGACTGCGGGCGTACTGGGATGCCTGCCTCTGGGCGGTGACATCACGGGCGGCGGCAAAGACCCCTAGGACGTTGCCCCGCACGTCCTTATAGACCGAGGCGTTGTACAAAACGTCGATCAACTTCCGGTCCCTGTGGCGAATCGTGAGGGGGTAGTCGGTGACAAAGCCCTTGGCGAAGACCTGCTGGTAGCCCTCGCGGGCCTTGTCAGGCTCGGTGAAATAGTTGGAGAAGTCCGTGCCGATGAGTTTGTCCCTGGGCAGGCCGGTGACTTTGACCGTAGCCTCATTGACGTCGGTGATCTTGCCGTCTGGGCTGATGGTGACCAGCGGGTCGAGGCTCGCCTCAATGAGGCTGCGAGCGTACTGGGATGCCTGTAGCTCCTCTCTTCCCTTGTCATTCGAACGTTTCATGTCGTTCCTCCTTAGTTTGATTGCGGACTTCGGATTGCAGATTGCGGAGACATTCTGAGATACCGAATTCCGAAATCCAGAGTCTTAAATCGGTAGCTGCCACCTGATGTCGAACACCTGAGTGCCATATGATCCCGAACGTGTGTGTCAA
>Ga0209341_10002824_pt1 | contig 16384 bp, 17 predicted proteins | sample RifCSP13_2_FD_184020 | JGI IMG/M metagenome (GOLD analysis project Ga0209341, IMG submission 184020) | Soil microbial communities from Rifle, Colorado - Rifle CSP2_sed 13_2 (SPAdes) (version 2) | ecosystem: Environmental > Terrestrial > Deep subsurface > Rock core/Sediment | place: Rifle...
ACCGAGAGGAGTCGACTTGCCAAACAGGAACATACGGGGCGACTCCTCTCGGTGCTGCACCGAGTCTAGGCGGCCCGTATGACGGATCCGTGTCGCCGGAGGCCCCGAGCCGCCAGGGCCCGCGCTTGCTCAGCCCTGGGCCGGCGGCGTCCCGCTCCCACCGCGGGTGAGCGCGCCGCCGAGCAGGAGCGCTCCGATGACGATCAGGACGATCGGCCCGAGGAGGTCACCGTCGAGCGCCGGGACGTACCGCCGGATCAGGAACCACGCGCCGACGACGATGAGGATCGCGCCGAAGATGACGATGCCGCGGCCGTCGCCCTCGGCCCGCCGGGCGCGTCGGGCTGCCCGCCGCGCCGCCCGGGCGTCGACCCAGGCCTGCCCCGTCGGCTCGGGGGCAGCCGGAGCCGCTGCCGCGGTCGAGGGCGCGGCGGCTGGCGCTGACGAGCCGGCGACCGGGTCCCCCGGAAATGGCGGCGCTCCGAGGTAGACGGGCTCCTCGGGCACCACGATGGCCATGACGATGTACAGGAAGAAGCCGATCCCGCCGGCGAAGACGAGCAGCGCGAAGACGATCCGGACGAGCGCCGGATCCACGTCCAGCCAGTCGGCGACGCCCCCGGCGACCCCGAACAGGACGCGCTCCTCGCGGGAGCGATAGAGGCGTTCACGCATCGCAGGCACCTCCGAAGTCGAGCGAGAACGAGCCAGCGTTGGCCGAGACATGGAGCGTCAACGGGCCTTCGACGGTCGACTCGACGCCTGCGGTGATCCAGTGCTGATCGTCGACCTTCAGGAGCCCGATCTGGTCGAAGTTGTTCGATGCGAGGGCGCCGCTCCAGGTCACACTGAGTTGCCGCCCCTTCGGCACGCACACCGCGACCGATCCGGCGTTGAGGGTCATGGTTACGTCGCGTACCGCGCCCCGCAGGTCGAACGTCGCGGACCCGGCGTTCACGGTCGAGCTCACGTCGGAGAGCGCCGCCACCTCGGCGAGTGCGAAGTCGATCGAGCCCGCGTTCACGGTCACGCTCAGGCTGTCGAGGTTCGCCCCGGCCAGGTCGACGGTGCCGTCGCCGGCGTTGAGGGTGACGCCGAGGTCGAGCGTCGAGCCCTTCGGTAGCCCGACCTGCCAACGAGACGCGTCCTCGAAGAAGCCCATGAAGTCCCGGCGATCGGGCGGCCGGATCTCGACGCGCCCGAGGTCGGCCTCGACCTCGGGTCCGCGGCCGGCGGGCGACGTTCCCGTGAGCGTCCAGTCCGAGCCGTCGACGGCGGACACCGCGAGGGTCCCGCAGTTGAACTCGATGCCGACGCGCCCGTTCGTTTCGAGCGTCCCGGAGCGGTCGCCGAAGCTTGCCCCGCCATCGCCGCCGCCGGAGCCGCAGGCGCCGAAGGCCGGGAAGCCGCCGAACCCGGTCGAGATCAGCCCGCCGACCATGACCCCGAGGACGACGACCGAGATCGCGCTCCCAACCAGCTCGCCGGGCGTCCGGCGCAGGATGAGCCCGAGCCCCCAGCCGATGAGGAGCAGCGGCCACAGGCTGGGCCACTCGTCGACGAGCCCGGCATCGAGGTAGCCGGCCCGGACGAGGAGTGGGATCGCCCCGACGATGATGAGGAAGGCTCCCCAGCCGAGGAGCCGGCGGTCGATGTGCACGGTTGTCCCTCCAGGCGCGCCCGGCGAACCCGATGGGCGTCGAGCGCCGGGCCCGCGGCCCTGCATGGCGAGTGGCGCGCCGTCCGATGACGGTACATGGTGGCGCGCGAAGACGTCCGAGTCGATCGGCCCGAATCGGCTCGGCCGAACGGCCGATCTCGTCGCCGGTCCCGGGGATGCTAGGCTCGCGGCGGGAGAGCAGGGAGGCAGCGTGAGCGGATGCCCGTGGCGGCGGTGATCTTCGATCTCGACGGGGTGATCGTCGATTCCGAGATCTGGTGGCACGAGGAACGGGCTGCCTGGGCGGCCGCGCACGGCCTCCGCTGGACGGAGGCCGATACCCGGGCCGTCATGGGCGCCAACTCGGCCGGCTGGGCGCGGATCATGCGCGAGCGCCTCGGCCTGGCCGAGGCCGCCGAGGCGACGATCCTCGAAGCGATCGTCGGCCGGGTCACCAACCGCTACGCGACAGGGGTCCCGGTCATCGACGGCGCCGTCGGGACCGTCCGTCGGATCGCGGCGCGATGGCCGGTCGCGATCGCGTCGTCCGCCCATCGGCGGGTCATCGACGCGGCCCTCGCGGCGACGGGCCTGCGGGATACGGTCCCGGTGGTCGTCTCGTCCGACGAGGTCGACCACGGCAAGCCGGCACCGGACGTCTACCTCGAGGCGGCTCGCCGGCTCCGCGTGAACCCGGCCGGGTGCGTCGTCATCGAGGATTCGATCAACGGCCTCCGGGCCGGCCTGGCGGCCGGGATGACCGCGGTCCTCGTCCCGAACGTGAGCGTGCCACCCGCCCCGGGGGCGGAGGCGATCGCTCATCACGTGCTGGCCCGGCTGAGCGACCTCGACCCGGCCGCGCTGTCCCTCCGACCGGACGTGACGGCGCCTGCCCCGTCGGCGTCTTCCTCACGATGACGAGCGACGACCGCCTGCCCCGGCCCGACCTGCCGCGCTGGAACCGGACGATCCGGTACTACTCGTCGCGTCTCGTCGTCAGCGTCGTCATGCGCCTCCTGTTCCGGCTCCGGGTCGAGGGCCGCGAGCACCTCGCCAAGGGCCCCGCCCTCTACTGCTTCAACCACCTCAACTGGAGCGACCCGTTCCTCCTCTACGCCACCCTGCCGCTCCGGCCGCGGACGTACTTCTTCGGCCCGAAGGAGGACGACCTCCGGGTGGGGCCACGGAACCGGCTCATGTACTGGACCGCGTCGGCCGTGCCGTACCGCCCGGCCAAGACGGACCTCCTCGAGGTGACCCGCCGGGTCGGCGCGGTGTTCCAGGCGGGCGGCGTTCTCGTGATCGCCGGCGAGGGCCGCATCCACGTCGGCGAGCGGGACCTTCTCGACATCCAGGACGGGGCGGCCTATTTCGCGCTTCGCTCGGGCGTACCCGTCATCCCCGTCGCCATCAACGGCACGTCGTGGCTCGGCTTCCGCCGGCTGCTCCGGGTCCAAATCGGGCGGCCGATCGCAACCGAGAGGCGGGCCACCGGCGAGGCCGTCACGGCCCTGACCGCGGAGACCTGGCGGGCGCTCAAGGCGCTCCTCGCGGACGCGACCGACCCAGCTCCGCCGGGTCGCTTCGGGCGATGGCTCACGGAGCTCTTCAACGACTGGCCGGAGGGCTCGCGCGAGGCGTCCGCCGAGCTCCGCGGACCCTCTGGCATACTGTCGCCCGACCCGGGCGTTGACTGACCCGACGCCCGCGCAGGCACGTCCCGCGTGCGCCCGGACGAGCGAGCGCGATCGAAGGAGGTAGTGTGGGAGCCACCGGCCTGTCGGCCGATCCGAAGGAGTACCGGACGCGCCTCGCGGACCAGGCGGACACCCAGATCGACGCCTGGGTCCAGGAGCTGCTCCGCGACGTCGCCAAGCGGCGGGGGATCGTCCGGGTCGTCGAGGACTTCCGTCGGTCGGCGCGGCTGAGCGAGCCAGAATTCGAACATGTGTTCGCATCTGGTGGTGGGGCGCCAGCGACCGCGGGACGGGACGCCGCCGGCCGCCTCCTCGTCCCGACGATCTCGCTGTACGCCCTGGTCCCGGGCCTCCGGGCCCGGGCGGCCGACGCGCGGAGCCGCCTGATCGACTACCTGGTAGCCAACTTCGACGAGCTCGTCTACGTCTGACGTCGGGGTCACGAGGCTGGCGCGGATCGCCGACCTGGCCCGTGTCGTCCATCCCTTTCCGTCGCTCCTCAACGGCGCGGCCACCTTCGCGCTCGCCACCCTCGCCGGCGCCGGGACGCCCGAGGCCCTGCGTCTCGGGGTCGCGATGACGGCCATCCAGTTCTCGATCGGGGCCCTCAACGATCTCGTCGACGCGCCCCGCGACCGCGGCCGCCGACCGGTGAAGCCCGTCGCCGATGGCCTGGTCCGGCCGGTCGTCGCCGGGCTGGTGGCGGCCGCCGCGGGCGGCGTGGGTCTCGCGCTAGCCGCCCAGTCCGGACCTGCCACGTTCGTCGTGGCGATCGCCGGCGCCGGCTGCGGGTATGCCTACGACCTGTGGCTGTCGCGCACGTCGTGGGCCTGGCTGCCGCTTGCCGTCGCCCTCCCGCTCGTCCCGGTCTTCGCCTGGGTCGGCGCGACCGGGACCGCGCCGGGGGCGCTGCTCGTCCTCGTACCGATCGGGATGCTGGCGGGTGGGGGACTGGCCGTCGGGAACGCGCTGGCCGACCTCGACGCCGATCGCGCCGCCGGTGCGCCGTCCGTGGCCGTCCGCCTTGGCCGGCGCGACGCTGCCGGTCTCCACGCGGGCGCTCTCGGCGCCGCCGCCGCCCTCGCCGTCATGACGCTCCCGCCGGGAGCCTCCCCGGGTGCGTGGGCGGTCGTGGCCGTCGGAGCCGGTACCCTCGCGACCGGGGTGGCGACGCTCGTCCGAGCCGGGACGGGGAGCCACGCCAGGGCCGCCCGGCTGGGATGGCAGACCGAGGCCGTCGGCACGGCAGTCCTCGCGATCGGCTGGGTCCTGGCCCTCGTCGGGAGCGGCCTCGTTGCCGGATGACACCTGCCAGGACCATCGGGGCGACGCGACCGGCCGGGAAGTACCCCTAACACGATGGCGCGGCGGTTCGTTATGGTTGGCGAACCCACGAAACGGGAGACTTCAATCGTGACAGCGACCCTTACGCGCCTCCGGCCGCTCCTCATCGGCCTCATCGTCCTGATGTTCACGGCGGGGATTGCCTTCGCGGGCAAACCGTCCACCCCGGCGGACGGCCTCGCCGTCGCCTCCGAAGCCTCGGGCAAGACCGTCCCGGTCGGCGCCCAGGTCGACGAGCAGAGCGAGGACGAGGACGAGCCGACCGAGGCCGAGGACGAGGAGGCCGAGTCGGAGGAGGCCGGTGACAACTGCGCCACCGACCCCACCGGTCTGACCCCCGAGGACCTCGCGCTGGTGCGCCATGGCTCGGTCGTCTGCTGGGCTGCCCACCAGGAGACGCCCGAGGGCTACACCAACCACGGCGCCTGGGTCTCGGAATGGGCGAAGAAGAACCATGGCCATGACTTCGGCGCCGAGGAAGCGGGCGGGACGGTCGAATCGACCGCTGCCACGACTCACGGCAACGGCAAGGCCAAGGGTCCCAAGAACCGCTGACCCGAGCCCGGACCAGCGCAGACGACGAAGCCGGCGCCAGTGGCGCCGGCTTCCGGATTCGGGATCGTTCCGGTCCAGCGGGGGATCCGGATCAGAGTGGCTCGACGCTCCGCACCATCGCGATCGCGTTCTCCAGCTTGAGCTTGGCGATGGTCAGGTACTTCGCGAGGTTGGCCCGGTCGACGGCCCCGATCGAGGCGACCGCGTCGGGGCTGCGGAGGACATCGACGAGCTCCTCGACGGCCTCGGACAGGAGCTGCTTGGCGTTGACCAGGGAATCGTCCTGGAGCGGCTGCGACGGCCGACGTCGGCCGGTCCAGGCCGCCGCCGCCTCCTCTGCCTCCTCGGCGCTGACGCCCGCTCGCTCCTCGCCGTCGGCGCCGGCGGCCGCGGCGGCGGGGCGGCCGCGGCGGCCCTCGATCCGGTCACGGAGCTTGGCCAGCGTCAGGTCGCCGCGCGCCACCTGGGCGGCGAGGCGCTTGCGCTTCTTGACGTCGTCGACCTTCATCAGCTCGTAAGCGTGGGAGAGGGTGTCTTTGCGCAGAGACACCAGCTCGCGGATCTCCTCGGGTGCATCGGCCAGCCGGAGACGGTTCTCGAGGTAGCCCTTGTCCTTGCCCAGCTTCTGGGCGAGCTTCCGGACGGAGTAGCCGTGGTCCTTGACCATCCGGTCGAACATCGTGGCCTCGTCGAGTGGCGAGAGGTCCTCGCGCTGGAGGTTCTCGATGATCGCGATCTCGAGGGCCGTGTCGTCGTCGATCTCCTCGACGAGAGCCGGGATCGTCGCCTGGCCGGCGGCCTTCGACGCGCGCCAGCGACGCTCGCCGGCGATGAGCTGAAACTCGTTGTCACCGAGGGGCCGGACGAGAATCGGCTGGAGAACCCCATGCTCGCGGATCGATGCGGCCAGCTCCTCAAGCATCGTGGCGTCCATCGCCAGCCTCGGCTGGTCGGGATTCGGGACGATCCGGTCGACCGGGATGACGCGCACGCCGGTCGAGCGCCCGTGGCCTTCGGATGAAACCAGGCTGATGATGGCGGGCGAGAGCTCGCGCTCCTCGGACAGTCGTCGCGCGGCGACGCCCCGGAAGTCGGTCCTAGCCAAGGTCGATCACCTCCCGCGCCAGCTCCCGGTACGTACGCGCTGCGTCCGTGTGACCCGCGTAGACGGTGATCGGCCGGCCGACGAGCGGGGCCTCGCCGAGCTTCACGGTGTTGCGGATGATCGAGTTGAAGACGTGGTGGTCGCCGACGACCTTCAGCTCGTCGAGCATGTCGCGGGCCAGGTTGGTCCGCGCGTCGTAGAAGGTCGGCAGGAGACCCAGGATCTTGAGCTTGCGGTTCAGCTTCAGCCGGATCGTATTGATGACCTTGACGAGGTTCGTGAGGCCCTTCATCGCGTAGTACTGCGTCTGCACCGGGATGATGACGCCATCCGCCGCGACGAGGCCGTTGACGGTCAGGAGGCCGAGGTTCGGCGGGCAGTCGATGAGGGCGTAGTCGTAGCGCCGGTTCAGCCGTCCGTCGAGCGCGTCACGGAGAAGCGACTCGCGACCCAACATCGTGAACAGCTCGCCCTCCGTCGCGGCGAGGTCGATGTGGGCGGGCACGATGTCGATGCGCTCCGTCTCCGTCGGGCGAATCACCTCGTCGAGCGCGACGCGCCCGACGAGGACGTCAGCCATCGACCGATCGACGGTGTTGAGGTTGATGCCGAGGCCCGCCGTGAGATTCGCCTGCGGGTCCATGTCGACGCACAGAATCCGGAACCCCTCCTCGGCGAGCGCGCCGGCGAGATTGATCGCCGTCGTCGTCTTGCCGACGCCGCCTTTCTGATTCGCAATCGCGATCACCTTGGTCACCGGGGCATCACCTCGCAGGGTTCGGGCTGTGCGTCGAGCGCGACGCGAACGCGTCGGCGACGCGATCCAGATGGGGCGGGCGTGTCCAGATCGTACCCCAGCGGGGTCGCGAGGCGACGCCCGACTTATCCACAGGATCGGCGACTTGTGCACGGATCTGTGGATTTCCCTGGGATGCCGACGAAGCATCCGGGCGCCCGAGTCGGCGGCTCGGATGCCGGTTGGATTGCGCGGTCGGGGCCTGCGGCGCGACTAGAATGAGGGTCGATCGCGATGCTCGCCCCGGTGTCTCTGCACAAAGACAGTCGCAATGCGCAGCGACCCGGACGCCTGACCGGACAGCGGACTGGAGTCACCCTGGTGTCGACGAACGACGAACGCCTTGGTCGCCTGGCCCAGCTTCGCGCCGAGGCGCTCCTGGGCGGCGGGCCTGTCCGGATCGAGCGACAGCATGGCTGGGGCAAGCTCACCGCCCGTGAGCGCCTGGATCTCCTCCTCGACCCCGGCTCGTTCGTGGAGCTCGATGCCTTCGTCACCCATCGCTCGGCCGATCCCAGCCTCGCCGATCAGCGCTTCCTGGGCGACGGCGTCGTCACCGGCCACGGCACGATCGATGGCCGCCTCGTCTTCGTCTTCAGCCAGGACTTCACGGTCTTCGGCGGCTCACTGTCCGAGGCCTATGCGGAGAAGATCTGCAAGGTCATGGACCTGGCCATGAAGGTCGGTGCCCCGCTGATCGGTCTCAACGATTCCGGCGGGGCGCGAATCCAGGAAGGCGTCGCGTCCCTCGGTGGCTACGCCGACATCTTCCTGCGCAACGTTCTGGCGTCGGGGGTCGTCCCCCAGATCTCGGTGATCCTCGGCCCGTGCGCGGGCGGCGCGGTCTACTCACCGGCGATGACGGACTTCACGATCATGGTCGAGCGGACGAGCTACATGTTCGTGACCGGGCCGAACGTCGTGAAGGCAGTGACCCACGAGGCGGTGGATTCAGAAGCGCTCGGCGGCGCCATCGTCCACACGACGAAGAGCGGCGTGGCCCACCTCGCGGCGCACGACGAAGCCGAGGCCCTCGACGCCGCCCGGCGGATCCTCGCCCATCTGCCCCAGAACAACCTCGAGTCACCACCGCCCGTGGCGTCCGCGGACTCGTTCGATCGGATGGACCCGGAGCTCGATCGGATCGTCCCAGACGACCCACACCGGCCCTACGACATGCACGACGTCATCGGCCGGATCGTCGACGACGCCCGGTTCCTCGAGATCCAACCGGGTTGGGCTTCCAACATCATCATCGGCTACGGCCGCTTCGCGGGCCGGAGCGTCGGCATCGTCGCCCAGCAGCCGGCGGTGCTCGCGGGCGCGCTCGACATCGACGCCTCGACCAAGGCAGCGCGGTTCGTCCGGACCTGCGACTGCTTCAACGTCCCGCTGGTCACCCTCGTCGACGTACCGGGCTTCCTGCCCGGGGTGGGGCAGGAGCACGGCGGGATCATCAAGCACGGAGCGAAGCTGCTGTATGCCTATTGCGAGGCGACGGTCCCGAAGGTCACCGTCATCACCCGCAAGGCCTACGGTGGCGCCTACGACGTCATGAGCAGCAAGCACGTCCGTGGCGATATGAACTTCGCCTGGCCGACGGCCGAGATCGCGGTCATGGGCGCCGAGGGCGCGGTGAACATCATCTTCAAGGACGAGATCGCGAACGCCGACGACCCGGCCGCCGAGCGCCGACGGCTCGTGGCCGGGTACGAGGAGGAGTTCAACAACCCGTACGTCGCCGCGGCCCGCGGCTACGTCGACGACGTAATCCGTCCGTCCGAGACGCGGCCGCGGATCATCCGGGCCCTCGAGATGCTGGCTGACAAGCGCGACACGAACCCGCGGAAGAAGCATGGCAACATCCCGCTCTGAGACGGCGATCGTGCCGTCTTTGCGCAAAGACGAGGCGGGTGGGCCGCCGTTCCGTCGCGTCCTTGTCGCCAACCGCGGCGAGATCGCGGTCCGGATCATCCGGGCCTGCCACGAGCTGGGGATGGAGGCGGTCGCTGTCTACAGCGATGCCGACGCCGCCGCCGCGCACGTTCGGCTCGCCGACCGGGCCGTCCGGCTCGGCCCGGCGGCACCGACCGAGAGCTACCTGCGGATCGAGGCGGTCGTCGCCGCGGCGATCGAGACCGGGGCGCAGGCCATCCATCCGGGCTACGGCTTCCTCGCGGAACGGGCGGCATTCGCCCGCGCGGTCGAGGAGGCCGGCCTGGCCTTCGTCGGACCGCCCTCCGCCTCGATCGACGCGCTCGGCGACAAGCTCCACGCCCGCCGAACCGCGGCGGCGGTCGGGGTCGAGGCGGTCCCAGGGACCCTCCGGCCGGCACCGCTCGAGCGACCCGACCAGGTCGCCGCGATCGTCGCCGAAGCGGCCGAGATCGGGTTCCCGCTCCTCGTCAAGGCGGCCGCGGGCGGCGGCGGCCGGGGCATGCGGCGGGTCACCACGCCCGCAGAGCTGCCCGCGGCGCTCGTCGCGGGCTCGCGGGAGGCGGCGTCCGCGTTCGGTGACGGATCGGTCTACCTCGAGCGCGAGATCAGCCCGGCGAGGCACATCGAGGTCCAGCTCCTCGGTGACGTCGACGGTCGTGTCGTGGCCCTCGGCGAGCGCGACTGCTCTCTGCAGCGCCGACACCAGAAGCTGGTCGAGGAGGCGCCGGCGCCGGGGTTGACGGTCGAAGATCGGGTCCACCTCCACGAGCTGGCGGTCCGCGTCGCCTCGGCGGCGGGGCTTCGGAACGCCGCGACGGCCGAGTTTCTCCGATCGCCCGACGGGGCCTTCTACTTCCTCGAGGTCAACACCCGCCTCCAGGTCGAGCACGGCGTGACGGAGCTCGTAACGGGCCTCGACATCGTCCGCGAGCAGCTCTTCCTGGCGGCCGGCCGGCCGCTGTCGCCGGCGGCGCTCGAGGCCGCCGCTCGGTCCGCCACGCCGTCCGGCCACGCCATCGAGGTGCGGCTGTCGGCCGAGGACCCGGCCCGTGACTTCGCCCCGGCGCCGGGGCGCGTGACCCGCTGGGCGATGCCGTCGGGTCCGGGGGTTCGGGTTGACACCGCCCTCGAAGCCGGCGATCGGATCCCGGCCGACTACGACAACCTCATCGCCAAGGTCATGGTCCACGCCGGCGACCGCGACGCGGCGATCGACCGGCTCCGGCGGGCCCTCGACGAGGTCGAGATCGCCGGGATCCAGACGACGCTGCCATTCCACCGGTTCGTGGCCCGAGACGCGTCGTTCCGGGCCGCCGACCTGTCCACCGGCTGGGTCGGGGAGCACTGGGACGGGCCCTCGGACTTCCGGCATGCCGTCGAGACCGCACAGCTCGCCGCCGGGCTGGAGGCGATGGACGCGGCGGTCGCCGCCGGCGGAGCCTCGGCCGCCTCCGTCCGGGTCGCGCCGCCCGCGACCCCCGGCGGAGGTGCCTCGGCCGATGGGCGGTGGGCACGGTCTGGCCTCGAGGCGGCCCAGGACCGGTGGCCCCGGTGACCACCCGGCGACCGTCCCACGGGCCGCCGGGCGACCCGGTGCGCGACCGGGTCGGACACGCGACCGAATCCGCGGACCCCCGGATCGGCCGCGCGACCGAATCGGCCGACCCCCAGATGCCCGATCCCCGCGGAGTCCGGGTCAGTCTCGCCCCGGGAACCCGCGTGGATGTGCCGCCGCTCGTCCTCGAGCCGCCGCAGATCCCGGTCGCCCCCGCACCGCGGGTCGCCGGGCTGGGCTTCCTCGCTGGGGCGCCACCCGTCCGGCCAGCTGCACCGCCGGCCCCCAGCCCTGCTCGCCATGTCATCCTGAACGGGCAGCCGGCCACCGCCGAGCTGATCCCGCTCGACGGCGTCCGGGCGACGCTCGCCCGCGGAGGCCCGGCCGGAACCCGGCACCGGGTCCTCATCCTCCCGCGGTCGCCGGCTCACGGCGCGGACCACGGCATCGTCCGGCGGGAAGTCGTCGTCGGCGGCTGGCGCGTGGAGCTCGAGATCGAGCCGGCGGCCCGGGCCGCGCTCCGCGAACGGGCCCGCCGGGGCCGCGAGGAGATCGGGCACAGCGGCCCGGCCGAGGTCCATGCCATCATCCCAGGCGTCGTCCTCTCGGTCTCGGTGGGAGCCGGCGATGCCGTGACGGCCGGCCAGCAGCTCCTCGTCGTCGAGGCGATGAAGATGCAGAACGAGCTCCGGGCGCCACGCGACGGCACGATTGAGCGGGTGGCGGTGGGCGCGGGCACGACGATCGAGGTGGGCGACCTCCTCCTCGTCATCTCGTGACACGCGGCGGGGAGGGGCAGATGAGCGACGGGCCGGCGCCGGATCCGGGCCGCGACCGTTGGCGTGCGGGCCCTCGTGCGACGGCCCTCGAAGGTGCCCCCGAGCGGCGTGAGCGCTTCGAGACGTCGTCGGGGATCGAGGTCCGCGACCTCTACGCGCCCTCCGACGTCGCCGGGCTCGACGAGGACCGCGACCTGGGCCGCCCCGGCGAGTTCCCGTTCACCCGGGGCGTCCAGCCGACGATGTACCGGAGCCGCCTCTGGACGATGCGCCAGTACGCCGGCTTCGCCACGGCCGAGGAGACGAACCGTCGCTTCCGATATCTCCTCGAACAGGGCCAGACGGGCCTGTCCGTGGCCTTCGACCTGCCGACCCAGATGGGCTACGACTCGGACGCCCCCGAGGCCGCGGGCGAGGTCGGCCGGGTCGGCGTCCCGATCTCCAGCCTCGCCGACATGGAGACGCTCTTCGACCGGATCCCCCTCGGCGACGTTTCGACCTCGATGACGATCAACTCGACGGCGGCCACGCTCGTCGCCCTCTACGTCGCCGCCGCGGAGCGCCAGGGAGTGGCCCGCGACCGCCTCTCCGGCACGGTCCAGAACGACATCCTCAAGGAGTACATCGCCCGCGGGACGTGGATCTACCCGCCCCGGCCGTCGATGCGCCTCGTGACCGACATCTTCGAGTTCGGGGCCCGCGAGCTGCCGCGCTGGAACACGATCTCGATCAGCGGCTACCACATGCGCGAGGCCGGCGCCTCGGCCGCCCAGGAGCTGGCCTTCACCCTCGCCGACGGGATCGCCTACGTCGAGGCGGCCCTCGCCCGGGGCCTGGCAATCGATGACTTCGCCCCGCGCCTGTCCTTCTTCTTCGCCGCCTGGTCCGAGCTCTTCGAGGAGGTCGCGAAGTTCCGCGCCGCCCGCCGGATGTGGGCCCGGATCGTAAAGGACCGCTTCGGGGCCCGGAGCCCCCGCTCGATGGCCTGCCGCTTCCACGTCCAGACCGCGGGCAGCTCGCTGACCGCCCAGTCGGTCGACAACAATGTCGTCCGGACGGCCTACCAGGCCCTGGCCGCTGTCCTCGGCGGCGCCCAGAGCCTCCACACGAACTCGCGCGACGAGGCCCTCGCCCTGCCGACCGAAGATTCCGTCCGCCTGGCCCTGCGGACCCAGCAGATCCTGGCCTTCGAGGCCGGCGTCACCGAGACGCCGGACCCCCTGGCCGGCTCGTACTTCGTGGAGACCCTGACCGACGAGCTCGAGGCGGCCGCCACGGCCTACCTGGCCGAGATCGACGCGATGGGCGGCACGCTCGCCGCCCTCGACGCCGGCTTCCAGCAGCGCCAGATCCAGGAGTCGGCCTACCGAACGCAACGGGCGATCGACGCCGGCGACCAGGTCGTCGTCGGGGTCAACCGCTTCCGGGACGAGGCGTCGGTTTCGCCGCCGACCCAGCGGATCGATCCCGAGGGCGAACATCGCCAGGTCGAGGGGCTCCGCCGGATCCGCGCCGAGCGCGATCCGGCCGCCTGGGGGGCAGCCATCCGCCGACTCGATGACGCCGCGCTTGGCACGGACAACCTCCTGCCGCCGATCATCGAGGCCGTGAAGGCCTACGCCACGGTCGGCGAGATCGCCGACCGCCTCCGGGTCGCCTGGGGCGTCCATCGCGAGCTGATCACCGTCTGACCCGACCTTCGAAGGGAGGCGCGAACATGGCCGTTCTGCCGCCGGGCCGGATCCACCACGTGGCACTCGTCGTGCGCTCGATCGAGGCCAGCGCCGTGCTGTGGCGCGACTACCTCGGGCTGAAGCTCGAGACCATCATGGACATCGAGTCCGACCGTGTCCGGATCGCGTTCCTCCGGGTGGGGGAGTCGAGGGTCGAGCTCGTCGAGCCGACCGACACGACGACGGGCGTCGCCCGATTCCTGGCGTCGAAGGGCGAGGGCTTCCACCACATCTGCCTCGAGGTCGCCAACCTGTCCGAGGAGCTCACCCGCCTGGGCATCGAGGGCCTCGAGCTCATCGACAGCGCGCCGCGCCGCGGCGCCGAGGGCCCGGTCGCGTTCATCCACCCGCGCTCGGCCGGTGGCGTCCTCGTCGAGCTCATCGAGGCTCCCGGCGGCCCGTCCTGGCGAAGCCTCGGCTATCCTTCCGGCTGATCCGCGCGCGGGCGGGGCCGGCGGAGTCCCGCAAGGAGCCGGGCGATCGCAAGGACGCCGATAGCGACCACGCCCTGGCGCCACAGCCAGGCCCTTCCGCCCGGGTCGTCGGGTCCCGCCACGAGCGGCTCGCCGAGGGGCGTGAGGCGGATCAGCGGGATGCCGCGGAGCATCTCCACGATCCTCGAATCGGGGGCGGTCCACGGGTTGCAGCCGATCAGCAGACCCGGCACACCCGTGGCGCGAATCAGCCTCGGGAGCAGCGGATCGCGGATCGCCGGGTCGGTGACCTCTACGGCCCGGCAGCTTACGACCCGGCCGGGGAGCCAGATCTCGACTCTCGGATCCACCAGCAAGTTCCGGTACCACTCGGTCCTGGTGCCGAACCCGGCAAGGACCCATGCCGAGCCGTCCTCGATGAGGTAGCTCAGCGGCGTCTCGCGAATCAGCCCGCTCGTCCTCCCGCGCACCCGGAGCAGCAGGATGTAGCCGCCGATCGGCGTGCCGATCCACGGCCCGAGGCCGTAGCGGTGTGCCGGCACCATGAACCAGCGATTGAGGATCTTGAGGCCACGGTTCACCCAACGGACCGCGAGTGCAGACAGCGGCGGCAAGGGCGTGAGGCCGAGCTCGGTCATGACCTGATGATCGGCGGCGCGGCGCGGCTCGGTCAGGGCCGGATAGCGGTTTGCCGCGGGCCGCTTGACCCGGCCCTGGGCCGGCAGGCGTTCGCGCTCAGAGCGACCAGGCGAGGATGACGGCCGGCGAGAGGTCGGCCCGGCGAGCGAAGGTCACGAGATCGCCGGCGACCTGGCGGATCCAGGGCTTCTCCTCGCGCGGGAGCGGCCCGATCTCCTCCTCGACCAGCTCGATCCAGCGGCCGGCGATGGCATCCACGTCGCGATCGGAGACCCGGGCGATCACGCTGATCCAGGCCGGGTCGATCCGCTCGACCGTCCGCTCGCCGATGTCGCCGGGGCCGTCGAGGTCACGCCGGGCATCGAGGAAGTCGATCGGCTCGTCCGTCCCGGTGACGTCCCGGATCGCCTCGCTGAAGCGGTCGAGCCAGGTCGGGTCCATCGCTCCGCCGAGGGCGATATGGGCGTCGAAGCGCCCCGGCGCGTCGAGGCCGGCCCAGTCGTCGACGCTGATGGCAAGGAGGATCTCGCGGCTCTCGCCGGCGACGAGGTCCATCAGAAAGCCCACGAGACGACCTCCGGTCTGCGGGGGAGCGCGGTCAGCCGCGGTAGCCGGCGGTGCGCAGGAGGGCCGGGAGCTCGGTCGGCGACCCGGCGACGCGGAACCCGGCGGCCTCGAGGGCGGTGACCTTGGACGCGGCCGTGCCCGAGCCGCCCGAGATGATCGCCCCGGCGTGGCCCATTCGCTTGCCCTCGGGGGCGGTCCGGCCGGCGATGAAGGCGACCTTCGGGATGTCGCGAAGATGCTCCGAGGCCCAGGCCGCCGCCTCCTCCTCGGCCGCCCCGCCGATCTCGCCGATGAGGACGAGCGCCTCGGTCTCGGGGTCGTCGCGGAAGAGCTGGAGGACGTCGAGGAACTGGGTCCCGATGACCGGATCGCCGCCGATCCCGATGCAGGTCGACTGACCGAGCCCGGCGTCGGTCATCGCCTGGACGGCTTCGTAGGTCAACGTCCCCGAGCGGGACACGACCCCGACCCGGCCCTCGCGATGGATCGAGCCGGGGATGATTCCCACCTTGGCCTTGCCGGGCGACGTGGCCCCTGGGCAGTTCGGGCCGATGAGCCGGGCGCCCGCGAGCCGGACCTCCTCGACGACCGGGATCATGTCGAGCGCCGGGATGCCCTCGGTGATACAGAAGATGGTCTTCAGACCCGCGGCGACCGATTCGAGGACCGCGTCCGGCGCGCCGGCGGCCGGGACGAAGATGCAGGACGTGTTCGCGCCGGTCTCGGCCACGGCCTCGGCCACGGTGTCGAAGACCGGCACCGTACCGTTGAGCGCGGTCTGGCCGCCCTTGCCGGGCGTCATCCCGGCGACGATGTTCGTGCCGTAGGCCTGCATCGCCAGGCTGTGGAACTCGCCCTCGCGGCCGGTGATGCCCTGGACGACGAGGCGGGTGTCGCGATCGATGAGGATGCTCACGCGGCCGTCCCCCGGGCCGCGGCGACGGACTTGGCCGCCGCCTCGTCGAGCGTCGCCGCCGTCTCGAACCGGGCCGCCTCGAGGAGTGCCGCAGCCTCCGCGGCATTGGTGCCAACGATCCGGACGACCATCGGCACGTCGCGCTCCTGCTGGGCCCGGGCCTCGATGAGGCCGCGGGCGACCTCGTCGCCCCGGGTGATGCCGCCGAAGATGTTGACGAGGATCGCCTTGACGTTGGGATCCTCGAGGATGAGGCGCATGGCCGCCGCGACGCGGTCCGATTTCGCCCCGCCGCCGATGTCGAGGAAGTTCGCCGGCTCGCCGCCGGCTCGCTTCACGAGGTCCATCGTCGTCATTGCCAGGCCTGCGCCGTTGACCATGCAGCCGATGTCGCCGTCGAGCTTGATGAAGGTCAGGTCGTAGCGCCGGGCCTCGACATCGGCGGGGTCCTCGGCATCGAGGTCGCGGAGGGCCTCGTGGCCGGGATGGCGGGCGAGGGCCGAGTCGTCGAGCGTGATCTTGGCGTCGAGGCACACGAGACGCTCGACCGGCGTGCCCTGGGCGCCATGCTCGCTGATCACCGCGAGGGGGTTGATCTCGACGAGATCGGCGTCGTTGGCGAGCATTGTCTTGAGGAGGCCCTTGGCGATCGCCGCGCCGGCCTTC
>Ga0209341_10002825_pt1 | contig 16382 bp, 19 predicted proteins | sample RifCSP13_2_FD_184020 | JGI IMG/M metagenome (GOLD analysis project Ga0209341, IMG submission 184020) | Soil microbial communities from Rifle, Colorado - Rifle CSP2_sed 13_2 (SPAdes) (version 2) | ecosystem: Environmental > Terrestrial > Deep subsurface > Rock core/Sediment | place: Rifle...
AGAACCACGTCGCCACCAATCCCGTGAACGGCATAACGAACACCCCCGTAATGCCATACATGAAAACGGCGAAGCCGGCGTTCGGATTGGCCCCAATCAATTTCAGCGCGAAGCGGAGTGCCAGCAAAATCTCCAGTAAACCCAGAATGGTCCAGATGATCCGTGTGACCTGGACCATGCCAAGCCGCCGCTCCGCCGCCAGATCGCGTGTGACCTGCTCGGTCGCCGCGTAGCCAGGTTGTTGAGTGGTCACCGTTTCTTCGCGGCGATCCACAGCGACTTCTTTGATTTGCTGATAGTCAGACATGGTGTCTCCTTGTGTCTCCTACAATGTCAAATTCGCCCTGGCTGACGCTCTCTCTCGCCAGCAGGCCGAGCGTGGTCAGCCTCAGGAACTCTGGACGGCCGTTTTCCCGGCTTCGACCATTTGATCGCGCAGTTCCATGCCTTTCAGCTGGATTTGGGTGCGGGTCCTTTTCCCCGATTGCGGCGCCAGCAGCAGCATCGCCCCTGCGCCCGCCAGGCTCCCCAGCAGCAGCCCGGCTAAAAAGCCCATCGGATGATTTGCGTCAGGCTCGTGTTTGTCGCTATGATTGTCCATTCTGTCTTCTCCTGTGTTTACTCAGTGTGCTACTCGCTGCTCGTCCGTTGCGTGACGGCCACCGCCGCTTCACGCGGGCGGTAGAAAATCACCCGGACCACTTTCAAAGGCCCACCCCGCCAGGGCGTACACCAGCATGGCGATGACGGAAGAAATTTCCAGCGCCATTCCATCGGCGGTCGGCGTACCTATCAATCCCGCAAAGGGGAACACGAAAATGTCGGTGAAGCCGTAGAGGGGGGCGGCAAAGGGGTTATCGGCGTTGGCCCCGATCAGTTTCAGCCCGATGCGCAGCGCGAGGAGCGCTTCGAGCATGACCAAAAGCAGCCAGATTACTTAGGTGGCTTTAAACGTGAAGAGGCGTTGCTCTATAGTCCTGGTTCGCGTTGTGACGTGATGGTCTGTGACACTTGTCTCTCTGACATTTTGACCTCGCTCGCTGAGCAGGGTCCTCATCGAACGCTGAGGACTCAGCTCACTTGGGCGTATAGGCCGGTTGTTCCGCACAACTCTGCGGCGGGGTTGCGGCGGCGCAACCGGCCTCGTTATCGGGTAATCCTTTGATCCTTAAGGTAAAGCAAGATCGTCAGCGCGTGCGCAGCCCTCCCCGGCGGAAGAAACCGACGACCGCCAGCAGGATGATGGCGCCCACCAGCGACACCAGCAAAGCCGGGATGCTGAAGTTGCTCTGGTTGATCGTGCCGACACCAACCAGAGGGGTGATGAACCAACCGGCCACGAACGCACCCACGACGCCCACCACGATATCCAGCGGTAGGCCCTGTTGCCGATCTGTCCCCATGAGCCGACTGGCCAGCCAGCCGATGATTGCCCCTGCGATGAGCCATACAATGAAGTTAACCATTTTGTCTTCTCCTGTGTGAGTGTTTGGGGTACACGGATTGCCCGTGTTTCCAAACTAACCGTGCTCAGTGCCTGTTTCAGCGCCAGCCAGGGCACCCGCCTGGCCTTCAGCCCGCCGCATTACGGCGGTCGGGACACGGCTCTTCTTCTGATGGGCTACATGCTTCGCCATCCGCCAGTTCAATTCCTTTTCCGCGCGCTCGCGGGTGTAGCCATGCTTCTCCTGGAGCACACCGATCAATTTGTCGTACTTACGGGCGACCCGATCCAAGTCGTCATCGGTGACGCGCCGCGTGCCCCATCTTTCTCTGACCTGGCCCCGCATTTGCTTCGACTTGCCTTCGAATACATCTTTGTTCATGACATGATGGTCCTAGATCCTTCGAATAAGCTGCCCAGTTTACGCCGGCGCTCCGTGGAGAGCGCCGGGTTTCAATCCAGTCCTCGCCTTGAGACCAGCCCGGTGGTGTCGTCAAGCACGAACGCTCTCAGTTGCGGCCTGAATGCTAGGCTGACGGCATGGCCACCCCAAGCTGTGCCAATATACCCATCACGCCCCCACCTGGGACGACTTTCGCTGTGATACGGCTGATCTTCCCGCCTTTAAACGTGAACTCGAAAGGCTCAGCCGGCACCTGGAATCGCTTCCCCGTAGCCGAAAGCGGCTGAGGCAGCATGGGCAGGGCCAGCGTGCCGGTATGCGTTCCGTTTACGTTCAAGGTTACTGAGACCTTGTCGCCTCTCTCCGCGAAGCCGTTGGCGTCAAATTTCCAGTTCGGGATGGCATGGATCAGGGCATCTATCAGCCCAAGATACGCGGCCTTGGGCAGCGGCTCAGGCACCGGGCCTTCGAAAGTCATGTCGTCGGTCACCAGACCCGACAACTTTTTCACATCTCCAGCCTCAACGACTGCCAGAGCTTCTTTCACGAGCTCGATGTTGCTTTGCATGGTAGTTTCTCCTTGTGTGATTGGTGTGCGCCTCGTAACGGAGCGCACGCATGGATTGACGGTAAGCGATGGCCGTTGAATGCTTATACCCCGCTCGGCTCCGGTTTGGGTATGACGCCCAATTGTTGCAGCATGCCGAATTGGTCAAAGACGCCCCAACTCTCGACGATCTTTCCGTTTACAATTCGGTCTACGCCCATCCCGGTGACAGTGGCCGACTTGCCGGTCGGCGGGATGCCGGCCAGCTCGCCCTTATGCGTCCCGCGCGCTGTCCACCTCGTCACAACCTTATCCCCTTCGGCGATCTGTTCGTCAATCGTGAATTGAACGTCCGGGAAGGCGTTGCGGTACACCATGACGAGCTGTTTGCTACCTTCCGGGCCAGGCGGCAACCCGGGCAGAGCGCCTGGGCCGCCGTTGACGTGGTCCGGGGCGATAATCTCATCGGCCACGGCCAGCTTCCCCTGACCAAAGATCTCCTTGAGGAAACGGCGGGAGACGATCTTGTTCGTGTCCGTTGACATGGGTTAATCTCCTTGTGTAATTGGTGTGAGCCTCGTAGCGAGGCTCACAGATGGTTGACCATAACGGATGGGTACGATTCATCGAGCGGCCCAACATTTGGATATACGCCCCAGGATGTTGAGCGGCGCCAGGGATAAGCCTGGCCCTCAGCCTGCCGAATTACGGCGTCGGGACACCGCTCTTCTTCTGATAGGCCTCATACTCCTTCAGCCGCCGGTCAAATTCCTCTTCGGCATGCTCGCGGGTGTAGTCATACTTCTTTTGAAGCTAGCCGATGAATTGGTCGTACTTACCGGCGACCCGACCTGGGTCGTTTTGTCAGTAATCTGGTCCTGGTTAGGCTCAGGCATGAACGCTTACTTCGCGCCCGTTGTTTTTTTCGCTCGACACACTGACCGGCAAGCTGCCCAGCAACAAGGTCGGGCTGATGCCGTGCTCAGTGATGACGATTTTGGCGTTCTCGCGCAGGGAGGTTTCGACCATCTCCATTTGCTTGAGGGCCTGGGCGTTGCCGGTGAAGTATTGCTGCGCGGCCTCGTTGACCAGGCGGATGGCTTCGGCCTTGCCCTGGGCCACTTGAATCACCGCTTCGCGTTCCCCCTCCGCGCGCTGGATGATTGCCAGCTTTTGCTGTTCGGCCGCCTCGAATTCGCCGGTCGCCAGCAGGCGCATGGAGCGCCGCTCTTGCTCGGCCGTCTTCTGCTTGTGCATGGCCTTCTTGATGTCCTCGGGGGGGTCAATCAGGCGGATTTCCACCTTGCTGACGGTCAGGCCCCATTCGACGGCGAAGGTGTTCAGGATGCGCTGTAGATTGGTGGCGATCGTCTCCCGGGCCACCAGGCTCTCGTCCAAGGTCAAATCACCAAACTCCTGGCGCAGGTTGGTCATCGCCAACTGGATGATCGCCCGCTTCCAATCGTCGATGTTGTAGAACGTGCGCTTGATGGCTTCTTCATCGACGGTGGGCCGCACCCACATCACACCATCCACCTGAATTTCGACGTTGTCTTTGGTGATCACCGGTTGCGGGTGGATATCCATGGTGTGCTCGCGGACGTCGCGAATGCGCGTGATGTGGATGAACGGAATTTGAAACCCCAGGCCGGGCATGACAAACCGGTTGTACTTGCCCAGGGTTTCCTGGATGCCCCGCTCGTAAGGTCGCAGGGTATAGAGGGGACCATAGATCGTTCTCATCGCATTCTCCTTTTGGGGTATATCAATCAGCGGACGGTTTCTGTGGCTCAGTTGCGGCGGCGTGCTGCCGCCCTGTTTACCGCGCCTCAGTGGGACACAGAATCACTGGTCCACTCAAAAAGCAACTCTTGATTTTGTGGGGGCGGTGCTTGCTGTGGGAAATGCTCATACCCGGCCAGGTTGACGCCGTGCAGCTCCTGCACCCGCTCCCGATACCAACAGTCAAATGGAAGATCAGAGGTGATGATCTGGCCCAGCGCCTGAGCCACATCGGGGGCTTCAAGGGTGGTCACGGCCGCCGACCCGAAAGCGGTTTCCACCAACACCAGCTGTTCGCGCGTGATGCCCAGCCGCCGGCGGGAGGCTTCGTACATCTGTAATCGTGAGCCGGACATCTCCTGGCAAAACCGCCGCCAGGTTTCCACCTTACCGGCCACAATGGGGAAGGTCAGAACAATGCCAGGCATCGGGGCGTCCTCCAGGCCTCAGCTCGCGCTCTTTTCGCCGCGAGAGCTTTCGGCCTTGTCGTTCTTCTGGTTAAGCGTGCTGGTCTGGCCGGAGGAAGAGCGGTGATCGGTGGAATACCAGCCAGAGCCTTTGAAGACGATGCCGGGCAACTGGAGAACGCGCCGCACGGCGCCCGTGCGGCATTCCGGACAGCGCTTCAAGGGCTTGTCGGAGAAGGTTTGCCTTTTTTTGAACTCGACGCCGCAACTCTGGCATCTATACGTGTAAACGGGCATAGGAAACCTCGATATAAACTATCCTGAACTCTGGTAGCTGTTCAAAGGTTAAAGAGCTGCTCCGAGAGTTTTGCGCCTGCCGTTCTTCGCAGGTAAGGATCGTTGAGATGGTCTGACAAAATTTGCGCGCACGCGCCTGTCTCAAGTGCATGTCTTAACTCTTAACAATGAGTATAATGACGTAGAGTCTCAAGAGCGTCACAAGGAGCCTAAGGTGGCAAGCCACGCGTTGCAATTGCACCTCTATTTGCTGGGACCGCCAGAAGTGCGCGTGGGTGCGAAGCTGCTGACGTTTCCCACGCGCAAGACGCTGGCGCTGTTGATCTACCTGGCGCTTGAGGGAGGCGAGCAACCGCGCGAGCATCTGGCCGCCCTCCTGTGGCCGGAATCAAGCCCTGCGCGCAGCCACGCCTCACTCCGCAACACCCTCGGCCACCTGCAATCGGCCCTGCGCCGGGCCAGCAGGCAGGCCCAAACCTCCTTCCTCTCCGTCACTCACAATGCGCTGGCTCTGAATCCGGACGCCCACATCCACCTCGACCTGCACACCGTGGAACGCGCCTACGCCCTGGCCCGGGCGGACCGTTCGAGCCGAAAGCCCCCGAAGGGGTCGGCCAGCCTGCCTATGCTGCAGTCGGCCGCCGCGTGTCATCGCGGCGATTTTCTCGCGGGGTTTTCGCTGGGCAATGCCCCCGGCTTCGACGATTGGGCGGCCGTCCAGCGCGAAGCCTGGCGCCGCCGCCTGGGCCTGATCCTCGACCGGCTGTCCGAAATCCAGTTTGCGCGCGGCGAGTTTGCTGCCACGGCCGAGATCGCCGCGACCTGGATCGCCCTCGATACGCTGAACGAGGTGGCGTACCGGCGCAAGATGCGCGCTCACTTCGCGGCCGGCGAGCGGGGGCAGGCTCTGGAGACCTATGACGCGTGTCGTGCCGTTCTGGTGGCTGAGTTGGGCGTGGAGCCAGAGCCAGACACGGAGGCGCTGGCGGCCCGCATTCGCACCCAACACCCGCCGGACCAGCGCGAGCCCGCGCTGCACCGGTTGGACACCCCGGTCGCCTTTCTGGAAAGCCTGTTTGCAGGACGCGGCGCGGAGCAACAGGCACTGGCCGAACGCTTCGAGCGAGCCGCGACCGGCCAGCCCCAGGTGGTGATGTTGCGCGGCGAAGCCGGCATTGGCAAGACCCGTCTGGCGACCGAGTTCCTGGCCTGGGCCAGCGCGCAAGGAGCAGAGGTGCTGCTAGGCGGCGCCTTTGAAAGCGGCAGTCACCTGCCGTTTCAGCCGCTGGCGGAGGCGCTCCGAGTATGGCTCGAGCGCGAAAACGCGCCGAAAGAGCTGGTGGGAGAGGCCTGGCTCGCGCCATTGGGTGAGCTGCTGCCGGAACTGCGCGAGCGTTATCCGGAGCTGTCGCCGCCGACACTGGAGGCGACGGAGGGGCGGACACAGCTCTTTGAAGCGCTCGTGCGCCTGACGCTGGCCCTGGCCAGGCGGGCGCCGCTGGTGCTGTTCGTGGACGATCTGCACTGGGCGGACAGCGCCACGCTGGACCTGCTGCAGTACGCCATCCGGCGCTGGCGAGAGGCGGGCGCGCGGTCGATGTTGTTGGTCAGCCTGCGGTCAGAAGCCGTGCGCCCGTCAGGCCAACCAGGGACCGGGGGTATGATCCAGCGGCTGGCGCAGTTGGACCGAGAGTTGGAGCCAGCTCATCTGGAGCTGGAGCCCTTAAGCGAGCGGGACACGGTGCAGATGGTGCTCTCGTGCCTGGCGCCGCCGGCGCCGGACTTCGCTCAGTGGCTGTTCGACGACACGCACGGGCATCCGTTCTACCTGATAGAGACGCTGAAGGATTTGCTCGAACGGGGCGCGCTCCATCCCAAGCGGCGAGCCGATGGGCAATGGGCTTTTGAGGTGGACGCGGACCACGAGTTAGGTAAAGCCGTGCGAGTCCCTTCGACGGTGGGCGCCGTGGTGCGCTCGCGCCTGAATCGGCTCAGCCCAAATGCTTTTGCCCTGTTGGCGGCCGGGGCCGCCCTTGAGCAACGGCTGACGTTCGAGCGGCTGTGCGCCACTGCCAACGTGTCTGAAGACGCGGCCCTGCCCGCCCTGGATGAGCTGGTCAGCAGCCGACTCTTATTGGAGGTGGCGCCGCCTGCCGCCGCCAGCGCCTACGCCTACGCTTTTCCCAATGACATGATTCGCGACGTGGTCTATACCGAAGCCGGGGACGCGCGCCGGCGGCTGTTCCATCGGCGGGCGCTGGACATCCTCGCGGCGGCCAAGGACCCGGCTGCGGTGCTGGCGCACCACGCGCTGGTCGCAGGGTTGGCGGAGGCTGCTTTCCACCACAGCCTGGCCGCCGGTGAGGAAGCCCTGCGGCTCTCTGCGGCGGGCGAGGCGATGGTCCATTTCGAGAAGGCCCGCCAGCTGGCGCGCGAGGCAGCCTGGGCCGGCGCGGAGATTGAGTCGCGCATCCGAGATTTGTATGTGCAATTAGGCCAAGCCTACGAACTGAGTGGCCAGCCGGAGCAGGCGGCCGTGGTCCATGCTGAACGAGCGCGCCTAGCGCCGAAACAGCCCCGCGAAAATGGTTGATCGTCAGAAATGCGTGACCACCAGATAGATCAACAGCGCCAGCGTCTTACGCATGGGAAACGTCAGCGGACTTGCACCCAAGCGCACTTCTGGCGGCCCCAGTAAATATAAGTGCAATTGTAGCGTGTGGCTTGACACCGTAGCGCTCCTTGTGACGCTGTTGAGACTCTACGTCACTATACTCATGGTTGAGAGCTAAGACATGCGCTTGAGGCAGGCGCGTGCATACCGGCGGTTGTAAGTGAAGTTCGCAACCCCAAGTGCGACCCGCGATCGGGATGTATAAAGTCAGGCAAGAGCGGCCTCCGAATAAGGAGTTGACACCAATGGCAGACAAGACAAGTAAGACTAAACCCAAACGATTGTCCAAGGGGCAGCGCACGCACGTGCGGCGGTTGAAGCAAGCGGCCCGCAAGGCCGGCGCCACTAACCGCTAGCCGACCAGTAATGCCGCGTCTATCGAGAGTACCCAAGAACTAGGTCAAGGGTTACGACTGGGCGCCCGAGAAGTACCCGGACAAGGCGGAGGATTGAAGTATGTCTACCGAGAAAGCCGATCTGGAGAAGCTCACCGAATACAAGTACGGGTTTCGGGACGACGTTCAGTACACATTCCGCGCCCGCAAGGGGCTGGACGGCGAGGTCGTCACCGCTATGTCGCGCATGAAGGGTGAGCCGCAGTGGATGCTCGACTTTCGTCTCAAGGCGCTGGAGATCTTCAATAAGAAGCCCATGCCCACTTGGGGCGGCAAGATCAAGCTGAATCTCGACGAAATCACTTATTACACCCGACCCAGCGAAAAGACCGAGGGCAATTGGGACGACGTGCCGGCGGACATCAAGAACACCTTCGACAAGCTCGGCATCCCTGAGGCGGAGCGTAAGTTCCTGGCCGGGGTGGGGGCCCAGTACGAGTCGGAGATGGTGTACCACAGCGTGCAGAAGCATCTGGAAGAGCTGGGCGTCATCTTCCTCAGCTCGGACGACGGCTTGCGCCAGCACCCGGACCTCTTCCGGGAGCATTTCGGCAAGGTCATCCCGCCCACCGACAACAAGTTCGCCGCCTGCAACAGCGCGGTCTGGTCCGGCGGGTCGTTCGTGTACGTGCCCAAGGGCGTCAAGGTCGAGATGCCGCTGCAGGCGTACTTCCGGCTGAACGCGGAGGGCACGGGTCAGTTCGAGCGCACGCTCATCATCGTGGACGAAGGCGCGCAGGTGCACTATGTGGAAGGCTGCACGGCGCCGAACTACTCGCGCGACTCGTTCCACTCAGGCGTGATCGAGATCATCGTCAAGAAAGGCGCCCGTTGCCGCTACACGACCATCCAGAACTGGTCTACCAACGTTTACAACCTGGTGACCCAGCGCGCCGTGGTGCATGCCGGCGCGACGATGGAGTGGGTGGATGCCAACCTGGGCTCGCAGTTGACGATGAAATACCCGTCGTGCTATCTGGTGGGCGAGGGCGCGCACGGTGAGATCCTGTCGATGGCGTTCGCCGGCCGGGGCCAGCACCAGGACACGGGCGGCAAGGTCGTGCATGGCGCGCCGCACACCACCAGCAAGATCACCTCCAAGTCCATCAGCGTGGGCGGTGGGCGCACCTCCTATCGCGGCCTGCTCAAGGTGTACAAAGGCGCCCATCACTCCAAGTCCAATGTGGTCTGCGATGCGCTGCTGATTGACGACCAGTCCCGCTCAGACACCTACCCGGTGATCGAGATTGACGAGGACGAGGTCAACATCGGGCACGAGGCGTCGGTCTCGAAGGTAGGCGAGGAGCAGCTCTTCTACCTGATGAGCCGCGGCCTCTCGGAGGAACAGGCAACCAGCATGGTCGTCGGCGGATTCATTGAACCATTGATCAAGGAACTGCCCATGGAGTACGCCGTCGAGCTTAACCGCCTGATCCAGCTCCAGATGGAAGGCAGCATCGGCTAGAAGAGGCCCTTGGCGTCACGAGTGCTAACTCTCTGGCGTGTAAGCCTCGACTCAACTTTTCTCACCCATAGGAGATCTGACATGGCACTGAATCTCAAGCCTCTTGGCGACCGCGTGGTGGTCGAGCCCACCGAGCAGGAAGAAATGACTGCCAGCGGCATCATCCTGCCCGAAACGGCCAAAGAAAAGCCCCAGAAGGGCAGCGTCGTCGCAGTGGGCCCCGGCGCGCGCGACGAGGGCGGCAAGCGCATGACGCTGGACGTGACGAAAGGCGATATTGTGCTGTTCGCCAAGTATGCGGGCACCGAGTTCAAAATAGATGGCAAGAAGCTGCTTATCCTCAAGGAAAGCGACCTGCTCGCGATCCTCGAAGGCGACGAGCCAGCCAAGAAGAAGAAATAAATCACCCTTGCAGGATCCACGCTAAAAGGAGCATTCCACTATGGCCGCTAAACAACTCGCATTCTCGGAAGACGCCCGCCGCCGCTTGAAGAACGGCGTAGACATCCTCGCCAACGCTGTCGCCACCACCCTCGGCCCGAAGGGCCGTAACGTGGCGCTGGATAAGAAATACGGCGCCCCCACCATCACCCACGACGGCGTGACGGTCGCCAAGGAGATCGAGCTGGAGGACCCGTACGAGAACATGGGCGCCCAACTCCTGAAGGAGGCGGCGACCAAGACCAACGACATCGCCGGCGACGGCACCACCACTTCCACCGTGCTGGCCCACGCCATCGTCACCGAGGGCTTGAAGAACCTGGCCGCCGGCTCTAATCCCATGCTCCTCAAACGCGGCATCGAGCAGGCCACAGAAGCGGTCGTCGAGGCGCTGCGCAAGATGTCCCAGAAGATTGAGACCAAGGCAGAGATCGCCTCGGTGGCCACCAACTCCGCCGCCGACGCCGAGATCGGCCAGCTCATCGCAGACGTGATGGACAAGGTGGGCAAGGACGGCGTCATCACGGTTGAAGAAAGCAAGTCCCTGCAGTTCGAGACCGAGTACGTCGAGGGCATGCAGTTCGACCGCGGCTACAGCAGCGCCTACTTCATCACCACCCCCGAGTCGATGGAAGCCGTCATCAGCGAGCCATACATCCTGATCTACGACAAGAAGATCAGCGCCGCCGCCGATATCGTGCCCGTGCTGGAGAAGTTGGTGCAGATCGGTAAGCGTGACCTGGTGATCATCGCCGAGGACGTGGACGGCGAGGCGCTGGCCACGCTGGTGCTCAACAAGCTGCGCGGCATGCTCAACGTGCTGGCCGTCAAGGCCCCCGGCTTCGGCGACCGGCGCAAGGCCATGCTCCAGGACATTGCCACTCTCACTGGCAGCACGGTCATCACCGAGGAGCTGGGCAAGAAGCTCGAGTCCACCACCCTGGCCGACCTGGGCCGGGCCGGCAAGGTCGTTTCCACCAAGGACGACACCACCGTCGTCGAAGGCAAGGGCAACGCCAAGGCCATCAAGGGCCGCATTGAGGAGATCAAGGTCGAGATCGAGAAATCCACCTCCGACTACGACAAGGAGAAGCTCCAGGAGCGCCTGGCCAAGCTCTCCGGCGGCGTGGCCATCATCCGCGTCGGCGCCGCTACCGAGACCGAGCTGAAAGAGAAGAAGCATCGCGTCGAGGACGCCCTGTCGGCTACGCGCGCAGCGATCGATGAGGGCATTGTCCCCGGCGGCGAGATCGTTTATATCAACGCCGTATCGGCGCTGGACAAGGTGAAGATGGACGGCGAGGACGAATCCATTGGTGTGGCCATCGTACGCAAGGCGTTGGAAGCTCCCATCCGCAGGCTGGTGCAGAACGCCGGCCACGAGGGCGCCGTCATCATCGAGACCGTGCGCCGCAAGGCCAAGGAAGAGAAGAACAAACATATCGGCTTTAACGTCATCACCGGCGAGTACGTAGACATGCTCAAGGCCGGCATCATCGACCCGGTCAAGGTCGTGCGCGGGGCGCTGGAGAACGCCGCCTCCATCGCCGCGATGATCCTGACGACCGAGGCCCTCATCACCGACGTGCCCGAGAAGGACAAGGCCCTTGCTATGCCTCCGGGCGGCGGGATGGGCGGCGACTTCTAGCAAGTTCATCCCTACCTGCGAAAAAAACGACCCCTGGTCTCCTCAGTCAGGGGCCGTTTTTGTTTGCCACGCCAGAACGCGTGGCCGATGGCAGGATGACAGCCGCGCCGCGCTGAGGTAAACTATACCCTATGCCTCCTTCGCCCGATCTGTATCGAAGCATCTTCGAAGCCGCCAGCGACGGGTTGATCATCAACGATGTGGAGACCGGCCTCGTGGTCGAGGCCAATCCCGCGGCCAGCGCGATGCACGGCTATGCTCGCGAGGAATTCATTGGCCTGCACCCGACCGCCTACCTCCACCACGACAGTCATCACCTGTTCGGCAAGTACGTCCAGACGGTTCGGTCTGGCCGCGTGTTCGAAGCACTGATGGTTCACCTGCGCCGGGGCGGCGCACCGTTCTACGTGGAGGTGCGCGGGACGGCGTTCACTTATCAAGGCCGGTCGTGCCTCCTGGGCGTCGTCCGCGATGTCAGTAAGCGGGTCCAGACCGAGCGGATGCTCCGGCAACGGGTGGAGGATCGCACGCGCGAGCAGTCTACACTGCTGGAGATCTCCCATACACTGGCCTCCGCGCTGGAACTCCAGCCGGGTTTGATCCTCGCCCAATTGCAGGTGATTATCGCGTATACCCATGCGGGGCTTTTCGCGCTGGAAGACTTGGCCCTGGTCGCCCTGGCCGTGCGTGGGCCACAGCGGCTGGAACAGGCCCTGCCTTTCCGCATCCCGCTGCACGGCCCAGAAACCCCGGCGGTGCTGTTCAACGGGAACCAGCCGATCCGGATCGCCGACGTGTGGAGCGCCGACCCCGCGGCGCAGTTTCTCCGGGCGCTCCTGACCGATCAAGCGGCCGAGCTGTTAGAGGGGGTGCGAGCGTGGATGTGGGTGCCCCTGGTAGTGAAGGACCGCGTCATCGGCGGTGTGGGCCTCGCCCACGCCGAGCCGGATTACTTCACGGCCCACCACGCCGCCCTGGCCCTGACGGTGGCCAACCAGGCCGCGGTCGCCCTGGTCAATGCGGAACTGTACCAACACGCGCAAACGATCGCCACATTCCATGAACGCCAGCGTCTGGCGCAGAACCTGCACGATGCCGTCAACCAGTCGCTCTTCTCCGCCGGCCTGATCGCCGAAGTCCTGCCGCGCCTGTGGGAGCGAAACCCGGACGAGGGGCGGCGGTCGCTGGAGGACCTGCGCCGGTTGACGCGCGGCGCGCTGGCCGAATTGCGCATGCTGTTGGTCGAGCTGCGGCCCTCGGCCCTGACCGACATTGAACTGGGCGACCTGCTGCGCCTGTTGGGAAGTGCGCACACGGGCCGGACGAACATCCCGGTCGCCGTGACCGTGGCGGGGCAAGGCGCCTTGCCCGCTGAGGTGCAGGTGGCGCTCTACCGTCTGTGCCAGGAAGGGCTGAACAACATCGCCAAGCATGCCGGGGCCAGCCGAGTGGAGATGCATCTGCAACATGAGGCTGGCGTGGTGGAAGTGCGCCTCCGCGACGATGGCCGCGGCTTCGACCCTGAGCACACCCCACCCGGTCACTACGGCCTGAGCATGATGCGCGAACGCGCCGAAGCCGTGGGCGCAGTGCTGTCGGTCACGAGCCAGCCGGGTCACGGCACCGACATCACCATCCGCTGGGCGGAAGCCCCCGAACAGAAGGCCCGATGACCGTGACGCCTTCCCCGCCTATTCGCGTGATGGTCGTGGATGATCATCCCATGGTGCGCCGAGGACTGGCGACCATCATGATGGTCTTTGACGACCTCGAACTGGTGGGCGAGGCCGCCAGGGGCGAGGCCGCCATCCAACTCTGCGCCCAGATCCTGCCCGACGTCGTGCTCATGGATATGGTCATGCCGGATATGGATGGGGCGACCGCCACGCGCGCCATCCGCCAGCAGTTTCCAACGGTGCAGGTCATTGCGCTGACAAGTTTCAAAGAGGCGGAGTTGGTTCAGAACGCGCTGGAGGCCGGGGCCATCGGCTATTTGCTCAAGGATGTTTCGGCCGACGAACTGGCTCAAGCCATCCGCGCGGCGCACGCCGGCCGCGCCACCTTCTCGCCCGAGGCCGCCCAGGCGTTGATCCACGCCGCCACCCAACCGCCCGCGCCTGGGCACGATCTGACGGAGCGCGAGCGCGCCGTGCTGGCCCTGCTGGTCGAAGGTTTGAACAACACTCAGATCGCCGAGAGACTGGTCGTCAGTCCATCCACCATCAAATCCCACGTCAGCAACATCCTCTCCAAGCTGGGCGTCGCCAGCCGGACGGAAGCCGTGGCGCTGGCCGTCCGCCACCGGCTCACCCCCTCTTAAGTCTCCCCCAACTGGCGGAGCTAAACACTCCCTGGCCGGCGGATGTCGCCAGAGAGTGTTGGTTGTACGATGAATTCGCGCCCCGCGTATTTTTAGCCAAGGCCCGGCCCGAAGTGCGCTCAGGCTTCGGTTGAAGGCGGTGGGCGGTCGAGCGTGCTGCGCGGCCTGCTCGCTCAAACTTTTTGTCGCCGAGGGCCGAGGGGCATCCCCCGAGCCTGGGGAATGTTACGATGCCATCAAAAACGAAATCCCAACTCCTGGCCGAGAATGCCGCCTTGCGGGCGCGCCTGGCCGATCTGGAAGACCAATGGGCCAACCAGCCCTCCGGCGAAAAGACGTTGCCTGAGAGTGATTTGACCGAGCGCAAGCGGATCGGGGGCGCCTTGAAGGCTTCCGAAGTTCGCTACCGGCGACTCTTCGAGACGGCCAAGGACGGCATACTCCTCCTGGATGCGGACACAGGCCGGATAATCGACGCCAACCCTTTCCTCCAAGATATGCTGGGTTACTCTTACGCCGAATTGATCGGCAAGGCGCTCTGGGAGATCGGCCCGGTCAAAGACATCGCCGCCAGCCAGGACGCCATGCGGCACCTGCAAAACGAGGAGTATATCCGTTACGAAAATCTACCGTTGGAAACCAAAGACGGACAGCGTCGGCAGGTGGAGTTTGTAAGCAATGTCTATTTGGTTGATCGCTTTAGAGTGATCCAATGCAACGTCCGCGACATCACAGCCCGCAAACAGGCCGAGGAGGGCGTACGGGCAACCACTGACGAGTTGTTGGCTTTGGTGGGCGAACTGCAAAGGCGCGACCGGCAAATGCAGCTGCTCAACCGCATGAACGATCTGCTTCAGTCCTGCATTACCCAGGCCGAGGCCTATCAGGTGATTGCCCTGATGGCGGGCGAACTATTCGCCGGGCAGAACGGCTGTTTAGCAGTCTTGCATGCCTGGGATCAGCATCTTGAGACAGCCGCGCGCTGGGGCGATGAGGTGATGGTGGAGCCCATCTTCTCATTGGAGGATTGTTGGGCGATGCGGCGTGGTCAACTGCATGAAGTCGTAGATCCACAGGCGGGTTTGCTGTGCCGTCATTTTATCCATCCACCGCAGACGGGCTACGTGTGTCTGCCGTTGACGCATGTATGCCGCCAAGCAGGCCGGGCGCGACCGCGTCATCGTTTACCCGGCGGGGGAGTGACCCCCGTCAGCCACAGCCTCTCCAAGTTGAGCGTCGCCAGCCGCACGGAAGCCGTGGCGCTGGCCGCTGGCCACAGGCCACCGGCTCATCGCCGGATACCCTCTCTTTAATCTCCCCCAACTGACGGAGGCCAATACTCCCCGGCGGATGGATGTGGCCGGGGAGTGTTCGTTGTAGTCTGTATTCATGACCAGAGTCTATTTGGCTGATGCCCAGCCCGAAGAGCGCTCGGCCCTCCGTCTGCTGTTGCTGGATCTCAACATGCAAGTTGTCGGCGAAGCCGACGACTGGCCCACCACGTTAGCCCAGGCTCCCGCCACCCACCCAGACATGTTGCTGGTGGATTGGAATTCGCTTCCCAATGGGTCCGGCGTGGCCCTGGCCGAACTGCGCATGGCCTGCCAAGCCGCGATGGTCGTTGTCCTTATCAGCCATCTGGATGCCCGTCAGCAGGCCGCGCTCTCCGCCGGGGCGGATGCATTTATCAGCAAAGGCGAGACGCCCGACCGTGTAGCTGAACGCCTGCTAACCGCGGCTGGCGCGTTCGTTCTTGATGACACCATCGGGCGGGTTTCAAGGCTCCTGCCGGAGGAGCAGTTTGAAAACCGGCGCGCTCCGCTGCCCGGAGCGCCGGCGAAAACCGGGGCAGCTTATCCGAAGGATCAGGAGGCTCACACTATGAACAAGGATGTATTCGAAGGCAAGTGGAAGGAAATGCGGGGCCAGTTCAAAGAGTGGTGGGGCAAACTCACCGACGACGACCTAGAGCGGGTCGCCGGTAAGTACGACCAATTGATCGGCGTGATTCAGGAAAAGTATGGCTACACTCGCGAGCGCGTCGAAAAGGAATTCAACGGTCGGATGGCGAAGTTTGAAGCCAATCAGAAGAAGAGCGGCGTCCCGACGCCGTAATTCGGCAGGCTGAAGGCCAGGCTTATGCCCTAGCTGGCATGTCGCCCCTTCTCGATCGGGAAGGGGCGAGAATAGTAATGCAAACACGGATAACCCGTGTCTCTCAAACACTCAAAAAGGAGAAACAAAATGATCAACTTTATTGTATGGCTCATTGCCGGGGCAATCATCGGCTGGCTGGCCAGTGGCATCATGGGGACGAATGGGCAACAGGGCTTACTGATGGATATCGTGGTCGGCGTCGTCGGCGCGTTCGTGGCGGGCTGGTTCATCACCCCTCTGGTTGGTGTCGGCACGATCAACCAGAACAACTTCAGCCTCCCGGCTTTGGTAGTGTCATTGGTGGGCGCCGTCATCCTGCTGGCGGTCGTCGGTTTCTTCCGCCGGGGAGGGCTGCGCACGCGCTGACGATCTTGCTTTACCGTAGGATCAAAGGAATACCCG
>Ga0209341_10002827_pt1 | contig 16368 bp, 12 predicted proteins | sample RifCSP13_2_FD_184020 | JGI IMG/M metagenome (GOLD analysis project Ga0209341, IMG submission 184020) | Soil microbial communities from Rifle, Colorado - Rifle CSP2_sed 13_2 (SPAdes) (version 2) | ecosystem: Environmental > Terrestrial > Deep subsurface > Rock core/Sediment | place: Rifle...
GGCCTCGCGGCCGGCCGAGCCGGTGACCCGGTTCACGATCACGCTCCCGAACGACCAGCCGATGGCCTTCACCGACATGCCGACCCTGGCGCTCTCGCCGGATGGCCGCAAGCTCGCCTTCGCGCTGAGCGGTGCCGCGGCGCAGACGATCATCCACCTGCGCTCGTTCGACCAACCCGACGCACAGCCCATCCCCGGGACCGAAGGGGGCAGCAGCCCGTTCTTCTCTGCGGACGGCGCCTCGCTCGGCTTCTTCGCCGACGCACGGCTGAAGACGGTCCCGCTCGTCGGCGGCCCGGCTCAGTCCCTGGCCAGCGCCGCCAACGGCCGAGGGGGCTTCTGGGAGCCCGACGGCTCGATCCTCTTCTCACCGGAGTACGACACCGGCCTCTGGCGCGTGCCGTCGACCGGAGGCGTGGCCCAGAAGGTCGTGTTGCCCGAGATGGAGAAAGGAGAGCGCACCTACAGGTGGCCCGATCTCCTCCCCGGCGGCCGTGCGGTCCTCGTCACGGTCGGCTCCCTCGACAGCCCCAACGACTACGACAAGGCCCGGATCGTGGCCTATTCCTTCGCGACCGGCGAGCGCCGCCTCGTCGTGGACGGCGCCAACATGGCTCGCTTCGTACCTCCCGGCACCCTCGTCTACGCGCGCGCCGGAGTGCTCTACGCCGTGGCCTTCGACCCCGACCGCCTGGAGGTCACGGGCCAAGCGAGGCCCGTCCTTGAAGGGGTGGCGGGGGACGTGAGCAGCGGCGCTGCGTACTTCGCCGTGGCGCCCGACGGCACGCTCGCTGTGGTCCGCGGGGCCGGCTCCCGGGCGAGCCGCCGGCTGACGCTCGTGGACCGCAAGGGTGTGACCACGAACGTCCCGCTCACGGCGCGCGGCTTCCGCCACCCGCGCTTCTCTCCGGACGGCACCCGCCTCGCTTTCACCGTGGGCAGTGGCACAGGCCTGGGAAACGACGCCGACGTCTGGGTCTACTCGCTCGCCAGCGGGAGCCTCAGCCGGCTCACCTTCGGCGGCAACATCTACCCCGCGTGGAGTCCGACTGGCGACCGGATCGCCTACTTGCGAGGAGACGACCAGGCCGTCGTCGCAAGGCCTGCCGACGGCACCGGGACCGAGGAGGAGCTCAAGAGAGGCGCCATCGAGACGCTGTTGCCGGGCTCCTGGAGCAAAGACGGGCGGACCCTGGCCGTGACCGATGTCGGGTCGGCCCAGGAGATTCTCCTGCTCACGCCCGGGGAGGATCCCCGGCTCCTGGAGAAGGACGCGAGCGCGCCGGCCTTCTCCCCGGACGGTCGCTGGATCGCCTACACGTCGCCCGCGTCTGGAGACGCGAACGTGTTCGTGCGGTCGGCCAGCGGGGAGGGCCAGTGGCAGGTCTCGTCGGAGATCGCCGGCCAGCCGAGGTGGTCCGGCGACGGACGGGAGCTGTTCTTCCTCGGCAGCGGCAAAGCGCAACGGCCTCTGATGGCCGTGGCGGTGGAGAGCGGCTCGGGCTTCCGCGCGGGTCCGCCTCGCGTGATCGTCGCCGACATGAGCCGCTACATGACGTCGACGGCACCGCAGGTCGACTGGGACGTCTCTCCAGCCGGCGACCGTTTTGTCTTCATCGAAGTCGAGCGCGCCAAGGACGAGGGCACCCGCCTCGACATCGCGCTCCACTGGGCGAAGCACCTCGCGATGGCGAGTCCGGGCAGCCCGGGCGCGGCGCGCTGATCCGGGAGTCGTCGCTCAGGCGCCGGTCAGGATCCCGCCATCGAGCGTGAGCGCGGTCCCGGTCATCCACGCCGAGTCGTTGGACGCCAGGAACAGCGCCGAGCGGGCCACGTCCTCGGGCTGACCCAGGCGCTTCATCAGGGTCCGCTCCGCGACGGCGGCGACCACCTTTTCGGGCTCCGGGAACGCGGCGGCCGAGTCCCAGATGAGGGGTGTGTCGACGGGACCGGGGCACAGCGCGTTGATGCGGACCGCCGGGCCGTAGTCGATCGCCACCTGCCGCACCAGCGCGACGAGCGCGCCCTTGGAGGCACAGTAGGCCGCGTGGTTCGGAAACCCCTTGAAGGCTGCGATCGAGGAGACGACGACGAACGATCCCGACCCGCGCTCGCGCATCGCGGGCAGCGCCTCTCGCAGCAGGTAGAAGACGCCGTCCAGGTTGACAGACAGGGTGCGCTTCCAGACGTCGATCGGCAGATCGCTCGCGGCTCCCAGGCCCAGGGCACCCGCGCAGGCGACCGCCACGTCGAGGCCTCCGAAGCTGCGGCGCGCCTCGTCCACCAGCCGCTCGGCGTTCTCGGGATCGCCGACGTCCCCGGGCACGAACTGCGCGCGGCCGGCGGCGGACCGGATCTCGGCGACGACCGCGGCACCTCGCTCGGGATCGCGGCCGCCGCACACGATCGAAGCGCCCTCACGAGCGAAGAGACAGGCGACCGCGCGCCCCATTCCACTGGTGGCGCCCGTGACGATCGCGGTTTTTCCTTCGAGCCGGAGCACCGCGCGCCTAGAGCGTCTCGACGCGGATGCGCCGCGCTGGAAGCGTGGCGACGTGGTTCGCGAAGTTCTCGTTGAAGAGCGCGCCCGGACGACATTCGCGCAAGTGGACGAGGGCCGCCTCGCCCGTCATCCCGAGGTAGGTGAGCGCCGTCGCAATCACGAGCACGGAGCGGTTGAAGCCCATCCGGCAGTGGACGAGCACCCGGTGATCCGAGGAGACGAGGTCGGCCACGAGGCGGCCGAGCGCCTCGATCTTGACGAGGTTCGGCAAGTCCTGGTCGAGGATCGGGTGATAGACGTACAGCACCGAGCCCGGGGCCTGGGGCAGCCCGGCGTCGACGCTCGCGTCCATGTCCACGATCGTGTCGATGCCGCGCTCGAAGAGCGCCTCCCAGTCTTCGATCTCGCCCGAGACGTAGAGCGTCTCGTCCGCGTTGACCGGGATGATGTCCACGGGCGGAGTCTGCCACCGTCCGCCCCCGCCTTTCAAGGCGCGTCGGCTGGAACGCTGGCGCGCTCATGTTTGCGAGCCGCGGCCTCTGATGCCATCCTGTCGCTCGGATGACGCACGCTCCCCTCGGGTCTCGCGCGCGCGGCAGCCTGAGCCAGGTCACCGCGGCAGGCTTGATCCGAGAGGTCCACGCGGGCCGCAAGAGCGGTGTGCTTCACCTGACGCGGGCCGGAGCATCGAAGCGGCTCTACTTCAAGGCCGGGTCGATCATCCTGGCCGGATCCGACCTGCCCGAGGACAGGCTGGGCCAGGCCTTGCTGCGGGCCGGGATGATCCAGGAGGCCGACCTCGAGCGGGCCCTGGGCGTCGTGGAGGCCACCGACCGCACCATCGGCGAGACGATCGTCGCGATGGGCCTGCTGCGTCCTGAACAAGTCCGGGTGGAGGCCGCACGCCGCACGAAGCAGATCGTCGAGTCGGTCCTGGACTGGGATTCGGGCGAGTACGCCTTCGAGGAACGTGAAGAGCGGCTCGAGGGCGAGCTGCTGTCGGAGATGGACGTGCCGCAGACCCTGCTCGAGGGGTTCCGCGGGGCTCGAAGCGGCGACGTGGTCCGTCGGTTGCTCAGCGACGGGAAAGCGGTGATGCGTCGTGCGGAGCCTTTGTCGGCGACCCTGGCGGCACTTCGCCTGACTGCTTCCGAGGAATGGGTTCTCGCGCAGGCCAATGGCCTCTCCTCTGCCGCAGAGATCGCAGCCCAGTGTCCGATGGGCGCGGACGAGGCGTTGCGGTCGATCTGCGGGCTGTTCCTGGCGGGAGTCCTCGAGGCCGGCTCGCCGCAGGCGTCTGCGGCCGCCACGCGTGCCCTCGTCGGCCCGAGCGAGCAGCCCGGCGCGGGCACGAACCTCTGGGCCGCGCTCGAAGCGGAGCGCGCGGACGCGGGCAGCTTCGGGGGCCAGACGACACGGTTGTCTTCTCGCCTCCCCGACGCGCTCGGGAGGTACGTCGTCGAGGCAGCGATCGGTCGGGGCTCGATGGGGGCGGTCCTGCTGGCCCGAGACCCCGCGATCGACCGACGGGTTGCCGTCAAGCTGATCCAGACATCGGTGCAGCTGACGCCGGCCGAGTGGGAGAAGTACAAAGAGCGCTTCTATCGCGAGGCTCGCGCCGCGGGCAAGCTCCTGCACCAGGGCATCGTGGCGATCTTCGACGTCGGACACACCGTCGAAGGCATCCCGTTCATCGTGATGGAGTACGTCGAGGGGCGCACGCTGGCCGCGTTCGCCGAGGACAAGGAGCTGTCGCTCGAAGAGATCCTGCGCCTGGCCGGGCTGTGCCTCGAGGCGCTCGAGTACGCACACGCCCAGGGTGTGATTCACCGGGACCTGAAGCCCGCGAATATCATGATCACCGCCGACGGGCGTCCCAAGATCATGGACTTCGGCGTGGCGCACGTGGTCGGCTCGCAGATGACCCAGGCCGACGAGATCCTCGGCAGCCCCCACTTCATGGCTCCCGAGCAGCTCGGCAAGGGAAAGGTCGACCAGCGCACCGATCTGTTCGCCTTCGGCGTCGTCCTTTATTGGATGCTGACCGCCCGCCTCCCGTTCACGGGAGATTCCTTCGCCGCCATCGCTCAGGCGATCCTGTCGGAACACCCCGTCTCGCCGAAGGAGCTCAAGCGGACCACTCCGCGAGCGCTCGGCAAGATCGTGCTGCGTTGCCTGGAGAAGAACCCGGCCAAGCGGTTCGCCACCGCGCGCGAGCTGCGGGCGGCGCTCCGCTCGGTCGAGAGGCCCCGGTCAAGCCCGGCGCGCGCGATCGTGGGACTCGCTCTCCTGCTCGCGGCGCTCGGCTCGCTCTTTCTCTTCCTCAAGTTCCCACCCGGGACCGCGCGGGATGCCGCACGGGCCGGAGTGTCGTCGCCGCCGAGCACCGCGCAGGCGGCGCCTGGCGAAGAACGGGCAGCGCCTCGCCCAGAAGCGGCCGCGCCTCGTGAGGAAGCGACCGCACCTCGTCAGGAAGCGACCGCACCTCGTCAGGAAGCGGCAGCACCTCCAGAAGGAGCGGAGGAGCTCTGGCGAAAGGCGTTGCCGCTCACGTTCACGGCGAAGCACAGCCATCGAATCGGCGGCTGCAGCGGAACCCTCGTGCTCGACGCCTGGGGCGTCGAGTTTCGCTCGAGCGAGCACCCGCGCTGGCGCTTCAGGCTCGGGGAGATCCGTGTCCTGGAGCGGGAGGAGCCGAGGAAGCTGCACATCGAGACCGACGACAAGGCGCCGGGCGGCGCCAAGAGCTACAATTTCTCGCTCGTGGGCCGGCCGCTCGGCGACGCGGACTGGGCGAGGTACCGCAAGCTCGCGAAGAAGTGAGCCCCGCTCAGCGCTTCAGGTGTCGGGCCAGGAAGCGGTAGACCTCGCGGCGCGACTCGAGGGCCAGCGGGGAGTCCATCCGGTTGAAGCTGTGCCCGCCCGGCGCGTCCTCGTAGACCTCGTGCTCGAAGTCCTTCCCCGCCGCCTTCAGCGCGGTGATCAGGCCTTGGACCTCGACCACGTTCACGTCCCGGTCGTTCGTGGTCGTGTGGACCAGCAGCGGAACCTTCGACATTGCGACATGGGTGACCGGCGACCGGCGCCGGTACTCGTCGACCGCCTCGTTGGCGGTCTTGCCGATGTGGTAGGGCGCCGAGAAGAGCCGTCGGTAGGAGTCGGTCGAGTAGCCCATCCGAGCCACGAGGTCGGACACCGGCACCCCGGCGTAGGCGGCCTGGAATCTCTCCGGATGGAAGAAGCTCGCCATCAGGCTGATGAGACCGCCATGGCTCCAGCCGAGGATACCCACGCGGGCGGGGTCCACGCTCTCGAGAGTCGCGACGGCCCAGTCGCGGGCCGCCACCACGTCGTCCACCTCGAGCCCGCCGTAGTCGATTGCCTCCCAGTACTCCCGCCCGTAGCCGGTGGAGCCGCGGTACTCGGGGGCCACGACCACGTAGCCTTCCTTCATCAGCTCGCGAACGACGTGCGTGTAATACGTGTCGAAGTCCGCGTGGACCCCGCCGTGCGGCAGCAGCAATAGCGGCCGCCGCCCCGCCGGGTCCGCTCCCTTCGGCACGAACACGTAGCTCCACATCCGAAACGGATGCCGCGCGTTCGCAATCCCGTAGGTTTCCACCTGCTTCGGCGCCGGCACGGTCGGGATGTAGACCTTGTCGATCTCGGCCACGTCGCCCACGCGGTCGAACCAGAGCACGTCGTCGATCTTCTTCTGCAGCTGCTCGAGCGCGAAGGACTGGGACTCGACCTGGCGCCGGAGCTCCTGGATCTCGCGGGCGTCGGCGGCGGGCGGCTCCTGCTGGGCGTAGAGCGCGCTCGCAGCCACGAGGGCGAGGCCGAGGGCACAGCACGCGACCATCGGCGTGAGGCGCATGGCGGATCTCCTTGTCAGTGCGACCTCGGCGCGGACCGCAAGTGGCGATCCGCGAAGTCGAGGTACTGCTCCCAATCGTAGGCCGTGAGCGCGTGCTTCCCGCTGCGCAGGTGGTAGCCGATCCATCCTCCCACCGGCCGGTCGGGCGCGGGAGGCTCCGCGACGCCGAGGCCCTCCAGGCCGAGCAGGCGATACACCCGCTCGGCGGCCTTCGCGCCCAGGAACTCGCCCCGCGGATCGGCCCAGAGATCCTCGGTCGCGCTCGCGACGTAGAGCGGGCGCGGGGCCACGAGCGCCAGCAGCTGGTGCTGGTCCACCGGCAGCGTCTCTTCCTTCCCCGCGTACTCGCGGTAGCGGCCGCAGAACCAGTGGGGGAAGACGCCGGTGATGTCCTCGGTGCGCTCCCCGAACTTGCGCCGGGCGAGCGCGGCTCCGCCCTCTCCGGAGTCGTTGGAAACGACCATCGCGAAGCGCTCGTCCTGGGCGCCCGCCCAGAGCGCGGCCTTGCCAAGCCGCGAGTGGCCGATCACGGCGACGCTGCGGCCGTCCACGTCCGGACCCGTCTCCAGGTAGTCGAGCGCCCGCCGCAGGCCCCACGCCCAGGCGCCGAGCGCTCCCCAGTCGTCGGTCGCGAAGCGGCCGCGCGCGCCCGGGCCGATCCGAGCCCGCACGCCGTCCCGCCAGCCACTCTCGTGGTCGGGCTCGAGGTCCCCGTAGTACACGGTCGCGAGCGCGTAGCCGCGTTCGAGGATGCGCACGAGCGGCCAGGAAGGGGCCCCGCTGCCCCGCGAGCCTTCGATCGCGCGGTGATCCACGACACCTGCTCCGTCGCGCATCCAAGCCTTCGACATGCGGATTGCGGGGTCCTGGTGGACCGTTTGGTTGCCTCCGAAATTCAGCCCCAGGAACGCGGGTACGGGGCGGCGCGCCGCGCGTGGTACGTAGAGGAGCAGCTCGAACGCCGGGCCGTTCTCGGTGCCGTCGAGCAGCACGCGTACCTGGCGGCGGGTGGCGAGACCGGCGAGCGCGCTCTCGCTCGATTCGACGACGATGAAGCGCACGGCCTGTGGCGGCCCCGGGCTGCGCCCGTACACGTGCTGCTCGAAAAGGCCGAGGATCTCGGAGCGACGCGCGCGCCACTCGTCGGGGCTGGTCACGCCTCGCCCGTCCGCGAAGCGCAGCGGGTCGGGCAGCGTGTAGGCCGGGACCTTCGCCTCGTCGTACTGAGCATCCTGCGGCTGCGCGGCCGCCGTCGCCGCCACGATCACGAGGGCCAGGGCGCGCCAGGTCGTCATCACCGCTCCTCGCGGGCCATCGCGAAGCAGGGCGGACCCGCAGCGGGATTATCCCCCCGGCGATAGATCCGTTGGCTCTCCGGTTCGTTGTCCGGTTCGTCGTCCGTTACTTCCTGGTCCGCTGTTCAGGCGACCGGCCCGCGATCTGCTGCTCCAGGAACGCCACGAGCGCCGGGTCGACGGCGGCCTTCGGGTCGAGCGCTTGCGCCTTCGCGATCGCCTCGCGCGCGTCGCGCCAGCGCTCCTGGCGCGCGAGCGTCGCGGCGAGGCGCAGCCAGGCCGAGACCTTCGTGGGGTCGAGGCGCAGGAGCGCCCGGTGCGCCTCCTCGGCGCGCGTGTAGTTCCGCAGGTCGAGCGCCAGGCCGGAGATCGCCTCCCACGCGGCGGCGTGCGAGGGATCGAGACGCACCACCTGGCCGTAGCGCTCGAGCGCCTCGCGCAGGCGCCCCCTTTCGACCAGCAGCCCCGCGGCGCGCGCGTGCGCGGGCACGTCGTCGGGATGGGCCGCGGTCGCCGCGTCGAGGGCGCGCAGCGCCCGTTCGGGCTGCACCGCGGCCACGTGGCGCTCGGCCAGCTCGCGCAGGAACCCGGCTGCGGCCGCGCCGCCCGCGGCGAGCGCGGAGACGCCGCCGAGGACGCTCGTCACCTCGCCGCCGGCCGCGCCGATGGCCGCGTACTGCGCCGTGGCCTGGCGCGCGGCTTCGGACGGCCGCACTACGGTGCGCCGCGGCGCCACGAACTCGAGGTACGGCTGGTCGTCGGTGTTGAGCGGGGTGCCGCGGGGAAAGGCCCGCCGGTCCTCCGCGAAACGCTCGAGCTCCGGGCGGCCCATGGTCCAGGTGGCCGCGAGCCCCAGCGGGTCCTTCAGCACCAGCATGGAGCGCAGCTCCGGCCCGAGCGCCGCGTCCGCAAACGCATGCTCGAGCCGCGGCCAGTCGAGGCGCTGCGGCTCGCGCCCCCCCACCAGCAGCATGTCGGCGCCCAGGCTCTTGATCCCGTCGTCGGGCCCGACCGGCGGCACCAGCCACAGCGAGGCATGTGGAAACACGGCGAGGAACGTCTGGATCTCGACCTTCAGGTCCGCGGGGTCGAGGTTGTAGTAGTGGAACCACTGCGCAAACAGCCCCCCCGGAGCGAGCCGGGCGCGGGCCGTCTCCAGGAACTCGCGCGTGAACAGGTTGGAGACGCCCGTGATCCAGGGGTTCGATGGCTCGGAGACGATCAGGTCGAAGGCCTGGCCCGAGCGCAGCAGGTGGTTGCGCCCGTCGCGGAACACGATCCCGAAGCGCGGGTCGCTCTCGAGCGGGCCGTGGAACTCCGGGAAGAAGCGCGCGGCGTCCCAGGTCGCGGGCTCGATCTCGACGCACTCGAGCCGCTCGATCGGGTGCGCGGCCACGGCTGCCGCCGTGGCCCCGGCGCCCCAGCCGATCACCAGCACGCGCCGCGGCCCCGGGTGCAGCAGCATCGGCACGTGCGCGATGAACTTCTGCGTCACCACGTCCTCGGTGCCGCTGCCGGCGTCCGTCTTCCCGTTCACCGACAGGAAGCGGCGCGCGCTGCCCGTCGCCTCCGAGACCGCCACGACCGCCTCGCGGCCCTCGCGGTAGAAGAGCAGTGTCCGCTGGTCGCGCAGCCACGCTCCGAGCCGTCCCGGCTCGTCGAGCCTATGGATCCACTCGAGCCCGTAGCGGTGCACGCCCGAGCTCATGACCACGGGATCCCAGGGCGCGTAGCGCGGCGCGAGCCAGACTGCCGCCGCGCAGACGGCAGCGCACACGGCCGGGCCCACGAGCGCGCCGCGGCGCGCGGCAGCGAAGAGGGCCCAGACGCCGCCACCGACCAGGAGCGCGGCGAACACCAGGTAGGGCGACTGCACGCCCAGCCGCGGCACCAGCACGAGATCGGCGGCGAGCGCACCCGCGATGGCACCCGCCGTGTTCCACGCGTAGAGCCGGCCCGCTGCGCGCTGCGGCCCCTGCTGGGCGCCGGAGGAGAGGTGCAGCAGCAGCGGGAACGTGAGCCCGAGGGCGACGGTCACCGGCAACAGCGTCGCGAAGCAGAGCGCGAAGTACGTGAGCTGGTGGAGCTCGAATGAGACGGGCAGGAACTTGAGCGCGACCAGCGAGGCGATCGGGAGCCGGCCGATCGCCCACTGTCCGGCGAGCATGGCCAGGCCGGCGAAGACGAACAGCAGGCCCGTCAGCCGCGCGGGGTGATGGATGTGGCTCCGCCGTGCGCCATAGATCGCCGATCCAGCCACGATGCCCAGGAGCACCGCCAGCAGCACCAGGCTGAACGCGTACACCGACGAGCCGATCACGAGCACGTACGAGCGGGTCCACAGCACCTCGACGCCGAGAGTCGCCGCGCCCGAGGCGAACGCGAGCACGAGGCCCAGTGCCGGGCCGGCCGGCACGTCCGCGGCCTTCGCCTCGCTCGCAGGCCGCGAGTCGACCGAGGCCGGCGGCGCCGCGCCCGTCTCTCGAGAAAAGCGCAGCGCGACGCCGCCGGCGAACAGGCTCACAGCCGCCGCGACCACGAGTGTCGCCTGCACGCCGAGAGCCGGCACCAGCACGAAGGGCGCGAGCGCCACTCCGATGGCACCGCCCAGCGTGTTCAGCAGATAGAGCCGTCCGAAGCCGGCGTGTACCTCCCGCCCTGCCCGCGAAAGGAACTCGACGGCGAGCGGCACGGTTGCCCCCAGCAGGATCGTCGCCGGCAGCAGGACGAGCGCGGCGAGCAGGGCGATTCCCGCGTGCTCCAGAGCACCCGTGAGGCCGCTTCGCGCCACGAGCGCCCCGTAGCCCCACGGCAGCGCGCGCAGCAGTGGCAGCGTCAGCAGCGCCGCGACACCGATCGAGAGCTCGAGCCGCGCGTAGGCCAGGAGCGGATCGGCGACCGTGCGGCGCGCGACGAGGGCGCTGCCGATCGCCAGGCCGCCCATGAACACGGCCAGCACCATCGCCACGGCGGAGGTCGTGCCACCGAAGATGAGCCCGAACGAGCGCAACCAGAGCGACTCGTAGACGAGCGCCGCGGCGCCCGAGAGCCCGACGAGGAGCGGCAGCGCGCGCGCGACGCTGTCGTGAGACCTCGGTGTTGTCGAAGCAGCAGGCATCGCGGCTTTCGAAATCTAGCAGATACAATCGGCCTGCGTGTTCCCGCGCGCCGACGATCCACGGACAGCGCTCGTTCTTGCGCTGCGGCGGCACCTCCCCGCCGACGCCGAGGAGGCGCGCGACCGCGACCGCATCCTCGACTTCGTGGTGCGGCACGAGCGGCCCTTCGACCGGAAGCTCCGCGAAGGCCACCTGACGGGGAGCGCCATCACGGTCTCGGCGGACGGCTCGCGTGTGCTGCTGCTCCACCACCGCAAGCTCGACCGCTGGCTGCAGCCGGGAGGCCACGGCGACCCCGGCGAGACCACGGGCGAGGAGGTCGCGCTGCGCGAGGCCCTCGAAGAGACGGGCATCGCCGGGCTCGCGCTCGACGCGGGCGCGCCGCGGCCCCTCGACGTGGATGTCCACGACATCCCCGCGCGCGGCAACGAGCCGGCGCACCAGCACCTCGATCTGCGCTACCTGGTGCGGGCGCCCGAGGGCGCGCGCGTCTCACCCGCGCTCGCCGAGCTCCACGAGATCCGCTGGGTCGCGTGGGACGAGACGGACGCGCTCGATCCGGACCATGGGCTGCGTCGCGCGCTTGCCAAGGCCCAAAGGCTGGTGTGACCGTGAGAGAGGCCAGCGTCCATCAGATTGGACGCCGTTTCCGCCATCCAGCGTGCTAGATTCCTGCGCCTCGGACTCTCACGAGGAGATGCCATGTCCTTTCGCCCACGCTCGATCCTGCTGACGCTGCCCGCAGCCCTCCTGGCCCTCGCCCTTGCTCCCGAAGCCCACGCCCAGGCGACGGCGAGCGTCGCCCCAGCCAAGGCCGCCGTGATCAAGCCCGCGGACAACCTGGTGGCCGACGGGCTGCCGGAGATCCCGGCCGAGATCGCCGAGGTCGTGGGTCGCTATACCGAGTTCCGCTCCGCGAGCCTGGCGTCGTGGCACCCGACGAAGCGCGAGATGCTGATCTCGACGCGTTTCGGCGACTCGCCGCAGCTCCACGAGGTGCGCTCCCCGCTCGGTGCGCGACGCCAGCTCACCTTCTTTCCCGAGCGCGTGGGCGGCTCGAGCTGGCCGCGGCGCTCGGCCGACTACATCGTCTTCACCAAGGACAAGGGCGGCGACGAGTTCGGCCAGATCCATCGCCTCGACGTCGCGACGGGCGCCATCACGGTGCTCTCCCCCGGCGGGCGCTCGCAGAACAGCCTGGGTCCCTGGTCGTACCAGGGCGACCGCATGGCCTTCGGCTCGACTCGCCGCAACGGGGCCGACCGCGACATCTACGTCATGGACCCGAAGGACCAGGCCTCGGCACGGATGGTCCTCGAGGTGAAGGGCGGCGGCTGGGGCCCGGCCGACTGGTCACCCGACGACAAGAAGCTCGCGGTGTTCGAGTACCTGTCCGTCAACGAAAGCAACATCTGGCTCGTCGACGTGGCCACGGGCGCGAAGACGCTTTCCACCCCCAAGGGCGCGGAGCAGGTCGCCTACGGCGGCGCCCGCTTCAGCTCCGACGGCAAGGGACTCTACGTCACGACCGACCGCGAGTCGGAGTTCCAGCGCCTCGCCCATCTCGATCTCGCGACCGGCAAGCACAGCTACCTGACCTCGCACATCCCCTGGGACGTGGACAGCTTCGCTCTCTCGCCCGACGGCCGCACGATCGCGTTCGTCACCGACGAGGAGGGCCTGAGCGTGCTGCACCTGCTCGACACGCAGCGCGGCAAGGAGAAGCCCGCGCCGAAGTTGCCCACCGGCCTCGTGTTCGGGCTCGAGTGGCACAACAACGGCCGCGATCTCGGGCTGGTGCTGTCCTCGGCCCGCTCGCCCGCCGACGTCTACTCGATCGACGTCGCGACCGGCACGCTCGAGCGCTGGACCGAGAGCGAGACGGGCGGGCTCAACGCGGCGAACTTCTCCGAGGCCGAGCTCGTGCGCTGGAAGAGCTTCGACGGCAAGACCATCTCGGGCTTCCTGTACAAGCCGAACCCGCGCTTCACCGGCCCACGGCCGCTGATCGTCAACATCCACGGGGGGCCCGAGGGCCAGTCGCGCCCCGGATTCCAGGGCCGCTCCAACTTCTTCTACGACGAGCTCGGGGTGGCAATGCTGTACCCGAACGTGCGCGGCTCGACGGGCTTCGGCAAGAGCTTCGTCAAGCTCGACAACGGCGTGCTGCGCGAGGACTCGGTGAAGGACATTGGCGCGCTGCTCGACTGGATCCCGACGCGCAAGGACCTCGACGCTTCACGCGTGATGGTCACGGGCGGCAGCTACGGCGGCTACATGACGCTCGCGGTCGCGACGCACTACGACGCGAAGATCCGCTGCTCGCTCGACGTCGTGGGAATCTCGAACTTCGTGACCTTCCTGCAGAACACCGAGTCGTACCGGCGCGACCTGCGCCGCGTCGAGTACGGCGACGAACGCGACCCGGCGATGAAGCAGCACCTGCTCAAGATCTCGCCCGCGACCAACGCGCACAAGATCACGAAGCCGCTGTTCGTCGTGCAGGGCAAGAACGATCCGCGCGTGCCTTACACCGAGTCGGAGCAGATGGTCGCGACGGTCAAGAAGAACAGCGGCCCCGTCTGGTACCTGCTCGCGAACGACGAGGGCCACGGCTTCGCGAAGAAGAAGAACCAGGACTTCCAGTTCTACGCCACGATCGCCTTCATCCGCGAGCACCTGCTGAACTGAGCCGAGGCGCTGCGAGGCACCCTCAGCTCAGGACTTGCCCCCCTGAGCGCGGCCGATGAACGTCCGCAGCCGTCCCATGGCTCTCTCGCCGGGTTCCAGAAAACGCACCGCCACGCCGCGGGGATGGTCGGGCGACTCGACGTCAAGCTGGGCGACGCGCACGATCTCGGCCTGCAGCTCGACCTCGACGGTGTCGGGAAGCAGCAGCAGCCGCAGCAGGTGGGTGTCGCCGACGCTCACTGGGGCGCGGGTCGAGAGGTAGGCGCCGGTCAGGCTCAGGTCCGCGAGCCCGACGATGTGCGCGCGGTTGCCCACCACCAGCACGGCCCCCCGCCCGAAGGGGAGCTTGCGCCTGAACGCACGCCGCCTTTCATTTCCTGCCGCGTCCGTGACGCGCTCTTCGGCGTCTGCCGCCTGCTGCTCTCGAGCCTCGTCAGTCTGCATCCTCACACCCTCCGTGCCCCGCGTGGTCGCGGTCACGACCCTGCAGGTACGTCGTCGAATCGTTCCGTCCGCCCCTTGCCTATTCGCGTCGCGCCTGCGCGATCAACGTCAGCGCTTCCTCGCTCAGGTACTTGAACAGCAGCGTGTGGCGCGCCTGCCTGATCCCCTGCAGGTAGCCGTTCAGGGCTTCGAGCAGGCGGCCGTCCTCCGGCCGCACCGCCAGGGCGGCGGCCCCGGCTTTGCCCACGAAGGCACCGGCCACGAGCTCGGCGTCGTGCTTCTTGGCCAGGGCGAAGTCGAAGACCGTCATCACGATCGCGTCGGCCCGCCCGCTGCGTAGTCCGGCAACCAGCAGCTCGGCGTCGCGGAACGGAACGCGCCTGGCCTTCGGGACTCCGGCGTCGATCACGACCTGCTCCCACGTCGTGCCCGGGATCACCCCCACGCGAAGCGCACGCAGGTCGTCGAGGGTCCGCACGGCGGGACCCGGCCGCCGCGAGATCGCCATGTGGCGCACGGGAAACACCTCGCTCGTGAACGCGACCTTCTGCCGCCGCGTTTCGGTGTCCACGATTCCGGTGATCACGTCGCCGTCACCGCGCTGGAGCATGGGGATGATCTGGTCGAAGTCCTTCACCTGGACCACGTCCAGCGCGAGCCCGTGGATCCGGCAGAACCCCTCGATCAGCTCGCGCTCGAAGCCGGGCTGGCCCTTCGTATCGAACGAGAACATCTCGGGCATCTCGTCCGCAGGTACGAGCACGCGCAGCCGCGCCGGCAGCCCGGGCGTCGGCTCGACGGCTCCCGCCGTCACCGCGCACGAAACCAGCATGCAGGCCCCCAGGGTCCAGCGCGTGACTCGCCTTCTCATCTCCGCCTCCACCCGCGGCCGGGAGTGCAAGCGCCGGGCCAGGGAGACCTCGGTCGGCGATCGGCCCAACTGGCTGGCGAGGCGGGGTTTGCCCGGGCGGCACACCCGTGCCCCGAGATCGCGGCAGGGCGCGCCGGGCCGAAAATCGGACAGCGCTTGCGCGCCGGCCGTGCGTGCGGGAGACTCCGCCACCGAAGTGGAGCCTCCCTCGATGGCCGCACGACCGGGCTGGGACGACTACTACATGGCGATCGCACGCACGGTCGCCACGCGCTCGAGCTGCAGCCGCAGGCAGGTCGGCGCGCTGATCGTGGTCGACAAGGCGATCATCGCGACCGGCTACAACGGCACGCCGCTCGGAGTGAGGAACTGTGCCGACGGCGGCTGTCCGCGCTGCGCGTCCGACGCGCCGCCCGGCGCCGGCTACGACACTTGCGTCTGCGTCCACGCCGAGCAGAACGCGATCGTGCTCGCCGCGCGCCACGGCAACGCCACGAACGGCGGCGTGCTGTACGCGACGCTGCGCCCTTGCTTCGGCTGCACCAAGGAGTCGATCCAGGCAGGCCTGCGCGAGCTCGTCTACGACGAGCCCTACGAGTACGGCGCGGGCCTCGAGCAGGCGTTTCGGCGGCTGATCAGCGAGTCGGGCGTCAAGCTCCGCCAGCACCCTGCGCGCTGACGCGGCGGGTCTGGCCGCGGTCGCGCCGGCCTAGCGGGCCTTCGTCCAGACCCACTCCTCCGACACAGCCTGGCCGCCCTGCGGTCCCTCGATGCGTGCGTGTAGCGCGCCCTTCGCGTCGAGCCAGTAGAGGATTCGCTGCGGAAAGTCGTGCTGCTTGTTCTCGAACACCGCTCGCCGCTCGCCGGCCTCGACGAGCTTGAACGCCACCGGCGGCCGCGAGCCCGGGCTCGCGAAGTAGAAGGTGCCCTCGGGCGTCGCCTGGATCCGCAGGAACTCGAACGACACCATGCGCGAGCCCTTGACGTCGCGGTGCAGCCCCAGCAACGCCCCTCCGCGGACCGAGGTCCACTGCTCTTCCATCGCGACTCCCCCGCTCTCCCCCTGCCAGCGGCCCTCGAGCCACGCCAAGCCCTCGACTTCGCTCGGGGGCGCCTGGCCAGGCGCCCCCGCGGCCAGAAGCCACAGCAGTGTCGTCCCCATCGTTCGTCGCATCAGGTCTCCCCTCCGGAATCTCGTCGTGGACGACAAGGTACGCGGCGCACGCCTGCTCGCTCTTGGAAAAAAGCGACGCTACTCACCCGCGAACAGCAGCCGCAACCGTTCTGGGTGAGTGAAGTGGCGAGCGAGCTCCCCGTCGAGCTCCCGGCCGGCACCCGGCGGGCGGCCCGCCAGCCCGCGGAAGTCGCGCAGCAGGTGCGCCTGGTCGAAGGAGCCCGCAGCAAGCGCCATGTCCACGGCGCTCGCCCGCTCCGCCGCATCGAGGACCGCGAGCACGGCATTCAGCCGGACGATGCGTGCGAACAGCTTCGGGCGGATCCCGAGCTCGCGGGTGAACGTCCGCTCCAGGCGCCGCCGCGTCCAGCGGAGCTCCCGGGCGACGTCGTCG
>Ga0209341_10002828_pt1 | contig 16364 bp, 13 predicted proteins | sample RifCSP13_2_FD_184020 | JGI IMG/M metagenome (GOLD analysis project Ga0209341, IMG submission 184020) | Soil microbial communities from Rifle, Colorado - Rifle CSP2_sed 13_2 (SPAdes) (version 2) | ecosystem: Environmental > Terrestrial > Deep subsurface > Rock core/Sediment | place: Rifle...
ATCTGCCCCAAATAGCCTTTTTGCCCTTTCTATAGCAAGAGATTCAGCTATGTCTACAAACTCACACCCGCCGTAATACCTTTTCCCAGGAAGCCCTTCCGCATACTTATTTGTAAGAACAGAACCCATAGCCTCAAGCACTGCTTCGCTTACATAATTTTCAGAAGCTATAAGCTCAAGTTCCCATTCCTGACGCTCTATCTCTAACCTTATCGCTTTTGCTATTTCCGGATCAACTTTTTCAAGGATGGACATAAATTATAATCTCCAAGAGTACATGAAAGGGTATCTAAAATTCGTTGAGTTGGCAAGCTGGCCAAAAGCATGTATAAATATAGATAATAAGAGGAAAAACCAGATGTTAACAAGCTCCAAAAAAACGATTTTCTTCGATTTTGGCGATACGCTCGCTGCGACTATGCCTTCTTACCTGATTAGAATTGCGATGGCACTAAGAGCAGTGGGGTACCCAGTTTCAGATAGGGAGTTCGAATTAGCATATATAAAGACCGATTACGAAATATATACGAGGTACAAAGCTCAGGCAGAAATAACTCCAGATGAATATCGTGAATGGTTCTTTCCGATTCTATGTAAGTATCTCTGTCTAGATGGTGACCCTTATGAGATCCGCTCAAAAATGAGGGTAGAACTAAAGGGAATAAAATTCAGTAGAGCCCAACTCCCAGGGGCCAATGAGCTTCTCGATTTTTTAAAGGGAAAAGGTTATATACTAGTAGTAATATCAAATAACGATGGAAAAACTGAAGAAAAATGCGAAGAAGTAGGAATTAGAGAATATTTTCACATTATTATTGATTCGACAAATATAGGACTTGTAAAACCTGATGCCCGCATTTTCCAATTTGTCCTAGAGAAACTCAAATTATCCAGTGGTCAGGCAATACATATAGGTGACTTGTATGGTTCAGATGTAATGGGTGGATTAAACGCAGGTATAGATGTAATATGGTTAAACAACCATGGTATTCAAAAACTTAACGGAAGTCAGGTTATCGAGGTAGAGAGCCTTACTGAGGTAAAAAAATTATTAGGATTAGAAATTGATAGCTTCTAAGCCATACGACCTTATAACATTTCTCTAGTTTGATAGTGCATAATGAAGCCGTCATTGAGAGGAGCAAAGCAACGAAGCAATCTGACATGAAGTGTCATTCCGAGCACAGCAAGGAATCTCAACGGATTGCTTTGCGGAGTTTACACTGAGTGGAACGAAGTGCTCGCAATGACACCTCTTTGCGAATACATTACAATTTGATAAAATTGGCGTTAGAGAAAAAAACTAAACATGACAATCTCTTTTGAATTAGGCAAAGAACTAGAAGCTATAAAGGAAGAAGTGCATCGGTTCGCAGAGAAAGAAATTCGTCCCAGATTGAGAGAGTTTGAGAGAAATGGAGATATTACAGAAGAATTTAGAAAAAGATTCGCAGAATTGGGACTCAATGCAATTGACTATCCTGAAGAATATGGCGGCAGCGGACTCGGTTTAATTGGAGCAGTAGTCATAATCGAGGAGCTTGCTTGGGGAGACACTGGAACCGCTCTTGCTTTATTGAATGGACCCGGGCTTGGAGGATATACAATACTCGAGCTTGGAAATGAAGGTCAAAAAAGTAAATACCTTTCACTTTTCTTCAATCCCTCTAACTACTGTTTAAAGTGTGCCTTTTCTCTACTTGAACATCAACCTGATTTCACTCCCGGAAATATGCGGACGGTTGCAAAACTTCTTGATGGAGACTTCCTGCTTTCAGGAAAGAAGTTTTGTGTAATGAACGGGGATAGAGCAGATTTTTACATCGTATTTGCTATAATAGAGGGTAAAAGTGGGATAGAGGCTTTTATAATAGAGAAAGGAACGGCTGGACTTCAAACAGGCAAGGTACACGAAAAACTTGGCCTTAACTCCGTTCCGACAGCGGATATAATCTTGGATGGGTGTCGAGTCCCTAAAGAGAACCTCCTCAATGGAGCATCAGAATTTGGAAAAGCACTTGAAAGCATATTTATAAGAGAACAAATCATATCTACTGCCTTAATGGTTGGCTGTGCTAGAGCTGCTAGTGAATACGCCTTCAAATACGCCTTCGAAAGAAAGGCATTCGGTGTTCCGATATTCCAACACCAGGGGCTTTCTTTTATGATGGCTGAGATGGCAGTCGAAGTGGATGCCTCAAGATGGATGCTATGGCAGGCAGCTTGGGCTTTTGATAAAGGAAAAGAAGAGGCTCCCCTTCTAGCTGGAAAGGCATTCATAAAAGCAAAAAGGATGAGTTCGAAGATTACATCAGATGCTGTGCAGATCTTAGGCGGTCATGGTTTTATCCAAGACCATCCAGTTGAGAAATGGATGAGGGATACCAAAACCCTTTCAGTGCTGGTTCAATCTACGGACCTGAATATTTAACAACAGCATAGTGGCCATTTTTCCCAGGATAGCTGAAGTTTATAGGACCGTCATTAACGACACATTGCTTCGTACTTAAGACATCACCTTTTTCAAATATAAACCCGTTAGGAAGCACAATTTGTGCTTTATGAATAGCTCCAGTTACCGGATTTTTCATGGGTTCAAGGATTACATTCATATAGTCGCCTATCTTTATACTGCTGTCTTTTCCTGCAACCTTGTAGTCTATTGAAATGAACCTCGGCTCTAGAAATGTCGAAAATGTACTTGCAATTAATTCAAAAGGCAGACCTCTTGCCTGACCGCTCATAATCATAACAAGTGCATCCCTTTGCTCGTGATTAGCTCTTTCATCAATATATACGGCCGCCGTCCCGTTTCCCTCGTGTATCTGTCCTGGCCACTTTGCGGCAACGGCACAGTTAAGCCCATCTAGTACAACCTTTCCATAACGACCCTTTCGTATATGCCAAGCTGTCATCCCTTCACAATGACCCTTAGTCGGCGGAGCATTAAAATTACAAGGGCACCCCCAATCACAGTTGCAACCCTGAATATAGTCCGCTGTCCAATTCCATTTAACTTTCTTCTCAGTCATTTTTACGTCCTCTGAGGCGTTAGTCTCGGACTAGTAACTTTGCTCGACAGCTTCGTAAAGTCCCTATTCACCGAAAGTCACCTGACCCGTAGACACCATGTGTTGGTGAGTCCGGTCAGTCTCAGTGATTGACTGGGAACAACACTATGCTTAGGACTTTTTTGCATAATCGACCATTCCTTGAAAATCCACAATAACGACAGGCTCCTTGCCTACCACCCAAGCATCATGCCCTATTGGCAACAACGCCACATCCCCTGCTTTGCACTCAAGTTCTGTTCCGTCATCCATTAGTACCTTAAGTGTCCCAGAAAGTTGGTATTGGAAATGCGACGCTTCGCAACTCTTCGTCTTTGCTAATGGTTTTACAGATGTGGACCATCTCCATCCTGGCTCAAGAACGGCGCGACCAATCATAGTTCCACCGATCTTTACCAGTTCTACTTTACCCTTTGGGAAGGCCCTCACTTCGTCCGGCTTGTTGAAACTTTTTAGTTCCGCCTTCTTACTAGTTTTACTCATGATAATCCCTCCTTTTTAAACTCATTTTATATTTTGTGAACCACAGAACCGATGCTATATAGCCGCATTTTGCCTACCAAATTTACGGCTCACTATATTTCATCAGTTGTTACCTCATGTTCTTGAGTATGTCCACCATCACTACTCGTCCACTACTCGTCGTGAATGGCTTCACGCACTCTCTCGACAAGCTCTTGCGGGATCTCTTTCATGCCGTGCTCTTTTTGAGCATGTTCAGCACACCTCTTCATAATCTCTTCCTCCGTTTCACCACGGACTACAAAGTCGCAGTCTACACCAACGTCTCTACAGCAGATTACTTTCGCCATTTTTTCACCTCTCTTCTTTTTAGAATATTAAAAATTAATTTTATATCAGAACCTTTCCTATTGCAACAAACTTTCTTACATTCTTCTTTGTTTGAAATTTTAAAGTCTGTCCTTTAGCCACTTCTCTATTCATACCTTCGTCTTTTCAGCCAGTTCTTTAACTCAATGTATAGGATATGTGTTTGTCGTCGAGATAGATTCCCCAGTAAGTAATCCGTATACGGTTTATGTGTACTTCTCTTTCATTTCCAAGGAGCGGTGCTTTGCAGTCACAGCTTAGGTCAATTGTCAAATGAGCTACTGTTATCGTCATTTTTTATCATCTCCTTTTGTAGAAGAGAAGCTCAACAGTTTGTCTAATCGAGCTTCTCTTCATGTAGGGGCAATTCATGAATAGTGCGGGTAGTGGGTCGGGCACTATCGGCATAGCCAAAATGCGGGTAGTGGCCGGGCTTCGTCGTGAGCTCAGCCGAACGGCATTTCGGCAAAGCCAATTCCCCTTATAATCTTGAACTACGTGGAATCTGGACAACGAAGACAGAGATATATTCATCGTCTGATTTCTGGTCTGCCGTTATTAGTGAAGCGGTTGTGTCCGCTGTTTTTGGACTGGTGTAGAAGCTCATCAAATCCTTCTCCACGTTTCCACCATTTAACTCGTTTTCAACCTCGCTTTTAACCATTGGAAGTTGAACACCAAATGCGTAATAGCTATCGGAAGCAAAGTATGTGGTTCCCTGACTACCCTCCCTCTTGATCCCCGACTCGATCGGAGATACCCCAGATCCCAGTGAGGAGAAACTAAGGGCTAAGCCAAGCGTTGTGATAGTGAATATGCTTTTCATTTCTCTTCACCCCCTTTTTTTGATTTTTGCTTATACTAATTTGCAACAGATGTGCCAACTATTAGAGGGAAATGGGCAAGTATAAGAAATCCCTTGTAAAATAAGGCTATTAAGGTTTTTGGCCTTGTATATTTAAATCACAAAATTAACCTGAGAACGTAGACACCGTTAACGCCGTCGTAAACAAAGTTGACGCTTATAAGAACCATATAATATAATCTTATTGGTTGGTATTGTTATGAACCATAAGAGTGAAGATATAGATAAAGAAAGCAAGTTAGCACATAAGTATTCTACTCTTTTCAACCTCTGTCACATGATGAGTTATGAAAGGGATTTAAATACACTTCTTGATTTTCTGGTGAAGAATTCCGCAGAGGTAGTGGACGCAGATAGGGCAAGCATTTTTCTTTTTGATAAGAAAAGAAATGAACTCTGGTCAAAGGTTGCAATAGGAACAACGGTGGTAATACGCTTCGATGCAAGACTCGGAATAGCCGGAGAGGTGCTTAAAACGGGGGAAATTATTAATGCTGAAGACGCTTACAGTCACCCAAAATTCAATCGGGAGGTAGACAAAAAAACCGGCTATACCACGAATACCCTTCTCTGTGTTCCTATGAAAGACATAAACGGAAAGCCGATAGGAGTCCTACAGACACTTAATAAAAAAGGAGGAATGTTCTCAAAGGAAGATGAGGAGGTCTTAGAAGTATTTGCTTCCCATGCAGCTATAGCCGTTGAAAATGCAAAACTCATAGGAGAACTCGAAGGAACAAAAGCTCGCCTACAGCAAGAAAACATTATCCTAAGAGGAAAAACTAGGGGCAGGTTCTTTGTAAGTAACATTATAGGAACAAGTCCTAGAATACAGAGTATAGTAAAACTAATAGAAAAGATATCTGATAGTCCTCTTAACGTTCTAATTACAGGAGAAAGCGGGACTGGAAAGGAGCTTGCCGCACGTACAATACACTACAATAGCTCACGTTTCGAAAGACCCTTTATAGAGATTAACTGCGCCGCACTACCAGAGAGCCTTCTTGAAAGTGAGCTCTTTGGAATAGAGAAGGGAGTAGCAACTGGGGTAGAAAAGAGAGTTGGAAAGATTGAGACGGCTAATGGTGGAACATTATTTCTGGATGAAATCGGGGATATGAGCCTGCCAGCTCAGGCTAAGCTCCTCCGTGTGGTTCAGGAGAGAAAACTCGAGAGGATTGGAGGAAGAAGTATGATTGATATAGATGTAAGGGTTCTTGCAGCTACAAATAAAGACTTAAAGAGTGAGATAGAAAAGGAAAGGTTCCGTGAAGACTTGTATTACCGTCTAAATGTTGTCCATATTCACATGCCTCCGCTTCGTGAGATGAAAGAGGATATTCCCCTGCTTGCAAAATACTTTTTAGGTAATTTTACAAATGAACTAGATAAGGGACCCATGAGTTTTTCACCCGAAGCGCTGGATTGTCTTGTGAGATACGGCTGGCCTGGGAATGTAAGAGAGCTGGAGAACGAGGTAAAACGGGCAGCTATATTGTCTGAAGATAATGTTATAAATGAAAAAGACCTTTCAGAGAATATGAGAGGTATACCGGAAAGTAGGGGCGGTTCGCGAACCGCCCCTACTGAGAAAGGCATTCAATCTCTTAAAGAAACTGTAGAAGAAATTGAAATTCGTATGATTAAAGAGGCGCTAGAAAAAAGTGGAAGAAATAAACAAAAGGCTTCCGAGATTCTGGGGATAACGAGGCAGGGATTGATAAACAAGATAAAAAGATATGGATTATCATGATGCATGATGCACGATACACAGGGTGCAGGACACAAGATGAATCATCTATCATGAATCCTGCATCCTGTATCATGAAAAGATTTTTCCTTGACATTTATATTCGAAGTATTCTAGAATTATAGTCAAATTACGGCAGCGGATGGGTTAGAATTTATGATGAGGTATTTCCACCTATCAGAGATATTCTATGTACCTAAGAAAAACTTTTACGTTCCCTCTACCCTACTCCTTTACTACAAGAAGGTTTCGTAAAACTAAAACGTAAAAATCCATTCGCCACCCTGCAAAGAGATAGGCTATCATGTCTCGCACGGTTTCAGACCGATTATCAGAGGTCGCAAAAACCTCGTTCGTTGGGCGACAGAAAGAACTCGCCATGCTTCGTGGCGCTATAGAAGCCGCTGAGCTACCATTCGCCGTCGCCTTCATTCACGGATTGGGCGGAATCGGCAAGTCGCGCCTACTCCAGGCAACTTTATCTTTTGTTGATCCCAAAATCCGCTCGATCGTCATGGACTGCCGTGAGATTGAGCCCACCACAAAGGGCTTCCTTGTAGCCCTTAGCGCTGCCCTCGGAATGCAAGAATCTGAGCCGGAACTGCGCTCAGTTGTTGCTCGCTTAAGTGAGGTTTCACAGCGGACTGTGCTCGCTCTAGACACCTATGAGACCTTCGGGCTTATGGACACGTGGCTCCGACAGGTGTTTGTGCCAGCACTGCCGGAGAGGGTTCTCACAATCATCGTCTGTCGCCAGCCACCCAACGCAGCTTGGCTCACCACCCCGGGGTGGGAAAGCCTATTTCGCGAAATCAAACTCCAAGAACTTACCGATGATGACGCCCACGAGATGCTGAAGTTACGTGGCCTTACGCAGTCTCAGGTTGAGAGAGTTAACCGCTTCGCTCGCGGCTATCCTCTAGCACTGGAGCTAGCAGCAGCCGCTCTCCGGACACAGCCCGATCTGGAAATCACAGGCGGCCCTTCTCCGAAGGTTTTGCAACAGTTGACTAGCGCCTTCCTGACTGGTCTTCACTCGGAGATCAGAGAGGCTATCGAAGCCGCCTCGACGGTCCGCTGTGTTACCGAGCCAGTGTTAAGGGCGCTGCTCGCAGTATATGATGTGAGAGAAATCTTTGACAAGCTACAAAACCTGCCGTTCATGAATTCAACAGGCGAAGGACTGATTCTCCACGATATTGTACGTGACACGATCGCAAACAATTTATCTCGGCGCGATCCTGAGCGCTACCGTACGTACCGTACACGCGCATGGCGCTATTTTACAAGCGAGTCCTATAAAGTGGAAGCGCGAAACCTCTGGCAGTACACGGCAGACTTGCTCTATCTTATACAGAACCCCAATGTCAGAGAAGCTTTCTTTCCCAAAGGAGCGAGTGACTACACAGTTGAGCCGGCCACCGCCGGTGACGCCGAGGATATCCGCGATATAGCTATCACCACAGAGCCCGAGGAAGCAGCACGATTTATCAAGGGATGGTGGGACAGTCACAACAAGTCCTTTAGTGTAGTAAAGGATAGTAATGGCAAGTTAGAGGCGTTTTTCATTCTCTTCGAGCCCGATGATGTTGCCACCGAACTCTTGGCAGAAGACCCATTGACTGCCGCATGGTCGCAGCACCTACATATGAACCCCATAGCTGAAAAGGAGCGGGTGCTATTTTTCCGTAGGTGGCTAACACGCTCTACCGGAGAGTTGCCCTCGCCAGCCCAGGCCGCTTGCTGGCTGGACGTCAAGCGAAACTATATGGAACTCCGACCCAATCTACGGCGTCTCTACACGACCGTAACGAACCTCTCCACCTACGCCCCCATTGTTACCCCTCTTGGCTTTGTTCCACTTGAAAAGCTCAATGTGGAATTGGGTAGTGTCACCTATCACACAGCCATGCTCGACTTCGGCCCCTCCAGCGTTGACGGCTGGCTGAGAGAGTTGATCGGCGCCGAGCTCGGCGCAGAGGCCGAAAGCGAGGAAGAAATCAAGCTACCAGAAGGAACCGTCACTATCCTCTTCGCGGATATCGCTAACTCAACTTTACTTACAGAACAGCTCGGCGACGCAGCCTTCCGTGCACACGCTCGCCAACTCGATGCCTCACTTCGGGCCATTATCAGCCAAATTGGAGGGAGAATAGTAGAAGGCAAACTGCTTGGTGACGGAGTCATGGCTATATTTACTTCTGCACGCCAAGCAATCGAGTGCGCGATCCGTTGCAACTCCGCTGCTGAAGGCACAGAACTCAGACTGCACATCGGCATCCATGCGGGAGACGTAATCAGGGAGGGCAAGAACGTGTTCGGCGGAGCTGTCAATATCGCAGCTCGGATTGCTGCCTCTTCAGTGCCCGGAGAGATTCTTATCTCTGATACCGTAAGAAGTCTCGCCAGAACCTCGACTAACGTTACGTTCGAAGATCGCGGTGACCACATCTTGAAGGGCATAGCGGATCCTCAGCGCCTCTTTGCGATTCGGATGCCGGGACAGAATCCCTAACCGCTCTCGGTCTTCCGGTGTTCCTCCCCGTGTGCTTAGCTTTCACGCGGTATGGATAAAAGGCTGATTTCTAATTTACAATCCGTTATTTAAACGCTACTCCGTGTGGACGGGCTTTTCCACTGGGTATAGCAGTATTAAAATCTAAATTGAATTTTGTGTCTAAAACCAGATTATTCTGACTCACCTTGGCTACATGAATTTTGTGATCTCCTTCCACGTGAACCTTTCCAGCATCATCCTCATTCAAAAAGTAGTCTGTGATTACCAGTCTTTTTTCATCTTTGGTAAGGGCAAGATAGTGAGGTCCTGAGTCCTTTCCCAAGTCCAGAACTTTTAAGACACGCGGTTTTTCAGAGTCAGATGTATCGAACATTACAACCTTTCCAGCCATATTCATAGAAATAAATAACCTTTTGCCATCTCGAGTCATCCGCATCAACTGGGGCCAACCATCTTTTGCAATCGTGGAGAAATCAAAAACGTCTTTAGCTGTCCCAGCTTGAGTATCCAATAAATAGAGTTTTCCATCTAACATCCCCGCTGTATACCCACGCTGTTTGGGGTCTTGGGGAATTAGACGAACGTCTATGGTTCCTGCCGGATTGTGCAGAGTAATTGTGCGGACTATACTTCTCTTCTTGAAGTCCCAAACTCTCACACTACCTCTGAAACCCGGGTCACCGGGAACTGCATGTAATGTGCTAGAAGGACAAATGAAATCACTAGTCACCATCAAATTTACCTCGGGTCTGACTGAGATCCCATGAGGATTAAATCCATCCTGAGGAAGCTCTTTCGGATATTCGGCTACGAGGTTCAACCCCTTGTCAAACTCCGCTACTCGCCCGGGATGATGTCCTTCAGCACCTCCCATCATGGTTACGAGAAAACCGCCGTTATGCAAAGCATAGAACTCATCCGTAATGGCAGACTGAGGTGGGTCAGCCGCTGAGAGAAATTTAGGGTTCTTAGGTTCAGACACATCGAAGAAAAAAACCTCTTTCTGTCCTTTCAAAACACTCAAGAGTCCTCCACAAGCCAGTATGTTGCCATCACGTGAGAGCGCCACATGATGGGGTTCATTCCAGATGTGTCCGGGGCTAGACAATGAAACAGTAGTAATAATCTTGCCGTAGTCTTTTGAATCTTGATCAAAATCTACTACCGCTAAGAAGTCTGGTAGCTCACGATTCTGATGTCCTGCCCATACAAATAAATACTTCTCATCTTGAGTAGCCAGGCTTATATTCGGCAAATAGCTTGGCGAAAGCAATAAACAACTCAACAAAAATACTTTGGTAAACAGAAATATGATTTTCATAACCCGATAAGGTTTCATTGCAATCCCCATTTCTTGTTACCTCCTTTTTTAATTTTGTTTATTTTTAGTGCAACGAGCGTGCCAACTAATATAGAGGAAATAAGTAAGTATTGGAATCCCCTTATAGAACAAGGGTCTTGAGTTCTTGGTTTCGTGTATTTAAACCATAAAATTCATCTAAAAATGTAAAATGCGTTTACAAATCGTAAACAAAGTTTACATCTTGATAAGATCCAAATAATAAAAATTAATTGTTGCAAGTAAGTTACGGCATTGGCATGGTGCTTGCCTATTTAAATTAAATGAAACCTATGTAAAAGGGAGCGAACAAATGAAAAGGACTTTATTAACTATAATGCTTATTTCGATTTTAGCATTCTCTATGAGAAGCAGCGCATTCGCTTCCGATGTGGCGATCGTGTCATGTGAGTTAATCTCCAACGATGCTTCATCCAAAAAACATGCTAGTCAAAATGATTTTCAGATAATCGTAATGTATTTCAATTTTAATGAAGATGGTTCCCTTACAGTGAAGAAGAATGTAGAAGCCTCCTGTGTTAAGGTTCTAGCGAGACTTGTTAATAATGAAAATTATAAAATGAAAGGTGTTTCCTCACCAGAGAACGGACCCGCTTATACCCTGCTGTGGAAGGGAAGAGCACAAGAATAATAGAATTTCTTTAAGATAAAAAGTATGAGTGATTAAAACACACAAGAATCCTTGTACCAGCGGAATATCCCGACCTTCATCTCTTGCGGCACAAGCTGTCGCTTGCCTTTCCAACTTGGGATAGAGTATCTTATACCAACTCTATTGTTTGATTGTGCATAATGAAGATTGTCATTGCGAGGAATCCTGAGCGAAGTCGAAGGGGACGAAGCAATCCGATTGAGATTCCTCACGTTGTTCGGAATGACACTTCGCGTCAGATTGCTTCGCTAACGCTCGAAATGACAACTCCTTTTAAATGCACTATTAATTAATTGAATTGGTATTATAAGACAGAATAGCAGAATAAAAAACGATCTGTGATTAGGCGGATGAAATGTTCTAAGTGTCAATATAACAACCCTGAAGGGGCAAAGTTCTGTAGTGAATGTGGGACCAAGCATGATATCAATTGTCAAAGCTGCGGAAGAGAGAATCCTCCAATTAACAAGCTTTGCTTTTAATACGGAAATCACATAAAAGAAATCTTTAAACCTCATACGGCTACTGTTGGGCAAACCCACGTGAACGCACACATAGCATTGAAGTATATAAAGGGTTAGACGCCACAAATAATAATGAGGAGGTAGAGTATGAGTTACGAGGAGATAGAAAACAAAGTTGCCCTTATTACCGGTGGGTCAGAAGGCATTGGTTTTGGAATTGCGAAGGCTTTTGTTGAGGCAGGCGCTAAAGTAGCAATTACGGGACTAAGCAAACTTCAGACGGCTAAAGAAAAGTTCGGGGATAAAGTTCTGACCATAAATGCCGACATCACCAAAGTAAAGCTTTGTAAAGTAACTCTCGATAAAGTTCTCAGTAAATTCGGCAAATTGGATATGCTTGTAAACAACGCAGGAACCAATATCTACAAACCAATATCCCAAACAACAATTCAAGAATTCGACTTGATATTTAACACCAACGTAAGAGGTCTCTTTGCATTAACCCAGGCTGCGATTCCAGAGCTTAAGAAGACCCATGGGAATATAATCAACATCGGCTCAGTATTTGGTTTTAGGGGGATGCCTATCTATAGCGTTTATTCTGCTTCCAAAGCCGCAGTGATTATGCTGACACAGTTGTGGGCTAAAGAACTCGCACCTGATGTGAGAGTGAATACAATAAGCCCAGGTGGTATAGACACCGCCATCTTTAAAAAGATGTATGGTGAAGAAAAACATCAACAGGTACTTGAATTCGTGAGTGGTCGTCATCTTATGAAAAGAATGGGACAACCTGAAGAAATTGCACGGATGGCACTTTACCTCGCCACTGAAAACTGGGTAACAGGAAGTAATTTCGTTGTTGATGGCGGGCTATTTCACCTAATCTGAACCTCTTCACCAAAACAAGTAACCAAGTCTAACACTGGCCTTCACGTTTTTAGGAATATAAAGGAGAGAATGACAACGCAGGGGACTTTGAGAAGATGAGACCGAAACAATAGCTCCATTCAATTGCAGTATCTAAAAGTTAAAACGAATACGAAAGTGAAACCTTGAAGAAGTGGGGAGTAAGTGTAAATAGCATATATATGATAGAATATGTTTAAACCAGGCTTTGGGGGTTGGGTGAATGCGCTGTCCAAGCTGTGGCTTTGAAAATCCATTAGAGATTAAGTTCTGCGGCGAGTGCGGTGCTCCACTTGTTAAGAACGTTTGTTCAAACTGTGGTTTTGAGAATCCACCACGGTTCAAGTTCTGTGGAGAATGTGCCACTCCCCTCATAGATCAGGCTTCGGCCTCCAAATCCACCGATATAGATAGACAGCCGTATAAGCAAGAAGACAAGGGCGCTCAGGTCATACCGATTGTGTCTGAACGTAAAGCGCCCGAAGCCGAACGTCGCCAACTTACCGTAATGTTTTGCGATATGGTAGGCTCTTCCACCCTCTCAGAGCAGCTAGATCCAGAAGAACTACGCGATGTGATGCGCAACTATCAAGAGGTCTGCTCGGATGTTATAGGGCGCCATGATGGACATATTGCAAAATATCTAGGAGATGGTCTGCTTGTTTACTTTGGTTATCCCTTAGCACATGAAGACGACGCCCAAAGGGCGGTCAGAGCGGGGTTAGAAATAGTAGGGGCAATGAGCTTCGATGATAGTACCCGACCCGCTACCCGCACTATTCATGAATTGCCATTACAGAATAAACAAATACAACAACCCCTACAGGTACGTATTGGAATTCACACGGGTCTTGTAGTGATAGGTGAGATGGGGGCAGGAGACGTGCGCGAGAAAATGGCTGTAGTAGGTGAAACCCCGAACATTGCTGCCAGGATGCAAGAACTAGCCGAGACCGATTCAGTTGTGGTTAGCTCCACAACCCATCGGCTTATTCAGGGATTTTTTGACTGTCGGGAATTAGGTCCTCACACCCTCAAAGGCTTCTCCCAGCCAATGGAGGTGTATCGGGTGCTCTATGAGAGTGGTGTACAGAGCCGCTTCGAGGTAGCTATCACTAAAGGTCTGACCCCACTGGTGGGAAGGGAACAGGAGGTAGAGCTTCTTTTGGAGCGCTGGGAGCGGGTCAAGGAAGGTGAGGGGCAGGTGGTGTTTCTAATCGGTGAGGCAGGTATTGGCAAATCACGCCTTGTGCAGGTGTTAAAAGAACACGTGGCGGGAGAGTCACATACGAGGATAGAGAGCCTCTGTTCGCCCTATTATCAGAATAGTTCTCTATACCCCGTGATTGATCATTTGCAGCGGCTGCTTGAGTTTAGGAGGGAAGATCCCCCACAGGAGAAGCTCAACAAGCTTGAGAGGGCTTTGGTAGGGGCACAGCATGCTGTGCCCCTACAGGAGATGGTGCCACTTTTTGCCTCTTTGCTTTCTCTGCCGCTTCCTGAGAGCTACCCATCTCTCACCCTTACACCTCAGAGGCAGAAACAGAAGACCCTGGAAGCCTTGCTGACTTGGCTGCTGAAGGAAGCGGAGAAACATCCGGTGCTGCGTATAGTGGAAGACCTACACTGGGTGGATCCCTCAACTCTTGAGTATCTAAGTCTCCTTGTAGAACAGGCACCAAAGACTCGTATCTTTGCTTTGTTCACATTTCGCCCGGATTTTAGCCCACCATGGGGCGCTCGCTCACACCTGACCCAGATCACGCTAAACCACTTAACCTGGAAACAGGTGGAGGTGATGGTCGAAAGGGAGGCAGGAGGCAAGGCTCTTCCTGCTGAGGTAGTTCAGCAGGTAGTGGCCAAGACCGATGGAGTACCTCTTTTTGTTGAAGAGTTGACCAAGATGGTGCTAGAGTCGGAATTACTCAGGGAGCGAGGAGACCATTATGAGCTTACGGGTCCCCTACCCCCACTAGCGATTCCTGCCACGCTTCAAGACTCACTCATGGCCAGGCTAGATCGGCTAGCTACAGTCAAAGAGGTGGCACAACTAGGAGCCACCTTGGGGCGGGAGTTTACCTATGAGTTGATCCAAGCGGTTTCACCCCTATCTGAGGAAACCCTACAGAGAGAGCTGGCTAAGTTAGTAGAAGCTGAACTTCTCTACCAGAGGGGACTCCCACCTCAGGCTAGGTACTTCTTCAAACATGCCCTGATTCAGGAAGCAGCTTATCAGTCATTGCTAAAGAGCAAAAGGCGGCAGTACCATCAAAAGATTGCACAGGTATTGGAGGAGCGGTTTGCAGAGATCAGAGAGACTCAGCCTGAGCTTCTTGCCTATCACTACACGGAGGCAGGCCTCAGCGGGCAGGCCATTGTCTATTGGCATAGGGCAGGCCAGAGGGCTATTGAGCGCTCGGCCAATATGGAAGCGATCGGTCACCTGATCAAGGGGCTGGAGTTGCTCAAGGCTCTACCGGATACCCCCGAGCGTATCCAGCAAGAACTTACGCTGCAGATCATCCTAGGCGTGCCGCTGACGGCCACTAAGGGCTATGCAGCCCCGGAAGTAGGGCAAACCTATGCCCGGGCTCGGGAGCTGTGTCAGCAGATAGGAGAGACCTCCCAGCTCTTCCCGGTGCTGCGGGGACTGGCACAGTTCTATAGAGTGCGGGCGGAACTAAAAACGGCACGCGAACATGCAGAGGAGCTTCTCACAGTAGCCCAGAATCTACAAAACTCATCTTTTCTCTTGGAGGCACACCTGGCTCTTGGCGAAATATTATTCTGGCTCGGAGATCTCTCCGCGGCCCTAGAACATGTCAAGCAGGGTTCTGCCCTTTACAGTCCCCAAGAGCATCGGTGGCAGGACTACCTCTATGTTCAGGATCCCGGAATGGCTTGCTGTGGATATGAGGCCTGGACCTTGTGGTTTCTTGGCTATCCCGATCAAGCCCTTGAGAGGAGCAAAGAAGCGCTCACTCTAGCCCGGGAGCTATCTCATCCATATACCATGGCTATTGCCTTGCTATTTAATGCCTGCCTCCATCAGTTCCGCCGGGAAAGTAAGCTGACCCAGGAGCGGGCAAATACGTTGAATGATCTATCTAACGAACAGGGGTTTCCCCAGTGGTTGGCATGGGGGACTATCCTGCGTGGCTGGGCTTTATGCGACCAGGGAATGTTAAGAGAGGAAGTTGAAAGTATAAAGAGAGGTCTTTCTGCCCGCAAGGCTCAAGGTTCAGAGATCGCAGGAACATATTTTCTTGCCCTTTTAGCAGAGGCATATGGGAAAGCGGGAGAAAAAGACGAGGGACTTAGGGTGCTGACAGAAGCGCTCATCGCTGCACAAAAAAATGGAGAGTGTTTCTATGAAAGTGAACTGCATAGACTCAAAGGAGTTCTCCTTGTGGATTCCTCAACGGAGAATAATGAACAGGCTGAATCATGTTTTCGTCAATCCATCGACATAGCCCGCCGCCAGGGTGCGAAATCACTGGAGCTTAGGGCAACAACCAGCTTAAGCCGTCTTTTGAAAAGTAAGGGCAAAAAGTACGAAGCTCGACAGATGCTGGCTGAAATTTACAACTGGTTCACCGAGGGATTTGACACGGCAGACTTGCAAGAGGCAAAGGCACTACTCGAAGAATTATCGTGAAATACAAAGAACTCCCGTAAGAAAACATTGGAAATTAGGGAATTAGATATCATTCTACTTCATGTTAAAAATATAAGGCAAAGAAATATGTTACTCAGGCCCTCCACATCTTCGAAAAGTTAGGCACACTACATGAGCCCGAAAAGGCAAAGAAGATACTAAGAGATTTAGGGTAACCGCCATTAATGAAGCTCCCTGCGGCAAGGAGGCTGTCCGACAATTATGGATGGTCAAAATTTGACCTCTCAGAATGCCCCAGGATCAACGATCGGCAACCTGGGAGGGG
>Ga0209341_10002830_pt1 | contig 16356 bp, 28 predicted proteins | sample RifCSP13_2_FD_184020 | JGI IMG/M metagenome (GOLD analysis project Ga0209341, IMG submission 184020) | Soil microbial communities from Rifle, Colorado - Rifle CSP2_sed 13_2 (SPAdes) (version 2) | ecosystem: Environmental > Terrestrial > Deep subsurface > Rock core/Sediment | place: Rifle...
CCCCGCGCCCCGCGCCCAGCGCCCAGCCCCCGCGCCCGGATGGATGGATGGATGGACGGACGGATGGACGGATGGATGGACGGATGGACGGGCAGGGGTGGGCAGGGGTGGGCAGGGGTGGCAACCCATCCATCCGCGGGCTACCCTGGGTACAGGCAGGCGGGCACCCCAGATTCCCGGGGTACAGGCAAAGGCCAGCCAGCCACCCCGGGGGTGAACCCTGAAGCCAAGGCACCACCCTGCCATATCCGACATGTCCCCTATGTCGGGTATATCCCCTATATCCCCTATATCCCCTATGTCGGGTATATCCCCTATGTCGGACATGTCCCCCTGGCTGGCCTAAAAATCCCCCCAGGCCGAACACTTTCCCCCCCAAGATCCACGCCGGGCTGCCTACAGCGCCGCTCTCGCACGGAAGTATTGACGATCTTCTATCTTGCACATCTTCAATCTCTATATCAGACTTGTCCTAGTCGGATGGTAGGAAATCTATCATTCGACAATCAACACAAATGAATGAGACAGCAAGTCTTAAACATGCATGTTTGCCTCAACGTTTACATGCATGTTTACTATGTGCATGTCTGACCAACTCGACCCCGCATCTGATCGCAGTCTTGACGACGATCAGATCGCCGAATCCCGCGGCCGAGTACGATTCCTGCTACTCCAACGCATGGAACTGATCTGGCAGCAAGTAGAAAACAACCTCGACCCGCAAGCCGGACCTGACCCACGCTGGGCGGAAATCGGCGTCCGACTGTTAGACAGATACTCCCGCCTGTACGGCTTGGACAAAGCCAAAGCCGTGGTCGAGGAGGAAGACGACTTGTCTGCCGGTATTGATCGTCGCGCGATGGTGATGTTGCAGCTTGAGGAGATCAGGCGGGCGCGGGAGAGTGACGGTGAGTCGGGTTAAGCTGGCTGGCATGACTGACGATGAGCGTGTTGTGGCGGAGGCGGCCGCGGTGGCGGCTCGGGCGGCTCGGGTAGCTAGGGACAGTTTCACTCGGGAGAAGGTCGCCCGGCAGGCTCGGGCGGAGCGTGAACGGCGGGAGCGTCGGGCTAAGGGTTGAGGTTGTCTAGCGTCTTGATCCTCGTTTGGCGGCTAGGACGTTGAGGTCTGCGGCTAGTTGTGGGTCGAGGGTGAGGCTGGCTTGTAGGGTTTCGAGGTGGGCGTGTAGGTGTTCGAGCTCGTCTTCGGGGTGGCCGCTTTCCGGTTTTTGATCTTCGGGGTTCATGTTCTGGCCTCAGTTTGTTGGGGTGGGGGCGCTGGTCTTGGGGTTGTGTGCGCCCGGGACTTGTTCAGACGCCCCCACCCGCCAAGCCTACAGGGGGATATGTGTGTGGTCAATGGTTTGGTTGGCTTGCTGGGTCAGGATGCTTGCGATGTGGTCTTCGATCCAGGCGAGGTGAACTCGGAGCGCTTCGGCTGCCTCCTGGTCGTCCTGTTTGACCGCGGCGATTATCTTGGCGTGGATGTAGGTGCGCATCCAGGCGAGGTTGGTCAGGTGTCGGTTTCTGTCGGGGTCGGACAGTGTCAGGATGTCGTCTTCGATCCGGGCGAGATCGATTCGGAACGCTTCGGCTAGTTCCTGATCATCTCGTTCGATCGCCGCGTTCAGCTTGGCTTGGATGTAGTTACGTGCCAGGTGGAGGTCGATCCGGTGTTGATCCTGGTCTGGTTTCATGCCCCCCAGTCTAGAGGGGGATATCCCTGTGTGGCTAGTCGAACAGAATGTCCGACACGTCTATCGGGTCCGGCGGGAACCTGTGTCGATTGCTCGGCCGGATACCTCCACCATCAAGCCGCCAGATTTCTACCGAGAGATGATCTGGCTCCAGCCAGCCTGGCCGCAGGATCTTGACCCGGAAGATCGACTCAGCCGCGATGGCGTCAAGCGCGGACTGGTCAGCCTCGGATAGCGGGTCGACAGGCTGGGACACCAGGACCAGCGGGCGGGCTAGTCGATGCCAGGCGTGGGCATGTCTCAGCCAGGCGGCGGGCTTGAGGTTGTTCCAGTCGCAGCCTGCGAGACAGGTGCCTTGTCTGAGCCAGTGCATGCACCTGGCGTTTGATCTTCGCACGTTGTGGCGCTCGCTCCAGTCGAGCATGGCGACCTGAAGCTTGGCGTCATTTGCCGCCCAGTCAGGCCAACGGTAGACGCCTTGGGCTCGTCTGCGCCCCCGGATTTGATCTTGAATGGTCTCCATGTTCCCAGATTACAGGGGAATATGCCGATCCCACCAGTCTCGTCCGCCTGTGGCTCGGACGGTGGGCACGCAGATGGCCCCGATCAAGATCATTGGCAAACCTGGAGGAGGTTTGCCAAGATCATTGGAGAACCTGGAGAACAGAACATCACTTCGATATGTCCTGATTGTTCCGCATATGTCCGAATTACAAATCAGGACATATGCGGATATTGTGGGGCGTCAGTGCTGTTTGGAGATCCTGGAGGGGGGGGTAGCCGCTACTGCGCTTTTTGAGCTTCGTCGTTCGTCGTTCGCCGTTTTCCTATACCCCCTTTTACTAATAGCTACCCCCCCCCTTTAACTTCTCCAAACATCACTTTTTTTATATATAATATATATAGTTACTGGTAGAGGTACTAAAAGCATAGATGATCTTCTTTGAAAGGTTCTCCGCCAGGATCTCCAAACCTCCTTTTTCTGGAGGACTTCCATTATGTGTAGGTTTGTCCCATTTGTGCCGTGGACTGGACGCTCGGCACCGCGAAGGGGCCTGCCCCCCTCGTCCGAGCCTTCGAGCCCCCGGTTCGAAGCGGGCGCTCGATTCTCTATCGGTCCAGCCGCAGTGGGGGCGAGGCGTCGCGCAGGCTCGGACCGGAGGGGGCGCGCAGGCTTGTGCTTGTCCAAGCCTGCGCGTCCCCGGTTTGGAGTGGGCGCTCGATCGGGTGGGTCTGCGCTAGACTGGCGGGGATATACACGTCGACTTGTTGAGGGGTATCGAGATGAGCGGGACCGGCGAGAAGGCTTTGGAGGCGGCTAGGAAGGCCGTTGCCGCATTGGAGGCGGCCAGGCAGGCTCAGGTAGCTATCCGGGCGGGTAAGGCGGCTCTGGAGGTCGCTGAGCGGGCTAGGCGGGCGGCGGAGCAGGCTAAGGCGGCGCTGGAGGCGGCGCAGCGGGCTCGGGTGGAGACTGCCAGGCAGGTTGAGGTGAGGCGTGTGGCGGCGGCTAGGGCTGCCTGGGACAGGGCTGCCGCGCAGCAGGCTGAGATTGACCGGCGGCGGCGGGGCAGGTGAGCTGGTGAGCTGTCCGAGCTGTTTTTGAGCTGTTTGAGCCGGTTGGTTGGTTGGGTTGGAGCCGGTTGGTTGGTTGGGTTGGAGCCGGTTGGTTGGAGTACGCAAATACCGACTAGCAGAAGAGGAAGAGGAGCTGAAATGAGGGAGATCGTGACAGGGCAGGTGTGGAAACGGCTGGAGGACGGGGCCAGATTTAATGTCCTGTCTTGCGACGCACGCAACGTCAAGCTGAAGCGGGCCGTCCTGAGAGGACGACAGCATTGGGTCAGTCCTGAGGGATTGTCACACAAATATCGACTAGTAGAGGAGGAATGAGGCATGAACATCTTGCTTTCGGGGGTTGTTGGGTCAACGGCCTATGGTCTGACCGGTCCAGATTCCGACGTTGATTGGCTCGGAACGTATGCGGCACCGACAATCCAGTTTCATGGTCTAAATCCGCCGGTAGGTAAGGCTGCGAGCGTCGTTCGTAATGATCCAGATGTGACGTATCACGAGGCAGGGAAACTGGCAGCACTCTGCCTCAATGGCAATCCAACCGTGATGGAACTGCTGTGGTTGGATAGCTACACACACATGACGTATCACGGATCGGATCTTGTCAGCATTCGATCCGCTTTCCTCTCGCAGCGGCGTGTGCGGGACGCCTACTTTGGTTACGCGACAGCACAATTTCATCGCCTATTGGGTAGCGGACTATTCGCGTCAAAGATGCGCAAGCGGGTGTCAAAGCACGGACGCCATCTGCTCCGTCTACTGGACCAGGGTCATGAACTTTACTCAACTGGCCGCCTGACCATTCGTCTGGCAGATCCGCAGCGATACATCGACTTCGGGGAGCGCGTGACCGAAGATCCGGAATCGGCTCGACCCGCACTCGCAGAAGCGGAAGCAAAATTCGACGCAACTCGATCGCCATTACCTGACCATCCGAACGAGGGTGCCGTAGAACGCTGGCTCCACGATGTTCGTGCTACCTACTATCAAGACCCACGATGAGCTTTGCTAACACATCCGCCAAGACGCTTCAGGCTATCCGAATTAATCTGCTCCACGGCTTGGATCTAGTCGCCGGACATCTCGACGCTGGCACCTTCGATGCAATCCCAGCAGGTAAGTCATCGCCACCATCGCAATCAGGACAGTTAACACTCGCATTACTTGCCGGCATCGACGCCGAATTGGTCACCAGAAAGGACGCAACATGACTACCTCCCCCAGTCCGACCATTGACGCCCAGCTACCAGCAGTCCACCTGGGTCGGGCGGCAGGCGGACCACTACTCGCCGATGTACTCGATCAAGATCTGCTCGCCGAGATGGTCACCGGCGGCTATGTGCGAGTTCAGGTGCACCCAAGCTTGCCATATGTGATCCACAATTATGGAGAGGACACTGCCTGATGCCCAGGCTCATCATCACCCGCGGCCTGCCGGCCAGTGGCAAATCCACAGCGGCTCGTAGTTGGGTCGGTGAAGATCCAGCCGGAAGGGCGCGGATCAATAAAGACGATCTTCGTGCCTTGATGCACGCTTCGGTCTGGTTGGGCGACGAAACTGAAAAGCAGATCGTAGCCGTTCGCGACGCCTCAGTCACCGCGCTACTGAAGCGCGGCATCGACGTCATTGCGGACGACACATACCTGCCCAATCGTGCGGTCAAAGATCTTCGACGCCTTGCTGTGCTCGCTGGCGCCGAATTTGAGGTGCGAGACATGACCAACATCCCGCTCGACGAATGTTTGCGCCGCAACGCCTGTCGGGAGGATTCGGAAAGGGTGCCAGAGGACCGGATTCGCCACATGTATCAGCGTTACATTGAAGGCAGGCCATATCCCCTGCCGCTCGGGGAAGTCTCGGATGAGATCGAGCAACGTGGCGCTGCGGCAGCAATGTACGTTCCATCTACCGATGCCCCCAGGGCTGTGATCGTGGATATCGACGGCACTGTCGCTTTGAGGGGCGCACGAAATCCATATGACGAGAGTCGAGTCAGCGAAGACAGTCCTAATCTCCCAGTAATTGAAGCTGTGCGCGCAACGTACATGGCTGGCTATCGGATCGTGTTCTGCTCTGGTCGCACTGAGGCATGTCGAGATGAGACGGAGGAGTGGATCTCTCACCATGTCCCTGTCTTCTTCGACGCGCTCCACATGCGCGAGGTGGGCGACACGAGGAAAGATTCCGTTATTAAGGCTGAGATTTTCGACCGAGAGATTCGAGACAAGTACAATGTCCTAGCGGTCTTTGATGATCGTAAGCAGGTTGTCGACATGTGGCGCGGGCTTGGTCTGACTGTGTTCCAGGTGGCCCCTGGAGACTTCTGAGCTTCAGGGGTATATACTGGTCCCATGTTAATGAGGAGACCGTCATGACCGAAAAAAATGACTCATTCCGTCCCCGCCCCTACGCCTGGACAGGGGACGAGACTGTTGACCGAAAGATCAACAGAGCCCGGCCCATCGTGGCCATGACCCAACCTCTACCACAGGGACCCGCGATAGAAGAAGCAATCACGTTGAAGGGAGTGCGATCAGAGCTAGCAGACCTGAAATCCGAGTACAGCGTTGTCCTCAAGACGATTTGGATATTCGGTCTAGTCGTAACGCTTGCTGGACTTCATCAACTCGTAGTCAACGAGTCTCGGGTGGGCGGTTTGCTTGCGATCGTGAGTGGTCTACTTATCAAATTTTATTCATTCCGCCGTAACCGAAAACTGAAAGGAGGAAGGAGTGAAGACAGCATTTCTGGAAGGACTGGCGACAAACGTGATCCTCCTGGGAGTCATATGTCTAGCGGCTGGAATTGATCGGTACGCCACCTTCTACCTGTAGATTGATCTGACGACGATCCCAGTCTGTACAACCCCGTCTCTTACTGACGACGATCCCAGTTCTGTACCACCCCGTCTCTTATTTCGACCCGCCATCTCGGCCCTCCTCGCACGACAATCCATCTCAAAAACCAGTACCACCCGACGTGCCGGCCATGTAGGATCGTTTGCGCAGGTCATAAAGGGCAACAATGTCAGTGTGCAGGCTTAAGTATCCGCAACAGTGCACACCGACACCACCTTCCGACACCGCCCGTCAAAAACGACATTTGCTGCCTTACGACCGAAAAGATTCTAAGATGATCTCATGGCCGGTCGAATCAGCATCAACTTGGCGCTCCGACAGGGGGCAGACCAAGACTGTTCAGATTTCGTGAGCGCGGGCAGTGTCACACATGCGGATGACACTGCCCGCCTCAAGGCATACTGGACCCACGGTAAAGGTGCGTTAAAGATCCGCTGGGGCACAGACGGATCGTTCAAGCGCTGCGTGCGCCACCTACGCAAATACTTCCCGCGGAATCCCGAGGGGCTCTGCGCCAATCTCGAAAAGCAGGCCACAGGACATTGGCCCGCGGAGAAAATAATCCCCTCGTGAATGGAATCGACGCCTTCGGTTACAATAATCTGATGAGTGACGCCATTGTCCACCTGTACGTACATCTCGATCAACCGGTGGATAGTCTCTCCCTTACTATCCATCTCCCAAACGGAGATCCAGGCGATCTCATAGAACTTAAGGAATTGATTATGGCTACCAAGGAAGAGGTTCTTGCCTCGATTGACGGGGTAAAGGCCACTCTTATTGAGCTTGGGTCGGATGTTGCCAGGATCGTCGCCGATCTGGAAGCAGCTATTGCCGCGAAGGATCTGACTGCTGTAGCGGCAGGCGTGACCGAGTTGGGCGCGCTCGCGACTGCTATCGACGACGCCGTTGAGGCTGCCTCCCCTGAGCCAACCCCTGAGCCGACCCCTGAGCCGACTCCTGAGCCGACCCCATAACCGTCGTCTTGGGGGTGTGAACTCCAAGACTCCAACACCCTCCGTCATGGTCCAGTCGCCTAAAGGTAGCTGGACCATGACTTTGCCCGTATAATATCAACGATGAAGATTGAAAGACATAAGTACGGACTGTGGCTGGCCTGCCTGATTGCTGCCTTGATTCTTGTATCCGGAACAGTTTTCGCCTCCCAACGACCCGGAGGCCAGCCACATATCAATGAAGCCGCATCCACGGCCAGGCTGCCCGATGGCACCACCGTCGCCGAGGTAGGGCAATGGTGTGCCGACCATAACAACCCAGCCTTCAAGCGGACTTTGACTTCTAATGCGCGTGATTTCCTGAAGGCGTGCCTGGAACTTTGGGGACATAGTCCAACGCCAGGCCCAACTCCCACCGCGGTTCCGTCAACTCCCACTCCTGGAAGCACCACACCGTCACCGACTACCCCACCCACAACCCCACCTGGCACAACCCCTCCAACGCCAGTCATCCATGGTCGTGACATCAGCCAGGACAACACAGGCTACCTGGCTTGGACTGGAGAAGCTGGGCAGCGCTGCACAGACGCGACCCTGAAGGTCTATCCAGACAAGGTGACCGCGTCCAGTCTGGGCGCCTCGACTACCTGTGTATGGCTGAAGGCTGGCATCACGGTTGACACCCCGATTACTTTGACCGCGGCGCGCATCGACTCCGTTCGGGACAGTGACGCGGTTGTGCGCTCAGACGGGCCGAAGTTGATCATCCAATGGTCAACTATTAACGGTGGTGGTACCAACGGAACTTACAGCGTCGGTGGCCATAACGTCGACGTGTATCGTAGCCAGATTATTGGCTCATCGGACGGGGTCCGCTTTGAGCAGATGAACCTGATCGAGGACTACATCAGGGTTGCCTTGACGAGCCCTGAAGATCACAACGATGGAATCCAGGCATATCAAGCGTCTGCGGGTGGGTCGATTGTGCGTTGCAACATTGACAGCCGGCCAGGCGGAGTCGGTGGCTCGGACACTGCACCCATTTTCCTAGCCGACAACAGTATTGGCGAAACGGTAATCCGGGACAACTGGCTTGCCGGCGGCGGCTACACGCTGAGGCTGCACGAGGCCATGACGTATCGCGTGACCGGTAACGTGGTCGCCGATGGCACGTGGGGGGTTGGGCCGATCTCAACCAGCAATGCTATTTCTGGAGCATTCCTGGAATGGTCCAACAACACCACAAGTGCAGGCGTTACCCTCACCCCGTAGAGACATAACTAAAAAAAGGCCAGACACTTTCCTTGCTGGGGAGTGTCTGGCCTTCTGGGTTCCTAGTCGATGCGGGTTAGCACCTTGAGTGTGAATCCCACTTCCTCAAGTCCTGCGAGATCAAGTTCTACACCCGGTGCGGGGCGACCGTTCAGCTTGAACACCAGCGCCTCCTGTCCGCGCTCCTGGCTGAACAACTGTCGCGACATCGGGATTTCTACGCCGAGCAGGCTTGTCAGTAGGCTGGCAGTAGCGTCGTGGCCAACTGCTGAGTCGATGTCATTGGCGGCGACGAGTTCTCGCGCCTCTGGAAGTGAGATTGTGCGGAGAGTGTAATCTCCGTCTGCTGTGGCGATGGCTGTGTTCAGGATGCCAATCTTCTTCATGCGCGTGTCTCCTAAAGGGTTCCCTATCTTCCTTGATGCCCGAAGCTTAGCGGGTATGTACGGGTAAAGTCAAGTCACCTGTCCCGACAACACGGAACGCGCGCAGGGAACGCCGCCGCCTCCATGGGCGAAGAGTGCGAATCCTAAAAATATCGCGACGCCGATAAGCAAAATTATGGTGAGCCAGTCCAGCCTGTGTCTTGGTAGAAGTCTCCTACGCGACATCAATCCCACATTCTATTCGGCGTCAAAAAGTCCCCATGATTCCCGCATTGCCGTGTCCAAGATCAACCCAGCAATCGAATCCATCCCTTTTTACCCGTTTGTATTTCATCGCTTCCATGCGGCCGTAGAACCTAATCCTTCCCAGCCCCATCTGATGGTTTTCATTGCACCATTCTCGATACATAATAAACAGTGCGGAAGTCTTCATGCGCTGTCCCTCAGCCTTGATCAACCGTCCATCCGCGATGAACTCATTCATAAACTGGGCGACATCGTTTTGATCTTCCTTGTAGCCCTCCACGGCTCGCTGGACGCTTTCCGGAACGGCCAGACCGCGCTCACGATATTTCTTCAGGCCCTCAAGCATCCAATTTAAGATGCCGTCCACCTCAAGCCTGAACTTGTCAAGAATATGCGGATCGTCTACCGCGACCTCGGCAATTTTCTGCTCAAACTTGATGAGCTTCACGCGGCCCCAGATAGCGCCATCATCCGAGTTGACCTTCAAGAGATGATTCGTCGCCAACCAGATGACACACTGCGGCATCCAGGTCTGATTCTCTTCAAAAAGTCCACGAGAAGTCATCCGATCAAGGCCAGTCAGTCGCTTGACGAGTGCCTCATTCATTTTGACATCGCTGTCGAGCTCGGATATAGAAGCTAGGCGCGCCCCACGCAGATCATTCAGATCGTTTGACGGCCCCGCGTTGTCCTTCTTCGACTGAAACAGACTCGCCGCCGCCGTAGCGCCATAACTTCCCATCAGGATGTTCATCGTCTCGACAAAGCGAGACTTCCCGGTGCCTCCAGGACCATGCAGGATGGCCAGAGCCCGCTCGACAGGATTTCCGGTTAGCGTGTACCCCGCCATGCGTTGCAAGAAGTCTCGGGTTTCCTCGTTGGGTAACACCACATCTAGGTATTCGATCCAGCGTGGACATTGAGCCTCAGGGCGGTAGCTCGCGCCCATCATCTTCGTCACCATATGCTCTGGTGTGTGGGGTGCAAGTTCAAAGGTTTTAAGGTCTAGCAGGCCGTTGCCAACATTAAGCTTGTTGGAGTCAACGTCAAAGTCATCCATGCTGCCGGAGATGGTTTGCAGGTGTTGCACGAGAGCATTCTTTTTGTTATTCGTCATCAAACTAAGAGCGAACTTCACCAACTTCTCGTCGCTTGAAGCGCGAGCCTGTTCATACAACTCCATGACGGATTCATGGATTTTATCCCGGATCTTTACGGCCTGCAGATCCGCTTCCCAGACATCCCCATCCCACCGCATCCACTTCTTCCGAGCGGGCACATAAATGAAAAAGCCCTCAATTTCCGTCTTGAGGACATCCGCCATGCCGAACTCTGTCAACGTGTACGGGCGCAGCGACCTGGGCGCTTTCTTTACAGCACTACCATTGCTGGCGATAACCTCACCCGACAATGGTTCGGTTATCACGTCCCCCATGAAAGAAGTATCTGAACGCAAAATTGGTGTACCAAATCCCTGCTCGCGAAGGCTTCGGGCTGCGGCAGACATGTCGCCGCTATGCCTGTAATGGGCGTAAACGAAAAATTTGCTCAGCGGCTCCTCGGTAGGTAAACCGTCTGCGCTTGATGACCAGACATACAGTCCAGGCTTACCCATGTAATCCGTGGAAGCCGAATGTCCATCACCGCGGTTCTTGCCGGGACGTGTCCACAGGCGCTCCAAACCCGCGCCATTGCGAGAATGTAATGTCCAGCCAATTGGTTCGAGAATGTTAGCCCAGTCGATTCTCAGGTTGTAGTCATCTGCTGGCGACAGATCGTTGCCGACTGGACGGGCAACCGGCAGGCGCGGACCGGAGGGAGTGGTGGTCGGTGATGAGCTCTCATCGAGCGCTGTCTTGATGGCAGCCTGGATAGCGCAACGCGCTTCCCAGTCGATCGTCGGAATGGTGGCGGGCGTGCCCGCAATCGCCATCCAGGGCCGGTCGTTCCACTCGTGGCAGGCCGCAGGGCTCGGCGCAACCACAACATAGCCGCCCTCACCGCGGGTCTCCGCCTTCGTCTTGGTTGTACCGGGCCGGTCGCCAGGCTTCGTGGCGATCTTCGTGTTGCCCGGTACAACGTGATTCACGATCCGGTACAGCACGTGCAGGCCGCCTTTCGGGGACCACTCCGAGTAGCCGTCAGACCACAGCGACCGCCAGACATCCAGCGTGCTGGCGTCCATTTTCGCTTCAATGCTGGCCATCGAGGCGCCGTCAACCCAGCCAGCCTCCAGCTCCAGCATCTCCAGACCGCCAGACACAGCACCACAGATGACGGCCACCCCATGACCTTCAGGCCACGACTCAACCTGCCCCTGCGTCATCCTGACCTGCTGCAACGGCTCCCAGGGGCGATCAGGCTGCTTACGCTGCGTGGGCCTGACCGGTAGCACCGAGCAGCCAGCCAGCCACCAAGGCATGGCAATATTGCATTTGACATTAAGATCGATTTGACTTGCTTGCGCTACATCTGGCATGCTCACCTCATCTTTGGTTCTGTAGCAATGCCCTGAAAACCCCGGCGTAGCGAGCGCTGGGGTTTTCGCATTGCTACGGGTCTTTCGCGACGTTCTCACAGCCTACGCGATCACGGGCTCCCGTTGGCAAGTCCAGACATGCCTTGTATGCTGACCTAGCTGAACGTCGGGCTTGGTCTCCTTCCGGTCGGTGCAGAAATTGAGCCCCCCACTCTGGGCTGAGAGTGGGGGGCTCAATTTCTGCCATCACGGTCGACCTATCTAGTTGAACGCAACAACTTTGCTGAGCGCGTCGAAAGTTGTTGAGTATCGTGCAGAAGAATTCGAACACAACAACTTGCGAGCACCTGTCACGCCTAGAACGGTGGCTCTTCGGTTGAGTGGTGAGCTGGAGCGTTCACCACCGAGGCGGGGAAGGTGGAGTCGATCTCCGCCACCTGCTGGTCTCTCATCGCCTTCAAGGCGGCCAGGGTCGAGCTAGCCGCCGCAGGATCATAGGTACCTGCGACCGGAGTGGCGGTCCGCAGCGGAGTCGCCTGCACAAAGGAATCGGTGACCGCGGACGGTGTGCTGTCCATGAAGGCAGGCTCCGCCTCCTGGATTGGAGGCTTGTACCACGCCTTCCAGCCGATCTTCGGAGCGTTGAAGCCCTTCTTGGTTACCGGCCCAAACTCTATAAACTGAAGCGCCAACTGGCCACCAATCTCGATATTTTTGGCGCCTGCGGCACGGATAGCTGCTCGTACGGCGTCAAGGCGCTTCCAGGACAAGTGGAGAGTCCGGATGCCGTCGTCGTACGGGTCATCAGAGTCGCGTAGTTCAGTCTGAATCTGAAGCCGATACATCCACTTTGGTTGCCCGTTGTCCCAGAAAGACAGCTCATTTGTGACCATGTCCCGCTGTTGTTCCTTGACGGGTGTCTGGACCACAACACCAGCAACTCGGTCACCAACATTGTCGAACGGGAAGGTCTTAAACCCGCCACCCATGAAGTCATCTTGCTCATTTGCCATGCTCTCAATGCTCCTGATTCAGATTTCTTTTCGGATCAACTCGGACGAGCTGAACCCAATCCTTGGTCTCCAGGTCTTTCCACGGCAACGGGTCCTCGAACCAGTCGCCGCCATCCATCTTCCACCAATGGAAGTCAGGATTCACAAAATCTTCTTCACCGAAACTGTCATCGCGCATCCAGACAGCATTATCCTCGACAAGGACCATGCTCGCATCCGGCGGCTCAGTCACGTTGGTCGTTCCTTCTCCGCACGATCCGCATCTTTCTTCCGTTCATTACTTACGCGATCTTTGTCTGGCTGTCGCTCTCTGTCGGCTTCCTCTTTGCTCATCTCAGGTATGCGTTCCCAGGTCGCGATTGATTTTTCTACGTAGCTGTCGACAACCTTCAGGCCCGGCGGATCGTAGAAACGAGCTCTGCTCCGCCTCTGTCGAGTCAGCTCGCTTTTAGCCTGTCCGACCGTCAGGTATGGGCCAAAAATACTTCCCTGGACTTCGGCCCCATCCTCAAAGGTCGTTTCGAGGATGGCGCGGAACAGTTCAGTCTGTTGCCCATCAGTCCAGATGCGTCGAGACATCGCTACTCAACCCGCTCAGGCCAGTGCCATGTATTGTGGCCATGGCTTGGATCATAATGCACGTTGCGGTTGAAGTTATGGAACTCTGGGTTAAGTACGCACAGTCCCAGCTCGCAGCGCGACTCTTCATCCCAATGCTCGATGTCCGCCTGGGCGAGGTCCATACCGTCGAGCGGGATGACTTCGGTGATTATCGCGGCTCGACATACGGGCGTAAATCTCCAGATGCCATTAGGATGACGTTCAATGTCTCCGATGAAGTGGACGATCCGACCAACTGAAGGCTTCACGTAACTACTGCGCCTTCCTCGGCATTGGTTTTACGGCACATAACCAGTCTTTGAATACCGCAACGATGGCCGAATTCGGGTCATCCTCTTCGTGCAGCACGAGAATAGCCGAGTTTTCGTAATCCAACTCCAGGGACTCAGCGTTCTCCACCGTAATGACGGAGATATCCTCGCCATTACGGCGGATAGTTACCTGAATCATCAGCGTCCCTTCCCAAGGTACAATATGGCCCATAGTTGAGCCTCCAGCAGAGCAAGCTTCCGGTCAGCCTCACTGCTCATTTCACAGGAGCGTGCAAGCGCTTCCAGTGCTTCCCGCTCATAGCTCAGGTCGTCACCTATCGCACTCCTGATGGCTTCAGCCCTAGCGGCACGATGCTCCTTCTCGGCTGCGTCTGCGATCAAAATCTTCTGTATCATTTGGTATGTATTCATTCTCGCCTACCTTCCCGGGCAACCGTCAGCGTTGGCGGTCACACCCATCGCGACGTCCTGACTGATAAACCACGGGCAGTAGCCACATCCATCCGAGGGGTGAGCCTCGACCCGCTCTGCCGGAACTCCTTGCAGGAGCATATTCCCAATACCCTCCATCCGCGCAAGTGCCTCCTCGGCGATTTCACGGCGATACAGGTCACGCCACACGTGCACCCCGGACAGCAGACCAGCGCGAGGCAGGTACACGAGCGCAACTTCCTTAACCTGCCGTTTTGCGTTCTCGTGTCCCATTCCGTACAGATTGGCTTGGATTATGGCCTGACGTGGAGGACCCTGAGACCTGACCTGACGCATTTTGTCCGTCCCGGCCGTCTTCCAGTCGATCACCCGTTGCCGGAAATGGTCATAGACGTCAGTCGAGCCGGAAACGAGCGCGTTGACGGCTACCCGCATCTCGGTTTCCCAATTTACGCCACCGAATTTCGGCGAGACGGTGTCCCGGTTCAAGGTGTAATTGTTGACCGCCCGCTCAAGCCATTGATGTATGGCTGTGCCCACCACCGCGGGCCACGGGTCGCGTACACGATTCATCTCTGGCGTTTCCAGCAGCCGGTAGGCTATTTTGCGCGCGCACGAGTCGCCGATCTCGCTGGGACCGATACGTTTCTGCCGGCTCCGCGGAGAGTCGTCGTCGGTCCTGCGGATGATTTTCTGGACATCATCCTTCAGCTTCAGGGCCTGCACATCGTCATGCGCACTGTCCCATAAACCACAATTGACATGAAATGCGTAGTCTTTAGCAATCATCCACTCATCAAGCGGTTCCTTACAAATTAGGCATGATTGCACTTTTTGTCCAATTCGATTCTCGGGTCGCCAAATCGTATGCCTGTACCCTAGCCGCACCCACCGACGTCGCGGATACTTAAGCCTCCGCACTGGCATTGAGGAAACGAGCCCCCGCCCAGGCCGGATGGGAGTCCGACAGCCCAGCGGGGGCTCGTTAGGCGCTAGCGAGCGTGGACTCTCGCAGCGCGGGGTCTCAGGAAGGACCATCTAAAGTATACAAGCACTGTCGGCTCCACGTATACCCGTCATCCTCGTACCCGTCATCCCCGCTCGGATAGGAGGGCTCGAACCTCCACCTGGCGGATTAACAGTCCGCTGCCCTGCCAGTTGGGCGATATCCGATCAGTTGCGGGGGTCGGATTCGAACCGACGACCTCTCGGGTTATGAGCCCGGAATGCTACCGCTGCACTACCCCGCATTGATACTATCTATGCCTTGTCCAGAGCTCCGCCAGTCAGTTCCGCGACGCTGGGTTCGGTCATCACGGGTCAATGCTGTCACATAAAGTGGTTCGGGTGGGATTCGAACCCACGGCAAATACATTAAGAGTGTATCCCCTTGACCACTAGGGTACCGAACCGGGCAGACAATCAAGTAGTCGAACTCCTAGGCTTTACTCTAGCTCAGTTTTCACGCCGACCAGTTGCCTAACCACCAAGCGCCATTCTCCTCACGCGCCCCCGAGGAGATACTTTCCTGACCTGCGGAAGAGGCTGGACTCGAACCCGCGAGCCCAAGAGGTGATACGTCGCCACTGGAATGGCCACATGTTGCTGCGTGTCCAGTGCGGTCGTCCACCTTGGCTAGCAGGCGTTCAGTATTGTCGCACCAAAAATTTCCGTTCAGGTCATACGGGTTGAAGCGAACCCACGGAAAATAATCATAAATGTCGGTCTGAATTATCTCTGCCATTTTCATGTAGTAGTCGCGCTCCTTGACCCTGCTCCCTTTTTCTCGCTTCATGAACGTAGAAAAAAAGTATGCGCGACTACCGTCAAACCAGACCGGCGTGAAGCCGTAGGCAATGATCTGCCCGACAGCGTCACGACAACCGAACGGATTGAAACCCCACCCCATCACTATGTCCCTCTGTACGGGAAGTCGTGACAGAAACTTCTCGGGATCTTTCATGCACTCATAGGCGAGCCTATGACTATCCTCCTCCATGTCCACATGAAGGAAGCCATAACGATTCTGCAGGTCGGCTCCCGTGTATGTTTTACCTCCGCCAGGAACCCCACTCAGCAAGATCTTTGTCATGTGCAATCCTCTCCCATCGATCTGGCAATAATGATGCCGCGAGCAGCCCAGGAGAATTTCACGCTCAGTCGCACTTGTACATTGGGGCCGCTGAAACCGTTTTAATGCGCGTTCAATTCACTCAGCACTTCACAGTAACTGTCTACTCACAACACTTACCTGACCTTTTCGACACTCCGGAGAGGGTCATTTCTATACAGGATCGATCCCACATGGAGGCTGCGTCCCGTAGTCAGGTAGATAGAACAACTTGCGCTCTCAGGCGAGGACTCGAACCTGCGATTACCGCGTCCAGAGCGCGGTGGCCTACCAATTAGCCGACCCGAGAAAGAATTGGTGACCCAGTGTCCCGAGTCACCAATCGCTTTACTACCTACAGGGCCGACGTGTTGTCGTCGTCAGTCGAAACTGTAAGTGTGTTTACGAACTGGACAGGCTCGCGCACATCCGTCGCGGCCTCTG
>Ga0209341_10002835_pt1 | contig 16344 bp, 7 predicted proteins | sample RifCSP13_2_FD_184020 | JGI IMG/M metagenome (GOLD analysis project Ga0209341, IMG submission 184020) | Soil microbial communities from Rifle, Colorado - Rifle CSP2_sed 13_2 (SPAdes) (version 2) | ecosystem: Environmental > Terrestrial > Deep subsurface > Rock core/Sediment | place: Rifle...
GGCTTGCGCGCATGGCCGACGCCGGACGGCGTACCGGTGAGGATGATGTCGCCCGGCTCCAGCGTCATGCCCTTGCTAAGATAGACCAGCGTCTCGGCCAGTGGGAACATCATGTTGGAGGTCGAGTCGGACTGCATGATGTTGCCGTTGAGCCGGCTCATGATCTTCAAGCCCTTGCCGCCGGGCGGCAGTTCGTCGGCCGTCACCATCCAGGGGCCGAAGCTGCCGGTGCGGTCGAAATTCTTGCCCATGCCCCACTGCGTGGTGTGGCGCTGGAATTCGCGCACCGAGCCTTCGTTCGAGCAGGAGTAGCCGGCGATGCAGTCGACCGCATTGGCGAGCGTCAGATGCTTGGCGCGCTTGCCCACGATCGCCACCATTTCGGCTTCGTAGTCGAGCTGGATCGATTCGCGCGGCCGCATCAGCGGCGCGAGATGCGGCACCAACGAAGTCAGCACGCGAAAGAAGATCGAGGGGAATTTCGGGATGTTGTCGCGCTGCGGGCCTTCCTTGACGTGGTCGAGATAATTCAGCCCGAGGCAGATGATCTTGCCGGGATTGGCAACGGGCAGCGCATATTTCAAGCCGGCGAGCGGGCGGCGGGCGGAAGCCGGCGCTTTCTTCGCGAGGTCGGCGAGCGGTTTCAGATCGCCGTTACCGCGGCGCAAGACTTCGCCGAGATCGCGCGGCAGCGCGGCATCCGCAGCCTGCAAGTCGATGACGCTGTCGCCCTCGATCACGCCCAGCCTGCCGCCCACGGTGGCGCCGACTTCACCGACACAGACGGCCACGCCCAAGCCGACCAAATCGCCCAAGCCGACCAAATCACCGACCGCCCAGCCAACGGCTCAGCCGACCCCGACACCTGGGCACTCCGAGCCACCGAGTGCAACGCCAACTGCAACGCCAACTGCAACGCCGACTGCAACGCCTACGCCGACTCCCTCACCCACGCCATCGCTGGCGCCCACGCCGTCGCCGTCGCCGACGCCGACGCCATCGACGTCTGTGACCCCGGCCGTAACTGAGGCACCTGCGCCGTCGGAGTCGGCATCGTCCTAGGCCCGCGGCCCGAGCCTAGTTCTCCTCGTCGAGCGCCTCGGCCGCCTCCAGATCGGCATCCAGAACGAATCCCTGCGCCCCCGCCGCGGACAGCATGCCCGCGCTGTAACCGGCGGCCTGGATGATGGTCGTGTCCGGAACGTCCGGCGTCGCCGGCACGCGCCGCTCGAGCGCCGAAGTGGGTGGGAAGCGCCAGCCCTGGCTGTCGACCTGGCCGGCGCGAACGTTGAGCGCGGGCGAGCCGTCGGCGGTGATCGCCAGGGCATCGATCGGTATGTACAGGTCGTGCCTGGCCAGCGTGCCGTGCTCGACCACCAGGTGATCCTCACGCACGGCCTTGATCCTGCCCACTCGGGCGCCCTCGGCGCCCAGCACCACGACCCCTTCCTTGAGCTGCGGGCGTTGCGGTCTCACCTAACGACGATAGGCAGGCAGAGCGTGCGTCGGCGCATCCGGCCAAGGCGCGCAGGGTTACACGGTTCTACCATTCGGCGCAGTGGCTGATTTCCTGATCTGCCCGCGCTGCCGGCGCCAGAATCCGGCCGACGCCATCTTCTGCAACCGTTGCGGCGTTCGGCTGCTCAGCGCGGGCGTCTTCTACCGCAACCGCCACGAGACGCATCCGATCGGCATGGGCCAGTTGGTGCTCGGCCTGGGCGTGCTGGTGCTGGCCGGCCTCGTGCTCGGTGGCGGCGCGATCATGTTCCTGGCCGGCGGTCCACGCCCGACGCCCTCGCGAGTGGCGGTCGTACCGACGGGCTCGGGCCTGCCCACCTTCGTCCAGCCCACGCCCACCCTCTCGCCGTCGCCCTCGCCCACACCCACGCTGACCCCGACCTTCCTGCCCACCGTCTCGCCCAGCGCGACGCCGACCCTCTCCCCGATTCCCCCTCCGACATCTCCGCCAACACCCACCCCGGTACCCACGCCGGTACCCACGCCGGTCGACTGCGCGGTGGCCAGCACGGGCAGCAACGTCAAGACCACGGTCATCGGCTACGGCAATGCCACCTCGCGCGGGCCGATCGGCAAGACGTGGTGCATCCGCCACGTCGTCATCCATCCGGTCTCCGGCTGGGGCACGACAAAGTTGCTGCGCAACAAGCAGGTCGTGGCGGAGTGGTCGTGCCTGCCCGAGGGCTGCACTGACGGAACGTTCGACTTCGTGCCGCCATATCGCGCCCGGGAAGGGTCGACGATCAAGTACCAGTTCGCCTGCTACGACGATCCGGCCACGATCGACGTCAACGAGTGTGCGGACGCCATCGACGACGGCGCCACGATCACCATCGACTACGAGGCGATCGCCGGCCCGCCCTAGTGCCGCAAGCACCGCCTGTCGCAGCGACCAACCACATCTGTAGGGCAATCGAATCAGCCGACGTATACTCCGCCTCTGCTGCTCCGCTGCGCTGCGGCAATCGAGGCCGTGAACCGCGAAGAGGGGAAGATGCAGAAGCTTATCTGCGCTAACTGCGGCTTCGCCAACGAGCCGGGCGATGAGTTCTGCGGCTCTTGCGGGAAGTTCCTGGGTTTTCCCGGTGCGGCGGAGGGAGCCGGCGAGACGCCGGTGACGGGCTCAGAGAAGCCGGCAACTGGCGACCAGCAGGCCGCACAGACGCCGAGCGATTGGCCCACCACCGTCCAGCCCGCAACAGAGCCGCTGCCGACCGCAGACCCGCGTGCCCGGCTAGGATCAACGGGGGCGTCGGGACGCGTTCCGGACGTCGTCTGCTGGAACTGTGGCCGGCGCAATCCGCCCAGCCGCTCGTTCTGCATGCAGTGCGGCACGAAGCTGGCTACTGGCGAGGCCACGGGGCCAGTAGCAGCCGGTGTCACGTATCGCCGGCGTGGTGATGATGTGCCTGTCTCCGGCTGGGACCGGCGGCTGCTGGCCATCGGCTGCGGTCTGCTCGCCGTGTTGATCCTGGCGGGCGTGGCTGGTGCCGGATTCCTGGGGCTCCTGGGTGCGCCCGCCGCGACGCCGACCCAGGGTCTGCTGGGTGCCGCGAGCCCATCACCAACCGCGTCCGCCTCGACGGAAGCGAGCGGCTCTCTGGTCGTCTCACCGACATCGAGCACCCTACTGCCACCGACGCCCACGCCGAGCCTCGTCGTCACGCTTCCGCCGACCGAGCCACCGGCGACCCCGAGTCCGACCCCCAAGCCGACCAAGACGCCCAAGCCAACGAAGGCGCCGACGCCGGAACCGACGCCGGTCAACTGCACCGGGTCAACCCGCGCGGACAGGTTCTTGGTCCTGACAGTCGGCGAACCCCAGGTGACGATCCGCGACCGCCGGGCCTGGTGCGTCCATGACGTCATCTTCACCAACGAGAGCGCGCCCGGGGCAACTGGCACGCTGAAGTTGTTCCTCGAGAACGACGAGTTCGTTGGGCCGCCGGGCAACTACGGCATGTCGCGCATCGGCTGGCTCGAGGCAAGGCTCGCCACCGACTTCCAAACATCGTCCGAGTACCACCCGCAGGTGGTGTACCCGTTCCCCTATGAGGCCCTGCCGGGAAAGACGACGATCAGCTTCGAGATCCTGTGTGACGCCAACGCCTGCGACGGCAACGTGAGAATCGAATTCGACATCATCGCCGCGCCTTGATTTTCGCGTGGCCGTAGCTAGCGGCGCAGAATCAGCACGTCGAAACCGGCCAGCGACGGATCGGCGAAGACGGGCGGTGAGCCGCTCCCCGGGACGACGACGAACGAGACGCTGACATCGGCCGCAAACGGGTCGTCGCTCGCTTCCACGTTCAGCTCACGGACGCCGGCAAAGTCGTGATGGAAGATGAGCACCTGACGGCTGAAGGCGCCGTCGGCATCGGCCGTCACGTCGATCGTGCGGCTGCTGCCGATGCCACGGCTCCAACGCAGGCCGATGGTCGCGTTCGGGCGGAAATTGAACCCGCGGACCGTGACCACCAGCCCAGCCGAAGCGGCGGGCGGTGATATCAACAGTGTCGGCTCGCGCGTGCCGCAGGGCAGGACCAGGGCGGCGCTCGCTTCGGCAACGATGGCGTTGGCGTCTCTCTGGACGGCTGCCGCCTCGAGCGGTCCGGCTGGCAGGTCCACTGCTGGCATGCGCTGGCGATAAATGCCCTCGGCGTCGGTGCGCACCAGCGTTTGGACGCCGCCGACCGTCAGCTCGAGCGGACCATCGTCGAAGAAGCCCTGGGCCACGAGGACGACCTCGGCCAGCTCGGGCTGGGTGGTCTCCTCCGGGTCACAACGCAGCCGTAACTTGGGCTTCTTCGGTGCGCAGGGAACGTCGAAGGTGAACGTCTTGACGAAGGGCTGCTCGATGTCTTCCGTGGCAACGATCTGGTAGCTACCCACCGGCCTGCGAGCGATCGCGATCTCCACGTCGAGGCTGCCACTGACACGGAATTCGAAAGTCTGCGGTGCGCCCCCACGCCCGTCGGGATCGACGGTGACCGTCAGCAGGCCGGGCGCGAGGTTGACCCCCGTAACGCGCAGATCAAGGGTTCGCGGGTCGTCGCCCACCAGCTGAGGCGGCCCGCACGGTGGATCGATAAACACGTCCGGCTCGGGTGGGCAGGGCACGGCAAAGGTCGTCGCCGCTTCGCGGACGATCTTATCGGTCGTCTCCTGGCGGACGACCACGGCGTACGCTCCGCCCAACAGCTCTGGCCGGCGGAAGGGTGTGATCCTTGCCTCCTCGCCTTCGGCGAGGGTGAGCAGGCCCGTTTCTCCCACGTCGAGCAGGAATACCTGCGGCTGGCCAAAGGCGTCGAAGATGATCTGCGCCTGCTGGAAGGGCCTAAAGCCCGAGCCGCTGACCGCCAGGTCATAGACGTCTGGAGCAGCACCGGGCTCGCCACAAGATGGCGTCAGCACGACTTGCGCGCAGGGCACCACGAAGTCGACCGCGACAAACCCGCCGGATCTCTGTGAAGCCCGCACGTAGTAGTCACCCGCAGGTAGCGCCATCAGGGGCGCCTCGAAATCCGGTGCCCGCGCCAGGCTGACACTGAAATTCCCTCGGGTGTCCGGCGTCGCCGCTTCGGGGGCGCTCACGAGCTGCTCGAACTCGCCGATCGCCTGCGCCAGTGCGACGGTGACCGGGCCGCCGAACGGATCCCAGTTGTGGCCGGCGACTTCGATCTTGATGTTACGCGGCGCGGCCGGGTCCGCGGCGGCGTCGCAATTGGGACTCAGCCTCAGTGTCGGTGTGCACGGCACGGCGAGTACCGTCTCCGCTGCGATTTGTGGGTTGGCAGTTTCGAAGGCGGTGACAGTTACGTTGCTGAACGCTTCGTGGTTGAACGTCAACGTCGCGTCGACAGCCCCGGAGGGTCCGACGAACACGGTCTCCTGCTGCGGCGGTTCGCTGAACCCGTAAACGATGGTGACCGGTGCGCCAGGAGTGAAGTTGCGCAGGTGATATGTGCCCATGAATGCAACCGTGCCTTCGATGATCTGAGGAGCACAGCCCGGCTCGATGCTGATCCGCGGCGGAGCGGGCAGGTAGCCGGCGCGGGCGACCGGCGGATCGGGCGCGATCAGCAGCCCGACCGCCATGAGTGCGGCCAGGCCGACGGCCGTCGAGTGACGCAGCATGCCTGGCGTAGGGCAGCCCTACCTCTGGTAGCCCGAGTAGTAGACGGCCGCGCCGGGGCAGCCGCCCGGACAGCCCAGCGTCAGCTGCTGGCCGGCAATGAGCGCGATGGGCGTGACGAAATGGAAGTCGAGGTCGCGGAAGTTCTCCAGCCGCAGCACCAGCAGCGCCTGCCCCGAGCGCTCGAGCCTGATGTCGCCGACGGCCGTGTCGCTCGGGTTTGAGAAGACGAGGTCGGTGATGAACAGCGTCTTGCCGGCCTCGATGGCGAGTGGCTGGCCGCCGGCCTCGAGGCGACCGTCAAGTAGCTGGCCCAGGCCGGCAACCACCGGCGTCCCGGGACTCGGCGACGCAGAACCGCTCGTGTCGGCTGTCGGGCTGGGCGACGTATCGCCGCCATCGTTGTCGAACCCGCCCGGCGGTGGGGTGATGCCGACCTGGGCGAGGATGTCCTCGGTTCGTTCGCTGGCCGTCGCCTGGATCGCTGGACGAACCAGGAAGATCCAGAGAACGACCGCCAACACCAGCAGCCCAAGCAGCAGCAGCAGGGCGCGTATGAACCACGGCGGCAGGATCGCCTCCTGGACCAGGGTGCCATCCACGGTGACCGAAGCCACGCCGGGCGAGTCGATCAGCACCTGGAACGGCCGCGTCCGTGACGATCCGCGCCAGAAACGCCGCCGTGGCCTGACCGCCACTTTGGCGAACGCCGCGGTCCCCGGGTCGGCCATGACGCCCGGCGGCTTGATGTCGAACGTCAGCAGTCGATCGGGATCGACTGCGTCGAGCGCCGCGTTCAAGGGGGCGTTGCCGCGGTTGTCGATGGCCAGGTCATGCGTCGCCCCGCCGCTGCCACGCGACGTACGCGGCGCCAGCTCGGCGAAGACGTCGCTGAACGGTGCGATGTCGAGGACGCCTTCCTCGACAACGGAGCCGCCCGGATCCTCCTTGGAGATGACCCGCACTCCGAACGGCATCTGCCCGGCCGGCACCGACGCCGAGCGAGGCGGACTGAACGCAATCGTGGCCGTCTCTTCTGCCGATGGGAAGAGTGACAGGGTGCCCGGCTGGACAGTGGCCCAGGCGCCCGCGTCGCCCAGGATCTGGAACGTGAACTGGTCGACCACGGATCCGGTGTTGCGCACACGAACCGCGACGGAAACCTGACTCCCCGGCTCGACGGCCAGCAGGCGGTTCTCGAGGTTCGCCAGTGCGCCCATGCGCGCGAAGCATAGCTGCGGCCGTTGGGCGGGGATAGACGGGTTCGGGCCGTCCGGGACTGACTTTCGGGCAGTCCGACTTGCCCGTTAAGTCGGTGTTAAGTCGGCGGCAAGTGCCATGACGCAGGCTTCCGCACAACCCATTGCTGCACGGGCCATGCCGCTGCCACGGAGGTGACATGTACGCGCTGAGCGAGCCGCTACCAACCAGGATCGACGTCTGCGTCTGGGCCGCGGATCCGCTCTCGCGCGCGGGCACCGTGGCTCAGCTGCGCGGCGCCGCCGGAATACGAGTGGTCGATGAGGCACAGCTCGGCCAGCCGGGTTTGGCGCTCGTCGTCGCCGACGAGGTCGACGGTGACGCTTTGCGCGCAATCCGAAGCCTCCACCGCAGCGGCGGCGCCGGCGGCGTGGCCCTATTGGTGACTCGGCTGGACGACAGGTCGCTGCTGGCGGCCGTCGAAGCCGGGGTGGGCGGTGTCCTGCGCCGAAGCCAGGCTACGGTGGCAAACCTGGTGGCGACGATCCGCGCCGTCGCCGCCGGGGAAGGCACGCTCCCGCCGGACATGCTGGCGAGGCTGCTCGAGCAGGTCGGCCAGCTCCAGCGCCAGGTCCTGGCACCGCGCGGGCTGACGTTCTCCGGCCTGACCGAGCGCGAGCTGAACGTTCTGCGCCTGCTCGCCGAAGGACTCGACACGGCCGAGGTCGGCGGCAAGCTGTACTACTCCGAACGCACGGTGAAGAACATCATCCACGACATCACCAGCCGGCTCGAGCTGCGCAACCGGACGCACGCAGTGGCCTACGCGATCAAGCAGGGCCTGATCTAGCCAGCGCCGACGAGGCGAGCGGTCCATCCGCCGTCGCGACCGCGATCAGGCGTTCGGGTCTTCGGCGATCTCCTCCGCCCACAGCCGCGACCCGCGAAAAGACTGCGGCAGCGCACGCACATAGGCCTCGCCGTCAGCGAGGCTCAATGATCGGCCACGCGACCCCGTGACGCCGGCGCTCGAAAGAATGAATTCGACCCATTCACGGTCGGCCGGATCCACCGGCTCGATCACCGCCGGGCCATCCGGGTCGGGCGCGTAGATGCGGGCGAGAGTCTCGACGCTCGCGTCCTCCGGTCGACGGCGGCGTAGCTCGACTATCGTCATGGTCGCGTCGCGCCAGCCATCGTCAACGCGGGCCGTTTGAGGTTGACGTCGCGGACCAGTTGATCGAGCCGCGCCATGACGCCGGCGACGGCCGCGTCGCCGACGAGCGGCCGGATCTTCTCGGCAAATGCGGACCGATTCCCGTCGAGCTCGCGGATCTTGTCGGCCATTTCCTGCGTGTACGTGACCCGCTCCAGGAACTCAGTCTTCTTCTCAATCACTGCTCGGCCCGCAGTGGACGTAAAGGCCAGCTCGGAGTCGATCGGCTTGAGGCGCGCGAACTCGCCGCTCGGCCCGAACTCAATCAGGTAGTTGCCATAGTTGTGCAGCCGGTCGACGTTGTTGATGAGGAAGTCGAGCGCCTGGATGTTGTTCCAGGCGTCGCGGAAGTTCTCGTTCTTCCAGAGGTCTTCCATCCGTTCCTTCGCCTGCGAATCCGACGTCTCCTTCGTCGGCCGCAGGAAGTCGGTAAGGCTCATCGCCGTCCCGCCGCTGGGCAGTTTCTTCTCGACCCACTTCGTGAGTGAGCCCTTGACGCCATCGATCTCGACGAGCTCGACGGTGGGCGTTTCGATGCCCAGCTCCTTGGCGGTTATCTCGCCGGCCTGGGCTCGCGGCGCATACTGGCCGGCTTCCACGCCGCGCTCGGCCGCCGCCTCGACGTGCTGCTCGGCGGTGACGGGCTTGAACAGGTACCGCTGGCCGTCGGCGTCGATGAGGATCGACGACGCCTGCGCCCCGATGCCTTCCGTCGGCTTCTCGCCGCTGACCTTGTAGCGGCCGCTGCGCACCTCATACTGCACGCCCGTACCAACCGACGGCGCAGCGCCCTCCTCAGGCACGTCGGCGCCGACCTCCCGGCCACGCCATCGTTGACCTTGCGGAGCGCCGCTGACCGCGGTTTCCGCACCCCGGGGGACGGCCTCGGGCTCGAACGCGGGGATCGGTCGCGCTTCGGCGGGTGCGGGCTTCGTCGCCCCAGCCGGGCCCCTGGCGCTCGGCCGCGGCTGACCCGTTTGCGCCGGCTTGGCGGCGCTTGCCTCGTCGACCGGCCGACCGGGCGGCGGACTCGAGAGGTCCTCGCCGCCCACGTCGCCGGGCGGCAGTCGGATCTCACCCGGACGCACGCGCCCGGGCTCGCCACCATCGCGGGTGCGGCGGCCGAGGGCGGGATCGACGGGTATTTCGTGGGTCACCATCCGCCCGCCGACCTCCTTCGGCGCCTTGCTCACCATCCCCTCGAGCTGGGCTTGAGCTGCGCGCACCCGGTTGTCAGCCGCGAGATAGTCGGCCGTCGCCGCGCGTACCGCCGTCTGGTCGCCGCTCCGGCGGGCGTCGCGGACCACGGCGGCTGCCTGATCGCGCGCGATCTTCGCGCCGTTCACCCGGAGCATCACCCCCAGCCGCTCGGCAGTCGCCTTGCGCACCGCACTGCCGTAGCGCCAGGCGTCGGTTTCCTGTGGCAGGCCGACGTAGTCGTCGTGCGCCTTCTGCGCCTCGCGCAGAGCCAGTCGGTGGTCGTCGAGAGCGGCGCGGTACTCGTCGGTGCCCTTCTTGCCCTGCGCTTCCAGGTCGTTGAGTTTCTTCGCCGCCCGCTGCACGACCTCGGACGTGAAGTCTTTTCGATCGAGCACGTTCTCTCTGTTCAGCACCCCCTCGGGCCCGAGCTTCGCCTCACGCTGCTTGGCCAGGTGAGTGATCTCGTAGATCTCTTTCGCCTCGCCGTATGCCTCCGCCGACATCTCCTGGCGGGGATCGCGCCGCCGATTCGCGTCCCGTGCCTGCGCGACGATGACCTGCGGGATCTTCGCGTCCGGGTTGTGCCTGCCCTCACGCAGCGCGATCCGAAGGGCGCGGAAATGGTGCAGCGCGTGTCGCGCTTCGTGCGTCGCGTTGTCGACCAGCTCGGCGAACTGGTCGGGCGTCATCTGTTTCGCGTTGAGCTGCTCTTTGCTCATGTAGATCTGCCAGTCCTGGAACCTGAACGAGGCACTGCCGGGGCGCTTGTCGGTCAGCTCAACGTTGATCCGTGGCGCGCCTTCACGGGCCAGGTGGGCGTTCAGTAGCTGGTCGATGCGCGCCTGGCGCTGGGCCGGATGAAGGTCGCGCCACTCGAAGAAGAGCGGCGCAAACTCGGCCGCGCGGGCCCGGGCGCGAGCATCCGCGCGCGTTTGGGCTTGAATGATCTCGGCGTTGGCCTTGCGCTTCGGATCGTCGGCCGGCGAAGGCTCCGGGCCTTCCTCGGTCGGCCGGCGCGGGCCGCCCTCCGCTTCCGGGAGGCGAATGTCCGGCCGAGTCGGATCGGCCGGCATGTCGCTCGCCTCCTCACGCCCTTTGCGCCGCGCGGGCTCGACGGGCGTCACGTCTGAGACATCGAACTGCTCGTGTACCTCGCGGCGACGCGGGGCAGGCTCCCGGGCCGTTGGCGCAGGACGGGCTGGCGTGGCGGGTGGACCTGAGGTCGGCCACGCCGCACCTCCGACCGTTGGCTCCGCTCCACCGCCAACAGGAGCGGCTGGCTGGCGCGCTCCGGGGACCGGAGCACCGGGCGTTTGAGGCGCTCCCGGCTGGGGACCCGGCCCACCGGTCGCCGGCTGCTCATGTGGCCCGGCGGCGAGCGGTTCCCCGCCGGCTCGGTACGGGCGGGTCACCTTGACGTACTGGACGACACCATCGCGCAGCCCGCGACCGAAGAGCATCACGATCGCGGCTTCTTTCTCCGGCCCACCCAGGGCTGTGTCACGGAGGATCTTATCGACGTCGTGAACGAAGGTCGCCGGCATCATGAATTCGTTGGCGACGTCGGCAGTCTTGGCGAACGTCTGCAGCACGTAGGCGCCCTTGCTCGTCTTGCCCAGCTGGTCGGCAAGCTTGGTCGCGCCGTGAGCGATCGGGGCGAGCACCGCGACTACGTCGGTCAGCGTCTCGAAGTTGGCCTTGAGCCGGTCGTTCATCGCGCGGTCGTAGAGCTTCTCGCCGGCCTCGAGCGCGCCGGCGACGGCGACGAGCCGGCCGATCAGCTGTCCGCCCTTGACGTACGGCGCCACGAGCCCAGCGATCTCGACCAGCGACTTGAGGCGCGCGCGCCAGCGCTCACCCTCGCCGGGCTTCATGAGCATCGTCGTGCCGGAGGAGATCAGCGCCTCGTGGCCGGGGATCTCGATGGCGATCGTTCCGCGGCCGTACTCGGCCTTGTCGCAGAACGCCTGAAAGGCGCTCCGGACCGCTACGGCGTCCCCCGCCAGCCCCGGCACCGTCGCCGGCGCGCCGTCGTATGAGAGCGCGGTGTTCTCGGTCGTGACGTCGGCCAGCGTCCACTTGGGCTGGGCTTCGCTGGAGCCCTTGGCGCGGCCGAGGATCATGTCCATGCGCACCAGTGCGCCGTTCTCCTCGGACACGAACGTGACGCGTGGGCGGAGTGCCGTGCCGGGCTCGACCGTCCCTGCCTTCTTGTCGACGAGCTGCTTCTGCTGGGCCTTCTTCTTGCGCGCCTCCTTGACGTCGTGGAGGTGGTACTGGTACTCGTACCACGGCACGTAGGCACGTGCGTCCTTCGCGAACCGCTTCTGAACCTCTTCACGTAGTTGCATTCCGATGACCAGGTCGTCGCCGCGCAGCGTGTCTAGCTCGCGGCCCAGGGCGAGCTGTTCGAGGACGGGGATCCGCTTGTCGTAGTCGGCAAGCTCGGCACCCACCTTCTCGACGGTGCTGTAGTCGTACTGCGCCTGGAGCAGCCCGAGCTCGCGCTTGGCCACACGGACGGCCGTCGCCAGGCTCTCGTTCTTGGGATCGGCGGCGAGCTTCTTCTCCATCTCGACGAGCAGGTAGCGCGACTGCTTGAGCTGTTTCTCGTCCTGCCGCGTGACCTCGAGGGCGCGCTGGTTGACGTCGACGACGCGCACCGGGAACACGGCGATGCTCGTCGCCCGTCGCGTCTGCTTCTCGTTCGGCTTGCTCGTGTCCGGCTGGGGATTGGCGAGACAGCGGATCAGGAACTCGCCCGGCTTGGCGAAGCCGATTTCCTGCCTGTTCTCCGGCTCCGTCATCTTGGCCACGAACGCGTCGACGAGCGCCTTGCCGATGTTCCAGGCCGCGTCCAGCGCAACCAACCCGACGCCCTGCGCCTTGGACGCCCACAGGTCCTCCTTGGCGTCCTCCCATTTGTTGGAGGCCACACGACCGACGTCCACCTTGAGCCCTTCGAAGGTCGTCGCCTCGCGCGTTCGCTTCTCGTCGTAGGCGCCGATCCGAGCGCGCCGGCGCATCTCCTTGTCGAAGTCTTCCTGTGACTCGTGCTCGCCCTTTTCGCGTGGGCCGCTGCCGCCAGCGTCCATGCCTGAGATGTCGATCACCTGCCAGAAGTAGTCGATGAACCCGAGCCGGGCGAAGACCTGGTTGGCCAGCCCGAAATGACGCGCGTCGTAGTCAAGGATCATGTCGAACTTGTGCTTGGCACCGCTGATAGTGGTCGCCCAGCCGCTCGGCGAGACCTCGGCGCCTGAGCCGCCCTGCATCGCCATCCGCGACGGGTAGTCGGCGGCGTTGGCCGTGAACTCGGTCGCCTCGAGGATCTGCTCGAGGGTTGCCTTGGCGCCGCCCTGACCGCCGATGATCCCTGTTTCGGTGGCCGCGTCGGCGAGCGTCTTGCCGGTCGACTCCTGCTTGCCCGCCGACTCCTCGACACGCTGCTTCAGCTCCTTGTCCGACTCGCCCTGCTTGAGCGGGATCGCCTCGGGCACACCGTTCTTCCAGACGTTGAGCATCGGGCCGTGCTTGCCCTGCCAGAGGACCACCTTGTCCGGTTTGGCGCGGTGCTTCTTGACGAGTTTCTTGCCTGACTTCGGCTCAGGTTTAGCGGGCTTGGTTCCCTGCTGCGGTTGGACGCCGGCCTGTGCGCCGGGTACTCCCTGGGCGCTCGTTCCGCCGCCGCCCGGCCCGGTCCCCTGGACGCCCAGACCGGTGCCCTTGGGCGGTTCTTCCTCCGTGGCCTCCTTATCGGGCTCGAAGGGCTCGGCGAGCAGCTTCTGAACGCGCCCGTACTTGTCCTTTGCCCACCCCGGCGTCTCGGCTGGCTTGCTGTCGGCTGCTGCGCCCTCCTTCGCCTTCCAACCCGGCTGCGGTGCATCGGCGAGCCGCGCGAACTTCCCTGGCGCGTAGACGCTGACGACGAGCTCGCCTGACTTGAGCGTCGCCGGCAGGGCGGACTTGTCGTTCGTGAGGTGGAGGTTCAGGCCAATGATCTCAGGGTCGGCGTCTTCGTCGTCTGTGGGCTTCGGTTTGCCGAGTCGTGCCCATACACGCCAGGTGCGGTCGCTCTTGGGCTCCGAGACCAGGATCCGTTCGTCGGGCGGCAATTTGAACTTCGGCGGCGGCAGATTCCTGGGCTTCGCCGGGTCGAACTCGCCGTCGAAGTTCGATTCGACCGAGTGCAGGACGCCGCTGGCGTTGAAGAAGTAGACCGCGTCGCGGGCAAAGATCATCGCGGCCGAAACCGAGCCCTGGGCGATGCCGGGCTGAAAACCCTTGGACTGCATCCGATCGGCTTGCCGTTCGACCACGCGGCCGATGTTGTCGACCAGCGCCGGCATCTTGTCGATCGCGTCGATGAGGTTGTCCGGTGCCCGCAACGGCTCCTCGTCAACAGGCGTGCCCTTCGGGCGGCCCTTCAGGCGAGGCGGTGCGGGCTTCGTATCTGTCGGAGCGCGCTGAAGGTATCCGCCGGCGGCGCCATTGCCGGCAGAGTGCTGTATCAGCGCAGGCTGCGGCGCCGCGGACTCGGTCAGCCCTCCGCGGCCTCCCCGGTCGTGACGCTCGCGAACCACCACCGTGCTGGAGTGCGCCAACCGCGCAGACTGCACGGGGGCTCGTTGTGTCTGCGCGCCTTGCTGCCGCTCGACGAAACGCGCGAAGCCGGCGCGATAGACCTCGATGAAGTAGGGACAGGGCGGCTCGACCGACAGGAACATGTCGATCTCGGTTTGCGCGCCTTCTTGGTCGACGGCTGCCGCTTTGGGCGTGAGCATGATTCCTGCCGCCGGGTCGAGGATCGTTTCCGCGCCTGAGTTGATGAAGCAGTCCCACCATTCGGTGACCGCCGAGTCTGTCCGATGGGCCTCGCCCCGGATGCGCTGCAGGATGCTCGCCTTGATGTGAGCGCGTGCGCGCAGGTATAGGTCGGGCAGCACCCGCTCCTCGAACTCGTGGGTTCGCTCATCGACGATCACTCCACCGCGGGCGTCGATGGACTTGGCCGCGACTCCTTTTGCGGCAAGCCGTTCCGTTCCAGGTTGCGCGCCGGGCGACGGTGCGGCTCTCGAGACCAGCTTCTTGAATCCTTCCTTGCCAGGGCCCTGTGTGATCTCGACGGCGACCTCCTTCACCAGCAGGCCCAGCTCACGTAGCGCAACAGCGACGTCCGAGACGCCTGACGTGGACGAAGTCTTGGCCACTGCCGCGGCGATCCGCTCGATCTGTTTGTTGAGCAGCTGTGCTTGAGTCGCGACATACGCTGCGGGCTGTGCCACGCCGGCTCGGGATTCTTCGAGCGCGCGTGTAAAGGTTCGCCAGAGGTTGAACGTGTGCTCCAGCGCGAGCGTGTCGACGCCCGCCTGACCCGCCGAACGCAGGAAGCGCTCCGCGTACTTGGACATGTCCTTGACCACGTCGGCCGTGGCGCCGCTGTCGCGCAAAGATCTGAAGGCGCCTTCCAGCGCCGCGAGGTCATCTAGGAAGGCCATCTTCTTCATCTCGGGGGACAGTGCCTCGAATGGCCCCGGCAGTGTCCCGGCTTTGCTGGCCGCCATTTCACGGCGGGTCACGTGCTTGGCCACGCCGCCTGGGGTGACGTACGCGCCGTGGCTGGCGGCATTGATGAGCGACTGCGTGGCCGCAATCTTCTTGGCCAGCTCCGGATCGCTCGTCTTCAGGAACTCCCCGTGCCACTCATCCACCTGCAGCTCAAGCCGTCGAATCTCCGCCGGATTCCTCGCGAGCTTACGAAGTTCGTCGACGCGGAGAGTCACGGCTCCCGCATCGAAGCCCATCTGTCGCGCCAGCTCCATCGTCCGATCCCCGGAACCGCCCTCGAAGATCATCTTGGCGAAGGCATTGAGCCCGGTGTCTTTGAGTAGGTCCGCCTCAATGGCTGGGCGGATCGAGGCCGGAAGCTCACTGAAGAGATGGAGACGCTCAGCATCGGTGAAGACGTCGGTCTTGAGGACCTTTCGCCAGTCAGCGCCGGGAAAGGTATCGTTCATGATTCGTTCGAAGGCGTGCTTCATCTTCGAGGCGCTCGGCCCGGCAAAGCTGTGGTCTACGTCGCTCAGCGGGTCATCCGTACCGGTCGGCGGCGGGGTCGCTTTCGAGATGTCCGGCGAATCACCGAGCACCTCGCGAGCCGCTTTCTTCCTGATCCGATCGATCTGAGACCGTCGCCAGTTGTGCAGATCGTTAACGATGTCATCCGCGCCCAGGCGTTGGTAGTGACGGATCAGCGTCGCCCATTCGAGGTTCTCTCGGGCGAGCTTCTCGGCAACGGTGTCAGTATCCAGGGCCAGGCGCATCAGAGCCGGGCTGGCCAGGATCGACGGCGCCGCCGACATCGCTCGCCGCGTCCCGGACACGAAGTCATCGAGCGACTGGCCCGCACGCTTGGCTGACTTCTCGAGCCCCTGGATGACTTCCCTGGTTGCCTTGGCGAGCTCGGTAGCCGCCTCCTGTGCCGGCCGCTTGAGAACCTTCTTGGCGAAGTCGCCAGCGAGCGGGATGAAGCCGAGCATTGCGAACGCGGTGTCGATGATCCCTTGCTTGTACTCGCCGGCGAGGATCAGGGTTAGGCCGCGATACGTGTCGCGGATGTCGCCTGCCCAGCCGAGCGGAGATATGCCGCCCACGATCGCGCCCAGCGTGCTGGCCGCCGTGGCGTCCTCGAAGTAGTCGCCGATCACTGCGCCCCACAGGAACTGCTCCACATGGCCAGGAGCAATCCCCTCATCCGGCACGCGCCAGCCAGTCAGCCTTCCGCTCGTGACCCGTGTGAGGGTCTCCCCATCCTCGGTCTGGATCTCGTGGGCATCCCGGACCTGCGTGCCCTCATCGCTCAGATAGAGGTAGTTGCCGGGACCGCGTGGACGCTGGTAGTCGGGGTTCAACACCCAGTGCTTGAAGCTCGGCTCCAGCCGGTAGCGGTGCAGCCGCCCGTCGGGAGCCTTGAGCGTTATCGTCGCGCCAGCCCCACGTGACGCGTCGAGCAGGGCCTTGTGCCCGCGTGAATCGTCGGGCACGCCACTCAGGTTGCCCAGCTCCCAGCCGACCG
>Ga0209341_10002836_pt1 | contig 16334 bp, 12 predicted proteins | sample RifCSP13_2_FD_184020 | JGI IMG/M metagenome (GOLD analysis project Ga0209341, IMG submission 184020) | Soil microbial communities from Rifle, Colorado - Rifle CSP2_sed 13_2 (SPAdes) (version 2) | ecosystem: Environmental > Terrestrial > Deep subsurface > Rock core/Sediment | place: Rifle...
TATCATAAGACCGAATTCAGGGAACGCAGAAATCATTATGCCTTTTACCATGTAAATGAAAGTGTAAAAGGTTATGACACCGACCGTGAAAAGTTCCTGGGATTGTACAATGGTCTTGAAGCTCCCGATGCAGTTATCAACGAAACTGCTTACAACACCGAGGCTCACGGATGGAGCCCGATAGCTTCCCATTTTATCGAGGTTATCCTTAAACCGGGAGAACAGAAGCATCTGGTATTTGTACTGGGTTATGTGGAACTTCCGGACAAGGATAAATTTTCGGCGGACCAGGTTATTAACAAAACGCCTGCCCGTAACATCATTGCCCGCTTTGAAACCGCTGAGAAAGCACTGGCCTCGCTGCAACAGGTGAAAAGGAAATGGGATACACTCATTGCAGGATACCATACCCACACTCCCGATGAGAAATTTAACCGGGTAGTAAATATCTGGAATCAATACCAGTGCGTCATTACCTATTATTTCTCAAGGAGTGCCTCTTATTTTGAATCAGGTATCGGCCGGGGAATGGGCTTCCGTGATTCAAATCAGGACCTGCTGGGTTTTGTACACATCATGCCACAGCTGGCCAAACAAAGGATCATTGATATAGCTTCCACCCAGTTTGAGGATGGCGGTGCATACCATCAGTACCAGCCGCTAACCAAACGTGGCAACAGCGATGTTGGCGGAAATTTTAACGATGATCCGCTATGGCTGATAGCTGCAGTTGCTGCTTATATTAAAGAGACAGGCGATATGAGTATCCTGGATGAACCTGTGCCCTTTGATAACAATGAGAATAATAAAGCAAGCCTGTTCGAACACCTGAAACGGTCGTTTGACCATGTAATCTATAATATGGGACCGCATAAATTACCGTTGATCGGGCGTGCCGACTGGAACGATTGCCTGAATCTGAATTGCTTTTCCAACAACCCCGATGAATCATTCCAGACAACGGAAAATAAAAGCGGGGGTGTAGCAGAATCAGTATTCATTGCAGGCATGTTCGTCAAATACGGCAAAGAATATGCTGAAATCTGCCGGCTGCTTAAAAGATCCAATGAGGCAGATCGCGCTGAAAAGCATGTGGCTGAAATGACAGAAGCCATAAATAAGCACGGCTGGGATGGCAACTGGTTCCTGCGGGCCTATGATTTCTTTGGTAACAAAGTGGGAAGCAATTCATGTAAGGAGGGTAAAATATTCATTGAACCACAGGGATTCTGCATTATGGCAGGACTTGGCCTTGACGATGGCCGCGCAGCCGCAACCCTCGAATCGGTTAATAAATACCTGGCCTGTGAACATGGTATCGTTCTGAATAACCCGGCCTATACGAAGTATTATATCGAATTGGGAGAAATATCAAGCTATCCCCAGGGTTATAAGGAAAACGCCGGTGTATTCTGTCACAACAATCCCTGGGTAATCATTGCCGAAACCATGAACGGAAACGGAAACAGGGCATTCGATTATTTCACTCGCATTTCACCCGCCCATACCGAAGATAAAGGTGAACTGCACAAGACCGAACCGTACGTATTTGCCCAGATGATTGCCGGAAAAGATGCCTTTAAACCCGGTGAAGCAAAAAATTCATGGCTTACCGGTGCAGCTGCATGGACATTCGTAGCCGCCAGCCAGCATATCCTGGGTATCAGGCCGGAATTCGACGGATTACGTGTTGATCCCTGCATTCCTGAGGACTGGAAAGAGGTCACAATAAACCGGCTATTCAGGAATTCCACCTACCGCATAACCATCCACAATCCCGGCAAGGTATGCCGGGGTATAAAGGAAATGCTGGTGGACAATGTTATTGTGAAAGGTAATTTGCTGCCTGCATACAATGATAATAAGATACATACCATTGAAGTTACCCTCGGATGACCTGATAAAACCAAAAAAATCATACAATGAAGACTAAACCATTCTTTCTGTGGCTTTTGCCAGCCTTATGCCTGTTCTCCTGTAACAACGGTAAAAATGCTGAAAGTGCCGGAGACGAAAAAATACTGGTGGCGCAAAACGGATATGTGACCGGTTGGAATAAAACTGCCATTATCCGGGTTCCTGCCGATTCTTTTTATCTTGCCGACATAAACGGGAAAATTTGCTACCGTGGAAAGCCGGGTGAAAAAAAACACTGGTCTTTTTCCGATGAATGGGTGCAGGTAGCTGATTTCTCATCGATCGACCAGCCGGGTGATTATACTATCATCCTTGTTGGCAAAGGAATTGGGAAATCAGCAGTTATACGCAAAATTACCATTCTTGCGGATCCCTTTAAAGAAATTGCCAATGCAGGGGTAAAGGCATTGTATTTTAACCGCTGCAGCTATCCGATCCTACCTCCCTGGGGCGGTAAATGGGTTAGGGGAGCAGGCCACACCGATACCACGGTTTATGTTCATCAATCTGCTGCTTCCGGTAACCGTCCCGAAGGATTTGTGATCTCGGGCAAAGGAGGGTGGTATGATGCGGGGGACTATAACAAATACATCGTCAATTCAGGAATAACAACCTACACGATGCTTCTTGCCTATGAAATGTATACCGAATACTGGCAGTCCCAAAATCTTGGTATTCCTGAATCGGGCAACGTTGTTCCTGACATCCTGGATGAAACGCTTTACAACCTCCGCTGGATGCTGACCATGCAGGATGAAGACGGAGGAGTATACCACAAACTTACCACCAGGGCGTTCGAACCTTTTATCATGCCTGAATCAGCCGTTGAAAACAGGTACGTGGTTCAGAAATCAACAGCGGCTGCATTAAATTTTACAGCTACCATGGCTCACGCCGCTGCAATCTTTGCTTCCTTTTCTGAAGAGCTTCCGGGATTGGCGGACAGCTGCAGCGAAGCAGCCCTGGCTTCCTGGAAATGGAGCATGCAAAACCCCGATGTCATCTACATACAGCCGGAGGATATTTCTACCGGTGAATATGGCGATAAAAATATACGGGATGAATGGTTTTGGGCCGCGGCGGAAATGTCACTCATGTCGGGATCGGCATATCCCGACAGTTTATTGGAAAAGCTGCCTTTCAGCACACCTACCTGGAACAACGTATTGCCATTGGGCATTATCAGCACACTGTTGAAACCTGAAAAAATTTCGCCGGCAATAATTGATAAATGCAACAACCTGTTTTTCAATTATGCAGATCTGCTGGCAGGTATATCCGATACTTCTGCCTATCGTGTGAGCATTGATCATTTTGCATGGGGCAGCAACAGCGATGTAGCCAACCAGGGATTGCTGAAAATGATCGCATACAGGCTCAGGGGCGACAAAAAATACCTGCAGTCGGCTTTAAACGATATGAATTATATCACCGGTGTAAATCCTACCGGATATTGCTTTATAACAGGCTTTGGGGAAAAATCTCCACGCAACATACACCACAGGGTCTCCGGCGCAGACAGCATACCCGAACCGGTTCCGGGATTTCTTGCAGGAGGACCCAATCTGGCTACCATGGAGGATTGTCCCGATCTGAAACGGAATGCGCTTCCGGCACTATCCTATATCGATGAGGAATGCAGTTACTCTACCAATGAAATTGCAATCAACTGGAATGCACCCCTGGTCTTTCTTTCCGGTGCTTTAAGCTGGTCCTGCCAATAGGGCGAAGAAAGGTTCAACGTAAAAAAACCAGTGCCCGTCGCAGAACTATTGTGACGTCACTGGTTATTTTCTTTCTTCTTCCGTGGCCTCGTATAAGCAATATCACTAATCCAGATGATTTCCCTTCAAACCTACCTTGTACCCCCAGATGGAATAATACATAATATACAGGTAACATGGCACACATATCCAATACGCCGACTGGGGATGATCGATAAAAATATCGCTGAGCCTTCCCCATACCAGCGGTAACAAAGCGCCGCCGGCTATCATCATCACCAGGATCGAGGAACCTGTTTTAATGAATTTTCCCAGGTTATGAATGGCAAGGGGCCACATGGCGGGCCAAACAAGGGCATTTGCCAGTCCGAGCAGGGCAACAAACAAAACCGAAGTTTTTCCGGGTGTAAAAATGGCCAGCAGGGTAAATATCACTCCCAAAACTGCCGACAACGTGAGTGCAGTCCGCTGTGAAATTATTTTGGGTATCAGTATCAAACCGATCAGGACATACCCAACGATCATGGCAATGAGTGTATAGGTAGTATAAACCTTGGCCTGTGCTATCGGGATTCCCAGTGACATTCCATAACGAATTATTGTGTCTCCCGCGATTACTTCAACGCCAACATAGAAAAACAAGGCAAGCGCTCCAAGCCATAAATGCGGGAATTGAAAAATACTGGTTTTGGTAGTTACAAGGGTTGTATCCGCCTCTTCTTCCGGTTCCATTTCTACTTCCGGCAGGGGTGAAAATTTTACACCGATTCCCAAAATGGCCAAAATTGCAGCTATGACAATATAAGGAGATATAACCCTGGCAGCCAGTTCGTCGAGGGCTAACAATTTATCTGCCTCATTCAGTGTGGCCAGGTTCGCAACAAAAGCATCCCCGTCACTCAGGATAAAGTAGGCCAGGATTAGCGGTGCAATGGCGCCTGCAACCTTGTTGCATATACCCATGATACTTATCCTTTTTGCGGCAGTTTCACGTGGTCCGATGATGGTGATATACGGATTCACTGCTGTTTGAAGAAGAGCCAGTCCGGTCCCCATGACAAATAAACCCGCCAGGAAAGTGGCATACGTCCGGGTCATGGCTGCAGGAATGAAAACAAGTGCACCCACTGCCATAATCATCAGGCCCACCATCATGCCGTTCTTGAACCCGGTTTTGCCTAACACCCAGGAAGAGGGCAGGGCCATTACAAAGTATGAAATATAAAAGGCAAATGCTACCAGCAGCGATTGAAAAGTGGTAAGTTCACAGGCTATCTTTAAGTAGGGTATAAGAATGCCGTTGAGCCAGGTCACAAAGCCAAAAATGAAAAATAAAATGCCTATCATCGCGATCGATGTCCAATAGTTCTTATTCGTTTCGGCAGTGTTTTCAATTGTTTTCTTGACGGATTTTTCCATAATTCCTGTAATTTTAGTTCTTAACAAATATGCGTTTAAGGTAATAGTTTTGTATTAAATTCAAAAGTACTTTACACATTTAGCTTGCCATTTTAGTCAGCGGTTAGGCGGTTGTTGATCATACTGTAATTGTACGTTTGTACGATCGCCTTTATGCGCGATTCCATACGCTCAAGAATTTCCCTTTCAACCGGATCGTTAATTTCTGACGCCGGTATAACGGTCCCGTTTTGAAACTGCCGCGTGTGATTGTAAAATGCAACAATTTCCATTCCGTTGAATACCAGAACGTAATCGCCATCAATCAGCTGGTAGTTGCCATTGATAAAGCTGACGGCCTCGTGCGGCAACATGGGGTCCATAAGATTTGTTCCGAAGGCAAAGAAAGGTTTCGTGAAATTAAGATAGGCCAGCACAGTTGGCAATATGTCGGACTGTTGCGCAACCAGGTTGCTTCGTCCGCGCAACAGGGTATCACCGGGGCAATAAAAGGCCAGCGGAATGGCAAACATACCGGTGGGTGTGTTAAAGATCCTTTCAACAGCCTGGGCAGCATGATCCGCCGTGATAACAAACAACGTGTTGTTAAACCATGACATTCCGGATGCAGTTTCAAAGAATTTACCCAACGCATGGTCAGCATAGCTGATGCTCTTCAGGATCGGTAAGCTGCCTTCCCGGAAAATCCCTTTGTACTGTGACGGAATTTTATAGGGGTGGTGCGAAGAAAGGGTAAAAACAGCGGAAAAGAAGGGTTGTGGAAACGTGCTTACTTTCGATGCGAAGTACTGCAAAAAGGGTTCATCCCATATCCCCCAGTTGCCATCATAATCATTTTCATTACCATATTCTTCCCTGCCATAATACTCCCCAACACCTGCGACACGTGCAAAATTATCAAATCCCATGGTGCCATTGTTACCTCCGTGAAAAAAAGAGGTATGGTATCCTTCCCGGCTCAGAAGGCGGGGAAGACTTTCGATGAAGTTGTCGGCGTAGTTCGAACCACTGTAGGGTTCATCCAGCAAACTTGGAATTCCAGCAATGATGGCGGGCATCGCCTCGTAGGATTGCGTACCGTTTGCGTATGCCTGGGTAAAAACCAGTGAAGATCCCAGAATGGAATCCAAACAGGGTGTATAACCCCTGTCACGGTTCAGATAACCGATGTATTCCTTCGAAAAGCTTTCCAGGATGATCACCACTACATTCCGGGGATTCAGCTCCTTTTCAGTATCATTCCGGTGTATGGGATTATAAATCACCTTGAGAAAATCCTCACTGAAATATTGTAATTCCTTAAGATTCTGGTTCTCCAGGGTCTTGATAATTGAAAAGGGTGTATTCAACACCAGCGGAACATATTGAAGTCCGGTATAACGTGCGGCATTGATAATGCCGATTGGTTTCAGTGAAATTCCACGGACCGCCCATAGGAGGAAACCTGTTATTCCCAAAAAGATCAGGGACTGGAAAGTTACCGATCCAAGCGATATTTTCGGGGCAGCAAGTTTATTGAAATGCAACCGCGGCATCCACCGCCAGGCTGCAATCATCAGAACAATCCAGGACAGGGCCACATACCAGTAATCTTTCAGGAATTGGGGAATGAGAAGCCATACGTCACGGTTGGCACCCATCAGTGAAAAGATGGAGGAGGTTGATCGTTTGTTTATAAAGTCAAAGAATTTCGCATCTATAAAATTGGTAAGGATGGCAAGCGAATTTATGATAAAAAACGTTATGGCGACCCATCGTTGAACACCGGGTTTGTTTTTGAACCCGCCGGGCAACAGGAAGAAAATAAAAATGATATTGGTGAAGGCAATGGCGGCTATATCAAAACGAATTCCGATAACGAACAGTCTCATAACCTGCAAAACCGTCAGGTCCTGAAAATATGAGGTATTGAGTAGATAAAAAAAGAACCGGCTCAGCAAGTACAACAGCAGGAGGAAGAGAAACCTCCTTAAGAAAAGACTGACATGTTGTAAGTAATTCCCCATCTGCCTGTTTCATTAATCGGACAAACCTAGAGGTTTTTTTTCAATGTTCAGCTACATAACAAACCAAACCACAACATTGAATAAACCCTTTACCTGTGTTTTCCCTGGTTAACCGACTTTTGCCTGGCGTATTCCAACACCTGGAACAAAGCCCTGCCGTCATGATAACAACCTTTCCATTGGTGAGCCTTCCTGAAAGTCTTGTTTTCCGGGCTGATGTCAAGCCCGCTGTTGTACCAGCCTCCATATTGCCTGTCAATAACCTCGTTGTTGATATAATTCCACATTTTCCCAAATGCATCCCGGTAGGCCAATTCCGCGGGATAATAAGTACTGAAAAGGGCAAGGGCGTGCCAGGCTTCTGCCTGTGCCCACCAGGTCTTTGTGCTGTCAAGTACCTCAACCTGCAGGGTGTTTTTAAATAAGTATCCTTTATCAAACAACCCGTAATAATCCCTGTCGAATCCCCATTTCAGGGTGTGATCAATGAGTTTCTTCGCGACGCTAAGGGTAGCAGTGTCAGCTGCCCCATAAAGCTTTTCAGAAGCATCAGCAAGCAAATAGGCCGTTTCAATATTATGACCGAAGGAAATATGATCAGTCCCAAGTTGCCGGATTACATAATTGCGTGACGAATCTCTGTGCACAACAGGTTCCCAGCTACGGTCGAAAAAAAGATGCAGATAACCTTCCCGCGAGGTCATTGTATCCCTTACCAGGGTGAGCATTTCCGCAAACCTTTTACCGGCCAGCGTATCCGGAATTACACGATACATGGCAGTGAGAGCTTCCAGCAGGTGGATACTGGTATTCTGATCCTTGGCTTCGGGCCCGGTCCAGTTTACACGCCGGATAATATCCTTTGCCATGTTATCCGGAAGAGATTTTAATCCCGGAATTACAACGCTGTAATACCCCTGGTATACCGTATCATGGGCCGCTTCTTCAAGCCAGTAAAAGGTTTTCTTTACCCATTCCAGCACTTCCGGGTCGTTGTTTATCCTGGCGTATTCACTCAGGGCATACAGTGCAAATGCATTTCCGTAGACTAACTTGTAGGTGTTATCGGTTTTCTGCACGGAGTCAACATAATAATGCTGGCAGAATCCGCCATGCTCATTATCCCACAATTGACCTGTCAGAAACCGGAATCCATGATCAGCGGCCTTCTTGTACACATTATTATCAGGAAACACCAATGCAGCACGCGATGCCGCCCACAATCCGCGTGCCTGGGTGACCAGCATTTTATCCTGGTCCCCGGACAGGGTCCAGTCGTATTCGAAATTTGTCCAGTATCCCCCGTGAATGGTGTCAACTATTTTCGGATACCAGGTTTGGAGAAGCTTGTCAAGTTCGTTTTCAATGGAATTTACTTCCACTTCCAGATATTGACAGGTTGCTGCCTTTTTACAACCGGTAATGGCCGGCAGCATGACTGAAAAGGCTAACAGCAAAACAACAGGTTTCATACACGTTGCAATAATTGATTACAAGAACCAAAACTAAACAAGTTTTGAATACAATATGGAAAGGCTACTCATCTTTCATCACGTCCACTCCCGGGCTGCAGGAAAGGATTTTCGTTCCCTTCTTTACCACAAAGCAGGAAGGATCGGGAATAGGGCTCAGCATTTCCCAGGAAATCATGAAACTGCATAAGGGTTCGCTGATGGTGATGTCAATGGACGCTGTCAGGTCTGGATTACCTCCCGGCCAAATGGTGTAAGCGCCAGGCCGGCCAATTTGAAATGCTGCTTTGCAAAGGGAATACCAATAATGGTAATGCCCAGTAAAATGCCAAAAAACATATGGGTCAGGAATATCCAGAAACCACCTACGAACAGCCAGATGAAATTCATCAGGGTGGAAAGGCATCCGGGCTGATTCTCACGGATCCTGACTTCGGAACCAAAGGGCCATAACTCCAATGTTGCCAGTTTTAATGTCTGAAGCCCAAAAGGAATGCCAATGATGGTTATGATGAGGAAGAAGCTGGCGATGACATATTCTATGGCTGTAATGAGACCGCCGAAAATCAGCCAGATAAGGTTTCCGATTAATCGCATACAATGATCTTGTTTTAATCAAAAGTAATATTAATCCCGAATTGAAATACCCTTGGTGTTAAATTTCTGTTAATCAATTCAGGAATACCGAAGATGACTTACCTTTAAACCAGAAAAATTTGCTTTTCCATGAAGAAGAAATATATGAACCCTTATCTCGCAGGTACTTTGTTGGGACTTGTGTTGCTGGCAGCCATGTTTATTTCCGGGCGTGGCCTTGGTGCAAGCGGGGGTATTAAATATTGCGTGGTTTCCATAGTAGGCGCGGTGGATAAGCCGCATGCGGAAAAATCAGCCTATTACAGCAAATATTTCAAAGATGGACAAAAGCCGATTTCGAACTGGCTTACAATCGAAATTTTCGGAGTGCTTGCCGGGGGTTTTATTTCAGGTGCTGTTTCAAGGCGACTGAAATTCAAAATAGAGAAATCCCCCAACATTTCCAATGCGAGAAGACTGGCCCTGGCATTTGCAGGCGGGGTATTTTTTGTTTACGGAGCCCAGCTGGCCCGCGGTTGTACCAGTGGTGCAGCGCTTTCAGGTATGGCAGTGCTTTCGGTAGCCGGATTTGTGACCATGATAGCAATATTCGGATCTGCATACCTGTTTGCCTGGTTCTTCAGAAAAAATTGGATATAGGGAGGGAATTATGAATTAGGAATTAGGAATTATGAATTAGGAATTATGGGACCATTTACTTCAGTTGCAGGATTTCCACAATGGCTTGATTTGCTCATTGCTTTTCTTATTGGTACCGGGTTCGGATTTGCTCTTGAACAGGGTGGATTTTCATCCAGCCGCAAACTGGCCGGTATGTTTTACGGCTACGATACCACCGTGCTAAAAGTGTTTTTCACTGCGTCCATTGTTGCCCTTGTGGGTTCTCAGTTCATGAGCTATTTCGGATTGCTGAACATGAACCTCGTTTTTGTCAACGAATACTATATTACTGCGGCTATTGTTGGTGGAGTTATCATGGGAGCCGGTTTTATTATGGCCGGGTTTTGTCCCGGTACCGGTATAAGTGCACTGTCAATCGGGAAAATCGACGCCCTGTTTTACCTGCTGGGAGGCTTAACAGGTGCTTTCCTGTTTGCCGAAACTTATCCGCTGATCCAGCCCCTGGCTGAGGGTGCTTATCGTGGTCCGGTTAAAATAAATGAAGCTTTGGGTTTGTCCCCGGGCCTCTTTACGGTTTTACTGATTGCAGGTGCTGCTGTTATGTTCTGGCTTGCCGAAATGGCTGAGAAGAAATTTGCACGGCCGGATATAACGGAACAGATTTAAGATTTAAGATTGGTACTGATGCGTTAAAAATAATTAAGGGCTATATTAGGAGCTGAAAGATTTTATAAAATGCAAGTCATCAATTATTTTACCAGGCCACGAAGTGGCTTAATCTCAATAACCGTGGGTGCAACCCACGGAAATCAATGCAACTGGTTACTCAGCCCTGAAGGGTTGAAATACTTAACCCATTCAGGGTTGAATATTGCTCAAGCATTACTATGACAAATTCAACCCTTCAGGGCTGTGATAAGATCCAGTCATCCTCCCCGTGGGTTTTACCCACGGTTATTGAAAATTTAACCCCTTTGGGGTTTACAAGTCAATGCAAATCAAAAAATCAAAGAATACTTATAATATATTTAATACCAATAATATACAAACTCTTTTAAAAGGTTAACGCATCACCAGTATTTGAAGATTGAAGATTACGGATTTAAAAGAGATACTATTTATCATAACTTCATCACTTCATAACCCCAAACCTCAAACCTCAAACCTCAAACTATAATGAATCCGAGAGTCAGAATTTCAGTTATACTATTACCACTGGGCATTATCCTGGCCTTTTTACCATTATCCGGAAGGTACTCTTTGCATGCGAAACCGGAGGCATTGCTGGAATCGGTGCTGGCTGACAGTTCATTTTTTACCGTGGACCAGGTAGCCCGGTTTGTAGTTACCGAAGACAGCACGGTTCAGCTGATCGATCTCCGGTCGCCTGAAGAATTCAGGAGTTTCGCCATTCCTGGAGCCATCAATATTCCATACAATAGCATGCTTTCGCAGGATCTGGAGAGTTACCTCAACCGCCGGGATATCCGGAATGTCTTTTATGCCAACGGTGACTATATTGCGGGCTACGCCATCGTAATCGCACGGGGTTTAGGCTTCGGGGAATGTTATACCATGAAAGGAGGGCTTAATGAATGGTATGGTGTAGTGATGAACAGCCGGTTCACCGGTGAAAAGATCACGGCCCGGGAAAACGCTCTGTTTGAAACAAGGGCACGCGCAAAGAAATTGTTTACTGAAATGAACAGCATGCCCGACAGTTTGAAAGTCAGATACATGGCTTTGCAGCAAATTGAAAGGAAAAAGCTTGACGGTGGTTGTGAGTAGAAGTCCTATAAACGAAAGATATGCAACAATTTAACAAATACAGTCTGGTAATCGTCATTATACTTGTTATTGGTATTGCCGTGCTGAGCAGGACCCTCGGTCACGGCCATTTCAGGAATGATGCTTCCAAATGGGCCGAACCGTCCATCACCCAATCCAACCTTCTCCCGCATCGCATGCTGAATAACCTTACCGGCAATACCCTGATGGTGGATCTGGGTGACAGGGGAGATCTGCTGATTGACCGGGCGGGATCTGTTAACATTCCTGCCGGATCGGTCCTGGGAAAGGACAACCTTAAAAAACTCCGTGATCACGACGGTAATATAATTCTTGCATCGGAAGATGCAGCACTGACAGCAAAGATCTGGATGATGCTGAGTCAGATGGGGTTTGATAATTTGTATATTCTTTCCTCCGAAGAGAACAACGAAGTATTTAACTACGAATTTTTGCCGGATACTGTGACAAAATAACCACAGTAATTATAGAAATAAAATAACCACAGAGATCACAGAATAAGAATAACCACAGAAAATAATTCTCTTCTCTGTGCTCTCTGTGGTTTTTTCTTCTATTCTTCTATAATCTCCTTGGTTTCTTCTTCTCCTCTTCCGTGCACTCTGTGGTTTTTTCTTTTCCTCTTCCTTGCTGTGGTTTCTTCTTCTCCTACCTCACCACCGGAAAATCATTTATATCCGAATCGGAAAACGGCAGCCAGGATAAAGTTGTGTTTTTCTCTACCATCCTGTTATGCATAAACCCGTTGTTGCCGTATGTAAGTGTTCTGGCATCATAACCGAATAACCGCAAATAGGCAGTGACAAATCCCGAATTGTGCCCTGTACCGCAATATACAACAACGGTTTTATCTGGGGGAATAGTCGCCATTTCAGCGGTTATTCCCAGCATGACATTGGGTTTATACCTTACGGCTCCCGGTATGTGTCCATCGTCATACTTATCCTTCCGTTCGTAATTAATTACATAATATTGTCCGGGATTGGCGAAAACGTCATCGGCTGAAATCAGAACACTGCCGGTACCCTCAGCAAAAATTCCGCTGAACCGGGCAGCCGAAATATCCGGACCAGTGGTCAGACCGGTATTGAGTTCCGGCATTCCTGCCGGTGCAGGTTTTTCCCTGGTCGTCTGTTCAAGCTCACTTTCAAATTTGCCCGATAGTCCGCTTAACCAGCCGGTGGTGGCAAATTGCTTGTTCCAGGCACTCATACCCCATCTCATGGCAAATACATTGCCATACCCCATCAGTCTGAGCAGCGCGGCGGTGTAACTGGATACCTGACCATTTTCATCGATAAGAATGATTTTGTCGAATTCAAATGGCTTTATACCCGACTCAAAATATTCGGGCAGATTTTCAAAGCGCTTATTGACCGATCCCCTGATATGGCCCTGGCCATATAGTTGTGGCGTTCTTATATCAATAAGATGGATTTTGCCGCCAAGACTTTCATATACTACTGATGCCTTTATCAGTGATGGAAATTCACGGCTGTTCACATAATCACCATTTTCAGTCAGATCCTTAAGCAACAATTGTGTTTCTGTGTCAATGGCAACAGGCTCCGCAGCAACTGTGGCTTCCGCAGCTTCGGTTTTAACAGTCCTGTCACCGGAGCATCCGGTGACATACTGTATAAGAAGAACTATAATGATAAATTGAAAATACTGTGGTCCTTTCATAGTCCCTGAAAATTACGCACCCTGCCTTGGGGTTACGGCTGCCTTGTCCTTATCGAAATACAGGGTTTCAATTCGCTGACCCTGCTCATCATATTTATACTCGGTATAGGCAATCCCGCTTCCCGGATTGTTCATTACATTTCCGTCCTTATCCAGATTGATCACCTGGATCAGCGAGCCATGTTCATCATACACGTTTCTTGTAACGGGTACCATCTTTCCGCCTACAAATTCATCATCCTGGTCATACACAGCTGTTTCAACAGGATAACCGTTCTCGTCAAACCTGGTCTGGCGTTTTGCCCAACCCCAGTACAAATTCGACAGGTTTCCAATGGTGTTGTGCACGCTGAAACTGGTAAGATCTCCATTTCCATTCGGAACAAAGCTGAAATACGATACACCAATGTCACCACAATTCTCAGCCGTGCAATTGTAGAGTGTATCACCCTGATAATTGGCCATTCGGGTAACAAATCCTTTTTCATTATAAGTGAATCTCAGTTCATAAAACGGACAGAATTCGCTCATAATTGTTTCTTCGTTGGCAAGGGTATAGCGGTTTTCCTTAATCATACCATCAGGAAGCTTGCTCCAGGTATAGGAATGTATCTTGTTCCTGTTCTCAACGGAAGTTCCGGTGGAATCGTAAAATTTCAGTCCCGTACGCAAGCCATTTTCATCGGTTGAATACTCGAAGGTGTACACGCCACCATCCACTGCAATCTGATGATTATCCTTGTTGAAAAAATGTTTAACCTGTTTGCCGGGTACATAATCATATACCAGCTTAGAAGCTTCCCTCATGGCAGAATATCCCAGCAGTAAATTATTCCTGACAAACTCAACCGACTTAAGCCTGCCCAGACTGTCGTATGTAAACTTGTAACTGTTGATGTTCCTGGCTTCATCTTCCGTGAGAGCATGTGATCCTCTTTCCACATCAAAACTGGTCTCACTAAAAAGCATATTCCGATAATATTCAACCCGTGCAAGATTTTGTATTTCAGCCTGTTTTGGTTTGCAGGACAACATGCTGATTCCGGTTATTGCAACGGCAAAAATGATGAGTGATACTTTGTTTAATTTCATGGTAGTGTTTAATTATTATTAAAAAGACAAAATAATACTAAATTGTATTACAATGGTTTTTACCTTGGTTCTTTAACAAATTTTTAAACAATCGGAACTACAAAAAGTTTTCCTTCCTAAATCCCCAAACCTCTAACCCCAAACCTCAAACCTCCAAACTCACCCCCCACAACCAAAAAACCTTTCCCCACTTGTAATTTTTTCATATCTTCATACGTCTTATCTTCATATTTCATTCCGACTGTGAAAATTGAAATTCGGGGCCTAAACAAGATATACCCCAATGGTAACCAGGCGCTTAAAGATATCAACCTGACCGTTGAAAATGGCATGTTTGGATTACTTGGACCTAACGGAGCAGGAAAATCGAGCCTGATACGCATCCTGGTAACCCTGCTGGCACCCACATCAGGCGAAGTATCCGTGAATGGCCATGACCTTATGAAGGACCGGGGAGAGATCAGGAAGATGCTTGGATATCTTCCCCAGGATTTTCGTTTTTTTACGAAACTCAAAACCTGGGAATTTCTGGATTACGCAGCCGGGTTGTCAGGCCTGCGATCAAAAACCCTTCGGCTTGAAAAAGTGGATGAGTGGCTTGAAAAAGTAGGGCTTTTCGATGCCCGCGACCGGCAGGCAAACAACCTTTCGGGTGGTATGAAACGCAGGCTGGGAATTGCCCAGGCACTGATCGGCAATCCCAGGATCATTATTGTAGATGAACCAACCACCGGGCTTGATCCCGAGGAACGGATCCGGTTCCGCAATATCCTTTCAGAACTAAGCCAGCAGGACATCATAATCTTATTATCCACCCATATTGTGGGAGATATTTCAAGTGTTTGCCGTGATCTTGCATTACTTGATGAGGGAATGCTCCGGTTCAACGGCTCCCCTGAAGAACTGATCGGAAAAGCCCGTGGTCATGTCTGGCAGGTGCAGACAGCCGGTGTGGAATATGACATGCTGAAGGAAAAATACGCTGTAACTTCCACCATTCCCTCGGAGGATGGCTGGGAAATCCAGCTCGTGGGGGAAACCCTTGATCTACCCTCGGCCGTGCCTATTGAACCAAACCTGGAACATGCGTATGTATACTATATGGAATCCTTAACAGAACATTCATAAACTGATTTCTATGCCGTTTCATCTCATCCGCATCATTGCCGGTTATGAAATGCGGACATTATTGCGAAGCTGGTTTTTCAGGATCTTTGCCGGAATGTCAGTATTCGGGCTTGGTATATTCAATATTGCCATGAATGTAAAATCAAGCGGTGCGCCCTGGATGTACCGGGCACTTGCCGCATCCATACCCTATGCAAACCTCATTGTCTTAAATCTTGGACAGGCCGTGGTCGCAGTATTTCTGGCTTCCGAATTCCTTAAGCAGGACAGGAAGAATGATACGGTGGAAGTGATTTATGCCCGCTCTATGACAAACGGACAATATATCCTGGGGAAAACGCTTGGTATACTGGCTGTTTTCCTCGTGCTGAACATTATTGTACTCCTGCTTGGCATAGGATTTTCATTTTTAAGTAACGCCAACGCACAAAGCGTGTTTGCCTATTTCACATACCCCTTGCTGATCAGCCTGCCTACCCTGGTCTTTATCCTGGGACTGTCATTATTTATTATGGTATTGATAAAAAACCAGGCAGTTACATTCATATTGCTTACCGGTTATATTGCACTTACTATTTTTTACCTGAACAAAAAGGCCTATCACATTTTCGATTACATTGCCTACCAGGTGCCCATGATGTATTCCTCGATCAGCGGATTCGCAGATTTTAAAGAAATATTGCTTCACCGCAGTATCTATTTTCTCCTGGGTGTAGGCTTTATACTGCTTGCAGTATACAAACTCCAGCGTTTACCACAATCCCCCAGGTATGCTTCATTACCGCTCTACCTTGGTTTATTCTTTTTACTTTCCGGCGGATTCCTTATATACAGGTACCTCGACATGCAGGGAGCGGCACACA
>Ga0209341_10002842_pt1 | contig 16310 bp, 15 predicted proteins | sample RifCSP13_2_FD_184020 | JGI IMG/M metagenome (GOLD analysis project Ga0209341, IMG submission 184020) | Soil microbial communities from Rifle, Colorado - Rifle CSP2_sed 13_2 (SPAdes) (version 2) | ecosystem: Environmental > Terrestrial > Deep subsurface > Rock core/Sediment | place: Rifle...
GTACGATAGGGTCAAATACGAACCACTAATCCACACGAAATGTCACAAACAACGTTTCGTGTCGATCTGTGCCTTAGTCGACCCAGCGATTCGGGATCCAAAATCAAATTGGGGGCCGACATGGCAGTGCGCGACGTTAGCAACCGTTCAATCTCTGAATTGATCTCGCTCGCAGGCCGGAAGGCGGTTGTCACCGGCGGCGCGCGCGGCATCGGATTGGCGATTAGTCGTCGTCTCGCCGAGGCTGGAGCGACCGTTCTTATCGGCGACCTCAACCGCGCGGGTGCTGAAGATGCGGCCGCGCAAATTCGCACCGCAGGCGGTAAAGCCGTGCCTGGCTGGGTCGATGTAACCGACACTGCTTCAGTCGTGGCCGTCGCGGACAAAGCTCTGAGCGAGTTAGGCGGCCTCGATATTTGGGTCAACAACGCAGGCATTTACCCCAGCAAACCGTTGCTGGAGATTACCGACGACGACTGGGACCGCGTTCTCAACGTTAACCTGCGAGGCACGTTTGTGGCTGCTCGGGAAGCAGGGAGGCGAATGGTGGAGGCAGGCGAAGGTGGGGTCATTGTGAACCTCGCTTCGCTTGCGGGTTTTTCAGCCTATGGTCCAGGCTTTGCGCATTACACGCCATCAAAGCACGGTGTGATCGGTCTGACTAAGAGCCTCGCCGTCGAACTGGGTCCCTATAACATTCGCGTTCTCGCGGTGGCGCCCACACTGACGGATACGCCCGGCCTGGCAGAAGGTTTGGAAGCCTACCGTGCGGTTGGCTTAGATGATGTGATGGAGCAGGTAGCGGCCCGCCAGCCTTTAAGACGGAACGCCGTGCCTGATGATATCGCGCGAGTGGTCCTCTTTTGTGCCAGCGACCTCGCCATGCTAATGACCGGCAGCACATTACTGGTTGACGCCGGCGATGTAGCAGTCTGAGCCAGAGATACTGATGCGCCTTGGTCCCTATCGAACGTGGGAACCAACCGAAGAAGCGCTAGCAGCCTGAGTGTTTCCGGGAGCGTTGCAGTGAGCAAAATACTAATCCGGAATGGCCAGATCATCGACGGAACTGGCGGAGAGCCACTCCGAAATGGTTCCATTCTTGTCGAAGCTGGTCGGCTCAAAGAGATCACGCAAGAAGAAATCCAGGTTCCGCCTCAAACAACTGTTATTGATGCTAGCGGTAAGACTATTCTGCCCGGCTTGATTGATATGCATGCCCACCTCTTAAGTGGAGGGTTCGATTCCATCACTGATGTAATCGACTCCTTCGAGCCTCTGACTCAAAGGCGGGCTTTGAAACAGATGCTCTACTGGGGAGTAACAGCAGTTTATAGTCCGGTGCAACCACTGGAATCCGGGCTCAAGCTTCGTGCGCAAGTCACTGGAGCAAACTTTCCTTCACCACGACTCTTTATCTCCGGTCCGGGCTTTACGGCCCCGAATGGCTGGGCAGGATCACTGCTTCCGCTGGCAAGGATGGAACCAAAGAGTTTAGAAGAGGCGGAACAGCAGGTCAGTCAGTTGGCAGATGCGGACGTAGATATCTTGAAAATTTATTATGACACTCAGTGTTGTGCCTTTCTCAATCCTCTTCCGAAATTGGAGACGCCGATTATGGAAAGGATTATTCAGAAGGCCCACTCGCGAAACCTGAGGGTCATGCTGCATGCTTATGATAACCGGTATCACTGTGATGCTCTGAGAGCAGGAGTGGATATCCTGGCCCATTCTGCGGTCACTGCCCTAGTTGACGATGAGTATCTCGAACTCGCGCGAAAAGCAAAGTCGCTCTATCTCGCCACCCTCTCTGTCTATCACGACGCTTTCAATGAAAAATCGCTGCGGGATTTCATTGCCCAGGATTTTGTGCAGGAAACGGTTCCGCGGAATACCTTGGATACTCTGGCGGAGGGTGGCCCGCTGGATGATTTCGCCAAGATTACTAAAAAGACTTACATCAGGGATCAGCTCCCGACGATTCAGTCTAACCTCAAGAAGGTTTGCGAAAGCGGGATTGCAATCGGTGTTGGACCCGATACCGGGGTAATGGGAGCATTTCCTGGAATCTCGGTTCACCGCGAGATGGAGTTAATGGTGCAAGCCGGACTCTCACCCGCCCGTGTATTAGTAGCCGCAACCGAAACGGCCGCCCAATACCTCGGAGACCAGTCGCGCGGCACTATCGAGCAAGGGAAGATAGCCGATTTGGTCATCATTAATGGTAATCCATTGGAAGACATCAAGCATACACGCAACATTGAAATAGTGATCAAAGAGGGCTGTCCGATTGATCGAGAAAAACTTCTGCAGGAAATTCTGGCAGTTGAGTGAAGGGAAGTAAGAAAGAGATGACGAAACGTCTGGAAGGTAAGGTCGCAATCGTCACAGGCGCCGCGCGTGGGATTGGTCGCGCCTATTGCCTGGCTATGGCCCGAGAAGGCGCGCACATCGTTGCCGTCGATCTGCTGGAGACCGCTCCAACCAAATCCGCTGTAGAGCGGTTCGGGGTCAAGGCTCTGGCCCTGAAGGCAGATGTTTCGCTCGAAGAGGATACCTTGCGAATGGCACAGGAGACGATCGCAGCCTTCGGCCGGATCGATATTCTAATCAGCAACGCGGCCATCTCGCCGGAACAGCCGTTAGATGAGATCACATTTGCCGATTGGCGAAAAGTCCTATCGGTCGATCTGGATGGCGTCTTTCTGTGTGCGAAGGCGGTAATCCCACAGATGAAGAAGCAAAAGAGTGGGCGAATCATTAACATCGCCTCAAGCACCGTCTTCATGAGTTTCCCCAATCTCACCCATTACATCACGGCCAAGGCGGGCGTGATCGGAATGACGCGCGCACTTGCTACCGAACTGGGTGATTACGGCATTTTGGTCAATGCCATCTCACCAGGTCTGACACAAACTGAGAGAACGGTGACTGTCCCCGATGAGATCTGGGCGATGCAGGTGGCGATGCAGTCGGTTAAACGGCGCGAGGTACCGGAGGATCTCGTGGGCACGGCCGTTTTTTTGGCGTCCGATGAGGCGGCCTTTATTACCGGTCAAACTCTGTCTGTTTGTGGTGGGTTCGTGAAGCGCTAGATTAAAGGGTGAGCAATGGCCCAAGTCGACGCTGAGCTACGCCAGAGTTTTCTCCAATCCAAACTGCCCGGGAACATCCCAGAGATTGTTCTTGAGCGGGAAAAGACTGCCGTTCTTGTGATCGATGTGCAGTACATGAACGCCCATCGCGACGGCAAGTACGGGCGCTGACAATCACGGACGAGGAGCGGCGTTACATTGTCGAGGGTCGCGGACCTTCCCCAGAGCGCGCCGGAGTTCCATGGCGGGTGTTGCTCACCAGAGCTCCTGTTTGGGGTCTGGTCCTGACTACCTTCAGCGTGGCCTGGATGGTCTGATACTCGGACTGCAAGCAACTGCCGGCAATCTGGCGGGCGCAATCTCACCTGTGGTAGCCGGCGCTATCCTAATGCGAACGGGCAGTTTTGACGGCGTCTTCTACTTGATAGTGGCGCTGCTGGTCGTGAGTGCGGTTATTTGGAATCTGTTTGCCACGGGTGAGAAGGTTATCAATTGAAGCCGGTGGTGGTTAATGCCCTTGATAAACAGTCACAGCAAAACCGCTTTCCGATGAGTAGGAGAGATTGTGAAAGCTGTAGTCATCGATGAGCACGGCGGGACCGATGTACTCAATTATACGGAATTCCCCGATCCAGAGATTGGTCCCGGTGAGCTACTAATTGGGGTCAAAGCTTGTGCTCTCAACCATCTCGATCTTTGGGTCAGACGCGGACTGCCGGGAATAGAATTCACGTTTCCACACATCCTGGGATGTGATGTTTCAGGACTCGTCATGGAAGTGGGTGAAGGCGTCAAGAACGTCAAAGCGAACGATCGGGTCTTGGTCTCGCCAGGCGTATCCTGCATGCACTGCGAAAAGTGTCTTTCGACAAGATAACCTCTGCCGCTCTTACCAGATTGTCGGTTATGCCAGACCAGGTGGATATGCCGAATATCTGAAGATCCCTTCCGTTAATGCGGTCCCGATCCCCGGAGACCTCAGCTTCACTGAAGCGGCCGCCATCCCGCTGGTCTTCCTGACTGCCTGGCATATGCTGGTTACCCGCGCCAAGCTTAGGGCAGGCGAGACTGTGCTTGTGCATGCCGCTGGTAGCGGAGTTGGAAGCGCGGCCATTCAGATCGCAAAACTGCTCCAGGCGCGTGTCTTCGCAACCGCAAGCACTGGAGAGGAGCTGGCGCAGGCCCGCGAGCTGGGTGCCGACGAAATCATCAATTACACTGAGCAGAATTTTGCGGCCGAAGTTCGGCGCCTGACTTCCAAGCGGGGAGTGGACGTCGTGGTTGAAAATACAGGCACAGCGACGTGGGAGAAGAGCATCTTGAGCCTGGGCGCAAACGGCCGCGTAGTCACCTGTGGAGCGACCACGGGCTACCAGGCACAACTGGACCTTCGTCACCTGTTTGCGCGTCATCTCAACGTCCTCGGTTCCTACATGGGTGCAAAGCATGAACTGCTCGAGGTGTTAAAGTTCTTTGCTAGCGGCCAACTTCGTGCCGTGATTGATCGAGTGCTGCCGCTGAGTGAAGCTGCGACTGCACATCAGGCACTGGAGAACCGAGGCCAATTTGGCAAAGTTGTGTTGACGCCCTGATACTCCTTCACTCCCATAACACTCGGGCCCAAATACTAACCCTGAGGCGCCTTGGCCGTTTCCGACTCGGTGTAGTTGCAGAGGTTTGTTGGCAAAGAGGGAAAAGGAGTCTTATGGAAAATGACGCCTTCGTAACTTCGCAGTCGTCATTTGGCGACAGCGACTTCATTTCACCGCCTGCCGGAAGCGCTGCCCGCCCCGGGGTTGATGAATATGAACGACTCTACGCTCGCTCGCTGAACGACCCTGAGGCCTTCTGGGGCGAAGCGGCTCGAGAACTTCAGTGGTACGAACCCTGGCACCAGGTACTTGATCGCACCGCTGCTCCATTTTTCAAGTGGTTTGCAGGCGGCAAGACCAACGTTATCCTTAACGCCATAGATCGTCACGCTGCGGGTCCACGCCGCGATCACCCGGCCATCATTTGGGAGAGTGAGTCGGGAGGCCGCCGTCGTTTGACCTATGGAGAACTCGACCGCGCTGTTTGCAGATTCGCCAACGTGCTGAAGTCTTTCGGCGTAGCCAAGGGTGACCGCGTAGCGATTTACATGCCGCGCATCCCCGAACAGGCAATCGCCATGTTCGCCTGCGCCAAGATCGGGGCCGTTCATACGGTTGTCTACGGGGGTCTCTCGGTCGAAGCGCTCCACAGCCGCATTGTTGATGCCGGCGCCAGACTCCTCATCACCGCGGATGGTGGTTATCTCAACAATAAGATCATCGAATTAAAGACGATCGCTGACGCTGCAGTCTGCAACGCTCCCACCATCGAAAAGACAATCGTCATTCGCCGCACTGGCTCTCCGGTTACCTGGGTCGCGTCGCGGGATCACTGGTGGCACGAGATAATGGAGAGCGACGTAGCGGGCGAGGAGTGCGCAACCGAGCAGCTGGATGCTGAGGATCCCTTCTTCATTATCTACACATCCGGCTCAACCGGAGCGCCCAAAGGTGTGGTCCATACCGTAGGTGGTTACTGTGTAGACCTTTATGCCTCACTCAAGTTGGTGCTCGACCTGCGCGAAGACGATATCCTCTTCTGCACTTCGGATGCTGGCTGGCTCGTGGGCCATTCGATCATGCTCTATGGTGCGCTCATGCATGGGATCACCACGGTGATTTACGAGGGCGCTCCTGCGGTTCCCAATCCCGACCGCTGGTGGGAGATTGTTGAGCGCTATCGGGTAACGGTCTTCTATACTGCTCCCACCGCCATTCGTGGCCTGATGAGGTTTGGCGATGACTGGCCCAGCCGTCACGATCTCACGTCACTCCGCCTGCTGTCGGTCGCTGGCGAGCCACTTAACCCCAGCGCGTGGTCGTGGTTTTATGAGGTGATCGGCCAAAAGCGTTGCCCGGTCATCGACTCCTGGTGGCAGACTGAAACTAGCCGTCCGATGATTTCAAGCCTGCCGGCTCTGCCAATGAAGGCCGGCTCCTGCGGTCGCCCGATGCCTGGTGTTGGAATCATGGTCGTCAACGAGCAAGGCAATCCGGTTCCTTCCAACACCGAAGGATTGCTTCTCCTTACGTCTCCCTGGCCGGGGATGCTCCGCACAATCTTTCGCGACCCTGAGCGTTATGTCAGTCAATATTGGAGTCGCTTCCCCGGTTACTATCTGACTGGTGATGCCGCCCGGGTCGATGCCGACGGCTACGTCTGGGTGATTGGCCGCGTTGACGACGTGATCAAGGTTAGTGGCTATCGCCTGGGGACGGCCGAAGTGGAGAGTGCGCTTGTCAGCCATGCCGCGGTAGCCGAGGCCGCCGTCATCGGTCTGCCACACGCCGTGCGCGGCAATGTTATCCACGCCTTTGTGATTCTACGCCAGGGCCACGATCCCAGCGATGCGTTGGCAGAAGCGCTGCGACAACACGTCGTGAGGCAAATGGGACCTATCGCCAGACCTGAAGCAGTGAACATCGTGAGCAGGTTGCCCAAGACGCGCTCCGGCAAGATTATGCGACGCGTCCTGCGTGCGCAGGCCCTGGGCGAACCGTTGGGCGATCTATCAACAATGGAAGAGTAAAGACTTCAGTCTTGATAATTGAGAAAATCGCGGAGAACTCTGGATGGCTAAAGAGATGAGGATTGCCGTACTCGGTGGTGGACAGGGCGCTCATGCCATGACGGCGGACCTGACACTCCGAGGCCTAAGCGTGAATATGTTTGAGCTTCCTGACTACTCAGGACCCATCGACCACGCCCTCAGTACCGGCAAGATCATAATCACCGGCTTAATCGACGGCGTTGCCGTCCCTAACTTGATTACTACAGATCTGGAAAAAGCGCTGGACGGCGTCAGTTTGATCTTTGTCGTCGTTCCCACTGTGGCCCAGAAGTTTTTTATCACGGCGCTGAAACCCTACCTCAAAGTGGGCCAGAGCGTGGTCGTCGTGGCAGGCAACTTCGCTTCTTTGAAAATCGCGCCCTTCCTCGGCGACGTGGTTTCTGAGGGAAAGGTTCTTTTGGCCGAGACGTCGTCTTTGCCCTACTTCGCTCGGTTGATAGGCCCCGGTCAGGTGATGGTGACGTTCAAGACTCCGGTGGCGGTGGCCGCCTTCCCTGGTAAATTCACCCCTCAAGTAGTCGAGCAGGTGCGGAAAGCCTATCCGGACACATCGGCTCTTAAGGACATCCTGGAGGCCGCTCTCTGCAACTTCAACATGCTGGGACATCCGGCCGGTTCTCTCTTGAACGCCGGAGTGATTGAGTTCGCGGAGATGAGTGGCCGAGACTATTTCATGTACAAGGAGGGCTGTTCACCGAGCGTTGCGAGAGTGATCGGAGCAGTGGACGAGGAACGGCGTTCGGTCGCTAAGGCTTTGGGGTATCAACTTACACCACTCGTGGACATCCTTTATCACCTGGGATTTTGCGATGAACCGAGCATCTACCAGGGATTGCAGAGTCCGATCCTGACGCCCGGAGCAGGTCCCAAAGGACTGAAGCACCGCTACATTACTGAAGACGTGCCGTATCTGCTGGTTCCTTTGGCTGAGCTGGCTGACCTGGTGGGTGTGGACGTGCCTGTGATTAAGGCACTGATAACCATTGCCTGTACCCTTAACGATGCCGACTATTGGAGGGAAGGCCGGAACCTTCAGTCGCTAGGGCTCTCCGGCATGAACATTGACGAACTGAGGCGCCACCTCACGGAAGGTCAGTCGAAGAAGAAGGTCCAAGAAGGAGGAGAATGAACCATGGGAGCATCCACCCATCCTGCAAACACATCATTGAGCCAGAAAAAATGGAGTCTCGATAATCTCGCCGCGCGGATTCAGCGTCTTGAAGATATCAAAGCCATCGAACATTTGATTACCCGCTATGCGAAGGCCTCCGACAAGAACAATGATCCGGACCTCATGCTGCCCCTTTTTACCGAGGACGGTGCCCTTGATGTCGGAAGCGGCTACGGTCGCTATCAGGGGCACGAGGTCCTGCGAAAGTTCTTCTCAGGAACGTCGAGTATTATCAGTTGGTCGCTCCACTACAATATCTCACCGTTGATCGAGGTTAGTGAGGAGGGACGCACAGCGCAAGCCTTCTGGTATCTGTGGGAACTCGCCAACATGCCCGACTCGAAAACTGGAGGTGAGGAGGCAGTATGGATTGGCGGTTCCTACACAAGCGACCTCGTCAAGGAAGAGGACGGGCAGTGGAAGTTTAAAGAGATTCGACTGAAGATGGAAATCATGAGCCCTTATTCCGAAGGTTGGGTTAAGAAGCCATGGCATGACCTCGGCCGCCCGAAGAGTGACTGATCGCAAACTGATGCCAAGAGACCCTCATCACAGGTAAGATCTCCGAGCGTCGTTGATGGTGTGCAAAGAGGAAAAATTCGCCTTTAACGAAAGGTGAGCTGGTTCGGAATAAGAGCACCTATGCCAAAGACATCGCCACGCTTTTTTGCGGTTGAGGAGGAGGTCGTTGATCCGGCATTCTCCGCGCGTTACGAAGAGGGTATCAAACTCCTGATCAAGGCGATGCACCAAACCGAATGTGGCTCAACAGGAAACTGGAGCGCAGGTAAGCATAATCAATCTTACTTCTACGTCTTTCCAGTCGAGTCGCTTAACGATCTTGATCCCGAAACAGGCCTGATTCAGAGACGGTTTCGAAATCTTATGCAGAACCCAGGTAGCAAACTCCAGCAGTTTGCACCGCTTACCGTGCCGGCGGTGATTTCCGCTCGCCTGTTCCTGTTGGAGCGATTGGAAGGTTTAAGCTATGAGCCTGCTACGCCGTTCGTCCGGGAGCCAGCGTATGCTTTCGTCGACGTGCATCGCGTGCGTGCCGATATGCACGATCAATACGAGACTTTGGTCGACCGTTTGATTGGGGCCATGCGCAGAGTTGAATACCCTTTTGCGTGGTCTGCCTTCCGAACGATCATCGGTGACGGACGAACTTTCTATGGTCCCCCGCGGACATATCATTATGTTGTGCTCTTCGATGACATGTGGCAGTTCTTCAAACAGCATTGGTTTGGCGCTGCGTTGGAAAAAGCACTGGGAGCAGACGGCGCTCAGCAATACTCAGCCACGGAGAAGAAGTGTCTACAAGGATTTGAAAACTTTACTTGCACAATACGATCGGATCTGAGTTATCAAGCTCCCCAAAATCACTCATGAAGAGTGTACCTAGACAGCGAGGAGGCAGAGTCTTCTACGGCTGGTGGATTGTTCTAGTTGCCGGGGCAGGGCTGTTTTTCTGCTACATCCCCACTGTCAGCTTCACATTTGGTTTGTTCTCCGAGCCCCTAAGCCGTGAGTTCAACTGGAGTCGGACCGGAATCTCCCTGGCGTTTTCTCTTTCTTTAATCGCCATGTGCGTGGCGATGCCGCTCGTGGGACGGCTGGTGGATCGCTTTGGCGCGCGCAAGGTTATCGTGCCTTCGGTGCTGATCCTGGGCATGTCTTTTATGTCCTTCTATTTTCTTTCCAACAGTCTCGGTCAGTTCTATGTTGTCTACATAGTCATGGGGTTAGTTGGTGGTGGGTCCGCAACATTGCCATACTCTGGCGTAATCGCACACTGGTTCGATAGAAAGCGAGGCCTGGCCCTGTCGTTAGCAGCGGCCGGAGCCGGCTTGGGCTCGCTCGTCGTGCCGCCCTTGGTGCATGCTGCGATTGCTGGCATGGGCTGGCGCTCAGCCTATCTGCTAATTGGTCTTACCATCATCGTGGTTACCGTCCCTGCGGTTACTTTCTTCCTCAAGGAAACGCCGCAAATGATGGACTTGTTGCCTGATGGCGAGGTGGTCGAAAACGCCTCGGCGGAAAAGCAGAGCCGGGAGGAGGGGATTAGCTGTGGCGAGGCCCTACACAGTGGCGTCTTCTGGATGATCTGCATCGCATTTTTCTTCGTCGCGTCGAGCGTGATTGGTTGTCTCATTCACCTTGTGCCGATGCTTACCGATCGGGGCGTGTCTTCCCGGAGCGCGGCATTGGCGACTGCCTTGCTTGGTGGAGCTTCGCTTCTTGGCGGTGTGATGGCAGGATATCTGCTGGATCGTTTCTTTGCCTCATACGTGTCACTCATTTTCTTCATGGGAGCCGGTTTGGGGATTCTCTTTCTGTGGGGCGGCGCAGTTGGAGGGCTCGTTTTTGTGGCCGCTTCACTGATCGGTCTCGGAATGGGCGCCGCCGGTCAGATTATTCCTTACCTGGTGAGTCGCTATTTTGGTTTGCGTTCGTTTGGCGAGATCTATAGCTATGCACTGATCAGTTTTTCTTTGGGTGGTGTGGTGGGACCTGTGGTCATGGGAATGAGTTTCGACTATACGGGTTCATACCGTCTGGTTCTGGCGGCGTTTCTGCTGGTCACACTAATTGCGGCCGGCTTAATGATGCGGCTTGGGCCGTATCGAGTCTGGCAGACGGCCTTAGCGGAACCGACAATTGCTTAATCGACACCTGATCGAGTTCCGCGCATTACAAGTTGTAAAAATCCAACTAATCCTTCTCGCGATTGTTCAGCATCCATCCCCAAGGAATTTTTCCCGATGGCCACATTTAACAAAGCCGCCCGCAGGGAGCATGCGAAGGAGGGAGAGACTATGAACCCGGTCTCCGAGCTCTGTACTAAGACGCTCACCGACGTTGCTGGTTTGGTCAAGACAAAGGGAGCTTCCCCGGTTGAGGTTACTGTTGCGATGTTGGAACGCATTGAAAGGCTTGACCGGAAACTGCACAGTTACCTTACCGTCGCAAGGGATCTCGCCCTTCAGCAAGCGCGGAGGGCCGAACAGGAAATCTCTAAAGGTTACTATAGAGGACCACTGCATGGTATTCCCCTGGCCGTCAAAGACCTGATCTGTACAAGAAATGTTCGCACAACCTGCGCCTCCAAGATCCTGGCCGACTGGGTGCCTGATTACAATGCCACAGTAATTGAAAAGCTTTATGCGGCGGGCGTGGTCCTCCTTGGCAAACTCACTCTCACCGAATTTGCTGGCATTGGCTATCACCCAACGATTCAGCCAGCACTCAACCCCTGGGATTCAAATCGGTGGACTGGCTCATCGTCGAGCGGTTCGGGCGTTGCCACGGCCGCCTCTTTGTGTTTTGGCAGTCTTGGTACCGATACGGGAGGGTCGGTCCGTTTCCCGGCGGCGGCCTGTGGTATCGTCGGTCTCAAGCCCACCTATGGCAAAGTAAGTCGCTACGGTGTCTTTCCTCTGGCGGAATCTCTGGATCACGTTGGTCCCATGACCCGAAGCGTCGAAGATGCGGCAGTTCTTCTACAGGCCATCGCCGGGTTCGATGCTAATGATCCGACCACAAGGCGTGAGCCGGTGCCTGATTATCTAGCCAACTTGAAGAATGGAGTAAGAGGAATTTGCATCGGAGTGGACTGGTCTTACTGTTCGGCCAGGGTAGATCCGGAGATTAGCGAGGCGATCCTCGCGGCGACAAAAGTGCTCGGTGATTTAGGTGCTCGAATCCAGGAAGTGGAGGTCTCCGGTATTGAAGAAGCGATCGGAGCCTGGGGCGTTATCTTCACCGCCGAATGTGCTGCTTCCCATGAAGCGACGTATCCCTCCCGGGCCGCAGACTATAGTCCACCCTTTCGAGCTTTCCTTGAGGAGTCGGAGAAAGTACGCGGCCTGGACTATGCGAAAGCCCACGCTGCCCGCCAGAAAGTATCTCGCATGGTCGACAACCTGTTGCAGACGGTCGATTTGCTCGTTTGCCCGACGATGGGAATGGTACCGATGCGGCTCAATGGTGCAGCCCCTGAAGAGATCATTACTCCAGAAATTGGGCATGACTTGCTAAGCTTTACTTCTCCATTTAGCCTCAGTGGCAATCCCACCATTTCAGTGCCGTGCGGATTTAGCACGGACGGGCTGCCGCTCAGCTTAAAGATTATCGGAAGGCACGGGCAGGAAAGTTTATTGATGCAAGCTGCGTATGCTTACGAGCAGGCAACCACGTGGCACCAGCGTCGGCCTTCTGTGTGATAAATGCCGAGCTCGTCCCGTGGAGGAATCACATTCACTAATAGAACAGAGCCACCAGGGATCTCATGCGACTCATAACTTTGCCGCCAGATTGACGAGAGCGAGGTATAAATTCAACAAGGGATTTGAATGAACGTTGGCCACATCCTATCTGCTGCCGCGGAGAGTCATCCTGAACAGTCCGCTTTCATCTGGGGCGACCAGATAACGAGCTATAGTCTAGCAAACAGGAGAGCGAGCGCGCTGGCTGTTGGGCTTCGTGACCTGGGGCTGGAGCAGGGTGACAGAGTCGGTGTCCTGATGTGGAACTGCCCACAACTGCTGGAAAGTTTTTTTGCCACCTGGAAAGCCGGAGGGTGCCTAGTACCCCTCAATGCCCGTTTTGTTGCGGATGAATTGGTCTATCACCTGGGAGATCCGCGTGCCACCGCCGTCATCTTCGGCGAGGAGTTTCGCGAGATGATGGCCCAGATCCGAGCGCGGCTTCCTTCAGTGACACATTTTGTTTGCGCTGGCGATCCCCTGCCGGGCCAAGTTTCCTATGAGGAATTGATAGCGGCAAACTGCGGTAGCGGTGAGCCCGCTGTCGATGTTAGAGATGATGATTTGGCCTGGCTCTTCTACACTTCGGGGACCACCGGTCGGCCCAAAGGAGCCATGCTTACTCACGGTAACCTGACCTTCATGGCGGTCGGCTGGGTGGCAGACCTCATGCATTTAGAACCCGAGGATGTAGGGCTGCACGCTGCGCCATTGACCCATGGAGCAGGTTTTCATTCCCTCGCATTGGCTTTGAAAGCTTCATCGCAGGTAATCCTTAAGCCTCATCGATTTGATGTCGAGAATTTTTGCGCCACTGTGACTAGACACAGGGTTACGAACACCTGGCTCGTCCCTACCCAGATAAAAATACTCCTGAACTTTTCGGGGTTGAACAAGTGGGATCTTTCCAGCCTGAAGTGGTTAGTCTACGGCGGGGCGCCTATGTATGCCGAAGATTTGAAGGAGGCATTGCGGCGAATAGGCCCCGGTCTTGTGCAGCTCTATGGCCAGGGTGAGACTCCCATGACCGGCACGTACCTGCGGCCAAAAGAACACGTCATCGAAGGACCTGAGTCTGACCGTCTCGCATCATGTGGACACGCCCGCTCTGGCATTGAGGTGCGCATCTTGGGTGAAGATGATCGGGAACTACCGCGGCGAGAAGTGGGGGAAATCTGCGTTCGTGGACCAACCGTGATGAAGGGCTACTGGGAGCGACCAGAGGCCACTAACGAAGCTCTTCGTAACGGCTGGCTTCACACTGGCGACGTGGGATATATGGACGAGCATGGTTATGTCTATATCCTGGATCGGACGAAGGACATGATCATTTCAGGCGGCAGTAACGTTTATCCTCGCGAAGTAGAGGAGGTGCTCCTTCGGCACTCGGCCATCTCGGAGGCGTGTGTCATCGGAGTTCCCGACGAGCTGTGGGGCGAGGCGGTAAAGGCTGTCGTGGTACTGAAACAGGGAGCGCAAGCCACGGCGGAAGAGATCATCGCGTTTGCCGCTGAGCACATGGCTGGTTATAAGAAACCCAAGTCAGTGGATTTTGTTACAGACTTACCTAAGAGCTCCTATAGCAAGATTCTTAAACGCGAATTGCGGGACCGTTATGTAACGCGGGTTAAGCGAGAGGCTTAAGGAACCCAGAGATAACCGGCCCGCGCTTAAGAAAGTGAAAGTGTACTAATGTTAGATGCTCTAGCTGAAGTGCTGCCTGTCGGTGCGCAAAAGTATGGTAGCAAGGCTGCGCTTGTTTGCGGGAAACGCTCGTTCAGTTTCCGCGAGCTGTGCAACCTTTCCGGCCAACTGGCAAATGCACTGCAAGGGTTGGGCGTCGGTCCAGGTGACCGCGTGACCCTGTATTCACAAAACTGCTGGGAGTGGATTATCAGCTACTACGCCGTGAGCCGCCTTGGCGCCGTAATAAATCCCAGCAATGTGATGCTCACTGCTGACGAAGTACTCTTCGTTGTGAAGGACTGTGGGGCGAGGGCCATCCTGGCGTCACCAGATAAAGGGGAAGCCTTGCTTGACATGCAGGGAGACTCACCCTTGCAACACGTCATCCTTTTCGGTGATCACGTCCCAGCAGGAGCTCACTCGTTCAGCGATCTCTTGAAAAGGAGCAAGCCAGAATGTGACATCGTGGAGGTGGCGCCTGAGAGCCTTTCAACGATCGGGTATACCTCAGGTACTACGGGTCATCCGAAGGGGGCCATGCTGACTCATCGAAATGTCTTACTTAACTCTGCCCTAACTGCCAACATGCATGTCCGCACCGCAGCAGACACGGTCGTTACGCCGCTGCCTTGTGCCCATGTATATGGGAATGTGGTTATGAACGGCGCCTTCCTCTGCGGTATGACTCTGGTGTTGCTTGAGCGCTTCAACGACGCCGATGTGCTAGACGCTATCCAGACGCACAAGGCTACGATGTTTGAAGGCGTACCAACCATGTATATGTATCTGCTAAATTGTCCTGAGCTGAACAAATACGATCTCTCTTCGCTCACCCGCTGTACCGTTGGTGGGCAGACTATGCCGGTATCCAAAATGCGGGAGGTCGAGGCCCGCTTTGGCTGTCCACTATTGGAACTCTGGGGCATGACTGAGATTGCTGGCCTTGGTACCACGCATCCTTTCTATGGCGTGAACCGGCATGGCTCAATTGGCATCGCCTTACCTTATGTTGAGACACGCATTGCCGCAACAGAGGACGCCACTCAGACGCTCAATCAGGATGAAGTCGGTGAATTGATGATCCGAGGCCCCATCGTAATGGAAGGGTATTATGGAAACGAGCGTGCCACGCGAGAGACAATTGAGGGGGATGGTTGGCTACACACGGGCGATTTAGCGCGCACCGATAAGGAGGGTTATATTTTCGTCGTAGATCGCAAGAAAGATATGATCCTTACGGCTGGTTACAATGTTTATCCTGCTGAACTCGAGAGAGTGGTCGCCGCCCATCCGGCAGTCGCGATGGTGGCTGTTGGTAGTCAACCCGACGAGCTTAAGGGGGAGATTGCGAAGGCCTATATAGTGTTGAAAACCGGCGCAGACGTGGATGAAGAGAGCATTCTGTCATTCTGCCGCGAGCGTCTTGCTGCCTACAAGGTGCCTCGCCGGGTACAGTTCGTAGCTGACTTGCCCAAGACAAGCACCGGCAAGATAATGCGCCGGCAACTAAGAACCCTCGACGCTTAGCTACTATCCCTCTTGGTAGTTACGAGTGACGACGCAAGCTAGATGTCTCTTTTGTGGATCACCAAGGGTGATTCGATCTGGAAAATGGCTGTAGGTGAAAAAGGAGGAAGCCGTGCAAAGTAAGTGGTATTTCAAATCAATGGAAGATGGTCTGGCGCGCAAGCTTCAAGATGGCGTAACGACGCACATCTTTTTTGGCCAGAACATCATGCTTTCTCTAGCGGAGATCGCGCCCAACACGATTTCCACAATCCACAGCCATCCCGAGGAGCAATGGGGCTATCTGCTGGAGGGTGAATGCGTGCGGATCCAGAATGGAGAGGAAGTTGTTATGAAGCAGGGAGACTTCTGGCACACGCCTCCGAATTCCCCACATGGCGTCCGCACAGGTGAACGGGGAGCCACAATTATGGATATCTTTAGCCCGCCTCGAAAAGCCTACACCAAGCCCGGTGAAGGACTGGCAGCTGCGGTGCATTCCTGAGAGCCGGGCTTGACAATCGGCAGGCACGCGTAAAGTGCCCGGCCTGGACCCAGCCGCCTTCCGCGTCCCTTAAGTCGTGCCTCCAAAGAGGCTATTAGACTGCAAGAGTTATGATCGTGTCAAAGGATTCTATATTCAGCAAACGGAGAATGCACCGGATTTTTCGCGATGACGGACGGAGTCTGGTTGTCGCGATGGATCACGGCAGCGGATTGGACGTCTATCCCGCGCTGGCTCGTCCTGCGGCCGTCATTGATGAGGTGGTTCTGGGTGGAGCTGATGCGATTCTAACGACACCCGGGATTGTGAAGCAGTTTTCCCAGGACCTGAAGTCAGTTGCGGTGATTCTGCGAGTGGATGGAGGTAGCTCTCAGCTGGCGGACGTGGGCTCGCTCGGATGCGAAGTGCTCTATTC
>Ga0209341_10002846_pt1 | contig 16301 bp, 11 predicted proteins | sample RifCSP13_2_FD_184020 | JGI IMG/M metagenome (GOLD analysis project Ga0209341, IMG submission 184020) | Soil microbial communities from Rifle, Colorado - Rifle CSP2_sed 13_2 (SPAdes) (version 2) | ecosystem: Environmental > Terrestrial > Deep subsurface > Rock core/Sediment | place: Rifle...
GAGATCGTTAATCTTGTTCGCTGTATTTCAGGTGCCTCCGCGAATTACAGCGAACAAGATTAACGATCTCATATCCGGTCTGGTGACAAAAGCCGGCACCACCAGCAACCGGGATTATGAGGGAGTCACCATCCATGAGGTTGCCCTGCTGAATGAAACCCTTATTAAAAACTTCTCCTGGGCAGTAACGCATAATATCCTGCTGATCAGTTTTTCAACCATTGTGCTCGAGGATGCTATCAGGCAGATCATGGCAGGAGAATCCCTGGCTGATCTCGAGGGTTTTGCCGAAATTTATACAACAGCCGGGAAGAATGTGGATGCCAATGTTTTTGTGAATTTTCAGCAGTTCCCGCGAAGCTTGTCCACCCTGGTCAAACCCGATTTCAAGGCTGAGGTAAGGGCATTTAAAAATTTTGCCGGCTGGGCTGAAATGGATGTAAACCTGTTGTCGGACATGCTGTTGATGAATGGTTTTGTGAATCCTGCCGATTCCTTTGCCTCGATAACTTCGCTGTTTATTAACCAGTCACCCCAGCGAATTATGGCAGATGAAATCCTTCCCGGTTCCGTTGCATCTTTCCTGACGGTTTCGTTTTCCGATGCGGAACAATATTTCAATGACTATAAAGCCTTTCTGCAGGATCAGGGCAGGCTGACTTCCTGGAAAAATACCCTGCAATCACTTGCCACTACCTATGATACTGATTTCCTGCAGGATTTTACCGGCATACTCGATAATGAGATCACACTGGCCTTTGATGCTTCAAACCAGGGCAATGGCCCCCCTCCGGTCTTCTTTATGATGCGGATAAAAAGCCGTAGCCAGGCCGAGGAAAAACTCAATGCCATAACAGCGAGAATAGCAGCTTCCGAATCAAAGTCTCCCGGCAGTTACCGGGTCACATACCGTTTTGACAACGAATTGACATTCAACATCCATTACTGGCCCATCCGGAAGCTTACCGCAAAGATCTTCGGTGATCTTTTTTCCGGGATCGATGAACACTATTATGTGATCCTCGACAATTACCTGATCTTTTCTTCCTCTGTGGAATCCATCCGGTCGCTGATACGTAACCAGGTGCTGAACAAGACCCTGCAGAACGATATCGCTTACAAGGAGTTCAAGAATAACCTTTCTCCCCGTTCAAACCTGTTTTTTTACTGCAACCTCAGCAAAGGCCACCTTGTTTTTTCCGATTACCTGGTAAGCTCCCTGGCCGGCAACTGGGAAAAATACAATCCGGTATTCCAGAAGGTGCAGGTCATGGGGTTTCAGCTTTATGCCAACAACAAAATGCTGTACAACAATTTCCTGCTTAAATATCTTTCATCGTACAACCAGGAAACACAGACCGTCTGGGAGAGCAAGCTCGATACCCTCGTGGATTTCAAACCGGTATTTACCCTGAATCACCAGACAAGACAACATGAAGTGTTTGTGCAGGACCTGGATAATAAAATTTATCTGATAAATCAGTTTGGAAGGATTCTCTGGAAGCTGCAGCTTCCCGAACCTATCCTAAGCGAGGTCTTCCAGATCGATTACTACCGTAATGGAAAGCTTCAGCTGCTTTTCAACACACGCAACCAGCTTTATCTTATCGACCGCAACGGAAATTTTGTGGATAAATACCCGGTTAAGCTCCGTTCACCGGCTACATGCGGTGTTTCGGTATTTGATTATGACAGCAACCGCGATTACCGGCTTTTCATTCCCTGTGAGGACAGAAAGGTTTATGCCTATACCAGGGAAGGGAACCTGCTTGCCGGGTGGATGTTTGACCGTACTGAAAGCGAGGTAAGGCAACCTGTAAATCACTTCAGGATCGGGACAAAGGATTTCCTCGTATTCGGCGACAGGTTCAAGACCTATATCCTCGACAGGAGAGGCAATACCCGCGTGAACGCGGATACGTTTTTCCCGAAATCGTCCAGGAACGGCTATTTTCTCGATTATCCGCGCGACGGAACGGGGGCCGGATTTGTCACCACCGATACTGCAGGAAAAGTCCATTTTATCGGCCTTACAGGTAACGTCAGAAACGTTGAGCCGGGAAACTTTACCGACAGGCATTTTTTCGACTACAAGGACCTGAATGGGGACGGCCGGCCGGAATTCATTTTTCTCGAGGACAACAGGCTCACTGTTTACAACAGGGACAATTCCAGGGCCTTCACCTATGATTTCAAAGAAACTGTTAATGCCCGGCCCGTTACCTACCAGTTTTCTGCAACCGACCGTAAAATAGGGGTTGTGAGCCATAACGAAAACCTGATATACCTTTTCAACAACAACGGGGAACTTTATTCCGGGTTTCCCCTGCAGGGCAACACCCCGTTCAGCATCGGGAATTTCGGCGATTCCCTCGCACGATTTAACCTGGTGGTGGGGAACAGGGATAATTTCCTGTACAATTACCGGGTAAAATAAATATACTTTTCCGATACAATAATCTACCCCCTTCCCCGTTAACCTTTTCCCACACCCAAAATATTTTCAAAAAATATTAAAGTGAGGGTAACATTCTAAAAACATTTGAGTATAATATGAAGAATTTAAGAAAGGTTTATTAACAGACAGGTGTTAATTTTGATTTGCTGATATACAATATTTTTACTTATTTTACCTTTTATATAGGCGAATTGGTGCTATCTCTAAGATAAATAAAAAGTAGGATAGTGAAAATATGAAAAAAATAGTAACAATTGTAGGTGCTGTTATCCTGTGGACCGGTGCCTACGCTCAACAAGAACGACAGGTAAGCCATTATATGTACGACCTTATTTCAGTAAATCCCGGATCAGCAGGCAGCAGTGACATGGTCTCCACGCACGCCATCATGAGGCAGCAGTGGGTGGGCATCGACGGTGCTCCCCTTGGTGTTGTCCTTAACATGGATGCGCCTTTCAAGTTGCTGAAGGCCAATCATGGTGTAGGGGTTTCTATAGGTTATGATGAAATTGGCTTCAATGAGGACATCAACCTGTCACTTTCCTATGCTTATCAGTTCAGTGTTGGTAATGGCAAACTCGGGCTTGGTATCAGCGGGACGTTTGTAAACCGCAAGTTGAATCCCGAATGGATCATCCCTTCCTCACCGCTGCACGATTCACCCGACCAGGATATCGCCATTCCTTCCGATGACCAGAATGAGTTCCTTTTCGATATGGGAGCCGGGATATTTTACCGCACGGAAGAATTGTATGTGGGAATTTCCACCACGCACATCATGCAGGATGAATTTGTTTATGTGAACGAAGGAGCATCCACTGCATCCGAAACAAAGGAAAAAATGATAAGGCATTATTACCTTACCGCCGGGTATACGCTGCAGTTATCGAACCCTGCCCTGGAGCTCATACCTTCCGTGATGTTGCAATCTGACGCCCGTGTTACCAAAATTGACCTGAATACCACCTTCATGTACAATAAAAAGTTATGGGCAGGCGTTTCGTATAGGGTTGGTGCAGCCATTGTTGGCATGGTGGGGGTTGATATTCTGAATGGTGTAAAGGTCGGCTATTCCTACGATTTTGATACCTCAGCCCTGTCAAACTTTTCAAAGGGATCACATGAGATCATGATTGGATACAGCTTTACGGTCGGAGTCGACAAAACTCCGCAGAAATATAAGAGTATCAGGTTTTTATAAAAAATATACGGTTGATTAGTAAAAATCTTGTTTTTTAGGTTAAACAACTTGGATTATGAAAAAGTTATTTTCTTTTGGACTTGTATTGGCACTGTTTATTATCAGTAGTTGCTCAGGAGGCTCAAAAAGCGGGGAACTCACTGGTGTGGAAGGCAGACCGAAGGCATATGGTGAGTCAGATCCATTCGGCATGGTCTTTATCCCCCAGGGAAGTTACAACATGGGAGCAAACGATCAGGATGCAGCCTGGGCACAGACATCGGTTACCAAAACAGTAACTGTGGATCCTTTCTGGATGGATGAAACGGAAATAACCAACAACGAATACCGTCAGTTTGTATTCTGGGTGCGTGATTCCATTATGCGCAGGATGCTGGGTGAACAGCTCGATGATTATGTGATTACCGAGGATGAATACGGCAATCCTATCGAGCCGCCTGCCATCAACTGGGAGACCAGGATTGATACCCGCGATGAGGAAGTGAACGAGATCCTGAGTGAGTTGTACCTGAATCAGCAGGAGCGTTTTTACAGCAAAAGGGAAATTGATACCCGCAAACTCATGTACGAGTATTTCTGGATCGACCTGAAACAAGCCGCCCGGAAATCAAACCGCTATAATTTTGACACCAAAAAATACGAAGGTTTCATCGTTGACAACCAGGGTGAAAAGGTTGAGATAAAAGACCGTTCCTCTTTTGTGATCAGGGATGTTGTGAATGTATATCCCGACACGCTGGTTTGGATTGCAGACTTCACCTATTCATTCAACGAACCTTATACCACCATGTATTTCTGGCATCCGTCGTATGACAACTATCCGGTTGTCGGCGTATCCTGGAAACAGGCCACCGCGTTTTGCATCTGGAGGTCGATGTTCCTGAATGCTTCCCTGCGTGCCGGCGGAAATCCGGGTGTGCACGATTACCGTCTGCCACTTGAATCGGAATGGGAATATGCTGCCCGTGGCGGTCTCGACCACTCGATGTATCCCTGGGGAGGCTATTATACACGTAACAAGGAAGGCTGTTTCCTGGCTAACTTCAAGCCCCTTCGCGGTAATTATGCCGATGACGGCGGTGTGACAGCCGTACCTGTTGGCACTTACCAACCCAATGAATACGGCTTGTACGATATGGCCGGTAACGTGGCGGAATGGACAAACAGCGCCTTTGATGAATCTTCCTACATATTCTCACACGACCTGAATCCCGATTACCGTTACAATGCCCGTCCCGATGATCCTCCGGTGATGAAAAGAAAAGTGATCCGGGGAGGTTCCTGGAAGGACATTGGCTATTATATGCAGAATTCCACCAGGACTTATGAATACCAGGATACTTCAAAATCCTATATAGGGTTCAGGTGCGTAAGACCTTACATGGGAGGGCTCTAATTAAACCGATATTTCGTCCACACTAAACGCTCTAAATAAAATGGCAAACTTAGCAGATATCGTTGAAAGTTCAGGATGGAAAAAATTCATGGCCAAATTGTACGGCTGGGGAGCTTCCATCGTAATCATCGGGGCATTGTTCAAGATCCAGCACTGGAAATTTGCAGGACTGTTTCTGACCATCGGTCTCCTTACCGAAGCTGTGATCTTTTTCTTCTCTGCATTTGAGCCCCTGCACGAGGAACTCGACTGGACCCTGGTATATCCCGAATTGGCCGGCATGTCGGAGCAGGAGGAAATGGAAGAGATGAAAGGTATTGGAACAGGTGTGGGTGGAAGACCGCTTGAGCGGATCGAGAATTTGCTGGGTGAAGCCAATATCGGTGAGGATACATTGAAAAACATAGGATCGGGCCTGCAGAAACTGAATGTGGCTGCATCCGGAATAGCTGAAATTTCAGGAGCCACAGCCGCTACAAAGGAATTCCTGAAAAATATTACAGACGCTTCCGGTACGGTGGGAACCATGAACGAAGTGTATTCTTCCACGACACAAAGCATTAAGGAATCAGCAGGAAGCCTTGCAAGTGCTTACCTGCTTTCGGCTGACCAGGTTGCAAAATCAGGTGGCGAAGTGGCCGGTTCCTATATGAAGATCGCTGAAACCATCAAGGGCGAGCATGAACTTATTGCACAAAGCGGCAAGGTTCATGAGCAACACCTTGAATCCCTGAATAAAAATCTTTCTGCCCTCAATGCGGTATACGAATTGCAGGCTAAGGAAGGAAGCGAACACCTGAAGGGATCACAGAAAGTATACTCGGGAATAGAGGAAATGGTGCTTAAGCTGAAAGATTCGATCGAAGAGACAGGCAGGTACAAGGAAGAAATTGTTAAACTGCGCGATAACCTGTCCTCGCTGAATAACATATATGGCAATATGTTGTCGGCGATGAACGTGATAATAAAAAAGTAATTTCTTATATCCCGAATCACAGTTATGGCACACGGTAAAGAAACCCCAAGACAAAAGATGATCGGTATGATGTATTTGGTGCTGACGGCATTGTTGGCGCTGAATGTATCAACCAGTGTACTCGACGCTTTTAAGATCATCGATGAGGGTCTCGAAAAGACCGGGGTTACTATGGATAATAAAAATAAGGAGATCTATGGTGAGTTCGAACAGGCATACCAGTTGAACCAGAGCAAAACTGCCCTGTGGCGGAACAGGGCCCTCGAAGTGAAAGAAAATGCCGATAAGGTGTACAACACACTCCAGGATCTGAAACTCACGGTGCTCAGTGAGGCCGAACGCGGAAAATCCGACGCGATAAACGGAAAGCTGATCGACAGGGATAAGATTGAAGCCACAACTGACTACGACACCCCGCACCGCATCATGATCGGAGCAGATCTTACCGATAAAAGTGAAGCCCGCAGACTGAAGAATGAGATTGCCGGTTTCAGGGAGTTCCTCCTGACCATCGAAAATGACAGGGAGCTTCCGGAACAGCTGAAGCAATCCATTATGAAAAGTCTGGATACCGAACCCCCGGTGCAAAAAGGTAAAAGAAAAGACCCGGAACACGCCACCTGGGAATACCATAAATTCGGACATTCCCCCCTCATGGGCTTCCTGGCCATCATGTCGTCCATGCAGATCGATGTACGCAATGCCGAATCGGAAATGATCAATTACCTGTTTGCCCAGATAAGTGCCGGTGAAGTTAAATTCAACGAGCTTAACGCGGTGGTCATCCCGAATTCCAATTACGTGATCCGCGGGAATTCCTATTCCGCCGATATTTACCTGGCAGCACGCGATACTACCCAGGCCCCCGTCATTTATGTGGTGGAAGGGGTAAATCAGCCGTGGACCGAAAACATTGATGAATCGGGGCAAAAAACATATGAGAAAAAAGAAGGATTAAACTATACCACAGTTCCCGTTGAAAAGGGAACCGGGAAAGGGGTATATACCCGTCCCGGTAATTCTATCGGCCAGCGTACGTGGGGTGGAATTGTTGAGATCATGGGCCCTGCCGGCCCTATTCGACGGCCTTTCACCTCGGAGTACATGGTTGCCGAAGGCAGCGTGGTTGTATCTCCTTCTAAAATGAACGTATTCTACCTGGCTGTTGATAACCCGGTTGAAATAAGCGTATCAGGAGTTGCCGGCAACAAGATCAGGGCTTCTGCATCAAACGGCTCCCTCGATCCCCGGGGTAATGCCTGGATCATGCGACCAAAAAGAGTTGGTAATTGCATGGTGACCGTTTCAGCTGAGATCGACGGCAAGTGGACCACGGTTGGCAGCAAGGAATTTCGTGTGAAACCGGTGCCCGACCCCATTGCCATGGTCAACAACCAGAAAGGCGGAGGGATCTCAAAGAACGTGCTGATGGCCCAGAGTGGTGTTGCAGCCACCATGCCGCCCGATTTTGATTTCGACCTGACTTTTACGGTCACAGAATTTACCGTGCTGTCTATTGTACAGGGATTTGTCAGGGAAGTCAAGGTAAAGGGGAACCAGTTCAACCAGGACACCAGAAACCTGATCAACAACCTTGGAAAAGCTGCCCCGGTTTATATCCAGGATATCAAGGCCGTGGGACCCGATGGTTCCGTGAGGCCGCTATCTACCATCAACTTTAAATTGAATTAGTATTATTACTTAAATACAGAGTCGAATGAAACGAGTTGCTTTAATATGCATGGGATTGGCGATGATCGCAGTTGCACCGCAAAAGACGGTTGCCCAGGATATTCTCACCGAAGTTTATACCCGGGAACATATTCCCAACAAAGCCCCGGTACCATACGCTTACGTGCGGGAAGCCGATGTGATGTGGGCCAAAGATATCTACAGGATAATCGACCTTAAACAGAAACAGAACCTCCCCCTCTATTATCCCACAAAACCCATCAACGACCGTTATAACCTGGTGCAGTTGATCTTGTGGGGAATTGACAACGAAGGGATACGGGCATTTTCCATCGACGATGCGAAAAATGAGTTTACCATTCCGCTCGATCGCACCCGGATTGATGATGCCTTTGGTGCAGGTACCGAAGTGATCAAAAAGCTCGACGTGAACACGGGCATGTATGTGGATACCACGCTGCAGAATGACAGGAAGACCGATGAAGTCAAACAATTGCTGATCAAGGAAAAATGGTTTTTTGACCGGAACCACTCCGTGATGAATGTCCGGATTGTAGGTATTTGCCCCATCCGTGTTTACTACAGGACCGATGACCAGGGATTGCCTACCGATCTGATCATGAAAAGACAGACCTGCTGGGTTTATTTCCCCGAGATCAGGCCGCTGCTGGCACGTCACGAGATCTTCAACAACAACAACGACGCACAGCGCATATCTTTCGATGATTATTTCATGCAACGCCGGTTTAACGGCTACATATTTGCCGAATCAAACGTGTATGAAAACCGCTGGATCAATTCATACGCCCTGGGTATGGATGCCCTGCTCGAGGCTGATAAAATAAAGGATTACCTGTTCACCATGGAGCATGATCTGTGGGAATATTAGTAATCAAAAAAACCCGGCCATAAGCCGGGTTTTTTTTTAATTATACCCTTCCCCCTTCTCGATCCTCACGTCATTCACGAAGCTTTTAATTTTCTGCTCATCCTGCCTGCGGCAGATCAAAAGGATATTATCCGATTCAACAACAATGAAATCGTCCAGTCCGTGGATCACTGCCAGCTTGTTATCCGGCAAATTGATCAGGCAATTTTGTGAATTATAGGTGAATACATTCGATCCGGTAATGGAATTGTTGTCTTCGTTCTTACCGAGTATATCATACAGCGAACCCCAGGTTCCCAGGTCCGACCAGCCGAAATCGGAGCACAGCACATGCACGTTTTCAGCTTTCTCCATAATACCGTAATCGATGGAGATGTTCTTGCAGTTGGGATATACCTTGCTGATAAATGCAGCTTCATTTTCGGTGTTATAGGAATCAATTCCTTCACGGAAAAGGTTGTCAACATCCGGAAGATAACTGTTGAAGGCTTTCATGATGGTTTGAAGCGACCAGAAAAACATGCCGGAATTCCAAAAGAAATCACCGCTCTGAATAAATACCTCGGCCATTTCAAGGTCGGGTTTTTCCGTGAACGTCTTGACCTTTCTGAAACTCTGGTTGAGCTCTATCCTGCTTTTATCACCGTTGATCTGGATATAGCCGTAACCAGTCTCCGGCCGGCTGGGCTGTATGCCCAGGGTAAGCAGGCTGTCGTTACCGGCAACAAAATCAAGACCTTTCCTGACGACCTTCAGAAAATCCTCTTCCTTTAGGATAACATGATCCGAAGGGGCTACCAGGATGCTGGCATTGGGATTTACCAGTTGAATTTTGTAATTGGCATACGCAATACAGGGTGCCGTATTACGCCTCATGGGTTCCAGCAAAACCTGCCTGTGACTGATCTCGGGCAACTGTTTGGCTACAAGGCCCTCATAGTCCTCGTTGGTGACAATATAAATATTCTCCGCATCAAACACCTTCCGCAAACGATCGAAGGTTTCCTGGAGCAGGGTCCTGCCCGTACCGAGAATATCAAGAAACTGTTTTGGTTTTTTACCCCTGCTTAAAGGCCAGAAACGGCTGCCAATTCCGCCGGCCATGATGACACAATAATGGTTTTTGTCCATGAGACTGTTAAGATTTGTTGCGAATTTACTAAATTAAGTTAGTAACGGTCAATTAATTTTGATATTGACCTTTAAACAGACGTTTAATGGAAGCAATATTGTGATTTTATATCATTATTTTTGTGCCCATGAAGTTTTTTGCGCTTTTTGGCAGATACATAATCCTGCTTTCCAGGGTTTTCTCCAAACCTGAAAAATCCAGGATCTATCTGCGTCAGATCATTAAGGAAATTGAGATCCTCGGTCTCAATTCAATCGGCATTGTGATCCTCATATCCATTTTCATCGGGGCGGTAATTACCCTGCAAACCCGGTATAATCTCGAAAGCTCATGGATTCCGCTGTATCTCATTGGCCTTACAGCCCGCGACACCATTTTGCTGGAATTCTCTTCCACAATGGTCGGGCTTATCCTGGCCGGCAAGGTGGGATCGAATATCGCCTCGGAAATCGGTCATATGCGCATCACGGAACAAATTGATGCCCTGGAAATGATGGGTATTAACTCTGCCAGTTACCTGATCTTCCCAAAGATAATTGCCGCCATGCTGTTCAATCCTTTCCTCACACTTATCAGCATGGGTGTCGGCATATTCGGGGGATGGCTGGCCGCGGTGGTCACCGGGGCACTGTCATCCGCCGATTACATTTATGGCATACAATATTTGTTCGTGCCTTTTTATATTACCTATGCCCTGGTTAAGACAGTGGTATATGCCTTTATCATCACTTCGGTTTCTGCATTTTACGGGTATTATGTCCAGGGCGGTGCACTTGAAGTGGGCCGTGCAAGCACCCGCGGGGTGGTGTACAGCAGTATCCTTATTTTGCTTGCCGATCTCGTTATTACACAACTCATGCTTGCCTGATGATCACGGTTAAAAACATATACAAATCCTTTAACGGGGCTATGGTGCTGGAAGACATTTCCGTAACTTTCGAAAAAGGAAAGACCAACCTGATAATCGGCCGCAGCGGATCAGGCAAGACGGTGCTGATGAAGTGCATTGTAGGGCTGCACGAAGTGGATAAAGGTTCCATTTTTTTCGACGACCGTGATTTTGTCTCCCTGGATTTCATGAACCGCAAAAATTTACGCAGGGAAATAGGAATGCTTTTCCAGGGCAGCGCACTGTTCGACTCACTGACCGTTGAAGAAAACGTGATGTTCCCCCTCACCATGTTCACGGAAATGACCCCCGATGAGAAACGCGAACGTGTTAATATTTGCCTGAAGCGGGTGAACCTTGCGGATGTAAACAAACTATACCCGGGTGAACTGAGCGGCGGAATGAAAAAACGGGTTGCCATTGCCCGGGCTATTGTTCAGAACCCGAAATACCTTTTCTGCGACGAGCCCAATTCCGGACTCGATCCCAAAACAGCCCTGGTTATTGATGACCTGATCAGTGAAATTACCCACGAATACAACATCACCACCGTCGTGAACACCCATGATATGAATTCGGTGATGGAGATCGGTGAAAAAGTTGTATTTATCCATGAGGGGCGAAAAGGATGGGAAGGCACCCGGGAGGAAATTCTCGACACCGGGGACGAAAACCTGAATGATTTTGTATTTGCCTCCAACTTCGCAAAAAAAATCAAGGCCCTTACTTCCGGTAACATCACGGAATGACGGAACTAATCCTTTACCTCAACATAATCCACATAATCACCTTTCGAAGGCTTGTTCTTATTTTTATCCTGCTGTGAAAAGTCAATCGTGACCTCTCCTTCGTGCTGCTTTGCCTTCTGTTGTTGCCGCTGCCGCTGTTTCTGCTGTTTATTCGAAAATTCCTTCATTTTGTCATTCATATAATTATAGAACAACGCCGGCAGAATATACCGGGTAAACAGCCTGACAACATAAAATACGATAAACAGGATAAGTAATGTTCGGATAAAACCCATCTCGTCTTTTTTTTGCAAAGTTAATAAATTTTATTTTTTACTACCTTTACCGCCGTTGAAAATTAAACCCATCCATTGTAATGAAAGGCGACAGGATCATACTGGGAATAACCCAGGGCGATATAAACGGAATCAGTTATGAAGTGATCATGAAGGCACTGGCGGATAACCGGATCTTTGAAATTTGTACTCCTGTGGTTTACGGTTCATCCAAGGTTGCCGCCTACCACCGCAAGGCACTGGAACTGGAATCTCTGAGTTTTAACTCGGTACGCACCGCCGATGAAGCACTGGCACGCAAAGCCAATATTATCAACTGCATCGATGATGCTGCACGGGTTGAACTCGGCAAATCAACACCCTATGCCGGAGAAGCCTCGCTGAGCGCCCTCGAAGCCGCCACCAAAGATCTTGCCGAAGGCAAAATTGATGTGATCGTCACCGGGCCTATCAATAAGGCCAACATGAAATCGGATAATTTTGATTTCAACGGCCATACGGAGTTCTTTGAGAGCCATTTTAAGTCCGATGGCGTGCTCATGCTGATGGTGAACGAATTGATGCGCATCGGTGTGGTCACTTCCCATATCCCGCTTTCAAAGGTGCATGAATACATTACGAAAGACACTGTTCTGAACAAGCTGAAAATACTGAACAAAACCCTGCTCACCGATTTTACGATCCGCAGGCCCAGAATTGCAGTGCTGGGATTGAATCCCCATGCAGGCGACATGGGATTGCTCGGTGAAGAGGATCAGAAAGAAATTTTACCGGCCATTCAACAAGCCATGGAACAAGGGATTATGGCATTCGGGCCCTTCCCGGCCGATGGCTTTTTTGGTGCCGGTACGTACCGGAATTACGATGCTGTTTTAGCCATGTATCACGATCAGGGCCTGATTCCATTCAAAGCACTTGATACCGAAGGTGGTGTTAATTTCACAGCGGGGCTTTCCGTGGTGCGGACTTCCCCTGCCCACGGCACCGCCTACGAGATAGCCGGGAAAAATATTGCTTCTCCCGATTCATTCAGGAAGGCCATCTACCTTGCCTGTGATATCTTCCGAAGCAGGCGGAACTATAACAAAATAGCCGCAAATCCGCTCAAGCCGGTGGATATTTCCGAAGCGTGACCCTTCCTTACTCCCTGAAAACCCTGTTGTCATGTACGACTATATTGAAGGTGCCCTGAAGGAAAAAAACCCGAGCTACTGTGTTGTTGAAACCGCCGGTATCGGCTATTTCATCCAGATATCCCTGTACACTTACTCGCAACTGCAAACACTGGATCATATCAAATTATACCTGCATCAGGTTGTACGTGAGGATGCCCTCCTGTTATTCGGGTTCTCCGGCAGGCAGGAACGGGAAATGTTCCGGCAGCTGATAACTGTGGCAGGCATCGGGGCCAATACAGCCCGGATGATGCTTTCATCAATGTCCCCGGAGGATATCCGGCAGGCTGTGCTGGGCGGGAACACTGCTTTGCTGCAGGGGATCAAGGGCATTGGCACAAAAACAGCACAACGGGTGATCATTGAACTGCGTGATAAGATCGGAAAAGAAAAAACTCCGGGCGATATATTTGCCTTAAAGGACAATAGATTGAAGGATGAAGCGTTAACTGCTTTGATAATGCTCGGGTTTAATAAGAATGAAGCCGATAAGGTGATAAGCAGGATTCTCCTTGTTGAAGAAAGCCTTACCCTGGAAGAATTGATCAAAAAAGCCCTGAAACAGTTGTAATTGCTTTAAATACCCTGAATTTGACACTGAGTGCGGGAAGACATATCATCACGCTTAAACCGCTGACCATGCTTTTTTTGCGTTGCCTGCTGGTCATCTGCCTGTCGTCTTTCCCCGTTGCACAAGCCTTTTCACAGGCCGGCACCGCATCTCCGGGCGACAGTATCGAGCTGCCCTACCCGTTTACCGATGAGCTCCGTTATCCATTTTCCAATTCGGGGGTCACTTCCCCCCTATACCTCAACAATCCTTCCAATGTTGTGCAGACCGTGGTGTATGACCCGGTTACCAACCAGTACGTTTTTTCAGAAAAGATAGGAAAGATCGATTACAGGCCGCCTTCATCGATGACGATGAAAGAATACCTCGAATACGACCGCAAGACATCGGTCAGGAATTACTGGCATCAGCGTGCACGTGAAACCATTGCGCCACAGCAGTCGAACCTGCTTGCCAATATTAAAATGGGAGAAACTTTCGATAAGGTCTTCGGTACCGATGCCATCAGCATAGTTCCCCAGGGATCGGCAGAGCTTATTTTCGGTTATAATATGTCGCGCATTGACAATCCGGCATTGTCTGAGAGAAACCGCAGGAACGGCTCCTTTCTTTTCAAGGAAAAGATCCAGATGAATGTAACGGGAAGCATCGGCGATAAAATGCAACTCGGGATCAATTACAATACCGAGGCCAACCTTGATTTTGAAAACAAGACGAAACTGGAATATACGGGTAAGGAGGATGAGATCATCAAAAAGATCGAAGCCGGGAACGTTACGTTTACCGTGCCCGGAACCCTGATCACCGGCAGCCAGAGCCTGTTCGGCCTGAAAACCGACCTGCAGTTCGGAAAGCTGTTTGTGAGTTCGGTATTCAGCCATCAGCGCGGGCAATCGCAGGTCATCGAGGTTAAGGGAGGGGCACAGGTAAGCGAATTTGAGATCGATGCTGCCGATTACGATGCCAACCGCCACTTCTTCCTTTCCCATTTTTTCAGGGACAATTACAGCAAATGGCTCGAATCACTGCCCTATGTGAATTCGGGCATCCGCATTGAACAGATCGAGGTGTGGGTCACCAACAAGTCGAGCAGCACCACCGATACCCGGAATATCCTGGCCCTGATGGACCTTGGTGAAGGATACGGACCCGACGGGATACCCAACTTCGCCGGCCGGCAGGAATTTATAAGACCCCAGGCTGCCCTTAACCTTCCCGTTAGCAATGTGCTGAACGGTTTGTACACTACACTCAACGACCAGTATGCCGGAATACGCACTTTCAGCCAGATAGCAGGACTGCTCGCCCCGCTTGAGGAGACCTATAATTTTTACGGGGGAAGGGATTTCGAAAAAATAGAAAACGCCCGCAGGCTTGCTGAATCCGAATATAAACTCAATGCCGAACTGGGATATGTCTCACTGAATTCATCCCTGCGTTCCGATGAGGTATTGGCTGTTGCTTATGTATTCACTTACCAGGGAAAAACCTACCGGATGGGGGAACTGTCCACCGATGGCATCAGCGCCCCAAAAACCCTGATGGTGAAGCTTTTGAAAGGAACAAGCCTTACCCCGAAACTGGGCACCTGGGACCTGATGATGAAAAACGTATATGCCATAGGGGCTTACCAGGTATCCAACCAGGATTTTCTGCTTGATATCCTTTACCGGAAGGATGAAACCGGAGTGCCGGTGAACTATATTGCAGAAAATGGGGCCGACAGCAGTTTCAACCGGAAGATCCTGCTCCGGGTGATGAAAATGGATAACCTGGATACACGCAATGAACCCAGTCCCGACGGAAGATTTGATTTTATTGCAGGAACAACCATAAATCCGCGGGACGGAAGGATATTTTTTACCCAGACAGAGCCGTTCGGAAACGACCTGCGAAGGACAATTACCGGGGGTGACCCGTCAAAGAATGCTATCGCGGACAAATACGTGTTCGAAGAGTTGTACGATTCCACCCAAACAAAGGCGAGGCAGATCACCCAAAAGAACAAGTTCTTCCTTTCCGGCTCCTACCAGTCGTCCTCAAGTTCGGAAATCCAGCTGAATGCCATGAACGTACCCCAGGGATCGGTGAAGGTTTCTTCGGGGGGAATTGCGCTGGTGGAAAACCAGGATTATACCGTGGATTATACCCTGGGCAGGGTCAAAATTCTGAACCAGGGACTTATTGAATCCGGTGCACCGCTGTCGGTATCGCTCGAGAACAATGCCCTTTTCAATTTACAGACAAAGACCCTGATGGGTACCCACCTCGACTACAGGTTCTCCGACAATTTCAACATTGGCGGCACCCTTATGAATCTCACGGAAAGACCCCTTACCCAGAAGGTCAACATAGGAGATGAACCGATCTCCAACACGATATGGGGTCTGAATACCAGCTACCGCACCGATTCACGGTTGATGACAAAGCTGATCGACAAGCTGCCGCTGATCGAGACCAAGGAAACCTCCTCTTTCGCACTGGATGCCGAATTTGCGCAACTGATCCCCGGCCAGGCTAAAATCATCGGCGAGGGAGGAGTCGCTTACATCGATGATTTTGAAGGTACCGAAACAACAGTTGAACTGAAGACGATCCAGTCGTGGTTCCTGTCCAGCACCCCGCGCAGGATACCCTTTTCAGGCCTTCTGAATGACCTGCGGTACGGTTACAACCGATCCAAACTGGCATGGTATTCGATCGACCCCCTGTTCACCCGGAATGAATCACGTACTCCCGACAACATTTCCAAGGAGGACCAGAATGATCCCTTCGTACGGGAAGTGCTGGAGACCGAGATCTTTAAGAACCGCGAGAGCGGTACAGGCTTTCAGAATACCCTGCTGGTGATGAACCTGGCGTTTTTCCCCGAGGAACGCGGTCCCTATAATTTCGACC
>Ga0209341_10002847_pt1 | contig 16296 bp, 16 predicted proteins | sample RifCSP13_2_FD_184020 | JGI IMG/M metagenome (GOLD analysis project Ga0209341, IMG submission 184020) | Soil microbial communities from Rifle, Colorado - Rifle CSP2_sed 13_2 (SPAdes) (version 2) | ecosystem: Environmental > Terrestrial > Deep subsurface > Rock core/Sediment | place: Rifle...
TCCGTCCTCGCCGGGGACGGTGGCCGGGGCGCGGTCGGCGGGCCCGGAGGGAATGCGACGGGCGCCTTCACGCTCGGGGACGGCAATTTCAACGCGACGGTCGTGACGGGGAGCTGGATACAGGACGTTTCGGGCGGCGACGGGGCGGTCGGCTTCCGGAACGGCGGCAACGCCGGGACGGCTGCAGGGATCCTCTCCGGATACGTCACCCCCTTCCTCGGGGGGAACGGAGTCTGGTTGGCCTCGGGCGGGGACGGGGGCGACGCGATCGACGGCACGAACGGGGGACGCGGCGGCGACGCGATCGGCGAGGGGTACTTCAGAGTCCCGGACGCATGGTCCGCCGGGTCTTGGATCAACTCCGTATCGAAGGGCGCCGCCGGATTCGGCCCGCCCCTCCAGCCTTCGTACGCGTCCGGCTTCTACCTCGACGGCGACAGCGCGGTGACGAGCCGGCTCACGATCGAGAACGGCACGATCGGGAACGTGGATGACCGCGACATCTGGGTCAACAACCAGGCGATCGGCACGACGATCAACACGCCCTTCCAGACCTCGAATTTCATGGTTGAGACGACGAGCACCCTGTACGTGATGAACTACCTCAGCACGTCCGTCTACTGGTCGGACGGCTTCACCCCGGTCCCGGGCGCGAACGTCGTCGTCACGGAGGACGGCGCCACGGTCTGGGACATCTTCTCCGCCACGGGCTTCGACCAGTGGTTCCTGACCCTGGACCGCTACTACCCAGGGTCCACGATCGCCACGGACATCCTCAACGTCGTCACCGTGTCCTATCTCGCGTACGCGTTCGGGAGCAACCCTCGGACGGTCGATATGGCCTCGAGCAACTCGCAGTGGTTCACGATGATCGACGACGTAGCACCGACCTCGGCCGCGGGTGCCCTCCCACTGTATACGGGAGCCCTTACGTTCGATGTCAACTACACGGCCTCGGACGGCACTGGCGTCGGCCTCGACACGATCAGCCTCTGGTACCGCCGAGACGGCGGCCCGTGGACCCTGTACGGGTCCCAGTTCGCGATGCCGTTCGGCTGGTTCACGTTCACGGCAACCGGGGACGGGACGTTCGAGTTCGAGACCGTGGCGACGGACATGGCGGGAAACACGGAGGCAGGTCCGGGGACGAACGAGTCGTGGACGATCGTGGACATCACGCGGCCCGCATCCCGCGTCGGCGCCCTGTCCATGTGGACGAACACGTTGTCCTTCCTCGTCGTCTGGGGACCCGACCCCGGCGTGACGGACATCGCCACGTACACGGTCCAGTACAACCGCGGCTTCGGCTGGACGAACTGGCTCGTCGGCACGACGCAGACGAGCGGCACGTTCGTGGCGGGATTCCAGAGTGTCCACCAGTTCCGGTCGATCGCGACGGACGGTGCGGGGAACGTCGAGATCGTCGCGGGGAACGACACGTGGACGATCGTCGACACACTCGGGCCGAACTCCCTGACGAGCCCCCTTCCCCCATATCACACGACCCTGACCTTCCCCGTCTCGTGGTCCGCGGAGTCCGACGACACGGCCTCGTTCCGCATCGACGTCCGGGACAATGGGGGCGCGTGGGGGACGTGGATCGCTTCCACGACGCTGCTGACCGCGGACTACACGGGTGTCGACGCTCACACGTACGAGTTCCGCTCGGTCGCGACGGACCTCGCCGGGAACCTGGAGACCCAGCCCGCCGGAAACGAGTCGTGGACGATCGTCGACACCACGCTCCCGAGGTCTTTCGCCGCGCCCCTCCCCGTGTACCGCTCGAACGTTCAATTCACGGTGTCTTGGGCGCCGGAGGCGGGGGTGACGGACATCGTCTCGTACCGCATCGACGTCAACGACGATGGCACCGGGTGGACCACGTGGATTGCCGTCACCACGTCCACGTCGCAGCAGTATACGGGTCAGGACGGACATGTGTACGAGTTCCGCTCCGTGGCGCGGGACGCAGCGGGCAACACGGAAGCCGTCCCCTCGACTGCGGACGCGAGCACGACCGTAGATACCACGTCGCCGACGACGACGGGGACGCCCTCCGGCACCGTGGGGAACAACAACTGGTACACGAGCTGGGTCAACGTCACCCTCGGGGCGACCGACGCGACGAGCGGTGTGGCGTCCGTCTCCTACCGCCAAGACTCCGGGTCGTGGCAGACGTACACCGCGCCGGTCGTCGTGATGGGCGAGGGGAACCACAAGGTCGAGTTCCAGGCGACGGACAACGCCGGGAACACGGAGAACGTGAAGTCCATCACCTTCGACGTGGATCTCGTCGCACCGATCACGAGCGCGGTCCCGCTCGGCACGCAGGGAGACAACGGATGGATCACGAGCCCCGTGGTGGTGACGCTGAGCGCGACGGACTCCGCCTCGGGCGTCGCTTCGACCGAATACCGGGTCGACGGGGGTTCGTGGATTCCCTACACGGGGGCGTTCAGTGTGACCGCGGATGGGGGCCACACGGTCGATTTCCACTCGACGGACGATGCGGGCTACGTCGAGAGCCCCAAGACGATTACGTTCCGCATCGATAAGGTGATTCCTCTCGTCGTCACGACCACGCCGCGAGGCGCGAACACGAACACGACGCCACGGATCGTCATCACGTTCAGCGAGCCGATGAACCGGACGAGCGTGGAGCTCGCGTTCACGATCACGCCAGACGTGAGCGGGGCGTCCGTTTGGAGCACGGACTCCATGTCCCTCACGTTCATCCCCGACCAGGAACTGCTGCCGGGAACCTCCTACTTCGTCTCCCTCTCGCAGTCCGGAAAGGACATCGCGGGCAACCTGATGCCACAGACCTCCACGTTCCAGTTCACGACCGCCGCGCTCCCCCCGTCCGGCGGCACCGTGGAGTTCGGGAGCCTGTGGTGGATCCTCATCGTGGTCGCCGCGATCCTCGGTGCCCTCTTCATGTTGCGAGGACGGCTGCCCGTCGGGGCGAAGGCCGCACCCGTCCCCGCGGAGGTGCCTAAGGCGGAGCCGACGATCGACGACCTCTTCCTCCTGTACCATGACGGAATCCTGATCAAACACGAGACGCGGCGGCTCAAACCGGACATCGACACGGACATCCTGAGCGGCATGCTCACGGCGGTGCAGTCGTTCGTGAAGGACTCCTTCCGGTCCGAGGAGGGCCAGCTCGACCGGATGACGTTCGGCGAGATGCACATCCTCATCGGGCGGGGCCAGTGGCTCATCCTGGCGGCGATGATGGGGGGCGAAGGCACGGACTCCATGGCCCTCCAGATGCAGAAATCCATCGAGGAGATGGAGGCCCATCACTCGCAGCTCATCGAAACCTGGGACGGGAACATGACCCTCGCGAAGACCCTGACGCCGTACATCAAGAAGCTGATCCGCAGCGAGTACCGATAGGGACCGCTGTAAAGTGACCGTGTGCTACGCAAGAAGTAGTGGAACGGGAGTAGACTCCCTTGCTTGGGGAGGTCCGCAAGGAACACCTCCAGGGGCTTCTCGTAGTCCAGGCTCTGGTGCGGCAGGACCTGGTTGTAGTAGAACAGGAAGTCGTCCACGGTCTCGAAGAGGTCCCCCGCCAAACGTTTATCCCGACACCCCACATCCGCGCGCCGGATGACCGAGGTCACCTTCGTCGCCTCGATCCAAGGGCACCAGGTCGAGCGCACGCGCGAGTTCGCGGAACGATTGCGCAAGGCGCGGCCGGACATCGCGGTCTCGGTCGTGGAGGGGGACGCCGCGGCGACGCTCCTTGGGAAGTACAAGCTCAAATTTGGCCCCGCGGTCGTCGTCGACGGCCGGCTCGAATACGTCGGCATCCCGCGCTGGCGGTACCTCCAGGAGCGGCTCGCCCAGGTGGCCCAAGGACTCGTGAACCCGCGGACGGCTGCACCGGCTGAAAAGGCGGCTCCCGCCAAAGCTGCGGCGGCGAGGCCCACGGCTGCCACGCCCGGGACCGCGGCCAGTGACCCCGCCAAGTGAAAGCCCTTTTATAGGCTCAAGGTCCATTCCTACCTGGGGTTTCGGTCCGGGGAGTCGGTAGGGCCATGGCGGTGGATGAGGAGTTCCGGGAGATGCGGAAGATGATCAGCCGCATGCTCCAGGAGGTGTTCGAGGGAAAGCGCCACGAGCCGGTCCTCCACGGGGTCGCAAGCCCCGGTTCCGGCGGGAGCGGTGCCGCCAAGTCGCGGCCGGTGATGCCCGTGCGGGAGACGCTGGCCCTGCCAGGTCCGGAAATCGTGGTGAACGAGCAGGATGTGTCCGTGACCTTCGACCTCGGGGACACGGCGATTGCCGGGGTACGCACGAACCTCCTGGGACGCCTCCTGTACGTCGACGTCGAGGGCCTCCGACCCATGCGGCGGGTCGTGCACCTGCCCCACGACGTGGAGCCCGACGTCCGTTGGACGGTCCACAACGGCGTGCTCGACCTCGTCTTGAGCCGCGCGGGGAGGGCGATCGCTCCCCCGTAACGGGAGGGGCCCCTTGAGCGTCCGAGAGAAACTCGACCTGCAGATCAAGAGGCTGGTGGCGATCGAGACGGCACACCGCCACAACCTCCGCAAAGCCGAAGAGGATCTCCACAGTGACGCGGCCCACCGGTCCCGGTACCTCCGTCGGATTCAGAAGGCGAAACGCAAAATCGAGAAGCTCCTCCCGAAGATCCGGCACCTCCGGGAGCGACGGTCGTCGGCCCGGTGAGGCGGACCCAGCCGGCCCGTTCCCCGCCGGCGGACCGTTAGAATACGGACGACACCTTTTCAAGGGCTCCCCCGCATGCGACCGCATGACCGAATTCCGGGTGGAGAAGGACACGATGGGCGACGTTCGTGTCCCCGCGGACGCACTTTGGGGCCCGCAGACCCAGCGGGCGGTCGACAACTTCCCGATCAGCGGCTTCCGGTTCCCTCGCGTGTTCATCGAGTCGATCGCCCTCGTGAAGCGGAGCGTGGCGGAGGCGAACGCGGAGCTCGGGCTCCTCGACCCGAAACTCGCGCAAGCGATCGTGGCGGCGGCGAACGAGGTCGCCGAAGGGCGGCACGACGCGCACTTCCCTCTCGACATCTATCAGACGGGCTCCGGCACGTCGACGAACATGAACGCGAACGAGGTGATCGCGAACGTCGCGAACCTCTCCCTTGGAGGGCGGCTCGGGACGCGCGGGCCCGTCCATCCTAACGACCACGTGAACATGGGGCAGTCGAGCAACGATGTCATCCCGACGTCGATCCACATCGCAGTCCTGCTGTCCATGGACCGAGAGCTCCTCCCGGCGCTTGAGCGTCTGCAAGGGGTGCTCGCGGAGAAGGCGCGCCTGTGGGACGAGATCGTGAAGTCCGGGCGGACGCACCTCATGGACGCGACGCCGATCCGACTCGGCCAGGAGTTCTCCGGGTACGCGAGCCAGGTCGAGCACGCGGTCGCTCGTGTGCGCGCGACCTACCGCCACCTCGGGGAGCTCGCCCTCGGAGGGACGGCGCTCGGCACGGGGATCAACGCGCACCCCGACATGCCGCCCAACGCGATCCGACGGCTCGCCGCCGCGACGAGTCTCCCCCTCGCGCAAGCCGCGAACCTGTTCGAGGCCACCGCCGCGCAAGACGCCCTCGTGGAGGCGAGCGGCGTGCTCCGCGTGGTCGCGACGAGCCTCTTCAAGATCGCGGACGACGTGCGCCTCATGGGGTCCGGCCCGCGGACCGGGCTCGGGGAGCTGTCCCTGCCGGAACTCCAACCCGGGTCGTCAATCATGCCCGGGAAGGTAAACCCCGTCGTCCCCGAGGCGGTCCTCCAGGTCGTGGCGCAGGTCTACGGGAACGACGCCGCCGTCGCCGCGGCCGGCCTCGCGAGCCACCTGGACCTCGCGACGATGATGCCCGTGATGGCCCACAACCTCCTGCAGTCCGTCCACCTCCTCGCTCGTTCGGCGGACGTGTTCCGCGAGAGATGCATTGTCGGTTTGCGGCCGAACCTCGAGAAGCTCGCGAGGAACGCGGAGCTGAGCACGGCGATCGTGACGCGCCTCAACCCGATCCTCGGGTACGAGAAGGCCGCGGAGCTCGCGAAGGAGTCGTTCCGCACGGGGAAGACCGTGAAGGAGCTCGTCGTCGAGCGTGGGATCCTCTCGAGGGAGGAGGCGGACCGGCTCCTCGACCCGAAGGCGCTCACGGAATCCAACAAGGAACTCCTCGGGTCCGGCGGCGGCTGAGCCTCGCGAACCTTTTTCGGAGCGTCGCGGTTCCGTCGGCCGTGGCTGGCGATGCGGTCGCACGGGACTTGACGCGCTTGACGACGCGGATCGCCCGTTGCACGAAGTGCCCGCTCCACATGTCCCGGACGCGGACCGTCCCCGGGGAAGGTCCCGCGAACGCACGCATCGTGTTGGTCGGGGAAGCGCCGGGGCGCGAGGAAGATCGCCGGGGGAAGCCCTTCGTCGGAGCTGCGGGGCGCGTCCTTGACGAGGCTCTGCTGCGGGCAGGCCTTTCCCGGGGCGACGTGTTCATCACGAACGTGGTGAAGTGCCGGCCCCCCAGAAACCGTCGGCCTTCCCGCGACGAGGCGGACGCGTGTGACGCGTATCTCGCGGGCCAGATCGAGGCGGTGCGGCCGCGCGTCATCGTGGCCATGGGCCAGACCGCGGCGCGTGCGCTGCTCGGCCCCGGGACCGCCCTCTCGAAGGTGCGCGGGCGATGGCGGCGAGTCCTCGGGACCCCTGCCCTCACGACGTACCACCCGGCGGCGATCCTTTACAATCGGCGACTGTCCCGGACGCTCGCCGCCGACCTCGCGAGAGCACGTCGACGCGCGGAGGGCTGATGGCGCGCACCACGCGGCCTGCCCCTCGGAAGGACCGCGAGACGATCTCCGTGTTGTCCGCCGGCGGAGTCATCTTCGACGACCGCGGACGCGTGTTCCTCCTCCGGAGGATTGGCGAGGGCACGTGGTGCTTCCCGAAGGGTCACGTCGAAGCAGGCGAGTCCCTTCAAGCGGCCGCGACCCGCGAGATCAAAGAGGAGTGCGGCCTGGACGTCGAGGTCGGCAGGCGCGTGGCGGAGGTCCGCTACGCGTTCTTCGCAAGGCACGAAGGCGTCAACAACGACAAGCGCGTCGTGTACTTCCTCGCCAGCCCGATCGGCGGCGTGCCCAAGCTTGAGGATCGGTTCGACGCGTGGCGGTGGGCGCCTCCGGACCGCGCACTAAGCATGTTGTCGTACCAGAACGACAGGACGGTCCTGCGCGCGGCGATTAAGGTCCGAAGGGCTACCGGAAGAAAGTGAGGATGTCCTCATACGACATCGTGTTCACGACGTCGCCCTTCGCGAGCCATCCCCGCCGTGCGGTGCCGACGCCGAGTCGCATGTAGTCGAGCTGCTCCGTGGAGTGGCTGTCCGTGTCGATGATGAGCTTCACGCCCGCATCCTTCGCAAGCTTCGCGTGCGCGCTGCTTAGGTCCGTTCGGTCCGGATATGCGTTCACCTCGAGCACGGTCCCGGTGCCCGCCGCCACCTCGAGGATCCGCTTCATGTCGAGGGAGATGGGCTCCCGCTGTCCGATTTTCCGCGCGGTCGGGTGCGCGAGGATGTCCATGTGCGGGTTCTCCATCGCGCGCACGACGCGCTTCGTCATCGCCTCCTCGGACATCCGGAAGTTCGAGTGGATGGAGGCGATCACGTAGTCGAGGTCCTTCAGCACGTCGTCCGGGTAGTCGAGCGTCCCGTCCGCGAGGATGTCGCACTCCGTCCCCGCCAACAGCTTGACGTCGGGGCTCCGCGCGCTGTAGGCCCGGATGTGCGCGACGTGGATGCGGAGGTTCTCCTCAGACAGGCCGCCCGTCACGCGAAGAGAAGGGCTGTGATCCGAGATCCCCAAATACGCGTAGCCCCGCGCGCGGGCCGCCGCCGCCATCTCCTCGAGGGTGTTCACGCCGTCTGTGAGGTTCGTGTGATCGTGCAGGTCCCCGCGGATGTCCGCGAGGGTGACGAGTTCGGGCAACTCGCGCTTGATCGCGGCCTCGATCTCCCCGGCGTCCTCCCTCAACTCCGGCTCGATGTAGGGGAGGTCGAGGGCCCCGTAGATCTCCTCCTCCGTCCCCGCTGCCACGAGCTCCTCCGGCTCGCCCTCGCGGAACAGCCCGTATTCGTTCAACTTCAGCCCGCGCTTCTGCGCCATCCCGCGGAGCTTGATGTTGTGGTCCTTGTTCCCCGTGAAATACTGGAGGCCCGCGCCCCAGCGGGACGGCTCGAGGACGCGCAGGTCGACCTGGAGGCCCTCGGCGATCACGACGGTGGACTTCGTGTCCCCCGCCATCACGACCTCACGGACCCACGGCATCGAGGTGAACGTCCTCGTCACCGCTCCGGCGTCTCGCGTCGTCACGAGCAGGTCGATGTCCCCGATCGTCTCCTTCATGCGACGAAGACTGCCGGCGTAGGTCGCGTTCTCCACGGAGGCGTTTGACCGCAGGTGCGCGAGCACGCGTTCCGCAATCGGGAGCGCAATCCCGAGGAGCTGGCGGCCCTGCGTCTGCTTCGCGACCTGGATTCCCCTAAGGATGTTCTGCTCCGTCTTCTCCCCGAAGCCCTTGAGCTTGCGCAGACGCCCGGACGCTGCGGCGGCACGCAACTCCTCCAGGTTCGTGATCTTCAATTCGAAGTAGAGACGGCGCGCCGTCTTCGGGCCGACGTCCCGGATGCGCATGACCTCGATCAGGCCCGGCGGGAACTCCGCGTGCAGTTTCTCGAGGGCGTCCACCTTGCCCTCCGCGAGGTATTGCTTGACCTTCCCCGCGATCGCCTTGCCGACGCCTGCGATCCCCTCCAAGGTCCCACGCTTCGCGACCTCCTCGATATCTTCGGCAAGCGATTCGATCGCCCTGGCGGCGCGACGGTATGCGATCGGTCGGAACCGGTCCTCCGGCTCGGACATCTCGAGGAGGTCCGCGATCTCGTACAAGACGCCCGCGACCTCGTCGTTGCGCACGGTCCCGACGAACCCTTTCTCTCCTTATTAGGGCTGGCGTACGCGGCGGCCCGGCCGTTATCATGCACCGCCAGCGCCGCCGAAAGCTATTCAACGGGGAACCTCGTGTCGCGCCCCCATGGAACCGAAGCGGGAGGCTGGAATCCCCGAGGAGCTGGTCCAGTTCTTCGGCTCGCCTGGCGGCCATTCCCTGATCGTGAAGGGCGCCGCGGGCACGGGGAAGACGACGTTCGCCCTCCAGCTCGCGGAGGAGATCGGCGAGGGCGCGCGCTCGTTCTACATGAGCATACGCGTCGGCGACGCGAGCCTGTACCGCCAGTTCCCGTGGCTCGAGGGCCAGCGGGAACGGATGAAGCTCGCGGGGGATCGTCCACGCGTCGGGGGGGCGGACCTCGCTGGCAAGGTCGACCGGACGGAGCTGCACAAGCTCGAGGGCCGCGTGGAGATGGGGAAAGAGGGCGACGAGTCCTACGAGAAACACGGAGAGGGCGAGATGGCGAACGACTCCCTGATCTTCGACCTGGGCTCGGATCTCCCGGAGATCGACCTCGCGTACGACGAGGTCGAGCGCAATCTTCCGCAACCGACGCTCGTGCTCGTGGACTCGATCGACGGGTTGAGCGAGAGGTACGGCATCGTGGCCAGCAAGCTGATCAACACGCTGCAGAAGGACCTCGTCGAAAGGGGGACCGCACGCGTCGTCTACGTGCTCGAGAACAGCGGGGAGACGCGGCTCGACTACCTGGGCGACGGCGTCGTCTCGTTCCGGAGCGAGGAACATGCCGGGCGACGCCTCCGCACGATGACGATCGATAAGCTGCGGGGGACGGAAATCCGTCAGCACCGGTACATCTACACGCTGAAGGACGGGCGGATCCATGCGTTCACGAACCGGCTCCCGGCACCTCCCGCGAAGGCGGGGCCGTGGTCGCCCCTGCCCGACCTCGCGGACGGCTCCACGTCCTGGGGCCACGAGGCACTCGACCAGCTCGCCGGCGGGCTGCGTCCGGGCTCCATGGTCGCACTCGAGATCGATCCCGACGTCCCGAGCGCGTTCGTGAACGGAATCAAGGCCGGCATCATCTGCAACTTCGCCGCGCTCGGCCGCGGCGTTGCGTACGTCCCCGCCCAGAAGTCGTCGACGGAGCTCGTCCGGGACTGGATCGGTCCGCACCTTCCCGCGGGGGCCTTCGACGACCGCGTCCGCGTGTTCGAATCCTCGCCCCTCGGAACGCTTGAGGGAGGGAAGAACGCGCTCCACATGGAGGGCTCGAACGTCGACACGGACCTCAAGTGGAGCAACGTCGAGTATCGCCTGCCGGGGAGCAAGCACCCCTTCCTCTCCTTCGTCGCGTTCGACACGCTCGAGTCCGTGTACGGCGATCACGTGTTCGAGCAGATGACCGGGCATCTGTCCGCGGTCCGCCGGAGCCGGGATTTCTTCATGGGCCACGTCAGCCCGATGACGAAGACCACGCCAAAGCTCGCGAACCTCGCGCATGTCCACTTGCGCGTGCAGAACGTGAACGGCTCGATCCTCCTCTATGGGCAGAAGCCGTACACGGAGCTGTTCAATCTACGCCTCGCGTACCCGCACGGCGCGCCAAAACTCGTCCTCACACCGATCGTGTAAGGATAAGTTTCAGGCCCGATACTGGAGTAGATAACGCTTTAAGAACTGCTCCGCATCGGAACCGCCAGATGCGGGAGAAGGCCATTTCCAAGCTGCTCACGGACGAGTATTCCGAACGCATCCTCGTGGCGACGCAGGTCCAGCCGAAGTCCGTGCAGGAAATCAGCGACAAGTTCGACATCCCCATCGCGGCGTGCTACCGCAAGATCCACGAACTCGAGGGCGCAGGGTTCCTGCGCTGCGCGGAGATCGTCACGACCCCGAAGGGCAAGACGATGAAGCTGTACAGCTCACTGCTCAAATCCGCGCACCTCGTCTACGAGGCGGGCGTGTTCCGGGTCATGTTCGAGATCGACGGCGAGAAGGACATCAACGGGAAGTGGATCGAGCTCAACGCGGCGCACACGGCGTGAGAATCATCCCGCGGACCGATTCACGGGTCTGAGAATCACGGCGGATATTTTATATAGAGCGGTCACCCCTCAATCCCGTTACATGGGGTTCGAGAGCGTGGAGAACGATGGGTTTGACGGCGGTGTGTCCGAAGCCGACATGAGTCCCCTGCAGGCCTCCCAGCTCCTGACCGACGAGTACTCCGCGAAGATCCTCCTGGCCACATACAAGCGAAGGATCAGCGCCCAGGAGATCAGCCAGCGATACGGGATCCCGATCGCCGCGTGCTACCGCAAGATCCGGACCCTCGAGGAAGCGGGACTCATCCAGTGCGTCGACCGCATCTTGACGCAGAAGGGCAAGAGGAAGAACCTTTACACGTCGAACCTCCGGAACGCGTACATCTTCTTTGAAGGCGGCAGGCTCCGCGCGCGCTTCCAGCTGGCGACGGGCGTCGTCAAGGACTTTGGCGGCGACTGGAACGGCATGGACCTCCTGCGCCAGTAGCTCCTGGACCCCCCGTTCCAGAGAGAGGGCATCGATTCGTTCTCAGGGCGGATACTCGCCTCCGTGGGTTTATCTTTCGGGGGGTCCCAAGGGAGGGATGCCATGCGCATTCGGCTTCACAAGATTCTGAATGAGGGCCGGAGCGTGCGATTTGAGAAGGCGGGAGACGATGTTCTCGACTTGAACATCATTGTGTTCCGCGAGAACAAGAACGGCCGCAAACAGTCGGATTGAGGTTTTCCGCCCGCTTGGCGGCAGGATTGCGTTATCAGGACCGCGGACGGATCAGCGCCGTTGGCGGCGGGTCCATCGCAGATGCAGGCCGACGAGGAGGAGAGCCGTCCCGACGACCGCCGCCAGGACGACGGCGACGCTCACCTGTTTGAAGACGACGGGGAACAGGAGGGCGATCGAGTACAGGCCGGAGCCCAGGACCACGAGATGCGTGTGGGCGTTGGATTGGACGAGGGCTCGCGTGATGCGGTTCTGCGTGCGCCGGTGAAGTCCGTTGATGCGTCCCCGCCCCGAGATCGCAGTCGGCAGAGCCATGTCGGCGGGACGCCGCCGCGCCCTCTAAGTTCCTTGCGTCCCCGTTATCACGAGTGAGTCGCGGGCTCACGTCCTCTCGACGAGACGTCCGTCGACGACGTCCACCTTCAGGAGGGTCCGGATGGACACGCCGAGCTCCCGCTCGAACGCCTCCTTCCCCCGGGTCTTCTCGAAAACGACGATGACCTCGACGAGCGTGGCACCGATATGCCGGAGCGCCTGGACGACCGCCCGCAGCGTGCCCCCCGTGGAAATCACGTCGTCCACGAAGACGACGCGGTCCCCGCGACGCACGTTGTTGATGAAGAGGTTCGCCTTCCCGTAGCCCGTCACCTGGGCCACGCTGACCTCCCCGGGAAGGCCGTACTCGCGTTTCCGGAAGAAGACATACGGCTTCCGGACGCGGAGGGAGACCGCGGCGGCGAGGGGGAAGCCCATCGATTCCGCGGTCGTGATCTTGTCGCACTCCGACCAGCGGCCTACCCGGACGATCTCGTCGACGACCTCCTCGAGGACCTCCGGGCGGCCGAGCGGGATGCCGTCCGTGATGGGATGGACGAAGTACGGGTAGTCCCCGAACGTGACGACGGGAGCCTCCGCAAGGCTCGCGCGCAGCAGGTCGAGGGACACGTCAGCGGCCTCCGACGAGGTCGCGGGCAACCTTTTCGGCGTGTTCGAGGATCTCCGCCTCCCCCGGCACCTTGCGGTGCTGCATGAGGACTCGGCCGTCGCAGATCACGGTGTCGACGCAGTCCCCCGTGGCGGCGTAGACCACGTTCGAGACGAGGTCGTGCGTCGGCGTGAGTTCCGGGCGTCGGAGGTCGAGAAGGACGAGGTCCGCGAGCTTCCCCACTTCAATCATTCCCGCTTCGAGACCGAGGGCCCGGGCACCTCCAACCGTCGCGAGATCAAACACCGTGCGAGCGGATGCGACCGTCGGTTCCCCTGAGGCGAACTTATGGAGCAGCGCGGTCGCCTTCATCGTCTGGAACATGTCCAGGCTGTTGTTCGACGCAGGGCCGTCCGTGCCGAGGGAGACGGTGACCCCGGCGGCGCGCATGACCTCGAGGGGCATCGCGCGGCGCACCGCCAGCTTCATGTTCGACACGGGGCAGTGGGCGACCTTCACGCCTCGCTGCGCGAACGTCCGGACCTCGGCATCGTCGAGCCACACGGAGTGCGCGGCGACGACGTTCGGCCCGAGGAGGCCGAGCGAGTCGAGGAGCCGCACGGGCGTCGTCCCGTGATCGTCCTTCGCGTCCTCGACCTCCTGGTTCGTCTCGCTCACGTGGACGTGGTAGAGATACCCGCGCGCGTCCGCGAGGTCCTTGAGCGCGCGGAGGGATTCCGTCGAGACCGTGTAGATCGCGTGCGGTCCCACGGCGGGGACGACGCGGCTCGAACCGATGGCGGCGATCCTCCGCAGGATCTCCTCGTTCTTCCTGAGGAGCGCCTGCCCCTGTGTCGCGTCCAGCAGATCGATGAACCCCTCGCTCAGGTACGCGCGGAGGCCCATCTCGTGGACGGCCTGCGCGGCGCGGTCCATGTGGAAGTACATGTCGTTGAAACACGTCGTGCCCGTCTTGATCATCTCGAGGCACGCGAGCTTCGTCCCCCAGTAGATCGCGTCCGGCGTGAGCCTCCCCTCGACCGGCCAGATCTTCTCCGTGAGCCACTCCTGGAGGGCCATGTCGTCCGCGTATCCGCGGAGGAGCGCCATCGCCGCGTGCGTATGCGTGTTCACGAGGCCGGGGAGGAGGGCCATCCCGCGCGCGTCGATCGTCGTGTCTGCGTCTCGCTTCCGCCCGATCTCCGCGATGCGATCATCCTCCACGTACACGGACGTGGTACGCCCATCCGGAAGGAGGGCGTCGTGGATCGCGAGGCTCACGGGCCGCCGATGCCCCGCTTCCCCTAAACCCTTTTGGCGACGAGGCCGCGCAGGATGTTCGGGAGGATCGCTTCGACCTTCTTCGCGTTCCTGCGCGCGCCCTTCATGATCTCCTCGTACGACAGCACTTTGGCGGCAACCCCGTGCGCGTAGTTGTCCACCGTGCAGAGGCACGCGTACCCGAGGTCCGCTTCCGCCGCCAGCGTCGCCTCGGAGGCCATCGTCATCCCCACGACGTCCGCGTAGTCCGCGAGGAGTCGGATCTCCGCCTTCGTCTCGAGGCGCGGCCCCCGGGTCTGCGCATAGACGGCCCGCGCCCGCGCCGGGACGCCCTCCCGCTTCGCGGCCGCCAACATTGCCTTGCGGACGCCCTCGTCGAGCCTCGGCGTCGCGTGCACGACCCGGTCATCATGAAACGTCGGCAACTCCCCGAGGCACAGGTAGTCGTCCGGCACCGCCAGGGAACCGGGGCGCAGGTCCTTCCTCAGGCTCCCGACGGAGGATAACGCGACGATGCGGCGCACGCCCAATTCCCTGAGGGCCCAGACGTTCGCGCGGTGATTGATCCGGTGCGGGGGGATCGTGTGGCCCGTCCCGTGACGCGCGAGGAAGGCGACCTCGGACGATCCGATCCGACCGATTCGGACCGAGCCGGAAGGAGCCCCGTAGGGAGTGTCGACATCCTTGACCGCCGCGTCGGTCACGAGCTCCAGGGCACCGACCCCGGAACCGCCGATCACCCCGAGCCGCGCGTCCACGAGGCGGATAGACGGAGCGGTTTCGATAAACGTATCGCGCCGGAAGGCCGACCCTCCTCACCGCAGTCGCCGACGGTGGCTATTGATTCCGATACTGAGCGCAACACGTATATGGAGCCCGAGCCGCGTCGCATGGGCGCGCGCCGGCCAGGGGCTTCCTATGGAGAGACACGCGGCGGTCGACGAGAACGAGCTGTTCCGACAGATCGCGTTCGGCACGCCACGAAAACTCGAGGACGGCCGCTCGTACATCGTGAAGGAGCGCAAGCCGGGGAAGGCGTGGGACCTGTTCGAACGCATGCTCGACGACGGGTATGACGGTCTCTACGTGACCCGGCAGCACCCGAACCACGTCGAGAGCGCGCACGGGCCCCGCAGGCTGAAGATCGTGTGGCTCTCGACGACCCTGGGCCGGGACTACGTGGACCCCCATAACCTGAACGCGCTGACGAACCTCATTCACGGCTTCATGGAATCCACGCGACGGACGATCATCCTGCTCGACGGGCTCGAGTATCTGAGGCTCAACAACGACGCCCAGCGGGTCCTGAAGTTCGTCGAGGGGCTCGACGAGATCGTCATGCAGCGGCAGGGCGTCCTCCTCCTGTCGCTCGACGACCGTGCATTCGACCCGAAGGAACTTGCGTTCCTGGAACGAAACAGCGTGGTCCTGGACTGACGCGCGCCGCCTGACACCTCGCAAACCGTTTTTAGGCATGGCAGGGCTCCGGAACTCGTGCTCGAAGTCCTTGCGCGCTGCGGAATCGCGCGCACGGCCCACTGGACGTTCCTCGAGTCCGTGGTCTCCACGCCGAACGTCCTATTCGCCGTGACTCCGCGCCACGCGGCTCCTTCGTTCGCCGAGGTCCTCCTTCGGGAAACGCGATCCGAGGACCCCCGACCGACGTTCGTCGACGGCGGCAGCATCTTCCGCCCGCGAACCGTGGAGGGTCTCGCGATCCCTGCCGACGCCGCCCGGCCGTCCGTCCTAACAAGCTTGGAACGACCGGCGGCGCACCCCGGCGCCGTCGTCGTGGCGAACACCGCCAAAGACGTGGAAGCCCGCACCGACGCGGAGGTCGTCGCCCTCGGCGACGCGATCGCCTATCTCCGGAGGCCCAAGCCATTCGTCGCGGCGCTCGTCGAGCTGCGACGGTCGATGGGGTACGCGCGCCTCCTGTACACGCCGGGCCTGGCGACGCCCGGGAACCTCGCGATCCTTGTGTACGGGGGCGTGGACCTCGTGGATTCCACGCGCGTCCTCTTCGAGTCGACGCTCGGCCGGTTCCACGTCGCGGACGGGTCCTGGGACGCTCGGGAGGTCGATGCCGGCGCGTGCTCGTGCACCGCCTGCGCGGTGGGCGGCGCGGGGAAGGACCTCGAGGCCCACAACACGCGCGCGCTCTTCGACGCGTCGCGCTACGTCGCGATGGCGATCCGGGCGGGCCGGTTGCGAGAACTCGTGGAACGGTACGCCGCGAACGACCCCTGGTCCACCGCGGTCCTCCGCGAGTTCGACCTGCGCCACGCCGCGTGGCAGGAATTCCACGCGCCGGTCGCGGGCGGGACGATGCGCGCGTACACGG
>Ga0209341_10002851_pt1 | contig 16288 bp, 12 predicted proteins | sample RifCSP13_2_FD_184020 | JGI IMG/M metagenome (GOLD analysis project Ga0209341, IMG submission 184020) | Soil microbial communities from Rifle, Colorado - Rifle CSP2_sed 13_2 (SPAdes) (version 2) | ecosystem: Environmental > Terrestrial > Deep subsurface > Rock core/Sediment | place: Rifle...
GCGCCCAACGCCGCGCGACACAACGGCACATTCACGCAGACGATGGCTGCCGCCGATTCGCCAAAGGCAACTCTGGTCAAATCTGTCGGGATCGGGCGCGGGCGGCCACTCGCGGCCCGGCTAGTATGGCGGTTCAGAAGCTCCCCTTTCCCGAGCGGCTGGGTCTTGAGGGAGCTTCTGAACCAACGCCATACTAGCAAGGCTCATGATTCTAGTGTCCCTTATGAACCCGAAGCTCGCAAACGCGATTGCCGCAAGGTGTGTGCGAGCTTCGGGTTCGGGACACTAGAGGCCGCGCATGATGCAGCCGAAGATCAAGACGACCTCGGCGACGAGCAGGACCCAAAACTCCTGACCCGTGATCAGTGGGATGCTCGCGCTGAAGAAATAGGTGACAAGCGCGAGAACGGTCAGGATCACCGAGAGCATGAACGTCAGGATGCCAGGGGATTTCAGGGCCATGTGTCGTATCTCCGCTCGAACCCACGATGTCACTCATGCGTCGCTGACCGGCAGGCGCGGTGGTGCCGAACCGGCAGCTCCCGGGGGGCTTATAGCAGGGGCTCAAGGCTCTGGCACGGGCTCAGCTGCAACGGTGTGGGCGATTCGCGCGGGTAAATCATTTTCCGCCTGCACGGGTGAGGTCGAGCCGACCGGCGCGGGCTAGACGATTTGCCGGCGCGGCCACAGCAGCCGGTGCAGCATCAGGACGATAAGGGCGAGGGCAATGAGCCCCGCGCCGACCACCGCCGGGTGCTTCTCCCAGAGTAGGATCGGCTTGACGCGGCCGTCCCACGCCGAGCGGAAATCCTCGGCGATCGCCCGCGGCGCGATTGCGCCCTCCGGCCGCAGCATCATATCGACGGCGGCGGACTGGTCGGCGCTCGAGATCACGGCGTCGCGCACGCGCGCCGAGGCGAGGATGCGCATCGTGCCGGGCTCGCCCGCCACCGCCCCCAACACGCGCTCGCGCGGGCCCTTGTCGAGTCCGGTGAGATAGCTCGCGAGGGTTTCGAGCTCGGCTTGAGTGAGGCTCCGCGCCAGGCTCTTCAGCGGCTCGGGTCCGAGATCGAAGAGCACGTCCCGCGCCTCGGGTCTCACGGGGGCAAGGCGGGAGATCGCGAGCGGATCGTCGAGGTTGAAGATCCTGGCAAGCGAGGCTTTGGTGAAATCCTCGGGCTTGGCCCGGCGATGGATCTCGTACTCGATCACCTTGTCGAGCCGCTCGCCGGCCAGATCGGACCATCTGAGTGCGGCCTCGACTGAGCGGGTTTCGCGCGCGATGTCCATCCCGGGCTCCGGCAAGACCGTCACAGCTACGTTGAGCGAGCCATCGTCGAGGCGGCGCAAGATGCCCGCCTCGCCCTCCGCGCCGAGCACGAGCCCTACCACCTCGTCGAGGCGTGCCAGCGCTTCGGGCTTCACAGTCTCGAGGAAGCTCTTGAACGCGGGGTAACGCTCGGCGAGGGCCAGCGCCTTAATGTGGGCGCGGCGGAACTCCTGCCAGATCTCGACGATCCGCTCCGCCGCCTTGGAGGCAATCTCCTTCACATGCTCGCCGATCTGCTGGGAGATCGTTCGCGTAAGCTCCTCTCTGACCTTGTCCTTGGTTGCCTGAGCTTTCATCTCCTCGGCGATGATCGGCAGTACGCCGTGTCTCAGCTCCCAAATGTCCTTCGCGATCAGGACCAGGCCGATGCCCCCCGCCACGACCGAGACAAGGCGCGCGAGCACGCTGCCGACGAGGCGTTGCCCGATGCGGCTCGCCATGTTGGCGAGCTGGCGGCGCACCAGCAGAATGGCCGCGCCGGAGATGCTCTCGCCCCGCTGTCTCAAGACGGCCCCGGCCGAGATCTCGGCGCCACCCGCGCGGGCATTGATTCCGAAATCGCTCTCGGCCTCGCCCGCGACGGCACCCGCGACCATCGACCCGTAGCGGAGCCCGAGAAAGGCGCGGAGACACTCGAGCGCGGGGGTGGCGGCATCGAGGCTCGCGACCTCGATCTGCTTTCCGACCGCCTTGCCGACGCCGGTCGCCAGCTGCTCGATGGCGGACGTGACGGGACCTGAGCGATAGACGCGCTCGGCGACCGCGGTCGCGAGCTGTTGCGCCGTCTCCTTGTTGGCGAGCGACTTGATGAGAGCCGCCCAGCTCGTCTCCTCGCGCACCTCGGCGACCGCCAGATCGACGCGCCGGTCGAGGATGTCATCGAGACCCAATTGCCGCCACTCCCCGCCAACCGCGGTCTCGTAATCGATGTCCTTGGTTGCCTCCTCGAGGGCCTTGACGGTGATCGCTTGGACGGCCCGGCGGAAGCTCTCCTCGTCCGCGGCCTGGCAGGCTTCGTACTCGGCACGCGTGATGGGCGGCGCCGAATGGGCGGGCGAGATCGGATTGGCGACCAGCGAGAGGACGGCGAACGTCGAAATAGTGGCGCGGAGGAAACGAGGCAAAGGCGAACTCCTGCGGCGCCGGGGCATGCCGGCCCTAGCCTGGCCGGCGCTACGCCGCATGCTTCGACTATACGGGAGCCAATGGGGGCGAACAGTGACAATTCGGAAATGCTGGCCGCAGCCGAGCCACTTGGGACTCGCTTGGTACTCAAAGGGACCCGTGACGCGCTCTGCGAATGGCCGCACCTGTCGACCGGGGCTGTGGCGGGCCGATTAACGGCACACACAACTTCCGTACACACGCTTTCGTACCGACGCCGGCCGGCCTCGGCAGGATTGCACGCACAACCCATGCCGGCGCAGACGGTTCGCGTCTGCTGATTGGAATAGGTGCGGCGGACGTTTCGACACTGGTTGTCGGCTGGGGGGCGATCGTGGATAGGGAGCACAACCGGGACGGGACGCCTGGGCCACTGATCGGGCCATGATCGGGCGTTGCGGCACATTGCCCCATCGCGCCCCGCTTGGGTGTGGTGTCAAAGGAAGCCGGGATGTCCTTCAGTCCGAAGGACATGTGCGGCGTGGCTCTGACGCAAAAGCAGGCGCTTCGGCCGAGGAGCGACGCACCGCCAGCGAACGCAATCCGCTCCGGGACTTTCAGCGGGGCGATGTGCAATCAGAATAATGGGCCCCCGGGCGCGACGAGCGTCAATCAGCGGGGCCGTGCCGGAGGATCTCAGGAGCAACAGTCGGAGCCGTCTTGAGGCAAGGTCGCAACGAGGCCTTGGCTTTGGCGGCGCGATTGGTTTAACTCGTGCAATGGACCTTGAGAGTGAGTACTAATAACAGCATGAACAACAAAGATAAAATCAAGGCCTACCGGGGGAGCCTCAGCATCCCCGGAAGTCGCGTGGGCGTACTGTTGGTGCATAGTCTCGGCGGAAATCCCATTGAGCTGCGCTTCGTCGCCCAGGGTTTGGCGCGGTCCGGCTACACCGTTTATTGCCCTGTTTTGCCTGGTCTCAGCGGCGGCACCGACAGTCTGGGCCTGTCGTCGTGGCGGGACTGGTACCGGGGGCTCGAAGCCGCTCTCGACGAGCTCGCGGCGCGATGCGACGTGATCCTGGTCGGCGGGCTCTCGGCGGGCTCGATGCTGGCATTAAGGCTCGCGCGCGAGCGCGCCAAGGACGTCCACGGCCTCATGCTGTTTGCGCCGACAATTTGGCCGAACGGGTGGGCCATCCCGCGTGCCTTCAACTTGTTCAGGGTGATCCGCACGAAGTGGCTCGCGAGCTTCTTCCACTTCCAGCAACGCCCGCCCTACGGCATCAAGGACGAGCGCATCCGCAAGTTCGTCATCGACTCGTTCAAGAGCGATGATCGGCCCATCGAGGATCTGTTCGGACGTGGCGGCGGGCTGGTGTGGGAGTTCAGGCAGCTCGCGCGCGACGTGACGACCCGGCTCGGCGAGATCACTCAGCCCGCGATCATCTTCCACCCGCGAGACGACGACCAGAGCGACATCAAGAACGCAATGCTTGTCCAGCGAAAGCTGGGCGGGCTGGTCGAGATGACGGTGCTCGACGACAGCTATCACATGGTGACGCTCGATCGGCAGCGCTCGATCGTTATCGATCGGACCATCGATTTTGCGCAGCGCTTGACGCAGCGGATCGAGGAGAAGGCAGCCGTCGCCCGCCCCTTCAAGGGCGCAGTCGACTGACCGGAGCGCCGTCCGCGATCGGCTCGGCCCATCCCGCTCTTCCACCCGGCGACCCGATGGCAGTCGGCTTGGGGTGGCTGGGTGGAGGAGCGGTTCGCCATGCAGGCCGGTGCCGGCGGAAAGCTTCTTAGTTGTCGCCCTTGTCGTTCTGTGCCGGCAGGATCGAAGCCTCATTGCTGCGCGGCGCAGATTTCGTCGGCGAAAGCCAGGGCAGCTCGGCGGCTGTGGCAGCGGACGTTCCGGACGGCGGGGGGGCCGTCTTTGAGTTCTTTGGCGCGCCGGACGATGCCGTCGCCGTCCTGGCACCCGAGGAGGTGCCGCTCGTGACTTTGGCGCTCGTCGCGGTCTTTCCGGGATAAGCGGCTGTGCCCGTGTCGGCTTTGATCGGCTCCGCCTTGAGCGGGGTTGCCTTCGTTTCCGGCCGGACGGCCGCCTTCGGGACCGGAGGCGTGAGCACCTTGACGTTGGCGGCTTTCGTTGCCGGGGCGGTCGGTGGCGGGCCTTTGGTCTCTTGAGGCGGCGGCGCAACGCCCGGGCATCGCGGCAGTTCGGCGGGAGCTCGGGTCCACGTGAAGGTTTTGCTCAGGAACTTGATCCCCACGTAGCCCGTCAACGTCAAGCGATCCCGCGACGTGAGCTGGATTGCGGCATTGTAAGACTTGCCGGCCTTGGGATCGTAAACCCATCCCTCGTCCCAGCCGCCCTCGGCCATCTTCTGCAGGTTGCCGAGCACTGGCATGCCGCAGATAGGCCGGTTCTGCATGGCGGGTTGCGGGTTATAGCGATCCCTCTTGGGGACGCCTTGGCTGTTGAGCGGCTCCTTGAGCCACATGATGCGCCCGCAGAGGCGGTCGGCGCGGTCGGCACAGATGTAAATCTCGACGGCGCCGGCCCCGGTGTCGTCGAACCATATGCCGGTCTCGAGCGGCGCTGGCTTGGGCAAAGGGTTCTGTGCTTCGGCAGCGCCCGAGAGCAGCGACAATGCCGCCACCACCATGGCGGGGCGACAGGTGAGGCTTGCGAGCCCAATTGGATTGAGAGGCATGACAGCTATCGGTGTCCTCTTTTGTCGCAGGTGCAAGACTAAGCAAGCAAAAACGGCGAAAACGCGGTTCGTCCCGCCCAATTGCCGACAAATCAAGAACAACATACCGAAGCTAAATGGAGTCTTACCTTTTTTAGGACAAATCGCTGTGATTTGAACTCATTAACGGTACGGGGGTAGAGTCTGTTCACCATAGTCCCTATATAGGGCGGCATTGTCGAGTTAGGCTCAAGAAGGAACCCCGGCAGACTCCATTGAGGTCCATCGCAGACCGGCTCGTCCGCATCGCGGTGCGGCGCGCGCCCCGGGCCTCGTCCGTGCCTGCCCCCGTAGTTTGATCGGCTCTCAGCGATGATCCTGACACTGGCGTTCCGCAACCTGTTTCACGACCGCATAAGGCTGGCGGTGACGCTGGTCGGCATCCTGTTCTCGATCGTTCTCGTTGCCATACAACTCGGAATGTATCTCGGTGCGAGCCGCATGATCACGGCCATGATCGACCATACAAAGAGCGATCTCTGGATCACGGCCTTCGGCGCCAAGAGCTTCGAGGAGGGTGGTATTCTGCTCACGCCTCTCGAGCGGCATCAGGCGCTCGCCACGCCGGGCGTCAAGGCGGTCGTGCCCCTCGTTGTCGCTTTCGCCGAGTGGCGCAAGCCTGGCGGCGGCTCGACGCGTGTCGTCGTGGTCGGCACCGATGCCGAGGACGGCGGCCTCGAGCCCTGGTCTCTGGCTGCGGGCAGCTGGCAGGACATCAAGGCGCCCGATGGTATTTCCGCCGACGACAGCTACTTCCGCGAGCTCGGAATCTCGGGGCTCGGCGACACCGCACAGATTGCGACCGGGCGGGTGCGCGTCAGGGCGCTGACGCACCGGCTCCGCTCCTTCCAGCAATCCCCGTACGTCTTCACGACGCTGTCGCGCGCCCGCAATCTCTTGGGGGTCGACACCGACAAGGCCACATTCTTCCTCGTGCAGCTCGAGCCTGGCGCGAGCGCGGAGGCCGTTCGCCGCGACCTGGTTCAGCGCCTCGATGGCGCCGAGGTGCTGACGAAGGCCGAGTTCCGCTCGCGCAGCCTGACCCAATGGCTGTTCCGCACCGGCGCCGGCCTTGCGCTCATCGGCGGCGCGCTGCTCGGCATATTGGTCGGCACCGTCATCGTCGCCCAAACGCTCTATTCGAGCACCAAGGACCACCTGAACGAGTTCGCGACCCTGCGCGCGCTCGGGTCGTCGGCCGGCTACATCTACAAGGTCATCCTCGCCCAGGCCGGGATCAGCGCCGTCATCGGCTACGCGCTCGGGATGGTGATCTCGCTCTTGGTCCTCTATTTGAGCAGGAACACGCCGCTTCCGCTCATCATGACGTCCGGACTTGCCGCGACGCTGTTCGGGCTCACGCTGTTCATGTCGGCGGTCTCGGCCATTTCGGCGATCTTCAAGGTGACGAAAATCGATCCAGTCGTGGTGTTCAACCGATGACCAGCCCCGTCCTTGAAGCCGAAAACGTGGTGAAGGAGCTCGGCAAGGGCGCCGGGAAGGTGCTCGCGTTAAAGGGCGTGAGCCTGTCGCTCTCTCAGGGCGAGCTGACCCTGCTCATGGGGCCATCGGGCAGCGGCAAGACCACGCTATTGTCGATCCTCGGCTGCATTCTGACGCCGACCTCGGGCACCATCCGGGTGGCAGGGCAGGACACGGCGGGTTTGACGCCCGAGAAGCTCGCCGAGCTGCGCCGCGGGCACATCGGCTTCATCTTCCAATCCTACAACCTGTTCCCGACCTTGAGCGCGCTCGAGAACGTGCGCATCGCCCTCGACGTGCTGGGCCGCAAGGGCTATCCGGCCGCGGCGCGCGCCGAGGAGGTCCTGCGCGAGGTCGGCTTGGGCAGCCGACTGCATAACTACCCCGGCAATCTGTCGGGCGGCGAGCAGCAGCGCGTCGCCGTTGCGCGCGCTATTGCCGCCTCGCCTTCGATTGTGCTCGCCGACGAGCCGACGGCGGCTCTCGACAGCGAGAACGGTCAGGCCGTTATGGAACTCCTGGCGAAGATTGCGAAGGAGCAGAATCGCAGCGTTCTCGCCGTGACCCATGACCCCAGGACCCTGGGCTATGCGGACCGTGTCGTGCGTATCGAGGATGGCAAGATCGTCGGCGAGGAGCGCCGCCCGCAGGGGCTCGATTCTCCCGAAATCACGGATCTCACAAAAAGGCGTAAGGCACATGGTTAAGGTCGATCCCACCGTCTCAACGCTGTCGGCCGTGGGCGCGCTGGCGGTCGCGACAAGCGTCCTCTTGAACTGGGCTGCGGACGGGCTCGGCGAGCACGCAACCTCGTTCGCGACGGCGTCGGCTCATGCCGCGGAAGCCCCGCCCCCGCGGCCGGCCTGGGCCGCGTCGGCGACTGGGCGCGTCGAGCCCAAGGACGGGGAGGTTCGGATTACCTCGCAAGTGCCCGGCAGGATCGTCGAGGTCGCGGTCAAGGCCAATGATCAAGTCACCGCCGGAGCATTGCTGGTCCGCCTCGATGACGACGAACTCCGGGCCAAGCTCGTGGCGGCCGAGGCCGAGGTTCTGGTGCGCGAGCGCGAGCGCGAGGAGGAGGCTGTCAAGGGTGCCGCACTCGAGCGCCGCCAAGCCGAAGACGCTGCTTCCGCCTCCGAGCGGGCAGTGTTTCGCGCGCAGCTCGCGCTCGACGACGCGGCGCGGGCCTTGAAGTCCGGCAAGGGATCGGACGAGGCGCTCAATACGGCGCGTGCGAAGCTCGCCGATGCCGAGAGGAAATCCGACGCCGACCGCGCCAATTTGGAGCACGTCGGCGCCAAGGCCGACATGCCGCTGCCCACCCGTCTCGAGTCGGCTCTGACCCAAGCCCGGGCCGACATGTCGCAAATCGAGACCGCAATCGAGAAAACGCGCATTCGCGCACCAGGGGACGGGACGGTCCTGACTGTCTGGGCCAAGCTCGGCGAGACGGCGAGCCCCTCGCCCGATGCGCCGCTCGCCCTATTCGGCGATCTGACGAGCCTCAAGGTCCGCGCCGAGCTCGAGGAGCGCGACTTCGTGAAGGTGCGCATCGGACAGCGCGCCGTCGTGCGGGCCGACGCCTATCCGGATCGCGACTTCGACGGCGTTGTGACGTCCATTGCCGGCGCGCTCGGCCCTCCGCGCATCACGCAGCGCGGTCCGCGGCGGCCGAACGACGTCGAGGTGCTCGAGGTAATGATTACCCTCGACGGGCAGCCGCCGCTGCTGACGGGTATGCGCGTCGACGCATTCTTCAGGAGCGAGTCGGCCGCTTCGATGCCCGGGCAGGGCCCGGCGAAAACAGCTCCGACTACGACCTCGTCCATTTCGACGGGAGGCGGCGCCGACGGCCGCTGACGCCACGGCACCGGCTCGAGACGATCGGCGCCGGCGCGCGGGCGACCGGCATAGGCACGGGAACCAAGGCGTCGCGCGTAGTCGGTCAGCCCTACTCCGCGGCAAGCGGGCGAGGCGGCTCGCCCGTGCCGCGCGCCGGCATCCGGGCGGCGGCGAGGGCCGCCGAATGCGGCACCGGAGGGGTGTCCTCGTCCGGTTCGTCCGCCGGCCCCACGAAACGGCCGAACACGCGCCAGACGAGCGTCACGATATCGTCCATCAGCGCGAACACGGCGGGCACGAACACGAGGCTCAAAACCGTCGACGAGATGAGCCCGCCGATCACCGCGATCGCCATCGGCGCGCGGAACTCTCCGCCCGAATCGAGGGCGAGCGCGGAGGGCAGCATGCCGCCGATCATGGCGATGGTCGTCATGACGATGGGACGCGCGCGCTTTCTGCCGGCGTCCACGATGGCCTCCGTGCGCGGGATGCCGCGGCGCATCGCCTCGACGGCGAAATCGACGAGCATGATGGCGTTCTTGGTCACGATCCCCATCAGCATCAAGATGCCGATCACGACCGGCAAGCTGATCGGCTTCGACGTGACGGCGAGGGCGATGATGGCGCCGCCGATCGACAGCGGCAGCGAGAACAGGATCGTGATCGGCTGCAGGAAGCTCGAGAACAGGAGCACCAGCACGGCGTAGACCATCATGATGCCTGCGCCCATGGCCTGCTCGAAGCTGTCGAATACCTCGCTCATGATCTCGGCGGCGCCGAACTCCTTGATCTCGACGCCGGCCGGAAGGTTGTTGGCGGCCGGAAGGGCGAGCACGGCGGCGACCGCCTCGCCGAGCGGCGTGTCGCCGATGAGGTCGGCGCCGAGCACGATGCGCCGTGTTCGGTCGAAGCGGTCGATCGAGGTCGGCCCCTGGCCGAACTCGAACGCGGCGACGGTCGCGAGCGGCACCGCCGCGCCGGAGGCGGTCGCGGCCTTGAGCTGCTCGAGAATCTGAAGGTTCTCGCGCGCGCTCTCCTCGAGCTGGACGCGGATCGGCACCTGCCGGTCGCCGACGTCGAACTTGGCAAGGTTGGCCCCGATGTCGCCGATCGTGGCGATGCGCACGGTCTCCGAGATCGCCTCGGTAGACACGCCGAGCTCGGCGGCGAGCTCGCTCTTGGGATAGACCCTGAGCTCGGGGCGGTCGAGCTCCGCGGTGGAGACGACATTGGCGAGGACCGGGATGCGCTTGGCCTGGCTCGTCAGATCCGCGGCGATCTTCGTCACGGCGGCGCCGTCGCGGCCCGAGACCACGAGCTGGAACTGGCGCTGGCCGTCGTCCTCCATGAAGAAGTAGCGGATATCCGCGACGCTCGCGAGATCGCGGCTGATCTCCTGCTTGATCTGGGCCTGGGAGAGCTTGCGCTCCTCCTTAGGCACCAGATTGAGGATCAGTGTCGCCTTGCGCACCTCCTCGCCGCTGCCGAGCAGCGCGCCGCCGTTGACGAAAACGCTCCTCACGTCGCCGCGCTCCTTGAGGCGGCGGGCGATCTTGTCGGTGACGGCCTCGGTATCGGCGAGCCGCGAGCCGGGCGGCAGCTCGATACCGAGCAGCGTCCGGCTGTTGTCCTCGGCGGGCAGGAAGCCCGAGGGCAGGAGGTAGAAGCTGCCGATCGAGCCGGCAAAGATCAAAAGCCCGAGCGCGACCGTCGCCACGCGGTGGCGCACCGACCAGCTGACGAGTCGGGTGTAGGTCCTGAGCAGCCACCCCTCGCGGTCGATGTGGCTCTCGGATCTCAAGAAATAAGCTGCAAGGAGCGGCGTGACGAGACGGGCGACGAGGAGCGAGAAGAATACGGCGGCCGCGACCACGAGGCCGAACTGCTTGAAGTATTGGCCGGCAATGCCGCCCATGAAGGAGACCGGCGTGAAGACGGCGATGATCGTGGTCGTGATGGCGATCACCGCCAGGCCGATCTCGTCGGCGGCCTCGAGCGCGGCGCGGTAGGGCGATTTGCCCATCCGCATGTGGCGCACGATGTTTTCGATCTCGACGATCGCGTCATCGACCAGGATGCCGGTGACGATCGTGATCGCCAACAGGCTGACCAGGTTGAGCGAGAAGTCCATCGCCTCCATGGCCCAGAACGCCGGAATGATGGACAGCGGGAGGGCGATGGCCGCGACCAGCATCGCCCTCAGGTCGCGCAGGAACAGGAGCACGACGATGATGGCGAGAACCGCGCCCTCGATCAGCGTCTTCATCGTCGATTGATAAACGCCGTAGGTGTAGTCGACGCTGTTGTCGATGCGCGACAGGCGGATATTGGGGTAGGTTTTCGCGATCTCGGCGATTTTCTCCGCGACATCGGCCGCTACGACCGTGTCGCTTGCGCCCTTGGCGCGCGAGATCGCGAACGCGACGACCGGCTCGCCGTCGAGCTCGGCAAAGGTGCGCGGCTCGGCTATTCCGTCGCTGACGCGGCCCAGCTGATCGAGCCGCACCTTGCGCCCGCCCGCGAGCACGATCATGGTCGCCGCGAGCTCGTCCACGGTGTGCTTGCCGGCGAGCGTGCGGATCGCCTGCTCGCGCCCGCCGAGCTCGCCGCGCCCCCCGGCAAGGTCCACGTTGGTGGCTCGCACCTGCCGGTTCACGTCGCCCGCGGTCACGCCGAGGGCGAGCAGGCGGTCGGGATCGAGCGCGATGCGTATTTCGCGTGTCACGCCGCCGATGCGCTTGACCTCCGAGACCCCTTTGATCCCCTGCACCAGGCGGATGATGGTGTCGTCGACGAACCACGACAGCTCCTCGGGCGTCATGGCCGGCGCCCGCGCCGCGTAGGTGACGATCGGCAGGCCCTCGATCTCGAGGCGCGTCGTGACGGGCTCGTCGATGGTGCGCGGCAGATCGGTGCGGATGCGCGCTACCGCGTCCTTCACGTCGTTCAGCGCGCGGTCGGCATCGATCTCGAGACGGAACTCCATCGTCGTTATGGACGAGCCTTCGGTCAGATTCGAGGCGATGTGCTTCACGCCATTGACGCCGGCGACGGCATCCTCGACCTTCTTGGTGACCTGGGTCTCGAGCTCGGAGGGCGCCGCACCCGACTGAGTGATGCGGACCTGGATCACCGGAACATCGATGTTCGGGAAGCGCGTGACCGGCAGCGACCCGAAGCTCATGACGCCGAGCACGACCAAGACCAGAAACAACGCCAGCGATGGAACCGGGCGCCGGATCGACCAGGCCGAGACGTTCCAGTTCATTTACCGGCCTCGCTCACTTTCGCATCCGGCATGACGGTGGTGACGGCGTCGCCGTCTCTCAGGAATGTGCCGGCCTTGGCCACGACGAGGTCGCCCTCGGCAAGGCCCGAGCGAACCTCGACTTGGCCGCCGACCGAAAGACCGGTCTCGACGCGCCGCGTCGCGACACGGCCCTTCTCGACCACCTGCACCGTTGCGCCCTGCTCGCCGTAGAGGACGGCCGACCGGGGCACGGCGAGGCCCTTGGCACGCGCCGTCTCGATCGTTCCGCGCGCGAAGGCCCCGATCTTGAGCGCGGGGTTATCGCCGAGAAAAATGCGCACGCGGCCGAGGCGGGTCGCCTTGTCGATCTCGGGCGCCACCAAGCGCACCGTGCCCTCTACCGTTCCGGCACCCGCCGCCTCGACGAGCGCGTGCTGGCCTTCCTTGATCATGGCCATGCGTGTGTCCGTCACCTCCGCGTCGAGCTCCACCTCGCCGCGGGCAATGATCCGGAACATCGACTCGCCGCCGCCGGCGACGAAGGCCCCGACGGCGATCGCGCCGACGCGCGCGGCCCGGCGGCTCACGATCCCGTCGGCCGGGGCCCTCACCTCGGTGTTGCCGCGCCGCCAGAGAAGCTCGCGGCGCTGGGCCTCGACCTGGGCCTTCTCGGCCTCGGCCAATGTCAATCCGTCTTGAGCTGCCGCGACCTGGGCAGCGGCCGTCTTGACCGCGGCCTCACGCTGGTCGAACACGCTTTCGGCGAGGAACTTCGATTTGACGAGCGGCCGCGCCCTCTCGAGGGAGGAACTCGCCTCGGCAAGGCGCGCCTCGGCCTCGGTGATCGCGCTCCTGGACCGCGAGATGGCTGCTGCCGCGCGGGCGAGCGCGGCGTCGTTGTGCGCGATCTGCGCGTCGAGCTGCTCGGCGACGAGCACGGCCAGGACATCGCCCTTTTTCACGCGATCCCCCTCGTCGGCCTTGAGCTCGAGGACGCGCAGGCCCTCCACCTCGGGCGCCACGAGAATTTCCTCGCGCGCCACGAGCGAGCCGGTAACGAGCACGGTCTCGGTGAATTCCGCCGCTGCGACGCGGGCCACCGATACGGCCGGCGCAGGGGTGGGCTCGGCCGCGGTTTCCTTGCCCGGGCGCGCCGTGATCCTCTCCTTGAGGCGCTCAACTAGTCCGCCCTCGTAGGCGGCGAGGCCAAGTCCGGCCAGCGCGACGGTGGCGATCACCCGCTTCGCGTTCATGCGTCGGCCTCGCTTGGTGCCCGGTGAGGCCCGGCGCCCGGTTCGGACGCTCTGGGATTGAGAAGCGTGCCGACGAGATCGGTGATGACCGGAATCAGCGTCTTCGCATCGAAGGCGGGATCGGTGGCGCGGCGCCAGAACAGGCCGTCGCCGATAATGGCGATGATCTGGGCAAGCGTATGCGTGTCGAGTTCGGGGGCGATCTTGCCTTCCTTGCGCGCGCGCGCGAACAGCTGCTCGAAGCTTTCGAGACAGAAGTTGTCGACGGAGCGGAAAATCTCGCCGACGGCGGGATTGCGCGTCGCCTCGCAGCCGATCTCGATGCAAAGCACTCGCTTGTAGTGAGGCTCCTCGACGGCGTAGTGCTCGCCGAGCTTGGAGAGCGCCGCCAAGAGGTCGGGAGCCTTCGCAAGGTCCGCGAGCTCGCCGGCAAGCTTGGTCCGGTCGCGCTCGGCAATGCCGGCAATCAGAGCCTCTTTCGAGGAAAAGTAGACATAGACCGCACCGGGGCTGACGCCGGCCTCCCTGCAGATGTCGTGCATGGTGCAGCGGTGGAACCCGGAGCGGGCGAAACAGCGCTCGGCGGCATCGAGGATGTGCTCGCGCCGCGCGCGCTGGGTGTCGGGCTTGAGTTTGGGCATGGCGGTGCGCCGGTCAGAGAGCAGTTCGGGAGCCTAGCTTCGAGGTCATACGCCGTCTGTTTCCCGAGAAACAAAACGAACGACCGTTTTGTTTGTAACGACAAATACGGCCTGGTCAAGGCGGAGGCGCAAAGCGAGAGTTTCCGGTTTTTCGGGGCTGGAACGCGGCCGATCCGGCCGTCGAGCCGTCAGGGTAAATCAGGGCCGGTCACCCGTCGATCGGCCCCCGGGGACGGCCTTAGATACTGCGGCAGTTCCGGTCACAGACAGCCTTTGGCGCCGCCTCGAGGGACGTTGCCGTCAGGCCAGGCCCGGGAGGCATGTGACATTGCGGATCGCTAGAACTGCGTGATCCAGTTGACCGTGGCATAGGGATCGGCTTCGCCGGTGCGAATGCCGGAGAAGTCGCTCGACAAACCGGCTGCGGCCGAGATCTCTCCGCCCGCCCACTCGTAGCGCAGGAATGCGCCGCCCCGCGCGTCATTGAGCTCACCCGACGCGTTCACGCCGGCTTCGATACCGGCCGAGACCGTGGGCAGCACGCGATAGGCCGTCCGGAAGCGAATGGCTCCGGTGTCGTGAGCCGTCGTCCAGTTGAGGTCGAGAGAGCTCCAGGCAGCGGGCCCCATGTTGAGCCACAACTCGATCACCCCTTTCGGGCCGATCTCCAGGCCTTGCTGCTCGGTCTGTGCTCCGAAAGGCTCGATGTCGTGCCTGATTGCGGACATGCCGACGAAGGCTTTGGCGGTCAGGGGGTCGAGCCGCCAGAGATAGCCGACAAGAGCATCGGAGAAGGTAACCCGCCCGCGAAACGTGCCCACACCGGCGACCGCTGTGCCGGGCTCGCCGGTATCGCGAAAGTGATCTTCGAAAGTGTACTCTCCGTAGCCGCCGACCACACGAAGTCTGAGCCCCTCACCGTGGATATGGCTGAAGGGGGCGATGGTGACGCCCGAATAGAGGAGCCATACGTCGGACGCGACGTCGGCTCCGCTCCACACCTCCCGCCATCGCGTGGGTGGGGCCGCGTCGCCGGCGCGGGCGGGACTGCAACTTGCGCACAGAAATGCAGCACCCATCGCCAGGGAAAAAAGCCCGGCCCCCGGTGCCGCCATCCGGTGCTTGCGGGTACGCAACACGTAGGAACTCAAAATAAGGCCGAGAGGCCGGCCAAAACGCGGATACAACTTTCAGTAATGAATCCGCATTGCGCTCAACATGTCAATATCGCGAAATAGATGGACTAGGTTTCTACTGTAGATATACGATAGATTTTGTATACAATCATAAATTGTATTCGAATTGTTAGCAGCACGCATGCCATGCTTGAAGCCTGGAGTTGGGGCGGCGATGGCAGAGTTCCGTCTCCCGATTTCGGTGCGTGCCCGAGGCCGGGCCGGAAAGTCGTGTTGCGGGTCGTGGACGCCGAGCCTATGGTGGCGCGTCTCGGAAAATGGTTCAGAACAAAAACGCCTTCGACAGGGTGCTCGGAGGTACGGCTAGGGAGAAGAGGGCAATGCTGACGCAGGCAGGCTTCGACCCGAATCTGTTCGGGGCTTTCGCCAATCCATTTCAGGCGTACTTCAACAATCTCGATGCTCTGTCGCAGGGGCTCGGGCCCGTGAAGGGCCTGGCGCGATGGCAGCTCGAAATGGCGGGCTTCATGAGCCGCCGGGCCCAGGCTCTTATGGAGTTCCCCTCCCGGATGAGTCAGTGCCGCACGCCCCAGGATTTCAGCAACGAGCAGATGCGTTTCTGGCGCGAGGCATTGGAGCAGTGCTCGGAGAGCTCCCATCGCATGGCGGAGGCATGGGGTCAGATGCTGATGCCGTTCGCCGCCGGCGGCGAGGGTCAGCGCCGCTCACGCGATTACATCAGCTTCCCCGAGGCCGAGGGCACGGGCGGGCAGCAAAGCGGCCGCGGCGGGCGCGAGCGTCGCGCAGCCTGAGAGAGGCTTCGGATGCGCGGCACCGCAAGCGAGCTCGCGGTATGGCTGCGACCCTCAATGACCCTCAATTGAGCGCGGCGAGCGCGTCGCCGAAACCCGAGAGCGAGATCGGGATGCCGATGCCGGCCTCTTCCGTTTGGAAGATGATGAATATGGCCGTCTTGCCGGTCTTGAGCTGCTCGATAAGCTTGTCCTCGACGGTGACCTGCGCGTAGCACGCGAAAGTATGGCAACGCAGGAACGGTGCGTGACCGACGTCGACCTCGTCGATCTTGAGGCCGATGCCGGGCGGCAGCAGCACACCGAGCGGCGCGAAAATCCGCAGCACCTTCGTTCCGGTCGAGAACTTCTGGAAATAGACCGTGAGGCCGATGTTGTTGCGGTCCTCGGCGCTCACACTTTGGACCAGCGCGCAGACTTCGTTCTTGGCGCCGGGCGGCGGAGGCTTGCAGACGATCTGCCAATCGCCGTGCTGCCCCTTGACGGTGCCGTCGCCGGGCTCGGGTTTGAGCATGGCTTCGGAAGGGGTGGGCGCCTCGCCTTCAGCGGCTCGCGCTTGGTCAAGGAGGAGAGGGCACGATTGCGCGCCGATGAGTGACAGGAGCGACAGCGCGGCACGGAACGCCCATCGGTCGTGCCGGCCGGCCGGGGCCGAACGCTTGGAGCCTATC
>Ga0209341_10002852_pt1 | contig 16281 bp, 14 predicted proteins | sample RifCSP13_2_FD_184020 | JGI IMG/M metagenome (GOLD analysis project Ga0209341, IMG submission 184020) | Soil microbial communities from Rifle, Colorado - Rifle CSP2_sed 13_2 (SPAdes) (version 2) | ecosystem: Environmental > Terrestrial > Deep subsurface > Rock core/Sediment | place: Rifle...
ACCTTGGTGAAAACAACTGAAGTCGCTGGCACTCAAGGGACGGCGTTTTGAAGACCTGGATCAATTGACCCAAGCGCTGTTTGCTGGACTGGAGTATTGGAACAAGCATCGTCATCCATATTCCTGGAAGAAGCGCCCGCAGGAGCAGTCTCCGGTGTTTGGCGGTTTCGGTGTTCAAATTCGGTCAAATAATCTCGTTATTTAGCGAGAAGACCACTTAGAACTGAATCAGCAAACACAATCCCATTATGAACTCCGAGTCCAGACATCAGGATGCGTCCTATCATCTGTTTTGGGTCTGTGGTGAGAATCTAAACATCAAGTTACATGCTGCTCGTTGGCTTGAAACCGGCCATGAACTGACCCAATTAGGCTGGCAGGTTACTCTAGTTGCAGCTGGTCCGACCGGTCAATCAAATATTGGCGGGGTGAATGTTATTTATATAGCAAAGCCACAGATCTATCTTCTAAGGCAAATTGTGTCTCACATTCATCTTCTCTTTCTTATAGCCCAGCATTGGCCTACGATTGATGTAGTACTTTTTGAAAGTATGTCTGCGCCATGGTTACTACCCCTGCGCTTGATCCGCAGTATGATTGGTAGACGGCGCCCATTATTGGTAATGGATACTCGATCATTGTCGATGACACCACTAACTAAGGAGAGCCGGAAGGACTGGGCACGAAAGAACATATTGACCTTAAACGAACATCTTGGCCACCGTTGGGCGGATGGTTGCACTGCCATAACTCCCCGGCTAGCCGAATCACTTCATATTCCTAAGGAAAAATTATTGGGTATCTGGCCTTCAGGTGTAACCCCAGACAAGTTTGCCTCAGCGCAGGTTGCCCGCAGCTGGCCGCTACCTGGGGAACCAATACACCTGGTCTATGTAGGGGTGTTGAATTATGAGCGCAATCTTATGACATTTTGCCAGGCGGTTGAGAAAGCGAACGCCGAGGGAATGGCTTTCCACTTTTTTATTGTTGGAGACGGAACGGAACGGGCAGATCTGGAGCAATTCGCCAAACAGACAGCCGGTCGAATTTGCATCGGGCGCCCTGTTCCGCATGCTCAAGTACCCCAAATCCTGGCTCGTTATCATATTGGGGTGCTTCCCTTCCCAGACGAGGAAAAGTTCCAGGTAAGTAGCCCAATTAAACTGTTTGAATATATGGCCGCCGGATTGCCGATCCTGGCGACTCGGATTGCTTGCCATATTGATGTGATCGGTGAAGGAAAATTTGTCTTTTGGGCTGAGCAGGCGGATTTAGCGGGGCTACTCGCCGCGCTCCGCCTGGTATGGTTAAACCGAGACTCGTTAAGCGAGATGGGAGCACAAGCTGCTGTTGCTGCCCAGGCCTGGACTTGGAACGAGTCGGCCAAAAAATTGAAGCTGGCCCTGGAGTATGGGCTTGCACGGGTTTAACTCATCATGAATGCAAATAGAGAGACGATAAATAAAACTGGTTACTTCTTATTCTCACTCGATACTGAACTTGCTTGGGGGAAGTTTGATAAATTTAGTCCTGGTTTGTTTTCGGAGGATGGAAAAAGGGAGCGGCAAAAAATAATCAGAATATTGGATATCCTGGATGAATTTAATATTATCGCCACTTGGGCAGTACTAGGACACTTATTCTATGCTAAATGTGAAGAATGCGAACCCTGCCCGATCCTTGATTGGAAAGGGAAATACCCAGTCTTCGAGAGCATCTATGGAACCAACCACCCCTTGTGGTACGGGGTCGATATTATCGAAGAAATTCTAGCTCGTAAAACTTCCCATGAAATTGCCCTTCATGGCTATACACACAGAATCTTTAATCATCTAACGCTGGAGCAGGCCACTATTGAGATTCAGGAATCCTTGCGAATGTTCATGCGGAAAAATGTCATTCCAAGAACCATTATATTTCCGCGAAATAATATTGCACATCTTGATCTTTTCCATCAGTTTGGATTTACTTGTTATCGAGGCGAAGAACTGGTGCCAAAATATTACAGGATGCCCTTGCTTGGCCGGGTATTTAGGCGCTCGCATTATTATTTATCCGCCGTCACCGTGCCAATTGTTTACGATTATAAATACGATCCATCCGGGTTGGTGAATTTACCCTCATCTCGTTGGTTCTTCGGTTTTAATCAAAGGGTTGAGCGATACCTCGATGCTCTAAACCTGCACTTGCTCCGGATTCACAAAATGGTCAAAGGCGTTGAAAAAGCCGCGGCGGAAAAGAAGGTGATCCATATTTGGACACATCCTTGTGAGTTCAAGACTGAGAAGGATTTTGATAAACTACGTTACCTATTCGAGGCCGTTTCTAAACAGATAACGAGAGGATCAATTCAATCAGTTGGAATGGCAGATTTAGCAAGGAAAGTTTTTGCTTCTGGGATTTCGAATCGACAATAATCATATCCAATCTAACCGCATACTGGAGTTTATATGACTATACGCCGCCCGCGACACAAAACAGATGCTAGACGTAAGAAAAAGCCATGTATTCTGTTAGTTGGCCCCATCTTTCCAAAAGGGGGCGGTGTAGGTATGGTCAACAAGATCCTGTTGGAGTCGCGATTAAGTAAGGATTTTGAACTTCACAACATCGACACCGGGCGTGGAAAATTGGGTGAAGGGAAAGAAGGAACTTTGGCATTCATCAACTTTTACTATTATTCTTGTCAAATCATCCAACTATTGTGGATATTGGCCTTCAAGCGGCCTAATATTTTGCACCAGTCGGTTACTTGGGGTAAAGCCTTTTGGAAGGAAGTATCTTTTATGTTATTAGCCCGTTGCTTGGGTATTAAAGTCGTAGCCCACATCCATGGCAGCAAGTTAGACATTCAATTGAAAGAGGCCAAATTATATAAGAGATGGTTGATGAACATTGCGTTGAAAATTCCGCAGGTATTGGTGGTATTGAGTGAATATTGGTTTAAATTTCTTTCTGAAACGGTGTCGTCAAAATTGAATATTGTCATTGTGCCGAACTGTGTGGATCAATCCATCGCTGAGGCAATGGATCGGATAACGTTTGACGCTAAGAAGAGTGAATGTTTAGTGCTTTATCTGGGTGAATTGTGCGTACGAAAAGGCTTGCTAGATGCATTGCGTGCCGCCATCTTAGTGTGCCAACAAGAGCCGATAGCTCGCTTCGTATTCGCCGGTGCTGTGGAGCCTGGACTTCAAATGAAACGGATTAAACGAGCCTGCCAGGAAGCCATGATGGATGGAAACATTAGGTTTCCAGGCCTGGTTACTGGTGAGGAGAAGTTAGCGCTCTTTTCAGAAGCAAGTGTCTTCATTCTACCATCTTACAATGAAAATTTGCCCATTGCGATTTTAGAAGCGATGTCTATGGGATTGCCTGTAGTGGCCACACCAGTTGCAGGTATTCCCGAGTTGATTGAAGATGGCTGTAATGGTTTTCTAATCCAACCGGGAGACTACCATGCGTTGGCTGACAGGATCTTGACACTGGCTAGGGAACCTGAGCTACGACAAAGGATGGGAAAAGCTAATGTCTCCAATGGACGAAGCAAATACCATCCACAAGTATTCGTCTCAAGGATTAAAGAAATTTATGACCGCTTGCTTAGTTCCACGTAATTTGTTTAATGCTCCTCCGCGGTTGAAAGTAAATCGAGAAATGCGTCCGTATGAATTAGGTTGGTTGAATTACGCATTTTCCGACTTTCGTACACCATCATAAATCCTATGCAAGGATCTCCTCTGCATGCAAAAGTTAACCATTATCGTCTTCATGCATGGGTTTAGTCACCAGATAAATAAATGGAGATGTGAACAGTGAGGATTGTTAATATCGTAGGCGCTCCTTCCAATTTAATAAAGATCGCACCGATTATGGCCCAGATGCTAGGAATTGATAAATTTGAGCCGAGCAGAAGGTGATAGCGGGTAATTGGAAGCAGGGCCGATCTCCAGAGCTATGGGATGGTCACACAGCTGAACGTATCATACAAATATTGTTGAGAGAATGGAAGCCCCAGAATGAACATTTGGATTGATCTGTCAAATTCTCCCCACGTACTTTTCTTTCGTCCAATTATATTGGAATTGCAGAAGCGGGGACATCGAGTTACAGTAACCAGTCGCGATTATGCCCAAACTAACCAACTAGCTGATTTATACGCAATACAGCATACTCCTATTGGTGTTCACGGGGGTAAGAAACTTTACGAAATAGCATTACGAGTTGTTGACCGCACTTGGAAGCTAATGCGCTTCGCCCGTGGAAAGAAGTTTGATTTGGCCGTAAATCATGGGTCTTATTCCCAATCTCTGGCTGCATTTGCTTTACGTGTTCCGTTTGTAACGCTTGATGACTACGAATACTCGCCGGCGAGCCCTGTTATGGTTCTTTCGGCAAGAAGGATTATTGTGCCCATTTATTTTCCAGACTGGGCATTACGAAAATATGGAGCACCGAAGCGAAAAATTGTTTATTACCATGGTGTAAAAGAACAAATGTACCTAGCTGATTTTATCCCACAAGAGAATTACCTGGCTTCGGTAGGAATCCCTGCAGATCGGATAGTCGTTGTGATGCGCCCCCCGGCCACATGGACCTTATACCATCATTTCGAAAATCCCTTATTCGAGCGTGCCTTAGAATTTGTGGTTAATACGCCTTTTGTATACATTGTATTTCTACCTCGTATTCCTTCTCAAGGTGATTCCATTCAGACAAAAGGGTATCCGAATGTATGGATCCCTTCTAGTGCTTTGGATGGTCCTAACCTCCTTCACTACTCCGATGTGGTTATCAGTGGAGGAGGCAGTATGAACAGGGAGGCCGCAGTTTTGGGTACGCCCACATATTCTTTATTCAAGGGAAAACTAGCGGCGGTAGACTCGTATCTAATCGGATTAGGGCGCATGAAACACATTACTGAAGAGAATGACATTCCAATGATAGAGATTGTGAAAAAGGAGCACCAGAGCAGGTTGAGTGGTGAAAACCTAGTTATGGAGGTCGCCGATGCGATACTTGGTTGAATAATATGCAATGTAAAGTTCCAATGGCCCACTGGATCATCCGTATCTCGAAATGGCAAGAAAATCTTTCGCCTGGATTTGCTGATGCCGTAGTTGGGAGTGCAAGATCGTGTTACTTTTCATGGATATGTATCTCGAGAACGATTGTTGGAATTGCTGATCCGCTCAGATATCGGAAAAGTTCCAATGCTTTTTGATTATCAGTTCCCTGGTAAGATGTTTGAGTTTGTATCCCTTGGAAAGCCGGTGGTCGCCTTCGACCTCCCCGAGCATCGCTTCACGGCGCAAAAAGCAGCGTTGTGCGTACAGCCAAACGATGTTGTTGATCTGGCTTGTAAAATCGTGGCGCTCATGGACAACCAGGGACAGCGAAACGAGATAGAGGAAATTGGGAAAAAATAATCGAAATTGATCTTGCCTGGCAACATCAACAAAAAAACTCCTTCAAGCGTTCACTGCCTTGGTTTCCTGATGGTTTTCTGAATGAGTATTTCAATCGTGCATTCGCTGCCAGAAGCCGAATGGCGCGCATACGTTGACCAACACCCACGCGGGAACATTTTTCATACACCGGAAATGTTTCAAGTGTTCGCTCGCGCTCAAAGTCACAAACCAGATTTATGGGCGGCTGTCCAGGATGGCTGGCCGCTCGCCTTGATGTTGCCAGTTCAAATTACACTCATTGAAGGTTTGCTTCGCCCCTTTACGACTCGCAACGTCATTTATGGAGGGGTCCTTAGCACTTCTGACTCAAGAGGGAAAGCTGCGTTAGCACTCTTATTGCGGAGTTATATCCAGGAAGCCAAAGGGAGTCCGTTGTTCAGTGAGATCCGCAATATGTCTGACCAGAGTGATATCCAATCAGTATTGGTTGATCACAGGTTTTCTTTTGAAGATCATTTGAACTTCTTGGTTGATCTCGATCAGCCGGAAGAAATAATTTGGCGGAATTTGAATAAAACCCTAAAAAAAGAAATACAAGCAGCTCAAAGAAGTGGTTTGATCATGGAGGAAATAATCGACCTCCAAGGATTAACCATAGGTTACAAGCGATTAGAACAGGTTTTTAAACGCGTTCGTGTACCTCTCCCTGATTTCACGCTCTTTCAGGCGGCATTCGAGATTCTTTCCCCTAAGGAAATGTTGAAAATTTCTATAGCTCGGGCGGGTGAAAATTATATTGGGGTGAATTTTATATTATTGTACAAGGGGATGATTTTTGGATGGTATATGGGCTCAGATCGTGCTTTCGCTTCATTTCACCCTGATCCATTAATGGTATGGCATATTCTGAAGTGGGGAAAGGAGCACAACTATAATTTATTCGATTTCGGCGGCGCCGGTAGACCAAACGAAGTTTATGGACCTCGAACCTTCAAGGCAAAATTCGGCGGGAAATTGGTTAATTATGGCCGTAGCACCTGTATTCATGCCCCAATGAAGCTGAAGATAAGTCGAATTGGTTACCAGATCGTTAGGAAGTTCTTGTAGTGAGCAACTTTTATAACCACATGTTAAGAGTTAAGATGAAAATCGTACATACCCTACCTGAAGAAAAGTGGCGCCATTTTGTGGAGGAGCATCCTGCCGGAAATATCTTCCATACGCCAGAGATGTTTCAGGTGTTCAGCCGAGTAAAGGATTTCGAACCTGAATTATGGACAGTAGTTGATCAGGAGGAGAGTATATTAGCCTTAATGACACCGGTACATGTCAGGTTATTTAATTTGTTATTTCTTAGTTGCTTAACGACACGGTCGATTGTTTATGGGGGTGTACTTTGCGCACCGGGTGAGGTAGGATTGGATGCTCTGGAGTTGCTCCTGCGAACTTATAAACAAAAGATTGGATATCGCTCTATGTTTACCGAGATCCGGAATGTCTTTCCGATAGGAGAGATGGAACCGGTTCTTAATAGGCAAGGCTTTTTATATCAGGCCCATCTGAATTATTTGATCAACTTAGGATGTCCACCAGAGGCTATATTTCAAAATATTGGCAGCCGCACGCGCAAGCACATCCGGCACAGCCTTAACCAAGGTAAGGTTGTTATTGAAGAGGTTACGAATGAAGAGCAGCTTTCATCATGTTACCGCTTATTAGCCCAGGCTTACAGCAGGGCGAAGGTGCCCTTGGCGGATCCTGCGCTTTTTGAAGCAGCCTTCGATCTTCTATACCCTATAGGAATGATCCGGATCACTTTAGCAAAAGTGGGGCAAGCACCAGCGGCGGTATCCATGGATTTGCTCTATAAAGACATTATCTATGGATGGTACGGAGGCATAGATCGAAGCTTATGCGCTTATGCACCAAACGAAGTACTCATGTGGCACATTCTGAAATGGGGTGCTGAAAATGGTTTTTGTTTATACGACTTTGGCGGGGCAGGCAAACCAGGCGAAGAATATGGCGTGCGTGATTTCAAGGCTAAATTCGGCGGCAATTTGGTTTGCTACGGGCGCAATATCTGGGCGCAAAACCCCTTCTTCTTGCACCTCAGCAAGCGAGGATATGAGATTTTCCGTCGATTTGGTTATAAGCCTTACATATTTTCCAACTAGTTTTTATGTAGATTAGGCATGGAAATCAAACATATCGACGCGAACAGACATAAAGAGTGGAACGCATTCGCGGTCCAACAACCATTCTTTGCTCTCTTCCAATCCTGGGAATGGGGTGAAGTTAAGGAGAAGCTGGGTTGGAAAGCCTTTCGAGTATCGGTAGAGGAAAAAGGAGAGATCATCGCTGCTGCGCAGTTGTTTATTAGGTCGTTCCCCTTGGGATTGCCTAGCATTGCATATATTCCTCGTGGACCAATCGGTAACTGGTTGGATCCTGAGGTTTCCTCACTATTATTCTCTGAAATCCACCATATCGCTCGTTCCTATCGAGCGGTTTTCCTGAAAATTGAACCACCTGCATTGAATAATCCAACTGTTGCCCAATTGCTCCAACAACACAACTTTAGATCCAGCTATGCCACCCTCCAGCCGTGTTCAACGATCATAATTGATCTTAGACCAGATCAGGAAATCCTATTTGAGCAAATACGCAAGTCAACGCGGCGAAAGATTAAGGATGCAGCGAGGAAAGGTGTATCGATCCGGACTGGAAGCCAGGAAGATTTATCGGCTTTTTATCGCTTGATGCAAATTACTGGCAAACGAGCAGGATTTACTATCCATCCCTTTCATTACTACCTGAACGAGTGGCAAACATTGGTTGAACATGGGCGAAGCTTAATGCTCATGGCATTCTACCAGGATCAGCTACTTGCAGTAAATATTATTTATTGTTTCGGCCCCCATGCTGCCTTTTTTCATCAGGCTTCATCAAACGAATACAAAAATTTAAACCCGAATTCATTGCTGGTTTGGGAGGGTATCAAGTGGCTGAAGGGGAGAGATTACTGTGCTTATGACCTTTGGGGTATTTCAGATGAGATTGGCCAAATTGTCTCACAAGGGGATGATTTACCTGGTCATGAGCGCACCGATGGTTTGTGGGGTGTATATCAATTTAAAAGCGGGTTTAGTAAAAATATTGTGTATTATATCGGTGCTTATGATTTTGTTTATAGGCCCTTTTTATATAAAATCACTTCAAGTATTTTTTTCAGCAAAAACCTAGAAAGATTTTCTATAGGGATCGAATGGATTAGACGCTATCTCCACTTATCATAGATTTAAGGATTTCTTATTCAACAGAGGAGCAAGTATGGTCTCAAAAAAATCTTCTTCGAGCAAAGATGAGGAAATGGATAGCGTTTTCATTAAAAATTCGCGTTTCGAGCAAGTGATCGAGGAATTAAAGTTCATACGCTCACCTAGAGATATAAAAATCCTAAGTGATAAGGTGGCTTTTCTAATCAATCGCTCTGCAAGTCTCCAGCATTTGCTAGTCGATAAACCTCTCAGTTTGCAAATCGAACCAACCAATTACTGTAATGTTGATTGCATTTGTTGCTCTGCCCCAATAAGCGTGAGACCGAGAGGGTTCATGGAATATGAATTATTCACGAAGATTATTGATGATGCGAGTAGTGTTGGTATTAAAAGGATCCATTTATACCTTCATGGTGAGCCTTTACTTCATCCCAAAATTGTCGATATGATCGGTTATATTAAGTCAAGAAAACTTGCTGTCCATTTATTCACGAATGGGATGATCCTTGATAAAACAAAAATCGACTCTATTTTGAATTCAGGAGTTAATAGCTCCGACTATTTTACGGTTTCGATTCTTGGCTATTCAAAGAAGATTCATGAATTAGTAATGAAACGGGTAATTCATGAGAAAGTACTAACAAATATCGATTGTTTCCTGGAAGCTCGGCATAAATTAAATTTGAACGGACCGATCATTGAGGTTATCTATCAAATAACACCTGAAAACAAGGATGAACTTAAAGATTTTAATAAATACTGGAAGAATAAAGTTGATCACGTAAGGATAGGGGGCAAAATTGCATACTCGTTTTCTAGGGACCAAAATGAAAAAGCCAAAATTCCATTAAGGAGAAGTACCTGCAAAGTCCTTTGGGATAGAATGACTATATATTGGAATGGCGATGTCACCCTTTGTTGTGTTGATACAAGGGGGGAGTGGATTCTAGGCGATTTAAGAACCCAATCATTATTCGAAATTTGGCGTAGTGAACAACTTCGAAATATAAAAAAATTCATATGAAAAGACAATTCTCGGATATTCCAATTTGCGCCTATTGTGATATGTAACCTTCAGCAACATTAAGAGAAATCAAAGGGGAAGTAAATGGATACAAAAGAAAAGCTTTATTATTGTCAGATTGCAGGCCTCCAACGTATGCAAGTTAATGCAAGACCTTTTGAATTCTTATGGCAGGTGTTCCTCCGGATAGAATGGGCTATTGATCGGCGGTTGAAATTCGTTATCAGGTCCATTTCCACAAAAAGGAAGCCAAGGAAAGAATTTTCCCCATATACTATTAAAGCAAAATTATTGCCTGGTGATTTAGTTCGTGTAAAGACAATAGAAGAGATATTGGATACTGTAAATTCATGGAACGAACTAAAAGGTTGTGCTTTTATGGATGAAATGGAGGCTTTTTGTGGCACCACACAGAGAGTATTTAAACGAGTAGATAAGTTCATGGACGAGCGCGATTATCGTATGAAACGATGTAAAGGTATTGTGCTTCTCGAAGATGTAATGTGTCAAGGGGCAAAAATATTCGGGAGATGTGACCGTTCATGTTTCTTCTTCTGGCGAGAAGAATGGTTGGAAAAAATCACTTGATGAGGACTGGTTGGCAATATTTATACAGATGAAGCCCACTGGAATTATTTTTCGCCTGAATGAGCAAGGAATATGAATATTAGAAAATGGTTTGCAGCTCGCGGTCCACAGTTTGTCGTCCGGCGAACAACTAGCTTATTAAGCAGGTACGGAATCGCTCCTGCCAGGGCAACGGCTCGGGTTGATAATAGCCTGATGACTCTAACTAAGTTTGGGTGCGCGCCCACATTTCCCACGCCGGGTATCCTCGTACAACGATATTCGCCATTCTTTCAAAGAATTCAGGCGGGAGGAGCGGAGATCGCAGTCCATAGTTACCAGCATCTGGATCTAAATTCCTTGACGTTGGATGGAGCCAGGGAGCAACTTAATCGAGCAGCTCAAGTCTTTAGAAACAATGGAATCGAGGCGTATGGTTTTCGTTGCCCGTATCTGAGCTGTTCGGATGAATTATTGGAATCACTTCCAGCAGGGTTATTCGATTATTCCAGTAACCAGGCGATATTGCTGGATGTGCCTCACCTGAATCAAAACAATGGGCAAAACGTGATTTTTAACACCCTGCGCCGGTTTTACAACCCCAAATCATCTGCTGAGACCATCTGCGTGCCCTGTACCCGTTCCAATATGATCGAGATTCCGGTCTGCGTCCCTGATGACTTGCAGCTGCATGATGGTTTAAATTTTGATTCGGAAGGTATTTCACAAACCTGGATTGAGATGCTTCACCAAACTCATCGGCGAGGCGAATTATTCAATCTAATCTTCCACCCGGAACTGGGTTCCGTTTGTAAAAAATCTTTTGAAGATCTATTGCAGCAAGCAATCCAGTTAAAACCGGCAGTTTGGATCGCGAGATTAGGCGATATCAGCGCTTGGTGGCGAGAGAAATCACGCTTCCGGGTCGAGGTCGGGACTTGCTCGACCGGCCTGCGCATCTCCTTCGAATGCTCTCCCCGCGCCACGATCCTGGCCAGAGGGTTGGGGTCAAATGGATCAGAGCAAATATGGGATGGGGCGTATTACCGGCTCCAACCTGAATCCATCGAAGTTCCAGACCAACCCCGCCCGTTTGTGGGGTTGCCCGTTGGCACACCAGAGCATGTGCTTTCCTTTTTACAAGAACAGGGCTACATCCTGGACACCGGTGAAACCGCGCCACAGTGTGGAATTTTTCTTGATCGCATTACCCTGGCCAGTCTGGAAAGCCAGGTTCACCTGATCGACTACATCGAAGCTTCGAGCGCGCCGCTCGTCCGCTACTGGCGCTGGCCGGATGGGTCGAAGAGCGCTCTGAGCGTAACTGGAGACCTGGACGCGTTATCTCTGGTGGATTACGCATACAGAATTGTATTCCGTTAAGCAGACCAGCCAACTTGGCATGATCCTTCGACATTCAGGATGGGACTATATGGAGGATTGGGTGAGTCGGGCAATCTCTATGGATGCCCTTCGAAGATTATATTCGGTAACAGTATAATTTTCACTTGGGATTCATAAGCGCCGATATCGAAACCCGTTCCCTGAGGGCGGGGATTGCCCTCGAAATCATCGCTTACCTCCGGCAGCATGATTCCGACATCTATAGCAGGCGAGAAGGGCTGCAGGCGGTAATCGCCAGACCCCGCATTGACAAACCTTGGATTGACTCCCCATAAATCATGGGGATATGGTGAACCTGACATTGGTTTTCCGTCACTACGGTAAGTGCAATTATAGCCAACATCTAGCCCTTGCTTAGATACATCATTTAATAGATGAATGGTTAAATTAGGGATGATATCATAGAAAATATTGTTCTTGATAATTGTGTTTACCGTCCCATCCAAATTTACCCCAGTCGGGCCATAGGCTGTTTGAATAGATAAATCAGATGTCAAATCATTATTGACGATGGTAACACGATCACTCCCATTGATATGCAAACTGCTAAATGCGCGAATGAGGTTATTCCGGATTAAAATATTGCTGGCCCCCTCCAACATAAACCCCTTACCGATTGAGTCGGTTGATGAGACCTGAGCATTTTTACATATGTTTTGCTCAAAAACGATGTTTTGGGCTGCTTCATGATCTGAGTTGCTAAACGTCTGGAAGCAGTCGATATGCGGATTTGGATTTTCAGGAATCCCGTAATGGATATCGTGGATATAATTCTTGCGGAAGATATGTCCTGATCCGTGGAATCTGATCCCATCGGCGTCCACCCAACCCGGTGGATTGGTCCAATTGGGGTGGTATTGGATCGTGTCCCAAATCTCATTTACCTCGACAAGATGATTCCTTCCATGGACCTCAATACCAGCCTGAGAATTGCGATCCAGGCGGTTATTCCTGATGACGCAATTCCTGATATTGGGCTCATTCCCTGGAGTGGCCCAGATCCTAATTCCACCTCGGGTAGCAAAATGGACATAATTTCCTTCGAGAACACAGTTACTTGCGTCAACATATATCCCCCAGCCATCCTGGTTGTCATTGTCCGTGTTAGTGATTTCAAACCCCTTTATGGTGATGTAATCCGTATGTACAGTGAAACCCTTCGAGATTACCGCGCCCTCGGCCTGGTAGGTGATCGGTGCGCCCGCACTTCCAGACGTGTTGATCTGCACCCTTTGGTCGTAAGTTCCCGGCAGCACGGTGACCTTATCGCCTGGCACCATAGTATTGGCAGCTTTTTGGATCGTTCGCCAGGGCAATTCTCTGGAAGTACCAGGATTTGAGTCGGACCCGTTGGCGCCATTGACGTAGTAATTCGCACCCGTCAAATATGGCTCTGATGAAATCGTCTGCGCCTCCGCCAGGCTTCCCACGCCCAGCACCAGGATTAAAAACACCCCTGCCAGGCACTTGCGCAAAAAACTCATTCCGCACTCTCTACCATTCAAAAAATTCCTTATGGAGCCGAGCTTAAGCCGACCCGCCTAGATATAAACTATCATACCAGCCTTTTTCCTCGGCTCAATAGCACTTTTGTCCCCCATCCTAAAAATCCCCCTCTTTTTACTTGCTTTTTACGAACATGTGTGCTATATTCGGGACATCTGTAAATCGCCTTGAAAATGAATTGCAGGCCAACCAACCTGCTTCACGGACTACCCCATTCGTTACTGCAATTCTCCCGTCTCATATCTCATAATTCCCGCCGGTCGCCTCCGCCGGATCGCCCGATATCCGATTCTACTCCTGGCAGTGCTGCGTATTGAGCGTTGCCATAAGTTAGTCGAACTACAAATCAAGGCAGTAAGGGATTATTCGCGGTGTTCCAGGCAAATCAACTGATTAACCCCCAGGTTTCCAATGCTGACTTTAATTCCGGAAAGTCCTCAGCCGCTAACTCAAAAGGGCTGCCGGATTGAACCGCCTCAATCGCCTGGCGAAAGGCACGCGCCCCTGCTGTGGGACCCATATATCGGGAGGGAGGACGGAAATTGCGCGGGGCTCTCTTCGGTCTGTGTCAGGAACGGTGATATAAGTACCCAAAACACCGGTTTAACAAGTTCTCTAAACACCGCATACAATGTACCTCCGCGACAAGCTATTGAGGAGGTACAGGATGTTAAGCAAGGAGGACTTTGCCGTGATCAAAGCATTGGATCAACATGGCGTCTATATCAAAGACATCGCCGCCGAGCTGGGTGTTCACCCCAAAACCGTCAGTCGGGCGTTGAAGCGGGGAGGCGCCCCGAAGCGAGAGCGTAAACGCCGTTCGAGCAAGTTGGAACCTTACCAACCGAAAATCGATCAACTGCTGAGTCAAGGCGTTTGGAATGCGCAAGTCATCTTACGCGAGATCCAAGGCGAAGGATACTGCGGAGGGGTGACGATCCTGCGGGAGTATATCCAGCCCAAGCGAGCGCTGAGGCCCAGCCGGGCAACCGTTCGCTTTGAGACCAAGCCCGGCGAGCAGCTGCAAAGCGACTGGGGCGAGACCCAGGTGGAGCTGGGCGGACAGGCGACCCGGGTGTACTTCATTGTCAACCAGTTAGGCTATTCGCGGCGTTTTCATTTCTGGTGTACCGATAGCCTGGATGCAGAGCACACGTACGAAGGTCTGATCCGCAGCCTGGAATACTTTGGGGGAGTGCCCCAGGAAGTGCTGGTAGACAACCAGAAGGCGGCTGTGCTGCAAGCCTCGAACCAGGGTCAGCCGCGTTTCAATGAGCGTTTTGTGGATCTGGCCAACTGGTATGGTTTTACGCCACGGGCGTGCCGTCCTTACCGGGCACGCACCAAAGGCAAAGATGAGCGCATGGTAGGCTACCTCAAGCAGAATTTCTTCGTGCGCTACCGGCGCTTTGAAAGTTGGGCGCATCTGAACCAGTTGGCTGAGCACTGGCTGGCCGAAGAAGCCGACCGGCGGGTACATGGCACGGTCAAGGAAGTTGTCGCCGAGCGTTTCGCTCGGGAACAGCCAGCCTTGGGTGCCTTACCCAACCAGCGCTACGACACTTCCTACCGCCAGTTTCGCCAGACCGCCTGGGATGCTTACATCGAGGTGCGTGGCAATCGTTACAGTGTGCCTGCAACTCTTTCGGGACAGGCGGTGGAGGTGCGAATTGGCCTGGATGGCAGCTTACGGGTGTATGACCCAGGCGATCTTGACCCGGACAAGCTGCCGGGGTAGCGGCCCATCTGCTGCGCAGCGTTCAGGAAGGCTGGGCGAGCCTGCCAGAACACCATGCTGCCCTTTGGCAAGAACTGCTCAAGGTGGAGCAACGGCCTCTACAGGCTTATGAGGAGGCGACCCAATGGAGCTAGCCCATCTGCTCGACAAACTCAAGATGGATCACCTGGAAGCCCAGCTGGATGCCGTCTGCGAACAGGCGGCTCAGAAAAGCGTGGACTACAAGACCTTCCTCGTCCAAGCGCTGACCACCGAATGGCAGGGTCGCTACCAGCGCGGCATCGAAGCCAGGCTACGCCAGGCCCGTCTCCCCTGGGTCAAGACCCTGGACCAGTTCGACTTCGACTTCCAACCCAGCCTGGATCGCCGGATGGTGCGCGAATTGGCCGGGCTGAGTTTCGTTGAGCGCGCTCACAATGTCATCATTCTGGGGCCACCCGGGGTCGGCAAAACTCACCTGGCCATCGCCCTGGGCGTCAAGGCGGTGGAAGCCGGTTACTCCGTCCTGTTCTTGACCCTGGAGGCTTTGATGATCCGCCTCACCAAGGCTCTCAACGAAAACCGCTTGGAGCGCTCTTTGCAGCAGCTGGTCTATCCCAAGGTGTTGATTATCGACGAATTGGGTTACTTGCCCCTTTCCCGCCTCGAAGCCAGCCTGTTCTTCCGCCTGGTCGTCCGTCGCTATGAGCGTGCTAGCCTGATCGTCACTTCCAACAAGGGTTATTTGGACTGGGGTGAAACCTTCAACGATCCCGTCCTGGCTACGGCTGTCCTGGATCGTCTGCTGCACTACTCCACTACCCTGAACATCAAAGGAGAGAGTTACCGCCTCAAGGAGAAACGCAGAGCCGGTCTGCTGGGTCGCCCCACGCCGATGCTTGAAGCCGAACTCGAAGAAGCACCCGCTTAGTACCTCTCCGATCGACGTGGTTCAGTTTGGCTGAGAATGAGTTTAGCGCTTTTCATCCCTCTGGCTGGGCAAGAAAACGAAGCGGGCAGAGAGGTGCCTCTGCCCAGCCGTCGGGGCTGCATGGCGCTCAGGTCGCTCTCCAGCGTTGCCTTACCCTCCATGTCAGCGGCTGGATTTTACCACAGGCGTTGGTGTCTCGGAGATATTTTGTTAAGGTTCAAAGTGAAACGTTGAATGTTAACGAATTTAGAAAGGAGGCCATTGGACATTGTGGCTGATGAAAAGTGGACTTCTTAAACCGGTGAATTGTGGACATTTGAGTCCGATCTTGACAGTCTGACCCTAGCGACATCCCAAATTGATATCGTTCGGGGTTTTATGGATAGTATTTCCTACGATCATGTCAACACCCTCTCCCTGCTTCGGGAACAAGGGGTTAA
>Ga0209341_10002853_pt1 | contig 16278 bp, 20 predicted proteins | sample RifCSP13_2_FD_184020 | JGI IMG/M metagenome (GOLD analysis project Ga0209341, IMG submission 184020) | Soil microbial communities from Rifle, Colorado - Rifle CSP2_sed 13_2 (SPAdes) (version 2) | ecosystem: Environmental > Terrestrial > Deep subsurface > Rock core/Sediment | place: Rifle...
CCCAAACCGGAATTTACCAACAACTTTTGAGTGCTCCCAATGAATAACACCCGGGTAGTTCCGGGTGCTATTCTCCACCAGTAGATATTCGAATGTTTGGCGCAATGCCAGCGAGCGTCACACTTTCACAGGAATAATTGGTGCGAATAATCTGTTTCTAAGCCTCTTTCAGCTTCAAGCTGGTCATTGCTATGGATGGGATCGGTAAAACCTGGCGCTAAAGCGCAACGACACGGATATGGGTAGGCTCATTTTCCTTCGATATGCCCTCCTCTCATGATTAAGGGAAAATGGTTAACCCTATTATCCAGGATTTGGCCGTTTTGTCAATTTACAATAATGTTTGTAAATGTCACATAATTGGTTGGTAGAAATTGCAATAAATAGTTGTCAGCGGCGGGAATCCCTTTTTCCGCTGCGGCGGGGGCGATCCCGGTATTCCCCCTTACCTGGGCGTCTGTCGTAACCGGTTGAAGGGTGCTCCTCGCGCGGCCGGGCTACATTCACTTTAATTTCGCGATTGCCGAGTTCGGTGCCGTTAAACATTTTAATCGCCTGTTCGGCTTCGCTTTGCGATCCCATTTCGACAAAGGCAAAGCCCTTAGACCTGCCGGTGACACGGTCTTTGATCAGGGTCACGGAGGCGACGGTGCCGGCGCCCGAAAATAGCGTGCGCAACTCATCTTCGGATGTGTCGTAAGACAGATTACCGACATACAGCTTGGTTTCCATTCGAGATCTCCCGGTTTTTAAATAAAAAGAAAACAAAATCACCAGCCCGGCGTTGGACTGGCGGGATTATCACTAATCCTGGGTCAGATTAGATTAATTTTATCATCAAAAAGAGAAAAAGGGCCAGCCAGGAGGGATGAAACCGGATGGTTGGCTAGCCCATAAAGACACTCGCCCGAGTGTCAATATTATGAACGCAAGAGAGGCAAAAAACTTACACTCCTTGCAAGGATGGCAGGCAGGCGAACCATTTAGTGCGCCTCTTATCTGATAGTTTTATTCCAAGCTCTCCAGGCGCACATCTTGAACCCTGGCATAATGCTGGCGCGCCTTGGCGCGGTTGCCGCAGGATTCCATCGAGCACCAGCGGCGGCTGCGGTTCTTGCTCTGGTCGATGAACAGGAAGCCGCACCCCCGGTCGTCTTCGCATTCCCTGACACGGTCCACTTTATCCGGGGTTGGCTTACCTGATCGTGGTTGGATCGCTGGTGGGATTCGTAGCCTACACGTGGCTGCTGAGAGTGGCTCCCACGCCCGTCGTGGCGACCTACGCCTATGTCAATCCCCTGGTTGCGGTGCTGCTCGGCAGCCTGCTGGCGCATGAAGAATTGACGCCGCGCCTGCTCCTGGCGACGCCGATCATACTCAGCGCGGTGGCGCTGATCAATTTCACCCGCACGCGGGCGGCTCGACCCCAGCCGGTTGCCGCGGCTACTGTTTATGTGACGCCCCGAAAAGGATAAAACCCGCCATCCCAATTATTTCGGTGACGCTGCCCAGTGGTGGGGCTTTTACCTGTTCGCCCTGGCGACCGGGAGCGGTTGGTGGGCGTTTCTCAGCCCGCTGCTGATGAGCGTTCTGCTGCGCTACGTCTCCGGGGTGATCATGCTGGAAAAGAGCCTGATGAGCAGCAAGCCGGGGTACGCTGAGTACATGCGCTCCACCAACGCTTTTATTCCCTGGTTTCCGAGGAAATAAAGGATTTGATGTTCCCAAATGTCCAGCCGAGTTCGCTCCTGGAGGGCACTTTGGGCTGTTAGGCCCGTTCGAACGAGCCGAGTTGATTGGAGCTTGGCTAAAAAACCATTCTTTGCCCGATCTAGGGAGCCGGGTTATTGTTCAATTGCCAGTTTGATACAGGAAATCCCTGGTCATTCTTTGATATTAGATGATCCCTATTGCTCTTCTACACGGCAGGTTTGGTTATCTGTCCCTGCACGGTGTGATGAGCCGTAGGATGGTAATCACGCCCCTGCTCACATTCACAAGGATCCACGTGAACGGTGATAGCCTCCAAAGCTGGCAAAGTATGGAACATCGCGTGGCGCACCGCCTCAACAATTTGGTGGCTTAGGTAGGTAGAGAGCTGACAGTCGACTGTGATGTGCAGTTCGCATCGCTGGCGGTGCCCTAACCATCGAATAGCAATATCGTGCACGTCGAGCACACCCTCAATCGAGCGGGAGGTTGCCTCGATTTGTTCCGCCAATGCTGGATCGGTAGCGTCCATCATGCGGAACCACATCTCGCGCGCCGCTCCCCATACAATCCATAAAATCGCAACGCCGATCGCAAAACCCACCAGCGGGTCAGCCAGAGGAAAGCCCAGCCAAACGCCGATCGCTCCGGCAAGCACACCCAGGGAATTCAGTCCATCCGTGCGGGCGTGCATGCCATCCGCCACCAGGGCGGCTGAACCGATCTCGCGACCCACACGAATCCGGAAGATTGCTACCAATTCATTTCCCAAAAAACCGATGATCGCGGCCGCCGCCACCCAGCCGACATTCGTCATGGGCACATGGCGAATAATTTTTTGGATCGATTCGTAAAACACAACCAGTGCGCTGCCGAAAATCATCAGAACGATAAGCACTCCCGCCAGGTCTTCCGCCCGACCGTAACCGTAGGTATAACGGCGGTTACGAGCGCGCGGGACCAGGATGAACGCCAGCCAGAGGGGGATCGCCGTCAGTGCGTCAGAGAAGTTATGCAGGGTATCTGCCAGCAGGGCGACGCTGTCGCTGATAACAACTACCGCCACCTGGAAGAATGCTGTGACGAGCAGGCCGGCGAGAGAGATTTTTAACGCCCAGATGCCGCGTCGGTTCGAGAGCGCCGGATCGAGCGCTGCAGCGTGATGGATGTGAGTATGGGGCTGGAATAGGTGACCCAACCAAGATCGCAGGCCACGGCTATGTTGATCAGCGTGTTCGTTTTCTATTTTATGCTCACGACCATGACCGAGTTGATCTATGGGGTGGGGGTGGTCATGCGCATTGTTGTAGTCGGAGTGAGAGTGTAGATGATCGTCGTGCGGGTGGGGATGGTTTGTCATAGAGCTCCGCTTTTCTCTTGAGTTTATCATTGGGCTTACTCTCAATTCAGGTCTATGTTGTGATCTGGTAGATTTCTTTTGAGATGGTCAAGGTGAAAAAGAGCTTCCTGATAGAGCCGGGCAACGTGGGCATCGTCTACCGAGTATAACACCTGATTAGCGGCGCGACGAGCCTTGACCAACCGGATATTGCGCAACCGAGCCAGGTGATGCGAAACTGCTGAGACTGACACTTCAGCAAGTTCCGCCAGAGCATTGACGCTTTGCTCGCCCTGGGTCAAGGCAAACACAATGCGGGCACGCGTCGGATCACCGAGGGCATTGTCTACATTTGAGCAAACCTTATTACCCGAACCGTTCACTGTGCCTTCCTGGGATCCGATTCGCAGCGTGCTGGGGAGGCCAGCGAGTACACCGCCGACCAGGCTTTCGCCCTCTACCCATCCATTCCAGAGAAGGAACGTCCCTGGCGGATGATGTGGTACCAGACTGGACCCTATTGGGCTTCCTACTACTCTGGCCGTTACCAGGACGTTATCGACCTGGCGACCAAGACTCCGGATAGTATGAGCGAACCGATCCTGGAGGAGAGTTTTTACTGGCGCGCCCTGGCGCGTGAGGCCGTGGAGGAGGTCGATGGCGCGATTGAGGACTTACAAGCCAGCCTCGAGCATCATACGGGTTTTGAACCCAGCCTCGCTCAACTTCAACGGCTCGGGGTCTCAGTGGCCCCTTCTCAATAGCACGGCCTGTCACCTCGCTGCGAAAACATGCCGTTCGCCGTCTCATCCGAACCCACCTCTAACCCTTTCAAAATATAGGCAAAAGTGCCTGTGCTTGGATACGATTAATGGCGCTAGTTTTCCCTATGCCTGTGGCGTATACTGAGTTTGCCAAAGAATAGGACTCTATGCAAACCAGCCTCGTTGCTGAACCCGACCATGAACTAGAATTCGTCGCCTGCCTGTTGGAAACGGCGCACGAAAGCGGACTTTGTATTAACGAAGCCGCCCTGGTCAATTTTTACGTGGCGCTCAAATCCAAACCCCTGGTGATCTTGACCGGGCCGGGTGGGAGTGGGAAGATCGCAGCCGTGAAATGCCTGGCGCGCATCCTGATGGGAGATTGTGCGCGCTGCCAGTTGATGGCTGGGCATCCCTGGACATTTGAGAGGAGCGAAAACCTGGCGATGTTCAGCGAAGTGCACACGCGCTACACTACGGAGAAGTTGCTCTGGCTCATCGAAGAAGCCTGGCTTCCAGAAAATATGCAGCGGGTATTCATCGCCTGCCTCACCCGCATCAGTCCGGCAGAGGTGCTAAGCTTCTTTACCGAGGTCGCTGCGCAACTCAGGCATGACCAGCTCATGCGGCTTGGAGACGTCCATTTCCCCGAACCCATACCCTTTCCTCCCAATCTATTTTTGATCGGGACCATGGATAGGCTGCATTTCGACTGGTGGGATCACGACCTGCTCTCAATGACAACGGTGGTCCAGTGGCCAATTGTAGGAACCCTGGCCCCTGTTTCTCAAAACGGGAGCGCCCCACCCTGGGAGGGCGAGTTTCTGCGATCCTGTGTCCGTCACAAACAGGCGGTCTATCACAAGGTCTACTCCATATTGAGACAACAGAAACAGCCCCTGCTGCCTCTTTTGCAGATAGAAGCACTGTTGAAGGCACGTGCGATGCCAGATGTGGATTGGTTGATCGATGAAACCATGCTTTACCTGGCTAACTCCTGGTCCAGGCTGGGCAATGGCCTTTTTGATCCATCAAACCGTCGCAATTTAGATATCGCGCTGGACCTTGCGATAGCTCAAATTCTCCTGCCCCACGTGGAGGATAGGATGCGCGAGAACGTGGCTTTACGCGAACAGTTGCTGACCGCCATATCCGGCCAGTTTCCACGCTCGGCCGGGTTTGTATTAGCCCATGCTAACCTGCAATAGCGCTACAAGTTTGCTATTTTGAATTCGAAAGGAGGTGAGACTCTTGATAAAAGACCCCGTTTGCGGGATGGAAGTTGATCCCAAGACCGCTGCCGGCAAGTCCGAATATAGAGGTCAAACGTATTTTTTCTGCTCGAATGGCTGCAAGAAAGCCTTCGATAAAGAGCCAGAAAAATACGCCAAAGCCCAAGGGCAAATGTCGGGTCACGGTCACCATCATTAAGACATATTCAATCCGGGACGCCTGGACGAATTTTTGCCGTCCCGGCCAACCCTCCCGCAGAGCTCAAAGCCTGCGGGAGGGCAAGTTAAAACCTGGCAGGATACCCATTTAAAATGATTACCATCAACATCGACCCTGTGATTTTCAGCATTGGCCATTTCATGCTGCGCTGGTACAGCCTGATCGTCGCGACTGCCGTTATCGTGGGCGTGTGGCTTGGAGCGCGCGAGGCGGAACGCAAAGGTTTCAAAAAAGAAGCTATCTACGACAGCGCACTTTACGTTGTCCTGGCTGGGCTACTCGGCGCACGCCTATTCCACGTATTAGACCACTGGCCAGATGAATACGCTGCCAACCCTGTTCGGGCGCTATATATTTGGGAAGGGGGTCTCGCCATCTGGGGCGCGGTGATCGGCGGCGTGATCGCGGTCGCCATCCTGGCGTGGCGGCGCGGTTGGAGGCTGCCAGCCTTACTAGACGCGGCTGCACCTGGCCTGGTGCTGGCGCAGGCCATCGGACGCCTCGCCTGCGTGATCACCGGCGACGCCATGGGCAAGCCGACCACCGGACCATTTGGCTTTGCTTACACCAGCCCAAATGCCATGGTGCCACAACTAGGTGTGTATTACGCGCCGATGCCCGTTTACGAACTGGTCGCCAACCTGGGTATCTTCGCCCTGCTCTGGTGGCTGCGCAAGCGCAATTGGCCGGATGGGTTGCTTTTCCTGGTCTATCTGAGCCTGTACAGCCTGATGCGTTTCTCCTTAGCCTTCACCAGTTCATATCAAATCATCGCTTTCGGGTTGACTCAATCGCAGATCATTGCGCTCATCGCCCTGGCTGTCGCCATCCCGCTGGTCGTGCTCGTCCAGAGGCGGCGGATGAATATGGAGAGAGTCTGAGGCATTCTGTAAGGAGGTGTAGGATGACTTACCTTATTACGCCATATGGCGCTTGCACGGGGCAAACATAACTGATAATATTTGTCCATATTTATGTTGGAGGTGGAACATGTCTGCCCAAAAGGTTCGTGTGGCGGTTAATGGCTACGGTGTGATCGGCAAGCGGATTGCCGACGCGATTGTAGTTCAAGATGACATGGAGCTGGTCGGCGTAGCTGACGTGGTCAGCGACTGGCGCGTCAAGGTCGCCGTCGAAAAAGGCTATCCGGTATATGCCTCCACGCCGGAGGCTGCCGAAGGGATGAGCGCGGCTGGCATCCCGCTGTCCGGTAACCTGGACGATCTGCTCGAACGGGTCGACGTCATCGCCGATGCAACTCCCAAGAAGGTCGCTGCGGCCAACCTCGAGAAGTACCGTGCGGCGAAGGTGAAATCGATCTTTCAGGGAGGCGAGAAGCACAGCCTGACCGGACATTCCTTTGTGGCTCAAGCGAATTACGCATCCGCGCTCGGCCGTGATGCGACCCGAGTGGTCTCGTGTAACACCACCAGCATCGTTCGCACCCTTGGCGCGCTTAAAAACGCCGGGCTGCTCAAAAAGGCGCGCGGTGTACTCATCCGTCGAGCCACCGACCCGTGGGAATCCGATCACAGCGGCGTGATGAACACCGTCGTCCCTGAAACGGTCATCCCCTCGCACCAGGGTCCGGACGCGCAAACGGTGGACCCGGAACTGGACGTGGTGACGATCGCTCTGAAGGCTGCCCACACCACCAGCCACCTGCACGCCTGGAGCGTGGAGCTCACCCGGCCGGCTACGAAGGAGGAGGTGCTGGACGCGTTTCGCGTTGCACCGCGCATCGCCTTCCTGCGTGCCAGCGAAGGCGTGTTTGCCCTGAACAGCACTATCGAGATGATGGCCGACCTGGGGAGGCCACGCGGCGATATGTGGGAAGTGGGCTTGTGGGAAGACAGCCTGACTGTAATGGATAAAGAGGCGTTCTATAACTACCAGGTTTACAATCAAGCCATCGTAGTGCCGGAAACGATCGATGCCATCCGGGCGATAACGGGTATTGAAAAAGACGGCGCAGCGTCCATCGCCAAAACCGACCGGGCGATGGGCCTGGTACGCGAATTCGTCGGGAGCAGCACAGTCGCCAGCCCATTATCCTAAAGACGCGTACCTGCGTAACGGTGACAGGAATTGTTTATTGCATAGGCCATTGACCCTTGGAAAGTTGCGCGGCCTGCAGCAGATTTCGGATGCGCAGGGCATCTTCGCCATGTGCGCCATGGACCATCGCGGCTCCATGCAGCGCATGATCAACAAAATCGCGCCCGAGCAGGTCGCTTATGAAACGCTGGTGGAATATAAGCTCGATCTGACCGAGAGCCTGGCTCCGGTGTCCACCGCCGTGCTGCTGGACCCCCTTTACGGTGCCGCTCAAGCTATCGCCCGCGGGGTACTGCCGGGCGACACAGGGTTGTTGGTCAGCCTGGAGGAGAGCGGCTACGAAGAGAGCGCCCAGGGCCGCCTTACCACGCTGCTGCCTGGCTGGAGCGTGGAGAAGATCAAGCGCATGGGCGCTTCGGCGGTTAAGATCCTGCTCTACTACCGTCCCGACCTGGCCGATAATGCTGGGCGTCAGCGAGATGTCACCCGACAGGTTAGCGATCAGTGCGCGGAATGGGACATTCCATTCCTGATCGAGCCCATTGCCTACCCAGTCTCTGAAGCTGAACGAGATCCAGGCACCTTTGCCAAACGAAAGACGAACCTGGTGGTCGATTCGGCCCGCGAGCTGACGCCGCTGGGTGTGGATGTGCTCAAAGCGGAGTTCCCCGCCGACATGCGTTATGAAAAGGACGAGGGGAAGCTCCTCGCAGTCTGCCAGGCGTTGAACGAGGCGTCCCAGTCACCCTGGATTCTGCTCAGCGCTGGCGTGACCTTCGAGGGTTTCGCCCGCCAGGTGAAAATAGTCTGCCAGGCGGGTGCCAGCGGCTTCCTGGGCGGGCGCGCCATCTGGGAAGAGGCCGCTCACATCACTAACCGGGGAGAACGCCGCCAATGGCTGGTTACTGTAGGGCGCGATCGCATGCGTCGCTTGAGGGACATCGCTGGCGAATATGGCCGGCCGTGGTGGAAGAAATGGACTGGCTCAATTGCAGAGCTGACGGATGTCTCGCAGGAGTGGTATCGCCATTATTGATGGCACTGCCCTAGGTGAAGGTGCGATGAAAGTCCGCTCGTGGTATGGGCTCAGCGGCGAAATCGAGGTAGAGAACGAGCTCTGGCACCTGGTCAAAATCGGCCAAGTGGCTTTGAACCACCCCCCGGTTATTAACTTGCTCCTACGCCGGGGTCTACCCCGCGACGATCGTCTTCGCCTGAGTTACCTGCACGAGTTTGGGCACTTTCAAACCCTTCCGTTCGCCCTGGCTCACGCGCTTTGGATGTTGTGGTCTGGGCGCAAGCAGCCACGTTCATTTCTCGGCTGGTCGGTCTGGCTGATCAAGGTTGTCGTGGCTCATGAAGGTGTCTGGGAATTTATGTCCGAAGGGTATGTGATTGCTCGCGATAGCACGGCTTACCGCGAGACGTATCGAAGGACACCTAACCCTCTCCTGCCTGCTTTCTGGGTCGCCATGAGCGGGGTGGGAGGCGTGCTGACCGCGTGGTTATTGCGCTCGAGAGATTGAGGTCCTGGTTATCTATGGAGGTTGCGATGGCCCACACACTCTTTGATGAACAAAGTGAATGTCTTTTTGGGGAAACTTTATCGAACAGCGCCTGGTTGGGACTGGCTCATTCGTGCAATGCTACGTCTTCCCGGACGGCGAGTTGGCTCCCGTGAGCGAAGTCAACCTGTTTGCCGAGAAAGCTGGCTTTGAAGTGCGCGGTGTGGAAAACCTGCGCGAGCACTATGCCCTTACCCTGCGGCATTGGGTCAACCGGCTGGAGGCGCAGAAAGCCGGGGCATTCCAGGCCAGCAACGAAACCACCTATCGCACCTGGCGATTATATCTGGCTGCATCCGCGTATGGGTTTGAAACCGGGAAGATCAACGTCAACCAGAGTTTGCTCTCAAAGCCAGCCAACGGCAAGAGCAACCTACCGCTCACCCGAGCAGATCTTTATCCCTAGGCTGGCTGGCCTTCTATTCTCGAAAAAGCAGCCGGAGGGTTTTATGGACTACGACGTCCTCATCGCTGGAGGCAGTTTTGCCGGGCTGGCCGTTGCGGCCCAGCTACGCGGCAAACGCGTGCTGATCGTCGAACCACACGCCATTGGCGCGGTGCAGACCTCGGCCTGCGGCACGCTGCTCGCCGTGCTGGAGGCCACCGGAACGATGGATAGTCTCCAACAGGTGCACGACCATATCGTGCTGCATCTGCGCAGCCGCAGCATTGTTTACGCGTTGCCTTATCCCTTCTGCACGTTCGACTACCGCATCTTTTGTGAGCGCTTGCTGGCCCAGAGCAATACTGAAATCCTTCGGGCTTCTGTCCTCGGCCATGACGATGACCAGGTCTACACCACGAAGGGAGTGTTTACTGCGCAGATCCTTGTCGACGCCAGCGGCTGGCGAGCTACACTGGCGACAGGCGGGCAACAGAAAGGAGCGCCCCGGCGCGGCAAGAGCTTCGGCCTGGAGACTGTAATCCCGGTTTCAGGAAACGGTCTGCATTTCTACTACGATTCAGGCAGGATAAAGCCCTATCACGTCGGATGGCTGTTCCCGATCGGTGCGTTCTCACGGGCCGGCTTCGCCAGTTATCAGGGCCGTACTCGCCTGAACGAAAGCTTGAGGGACTTCGTCCGCGTCCAATTCGGTCAATCGCCTGACGGCAGGCATGGCGGCTACTTCCCTTATCGGCGCCAGCCGACGACCACCGGTCAGGTTTTCCGGGTGGGCGACGCTGCCGGGCAGTGCATACCATTCACTGGGGAAGGCATCCGCCCGGCGCTGTACTTCGGGGCTGCGGTGGGGCAGTTGGCAAGCTGCGTGCTCAGCGGGGAAATGGAAGAAATCGAGGCGCTGCGCCAGTATCGTCGTTTCGTTGAAGACCACCGGGTAATTTTTGGCTGCATGCTGGTGGCGCAAAGAGCTATCCCCGCCCTGCCCATTGGTTGGATCGAACGTCTGGCCGGCCGGGTTCAACGCACTGACTTGCTGAGCTCAATACTGCGCGCCTACTGGAACGCGTTCGACCCAGAAAGGTTGGCAATGACCTGGGCTTCACCCACCAGGAACATGGACAATGGCTACTATCGTTCAAAGACTGACCCAGTTCACCAGGCTCAAATTACCCTGGAAGACAAAAGGCGTAGATGTGTGTCCAATCTGCAGCGAGGTCATCGCAGGTGAGGGAGTGAAGCGCTACGGAAAACGCTTCTGCCGGAGCTGGCACGCCGACTTCTATCGCCCCCCGCCGCCATGGTGGCGGCGACTGCGCTGGCCAGATGATGACGATGGCGGAGGCGGCGGGGGCTGCTGTGGCTGAAAGAAAACGCCGCGGAGACCGGGTAGAACCTGTGAATACGCCAAACTGCGTATACTCGAACACGCCGAATGACGCTCACGCCCTTCCCTGGTTTGCAATAAAATCGAAATCACATAGAAAAGGAGAGAAATTACGGAAAGGACACTCGGATGGAAGAAAACTGTCACGTCGAACCTGTTCAAAAAATTATTACTGAAGAAGAACGAAAAAGGGTCGAAAGGGCACTCCTCGCCGTATGGGGTATCGGCTGCCCTAATTGCGCCAGGCGCGTCCGCAACAGCCTCATTTCACAGCATGGTGTGGTAGACGCTTATGTAGATCATATTACCGGCATTGCTGGAGTATTTTTTAACCCAGAGCTGGCTACGGTAGAAATGTTAATCTCCGCTGTGGCCCATGCCGGCAACGATGGACATCACGAATATAGCGCTCGATTGTTGAGCTAAGAGACACGATATTAGCAAACCCGCAAAATCTAAAAAGGTAAGGAATAAGAAAGCTCGCCGGGATTGGCCTCTGGTGGTCTATATGTGGATCATCGGGCTTGGCTTTATGAGCTACGTCATTGCCAGAATAGTCCTGGGTGCCTACCCCCACCCCGTTCATTGGATTTCTGGGGTAGTGGGCGCGGTCAAGAGATTCTGGCTCTCACAGTGGTCATTTCGCGGTTTTGGGCGCCTGGTTGCAACCGCCTTGTAGGGTATGCGGAGATACAGCTATTAGCTATCTGGTTATCTATTCCCCGCACGCGCTCCAACGTGAGGCCTGGCGTGCGCTGCTGGCCAGCCAGCCCGATATCGTCATCTCAGGAACGATTGCCGAGCCATCTCACGTCCTGGCCCATATCCAGCATGAGCAGAAAAGCGCTATCCTGATCGACTTGCCTATCCCCCAGCCCGAAGACGTGCGGCAACTTCAAAGGCTCGCGCCTCACAGCGGCCTGTTGTTCCTGGTTCAATCCTATGAATTTTCCGTTATCCTGCCGCTTTTGCGGGCTGGGGCCACTGGCTTCATCTCCCGCGACGCCTCGGTAGGGGACCTGGCGCGGGCCATCATAGCTGCCGGAAGGGGGGAAATCGTCCTGCCCTCGGAAATAGCCATCCAAAGCCTGATAGCGCTGGCACAAGAGCAGCCAGTTGAACCGGAGATAGTCGCGCCCCTGTCCGAACGCGAATCTGAGGTGTTGAGTTACCTCGCCCGGGGATTTACGAACAAAGATATCGCCCAGGCGCTGATTCTCAGCGTGCGCACGGTCGAGGCGCATTTGCGCAACATCTTCGCCAAACTCGGCGTCAGCTCGCGCACCGAGGCAGCCCTCTGGGCAGCCCAGCACGGATACGGCACCCAAATCATTAAGTGATTTTACCTATGCTTGAATCCGCATTTCCGCCATTGCCTCACACTCTAAACCGGATATACTCGGTACAAGTTGATTGAAAGCCGTACGTACTCTATAGATCACGTAAAATGATGGGATTGCCACAGCGGCAAAGAACGCCGCTTCGCAATGACAATTCGATCAAATAAGGAGGAGAGGTAATGGCAAAACTTACAGGCGCAATGGAACGAAAATATCCTCTCTCAAAAACGGGAAAGCTTTCTTCGGAGGGGAGCGTAGTTTTCGATTGGGTGGTCGTCCTCCTCGGACTTTGGATGATCGGCGGGCTTCACCTGGACGCCTGGGCGCACCACCAGTTCGAGGTCGAGACGTTCATCACCCCCTGGCATGGGGTGTTGTATTCCGGATTTCTGGCGTTGGCGGCAGTCCTGGTGGGAGCCTTCGTCCGAAATTTAAGACGGGGTTTAGCCTGGCAAGTAGCCATGCCGGCTGGCTATGGACTTTCCCTGCTTGGCGCGGCGATCTTCCTGGCTGGCGGCGTGGCGGATAAGCTCTGGCACACGCTTTTCAGCATCGAGGTCGGCATTGAGGCTTTGCTAAGCCCAACGCACTTATTGCTGGCTTACGGCGGCGCCTTGATGGCGACCGGCCCGCTACGGGCAGCCTGGAGGCGTCGGGAAGACGTCGGCCAGGGCTGGGCAGGTCTCATGCCCGCGCTGCTGTCATTAGCCATGCTGCTGGCAGAGTTGTCTTTCTTCACCGCATACGCGCATCCATTATCCGACGCAATCGCGGCCATGGGCCATCGCCCATCCAGCGATGCGCAGGCGTTCAATTTCCTGGGGCTGGGTATCGGCGCCATCCTGCTGCAAAGCGCCATCATGATGGGCGTGATCTTGCTAGCTGTGCGCCGTTGGCGGCTGCCTACCGGCGGCCTGACCCTGATGATTACCGTTGCATATGGGCTGACGGTCTCAATCCACGAAGACTTTTACCTGATACCTTTCGAGATCCTGGCCGGTTTGGGGGCTGAGGCCCTGTACTGGTGGCTGAAACCATCCCTGGATCAGCCGATCTCGTTCCGCTGGTTCGCTTTTGGGGTACCAGTGATATTCTATGCACTGTATTTCCTGACTCTGGCACTAACTGGCGGCGTGTGGTGGACGGTCCATCTTTGGGCTGGGGCAATCCTTATGGCGGGCGTCGCCGGCTGGCTGTTGAGCTATGCGTTCATACCACCACAAATCGCTGATGAGAATGAGACCTGATGAGCGTTACATCCGTAGCAGTGCTCGGAACACTGGCCGAGTTTCACAAAGAACCGATCCCTTACGACCTCAACGCGTTGGTCAAGCTGGTGTCCAGGCAGCGCCCGGACCTGCTCTGCCTGGACATGACCTTCGAGCAGTGGGAGCGGCGCGATTTTGGCGGGCTGCCGCCGGAATACCGTGAAGCGCTCCTGCCTCTGGCTTACCAGACGGACATCGTCATAGCCCCGATAGCCGGCGATCACCCACCTGAAGAGCCGTCTGCCCCAGGCTGGCGCGGAAAGGCTATCGCCGCCCTCAGGCGTTGGTTGGCAACCTTGCAGCGCACCGCGCCGGGACCCGAAGCGATCAATCAAGGGTTGCGCCACCACGTAGCTGATTCTCTCTATGACTTGAGCGCCTGGCTAGCGGGGCCGGGGACAAGGCAGAAGCTGAAAGATCACACCCGCAATCTGACCCAGTCCGTGCTGGAGCTGGCTCGCCGCGATCCGGGCGCTCGCATCTTGGTGGTGGTCAACGTCAGGCACTGCCATGTCATCCGCGCCGCGTTGAGAGAATACCCGGAGATCCAGGTGGTGAAATATTCAGACCTCTAAAGTCTTACCCATGTTTCAGAGTCTCTGTATCGCGGTCGGAAACATGTTTATGGAAGGTAATTGTGAAGACCCATCGTTTTGCTTCCCATAGCCCTGAAGAACAGCGTCGGCTTTCGAACTTGGGACATTTACTCGAAGGCCTGCTCCTGGCAGTTGTAGGATGTCTGGCTCTACTGAATAACGTCGCCAGCATTTCTTGGGCAGGGATGGCCTGGCCCATCATGCTGTTGGTTGCGGGGATCCTGCTCTTGATCTTGATTTACCCGCGCCACCCCCTGGTCGACTGGCCGTCCATTTGGAAGGACCCACAACAACGCCAGCACACCCTCATGGCCTTAGCCATCACTGTGGGCGGGGCTGCCGAGTTGGCTGACTGGTGGTTTATCTGGCCGTTAGCCATCCTCCTGATCGGCGTCCAGTTTTTAGCCCACACCCAACACGGCCAGAGTGAGGCGGTCTCTCGAGCTGTCTTGAAACACCGCGTACTGGGCAGTACTCTGGTCCTGGCTGGCCTGCTCAACCTGGTCGAAAACATTATCGATGCAGATGTTTTAGCTATCCTTTGGCCAATTGTTTTATTAACTGCGGCAGCACAGTTGTTCCTCTACCGGGAGCCGGAAGGCGCATTCGAGGCCTATCACGGGCACGAAGGGTAATATTTCCTTTTCGTTCAATGTTCTCTCTTTACGGTCGCAAACATAGGTGATTTCACCGATGAGATACAGCGCCATTTAACGCTTGGAAGGGGCGATCATCCTCGCTAAAATGGAGTCATTCAATCCAAAGCAAGAATGGATGGGAAAATGTCTCTGGCACGCAGTAATCTCCTCCAAGAAAAGACTCGTATGGCACTCAGCGTGGGCGGCGTGGCGCTGGCGGTGATGTTAATCCTGGTGCTCAATGGCCTGCTGACCGGGATGTTCCGCCAGATCACCTCCTACCTCGACTATTCACCTGGCTCGCTCGTCGTCGCTCAAGAAGATGTCTTCAACCTGCTCGGGGCAACCTCCTTGCTGCCAGGTAAAATGACCTCGTTAGTAGAGGCTGTTCGCGGCGTGGATGAAGCCATCCCGATCCTTTCACAGTTCGTCATCCTCGACCTGCATGGGAAGAAGCAACCCGCTTATATGGTCGGGTATGATCCAGACGAAGGCGGCGGGCCTTGGGAGTTATCCGCCGGGCGCCAGCCGCGCACGAAACTGGAAATTATCTTCGACCGTGTGTTAGCCGAGCGCCACGACCTGAAGATCGGCGATGAAGTGGAGGTGCTGGGAAAAGATTTCACCATCGTTGGTCTATCGGATGGCACCGCATCATGGATGACGAGCTTCTTCTTCATCCAAAAGACAGCCGCGGAGGATTTACTGCTCTCCCCTGGATCGACCAGTTTCTTGCTGCTGACCACTTCTGAGGGGGCAGATCTAGAAAGCACCCTGCAACGATTAAATAATCTCTCCGGGGTGAATGTTCTCACCAAGCAAGAAATGGCCGACAACGACCTCGAATTGTTCGCCAAAGTCTTTTCCGCCCCGCTCAAGCTGATGGTCAGCATTGCATTTCTGGTTGGGACGATGGTCGTCGGCCTGGTAATTTACACTGCAACAGTGGAGCGGCAGCGAGAATACGGCGTGCTCAAAGCGATTGGCGCCAGGAACCGGGTTCTGTATCAGGTCGTCCTCGTCCAGGCGCTGGCAGCCTCGCTGACGGGCTCATTTGCCGGCGTGCTATTAGCATACGGCATTGGTAAGTTGATCATGAACGTCCGGCCACAGTTCCTGATCGTGTTCGATCCGTCCGACGTGGGGTGGGCGCTACTGGCAGGGTTGGGCATGGCTCTGGTGGCTGGGCTTTTTCCGGCGCGAGTGGTGGCTGGATTGGCGCCAGCGGAGGTATTTCGGAGATGACTCTCCTGGCTTTCCGAAACCTGTTTCAGAACAAAATTCGCATGGTGATCTCCACTGGCGGGGTGGCGCTTGCGTTGTTGTTGATCCTCTCTCTCGATGCGATCTTCACGGGGGTGGAGCAGCGCATCACGGTTTACATCAACAACAGCGGAGCAGACATCTTCGTGGCCCAGTCAGGCGTACGCAATATGCACATGGCCTCTTCGTCATTGCCGGATTCGGTGAGAAGCAAGGTAAAAGCTGTGCCCGGCGTCGCGGAAGTCACGCCTATTCTCTATGTGTCAAACTATGTTGTGATGGATGACGAGCGCAACCCTTCAGGCTCGAGCCCCTCAGGGCGAAATCTGGCTTACATCATCGGATTGCCAGAAACGGCCACATTCGGCGGTCCATGGAATGTATCCCTGGGTCGCAGCCTGCCTGGCGAAGGCGAAGCCATCATCGACCGCACCATAGCCGAGAAGGCAGGCGTCCGTTTGGGCGATGAAGTCGTGATCCTGGGCGACATTCCATGGA
>Ga0209341_10002854_pt1 | contig 16276 bp, 15 predicted proteins | sample RifCSP13_2_FD_184020 | JGI IMG/M metagenome (GOLD analysis project Ga0209341, IMG submission 184020) | Soil microbial communities from Rifle, Colorado - Rifle CSP2_sed 13_2 (SPAdes) (version 2) | ecosystem: Environmental > Terrestrial > Deep subsurface > Rock core/Sediment | place: Rifle...
GGGGTCGTTCTACGGGATGGAGACCTTCGACCAGTCGATCCTGCGACTCGCCTCCAGCGGCCGTGTCAGCTTCGAGGAAGCGTTCCGCCACGCCACCAAGCCGAGCGATCTCCGACTGCGGGCGCAACAGATGGGACTGCTGGGGACGTGATGGTCGGCCGCCTGTCGGCGGCCTCCGCAATTTGTCAGTCCCGCGGGGATTACTCAGGGCGGGTCGGTGAGGTTCTCAAGTCGCGCGGTGGCGCCTCTCGGCGCAATTCGTCAGAGCGTGTCAATGCGCCTCGTGGACCGTCCGGCGAATTACCAATTGCGAATTGCAGGACGACGAAACCTCGCGGTCGCCGCGCACGCCTTACCATCTGGGCATGTTTCCTCGCCGTCTCGAACCGTTGCTGCGCGCCGACGGCGTTCCTCTGCGGGTGGCGGGCCGGTTTCGCCAGGCCGGTCATGAGGTGCTCCTCGTGGGAGGCAGCGTGCGCGATGCCCTCCTCGGGCGCAAGCGCCCGGAGGCCGAGTTCGATTTTGCCACCGACGCCTCGCCGGACCAGATCCATGACCTGCTGAGGGGCTGGGCGCACGGGGTGGTCACCGTGGGTAAGGAGTTTGGGACCGTCGGCGGTCACCTGGAGGACGTCGCCGTCGAGATCACGACGTTTCGCAGCGAGACCTACCGCGACGACAGCCGCAAACCCGAGGTGGCCTTTACCGGCGACCTGGAGACCGACCTGTCCCGCCGCGACTTCACGGTAAATGCGATCGCGCTGCGGCTCCTGCCGAAACCCGAGATGATCGATCCGTTCGGCGGTCTGGTCGACCTCGGTCGGAGCGTGCTGCGTACCCCGCTCTCTCCGGAGGTGTCGTTCGGCGACGATCCGCTCCGAATGCTCCGGCTGTTCCGGTTTGCCTCCACCCTCGGCTTCACCCCCGACGCCGCCGCGGTGGCGGCGGTGGGATCGATGGCGGAGCGACTCGACATCGTCAGCGCCGAGCGCATCCGGGAGGAGTTCGACCGGCTCATCGGCGGCGATCACGTCGAGGCGGCGCTGTGGGGGATCGTCGACACGGGACTGGCGGGCCGCTTTGTCCCCGAGGTGCCGGCGCTGGCGGTGGAGCAAGACCCGCAGCATCGCCACAAGGACGTGCTCGCCCACACGATCGCCGTGGTCGGCAAGTGCCCCAAGGAGGATCGGATCGTGCGCCTCGGCGCCTTGTTCCACGACGTCGGCAAGCCGGCGACCAAGGAAATCTCGCGTGAGGGCGTCACCTTCCACCACCACGAGGTGGCCGGGGCCCGGTTGACCCGGGCGCGGATGAGGGAGATGCGGTACGGCAACGACGATGTCGATCAGGTGTCCGACCTCGTCTACCTGCACATGCGGGCCCACACCTTCCGGTTGGGGTGGACCGACCGGGCGGTGCGCCGCTACGTTCGGGATGCCGGCCCGCTGCTCGACCGGCTCAACACCCTGGTGCGCTGTGACGTGACCACCGCCAACGACCGTAAGGCGCGGCAGATCCGAAAGCGGGTGGACGAGCTCGAGGAGCGCATCGCCGACCTGCGTAAGCGCGAGGAACTCGACGCCATCCGGCCACCGCTCGACGGGGATCAGGTAATGGCGCACCTCGGAATCGGGCCCGGTCCCCGGGTGGGCGAGGCGCTGGAGATGCTTCTCGAACACCGCCTCGACCACGGCCCGTTCAGCGAGGAGGAGGCCTATCAGATGTTGGACGAGTGGAGCAAGCGGGGCTGAGGTCGGCAAGGCGCAATTCGTCAGTCCCGCGTCTCGCGTAGGCGCGTGTCGGTGAGGTTCTCGGATCGAGGTGAGCGCATCCCTCGGTGCAATTCGTCAGAGCGCGAGGAGAGTGGTGCAGTCGCGATCCTCCGGCGAATTGCGAATTGCGAATTGCGAATTGGGGGCTGCGCCCCCGATTCTCAGCTGTACCACGTCGGCTTCTGCTCGCCCTTGCGGTCCCGCCGCGACACGGTGAACTTGCGGGCGTACTCGACGAGGTGCCGGGCGCACCCCCTCTTCCAGCCTGCCGACACGAGCCCTTCGACGAGACCCTCGGATTGGTCTTCGAGCATCTTGGTGACGTCAGTCCAACCCGGGAGCAAGGCGCGTTGGACCGCCTCCTCGAGGAGGGGATGCCGCGTGTGCATGGGCCGGTTGCGCTGCCCCTTGAGCTCGAAGCTGGCGACGAGCGCCTTGCGGAAACGGTCCCGCCCATACTGGGGGACGTCGATGAGGCGCTCGATTCGGCGCAGCGTCGGCATGGTCGCCTGCTCGCCTTCCTTCTCCCACCGGCCAACTTCTTCCTTGACCGCCCGCGCCATCTTCTCCGCCGATTCCCGGTACCCGAGCACGGCGGCCTTGCGCAGCTCCAACTGCACCATCTCGTCGTACTCGGCTTCGGTCGCCGCCAGCAGCGCTCCCCAGCGCTCCCGCTCCGCCTCGGTGAACCCGGCGCGCTGCGGCAGGCCCTCCCAGAGGGCCTGGAGCACGGTGATCCCGTCGAGACATCCCTTGGTGGAGCCGGCGACCGAGGAGAGCCGGTTGATCACGTAGCGGGGGCTGAGGCCGGTCATCCCCTCCTCGGGTGACTTCTCTCGCAGCCGCTCCGCGTCCTCGGCACCGCCGTGGGTGCCGAAGCGCCCGTCGTAGAGGTTGAGCTTGCGGATCAGACCCTGCATCCCGCCACCCGGGTGGGTGAGCCGGGTGAGTACGGCAAACGTGGCGGCGGTGTGAAGGGCGAGCGGCGACACGTCGCTCCGGCCCAGGTCGGCGCCGGCGAGCATCTTCTCGTAGATGCGGATCTCGTCGCGGACCGAGAGCACGAACGGCACCTTGACGACGACGAGGCGGTCGAGCATCGCCGCGGCGCGGGGGTTCACCACCAACTCCTCGTATTCGGCGAGATTGCTCTGCGCGATCACGGACTCGTCGGCATACATCGTGCCCGGGCCGTTGGTCTTGATGATCTGCTCCTGGCTGAGGCTGAGGAGCACGGCAAGGAACCGCTCGTCCATCTTGAAGACCTCGAGGAGGTCGGCGATGCCTCGGTGTGCCGCGTTGAGTTCGCCGTTGAACTTGTAGGCCCGCTTCGCCGAGGTGGGATCGGCCGGGTTGAGCAGACTGACGTCGACATCGCCGACGAGGCGGGTGAGGTCCTCGGATCGGGGATCGGTGGCGACGAAGGTTCCGAAGCCGACTCCATGGGCGATGGAGAAGTGCACCCGCCGGATCGGCACCTTGGTGATGTCGCCATTGAAGACGTTGTCGACCATCCAGCGGACCTCGGGGTTGAGGTCGCCCTCGATGTAGATGTCGGCCTCTTCGCGCAGGTCCTCGGGGATCAGCCGCAGCGGATCCTCATGCATCTGCGAACCTTTGACCTCGTACACCCGGCCGTCGTCGGTGCGGGTATACGCCTCCACTCCCTTCTTCAGCGTGTTGACCAGGGTGGACTTGCCCGATCCCGGGGGTCCGACCAGGAGCAGGATCCGCTTGCGCACGTCGAGGCGGCGTCCGGCGGCGCGGAAGTAATCGGCGACCTGCTGGATGACGTGCTCCTGGCCGAACAGCTCGCCCTCGAAGAGGTCGAATCGCTCCTCGCCGTCGGGACCAACGGAGAGGCCGGCGGCGTCGATCGTGTCGGCGATCAGGGCGTGGGACAGACGGGCCAGGCGGGGATCGTCCTGCACCATCTCCAGGTAGCGGGCAAACGTGACTTCTTCGACCGGAGTCCCCACCTGGGCTCTGATGTGTTCGAGGAGTTCCTTCGGTTCCATGGCGTGTCCTCGGGGGTCGGGTGCTGTAGAGCGTAGAAGAACGAGAGCGGGAGACCCGAGGGTCTCCCGCTCTCTCGCATTCACACCATCCCGGCGAGCCGGGACGGGATCGGCCTGGCCTTAGAGGTTGCCGAAGTCGATGCCCAGGGCATCGGCGAAGCCCAAGAACACCAGCGCCGCGCCGGCGATCAGGGTCATCCAACCCACGAAGGCCCGGAAGCCCCGGCTGTCGGCCACCAGGGCCGCCGCGATGAAGTGCAGAACCAGCGTCGCGCCGAGGAGCAGTGAGCCATAGCCCAGCTCCGCCGGTGCGCCCACGTCTGCCAGGTAGATGAAGCCGAAGAAGGCGACCACACCGAACAGCAGGGCGAACATGCCGTAGGTGCGATCCTGCGACGACTCGTTCCAGGCGCTCGCCGCAGCGAGGAAGGCGAAGATGGCGCCGAAGGCCCACCACGAGCCACCGACCACATCACCACCGGCCCCGCCGGTAAAGGCGAATGTCAGGCCGAGCAACAACGAGGCCACGCCCAAGGCATATGCCGTGGTGCGGGACTCAGTGACGCCGCCCCAATACCACCCGTAGGTGACCAGGATTGCGCCGAGGATTACGAGTTCCACGAAGGGTACCTCCTGTGTGTGTTCCCTTACGGATGGTTAGACCCTCGCGGCACTCCGTGGGTGACGCCGGGTTACGGAAAGTTTGGGAGTTATCCACAGGAGGAAGTCACCGGGCACCAGGCGCCGGCCTCCAGAAAGAGCGGTGGTGGGCGCCGGGGCCCGTCGCTAAGGACGGTCGAAGGGGTTGCGCGCCGTGGTGTCGATCGCGTGGAGCGGGGGAGTCGTTGTCGAGGTGGTCTCCGCGGCGATCGGCACCGCGTCGGAGACAGGTCCTGGGGTGGGCGCGGGGGCAGCCTCACCACAGGCGGCGACGAGCAGCGCGGTGGCGAGGGTGATCCGGACCCGCATCCTCTCCCATCGGCGCTGTCGAGGGCGGGACTTGAACCGCGCTCCACGTCTGCTCCGCACCGCACTCGCAGCGGGCCATGTCCTGCGGAGTGGAGGCACTCCGCCATCCCGGGCGAGCCGGCCCGCAAGAAGTCGGCGGCACGAAACCCAGGGGAGGAGCCATTGTGCAAATGTGCAACGCGACTCTGGACCTCCGGCCGCGACCCGCCGGGCACCACAATTCCCCCGGGGGAGGCCAACTCCTCCCGTGAGGCGGCCCCGTAGAACTGCCGTCAGGGCTGCATGGTCTTCTCACCCGGTGTGGCGACCGGGATCGGGAGGGCATCGGAACCCTCCGGGTACACGATTTGGGTGAAGGTCTCCGCCTGCGACACCAGGAGACCGCGGAACACCTCGGGGTCGAGCCCGGCGAGGGGGGGATACGGGGGTTCCGGGACGGCCGGTTCGGCGCCGGTGAACTCGCGGATCAGGGTGCGCACCTGCGGGGTCGCCGCCGGGGAGTGGTAGAGCGCGCTCAGTGAGGTCGAACCCATCTCCTCGACGTGGTCCAAGCCGCGGTCCTCGTGGAAGTGGGGGTTGCAGGTCTCGACCTGGAACACCTGGACCCCCTCTCGCATGAGATCGGGATGCTCCGTCGGGCCCAAGGCGTCGGGGTCGATACCGCCGAACTGTTCGAACAGGTCGAGCAGCTGAAATGGCTCGATGGCGAAACCTCCGGCGAGGCGGAGACGGAGTGCGAGGTCCATGGTCATGGCGTGCTCGCCGGCGTTACCGGTAGCGATGGCGTCGGTTCCGAAGCCGGTGTGGCTCGCCAGGAGGAGGTTGAGGAACCGGTTGGTGGTCTCCGAGGTGCGTCCCCATCGGCTGAAGAAGAGTGCGCCGTCGATCACCTTCGGCTTCGACTTCCAGCAAATCCGCACCATGGCGAACCGGGTCCGGGCCAGGTGGAAGTCCGAGGCGTACACCTTTACGTACTCGTTCACCGAACCCGGGACGAAATTGTCGGCGTCCACGAAGCCGATGTAGTCCTGCGCCGCGAGGAGAGCAAGGACGATCCCCACGATCATCCCCTCACCCTTGCCGTCTTTCACCAGCCCCGAGTCGTCGAGGAGGTGAGGGAAGCCGGCGGCCTCGAAGGCCTTCCCCAACCCGGGGTCGCGCTGGTGCACGACGACCGCCGACCGGCGGGCGTATCGACAGAAGCGTTCGATCGAGTCCCGTTCCATCATGAACCGGTCCACCGGTTCGCGGTCACTGTTCGAGACGAAGATCAGCATCGAGGAGTGGGGGATCCCGGTGAGCACGCCCTCGAGGATCTTGAGCCGCTCGTTGCGGCACGGTATGACGGAGGCCATCCGGCGCTGCACGGCGTGAATCGCCGGGGTGGGAACGTGGCTGACCGTGGTCCCGAAGTATCCCTCGGGCTCGGCGGGATCGGAGTCCAACTCGAACACGTGCTGCACCCCGTAGATGCGCACTGCCCCGAGACGCTCCGTTTGATACGGGAACGTGAGTCTCACGAGTACCCCCCGAGAGACGACCGGCACCAAGTATGGCATTGGGTGGGAATTGTGCGGGGAGAGATCGGGCCCTTCGGGCCCTCCTGCAATTAGCGATCGGCAATTGGCAGAACGGGGCTGAGGCGAGTTCGTCAATCGTCCGATGGGCGAGAATGCATAGGACAAAGGAGGTTCGGCCGTGAAACCGAAGTACCTGGCAGCCATGCGGGAGGGTGCCGAGATGTTGATGCGGGATGCCGCTTGGCACATCACACAGGGGCCCGATGATCGGGCCCTCGCCGCGGAGTACATCCGGGTCGCCCTCCTCCTCGCCGAGGGAGTCGAGAAGGAGATGGGCAACTCCGAGTGACCGGCATCGCTCATCGCCTAGTCCCCGCAGGCGCCCGACATCATCGATCGCGAATAGCCGATTGCCGACCGCCAATTGTGGAGGCCGCCGGAGGAGGCCGACCGTCAACCCCGCTTCGGCACACCCGGGAAGAACGCATTGGTGCGCGCCGCATACTCGGCGTACCCGGGGCGGCGCTTCGACAGGGACTTCTCCAGCAGCGCCACTCCGCTCACGCGAAGGAGCAGGGTGGACATCACGATGGGACCGATGATCGTCCAGATCGAAGCCGATCCCGACACTGCCACCAGGAACAGTCCCCACCACACGCTGAAGTCCCCGAAGTAGTTGGGGTGACGGGTGTAACGCCATAGCCCGCGGTCCATGACCCTGCCCTTGTTGTCCGGGTTCCGTTGGAAACGCACCAGCTGATAGTCACCGAGGGTCTCGAAGAACAAGCCAACCGCCCACATCGCCACCCCGGAGAAGGCGAGGGGGCCCGGGTCGCCGCCGTTCACCATGGCGACCTGCACCGGGAGCGACACGATCCACATCAGGGCCGCCTGCAGCAGGAAGACCGTGCCCAGGCTGACGATCCAGAACCTCGATCCCCAGCGGCGGCGGAAGGCCTGGTAGCGGAAGTCCTCTCCGTGGCCGAGGTTGCGCACGGCGAGGTGGGTGCCGAGGCGGACCGCCCACACCGTCACCAGCACCGCAGCCAGGAGGCCGCGTCCCCCCGGATCGTCGGCGGCCGCGTACGCCGTCCAGGCGACGATGGCAAAGGAGGGGCCCCAGAACGGGTCGACGATCGAAGCGTCCTTCACCACGAGGCTGACCAACCACAGCGCGGTGAACGATGCCGCGGCGACGACCGCGGTCACCGCGAGGACATCGCTCATCGGCAGGCGAACCCGCGTTCCTCGGCGGCGGCGGTGATCCGGTGCGCCATCCGGGGGAACACGATCCGGTGCGGGATGAGCATCACGTACCAGTGGATCCGCCCCGCCACGCCCCGGGGCCGGAACCAGGCGGTCTGGATCAGGTCGGTCCCGAAATCGGTCTCCCGGATCTCCCACTCCAGCCAGGCGTTGCCGGGGAGGCGCATCTCGGCCCTGAGCCGCAGGCTCTTCCCGGGGACCACGTCCTCCACCCGCCAGAAGTCGACGGCCTCGCCGATGCGCACCTCGGTGGGATGGCGGCGGCCGCGGCGCAGGCCGACCCCGCCGACCAGGCGGTCGAGGATGCCGCGGATCCGCCAGGCCCAGTCGAGCCCGTAGTACCCGACGCGGCCCCCGATCCGGCTGAACGCCCAAAACAGGTGGGCGGCGTCGGTGTCGGTGGGCATGACCTGTCGGTCCATGAACACGGTCCCGCCCGACCACTCGGGGTCGGTCGGAATCGGCGCCGCCGGCTGCGACGCCGCATCCGACCAGCGGGTGATGACCCCGCCCGGGAGGCGGCTCAGGGCACGGCGCACTGCGATGCGGAACGGGGTCGGGTCGATCGGCACCAGGTCCTGCGGAGTGGTGACCACTACCTCGGACCGCAGGCTCTCCACGAGGGGCCGGGCCACCTTCGGGGGCAGTGGGGTGACGAGCCCGATCCACCACGAGGAGAGCCACGGGGTCAGGAACGGCACCGGGATCAGGATGCGCCGGCGCAGCCCCGCCTCCTCGGCGTAGATCTGCATCATCTCCTCGTAGGAGAGCGCCTCCGGTCCACCCACCTCGAGGACGCGGCTTTCGGCCGACCCGTCCTCGATGGCGCCACGCAGGATCTCGAGCACGTCACCGACGGCGACCGGCTGGCACCGGGTGCGCACCCACTTCGGCGTGGTCATCACCGGGAGCACCTCGGTGAGGGAGCGCAGCATCTCGAAGGAGAGGGAGCCGGAGCCGACGATCACGGCCGCCCGCACCTCGGTCACCGGAGTGACCCCGTCGGCGAGGATGTGCCCCACCTCGTGGCGGCTGCGGAGGTGCCGGGAGTGGGGGGCGTCCTCGACGCCGAGGGCGCCGAGGTAGACGATGCGCCGTACCCCGGCGTCGGCGGCGGCGGCACGGAAGGTGAGGGCGGCGCGCCGGTCGAGGCGGGTGAAGTCGCTGCCGGCGGCCATCGAGTGCACGAGGTATACCGCAGCGTCGCACCCGACGAGCGCCTCTTTGATGGCGCGTTCGTCGAGCACGTCGCCGGCGACCACTTCGACGCGGTGGCGCCAGGGGTGAAGCGCCAGCTTTTGCGGATTGCGCGCGACGCACCGGACCTCGTGACCGGCGTCGAGGAGACGGGGTACGAGGCGTCCGCCGATGTAGCCGGTGGCACCGGTGACGAGGATGCGCATGGGACGCGCGAGGCTAGGCGGTGGCGAGTGTTATGACGGCGGGAGCCGCGGTTGCTTCAGGGCCCGGGGTCCGGTGCCGATGGCTACACCGTGACGGACGACCGCGCCCGCATCCGGGTGTGCCACCTCATCCACGATCTCGGCCCCGGCGGCGCCGAGCACGTGCTCGTGGACCTGGCCCGCGTCGCCGCCCCCGCCGGGATCGACATGACCGTGGTCAGCATGATGCCTACCACCGGTCTCCGTTACCCGGAGATGCTGCGCAACCTCGGAGTCGCGGTGCACGCGCTCGACCTGCGGGCATGGTGGGATTCCCGCGGTCCCCGTCGCCTCGGCCGTCTGGTTGCCGACCTCCGACCCCACGTGCTCCATTCCCACCTCAAGCACGCCGACGTCGTCGCCGGGCGGGTCGCCGCGTCCACCGGAATCCCCCACGTGTCGACGCTGCACGTCATCGAAGACGAGGTATCGGGTCTGGCGAGGCTGAAGCGGAGACTCGCCACCCGGTCGCGGCGTCGCACCGCGGCGGTGACGATCGCGGTCTCCGACGCTCAGCGCAACTGGTACCTGGCGGTGTCGGGGGAGGACCCGCAGCGGGTCGTCACGCTGCGCAACGGGGTACCTGACCCGGGTCCCGTCGACCCGGGGATGCGGAGTGCGGTCCGCAGCGAACTCGGCGTTGCGCCGGACGCGATAGTGGCGGCCATGGTGGCGGTGATGCGTCCGGGCAAGGGTCACGACGTCCTGCTCGACGCCGTGCCGCACCTCGACCGCAGCGTCGTCGTGGTCCTGGCCGGTGACGGGGAACTCATGGCACATATTGCGGAGCGGGCCGGGCGACATCCGGGCCGCGTTGTCGTCGCCGGGTTCTGTGAGGACGTGCCCCGACTGCTCGCCTGCGCCGATCTCGTGGTCCATCCCAGCCTCGCCGACGCCCTGCCGACGGCGTTGGTGCACGCCGCCGCCGCCGGACTGCCCGTCGTCGCCTCGGAGGTTGGGGGAATTCCCGAGATCGTGACCGGGGAGAGCGGCATCCTGGTGCCTCCGGGTGACCCCGGAGCGCTGGCCGACGCGGTAAACCGCCTCGCTGCGGATCCCGACGCGCGCACCTGGATGGGACAGGCAGCGCGACAGCGTTACGAGGCGCTCTTCTCCTCGTCCGTATGGGTGGGGGAGCTGAGACGGATCTACGGCACCGTTCTGCGCGCGGCGCGCTGATCACCTCGCTAGCCTGCCGCGCGACGCCGTTCCGAATCGAGGGCCTGTGGCCGCTTCCATCTATGTGATGCCGATCCGTCCCGGGCGGCGCGACGACTTCCGCGCCTTGGTCGGGGAGCTGATGGGGCCGCGGCGCGTCGAATGGGCCCAGTCGAAGCGGCGGCGCGGGGTGACCCGGCAGGTCGTCTTCCTGGGCAAGGACGGCGACCGGCAGCTGGCGATGGTGTACTCCGAGGCGCACGACCCGGATCGCGCCTTCACCGCCATCGCCGTCTCCGACGACCCCTTCGACCGTTGGCTCGCCGGGAAGATGTCCGAGTTGCTGGAAGCCCGGATCGCGGTGGAAGTCCTCGCCGACACCGCACCCAAGCCGGGTCCGTGGCGGGGGTGGAGGAGGTTGCGCGGATGAGACGGTTTGCGGTTGTTCTCCTGGTCATGGGGATCACGGCGACGGCGTGTGGCGACGACAACGGGAACCCGCTCGTGCCCTCCTCGACGACGACCCAGGCTCCGGCGACGACGGTCGCCACCGGCGAAACGTACCCCGCAGAGATGGTCGAGGCCTACATGGACGGGTGCCGTCCCGACGGCGGCGAGGAACTGTGCCGCTGCACCATCGACCAGTACCAGGAGCGGCTGAGCCTCGCCGAGTTCATCGACTACACCTCCAACACCGATATCGCCAGCGACCCGCTGGCCCTGGACATCATCGACTTCTGCCTGCGCAACGTGGACACCACCGTCACCACCGTCGTCAGCGGCTTCACCGACCTCGACGGTGTGATCGACGCCACCCTTGCCGATCTCGACATCTATTGGGCCGATGCGATGTTGGACGTGTGGGGGATCCAGTATGAGCCCCCCATCGTGAACGGCCCGTATTACGTCTCCCAGGGCGACGCGCCGGAATGCGGCGGTCCCATGGACCCGGCCTCGTACATTCAGAACGCCTTCTACTGCTACCCCGACGACACGGTGCAGTGGGACCACGAGGGGCTGATCGTGCCGTTCTACGAGAATTTCGGCGACTTCACCGTGGCCCTCGCTCTGTCCCACGAGTGGGGGCATGCCATCCAGGCCCGGTACGGCTTCGACCGCGTGAACAGCCCCACGGTCGTCTCCGAGTTGCAGGCCGATTGCTTTGCCGGGGCATGGACCGGTTGGGTCGCCGCCGATGAGAGCGAGTTCATGCACCTCGCACCCGGTGATCTCGAGGAGGCCATGGCCGGGTTCCTCCTGATCGGGGACCAGCTCGGAACCGCCCCCGGCGGCGCCGGCGCCCACGGCGGTTCGTTCGACCGGCTCACCGCCTTTTTCGACGGGTTCTCCGTCGGGGCTGGACAGTGCGCCACGTATGAGGCGACCCCGCCCACCGTCATCTTCATCCCGCTCTTGGAGACCGACGACCCGGTCGAGGGCGGCGACCTCCTGCTCGCCGACGCCCCGGCGATCCTGGTCGACGCCCTCGAAGTCTTCTGGGGTTTGGTGTACCCGGACGTCTTCGGCGTGCCGTGGGTCCCGGTGTCGGCCGCCATCCCCTACGACCCGGCCAGCCCCGATGTGGCCGCGTGCGGCGGATTCGTCGGTGAGCCCGCGTTCTATGAGGGCAACGCCTTCTATTGCGCCGCCGACGACTTCGTCGCCTGGGACGCCGTGGGGTTGTTCCCCGGCCTGTACACGGACATCGGCGACTTCGCCCTCGGCCTGGTGCTCGCCGACCAGTGGGGCCGAGCGGTGCAGACCCGGGCGGGCCTTCCCACCGAGGGTGAGGCGGCCCAGTTGCAGGTGGACTGCATGGCCGGGGTGTGGACCGCGGCCCTCACCTTCGAGGACAACCCCATGCAGCTCTGGCTGTCGGCGGGTGACCTGGAGGAGGGTATCGCCGGGTTCCTGGCGCTGTCCGCCACCCCCGGGGTCGAGGGCGAGACCACCGCTTTCCAGCGGTTTGTGGCGTTCAAGAGCGGGTTCTTCGACGGCATCTCCGTCTGCGGCGTCGCCTGAGGGGTAGGTCGTGGCACGACCGACGGCCGCCGGCGGGGTCCTCAGGCACCCGCTGTACCGCCTCTATGAGGAGCGGCTCCTTCGTGGGCTCGACCGGTCGCGTCTCCCGCGCCACATCGGCGTCATCCACGACGGTCACCGTCGTTACGCCCGGCAGACCGGGCTGGCCGATTACGCCGACTCCTACCGGGCCGGCATGGGAAAGTTCGTCGAGTTCCTCGGGTGGTGCCGCGACCTCGAGGTGCCGGCTCTCACCTGTTGGCTGCTCTCCCGGGAGAACCTGGAGCGGCCGGCGAGCGAACTCGAGCCCTACTTCGATGTGCTCGCCGACCTGTTCGACCGGCTTCCCGACACCCGAGGCGGGGAGGGGCTGCGCTTCGGGGTGATCGGCAGCCTCGATCTGCTCCCCGACCGGTTGCGGGACGCCGCCGGCCGGCTCGCCCGCCGCTCCGGCGACGGTGAGCGCCGACTCACCATTGCCCTCGCCTACGGGGGGCGCCAGGAGATCGTCGACGCGGTGAGAGACCTCGTCGGAAAACTCGCCGCCGAAGGGGTGGCCGCCGCGGACATGGCCGAGGCGATCGATCCGGCCTCCATCGCCCGGCACCTGTACGTCGCCGACCTCCCCGATCCCGACCTCGTGATCCGCACCAGCGGCGAGTCGCGGCTCTCCGGCTTCCTGCTGTGGCAGGCGGCCTATGCCGAGTACTCGTTCGTCGATGTGCACTGGCCCGGGTTCCGCCGGGTCGACTTCCTCCGCGCGCTGCGCGACTTCACGAGGCGCGAAAGAAGGTTCGGGAAGTAGGTATCAGGCATCAGGCATCAGGTGTCAGATCCCACATCAGCGCTTCGTTTCTGGCGCCTGGTCTACACCTTCGACTTCCAGACCACCGACGGTTGCCAGTTTCCCGTTACCCGTTTCTCGCTCGGGTAACCGGTAACGGGCAACGGGTAACCGAGTTTCGCTCTTCGCCAATTGCCAATTGCCAATTGCGGGAGGGGCCCGACGGGCCCCGACCGTTATTGTCCCGCCCGTGAACCTGGTCGTGGCACGCTCGCCGTTTCGGTTGATCCTGTTCCTGCTGCTCGGGGTTCCGGCGGTCCTGCTCTCCGTCGACATGCTGGTGTCGTACCGCTGGGTGCCGGCCCCCACCACCTACGGGGCGGTGGTCGGATCGACGGTCGACGAGAGCGGCAACACCGTCGACGTCACCGTGCCCGTGCTCACCGTCGACGGCGAGGCGCAGCGGCGCCGCGACCTGGCTTTCGGCGGCGTGCTCCTGCTCGGCGGGGTGACGACGATGGCGTACGCGGTCGGCGGCCTGCTCCGGCCCAGGCCACTGCTCCGGGCGACCGACGAGGGCATCTCGGTGCGGGTCGACGGCAGGCGACGCTCGCCGCGGCTGCTGCCGTGGGAGTCGATCGTGGAGGTTCGGTCCGGAGTGCGCGACGACGAGGGGGCCGACATGCCGGTGCTCTCCATCCATCTCGACGATCCCGCGATGGTTCCGCTCGATCCCGCCGGCGGGGTCGCCGACCCGCCGTGGCTGCACCTGTGGGCCGACGACTGGGACCGCCCCGCCCACCACGTCGCCGCCCTGCTCGATCCCCGGGCTCGCCGCCGGAGGGGCCCGGGCTCGTCGTGATCCGGGTCGGTGCCCACGTGCCCTCGGACGAGCCGCTGACCGAGGCTGCGGCGCGCAACGCCGACCTGGTCCAGTTGTTCCTCTCCAATCCCCAGTCGTGGAAGGCGCCGTTGCCCCGCCCCGACGCCGACGTGCTCCGCTCGGCGACGACGCCGGTTTATGTGCACTCCCCCTACCTGGTGAACGTCGGATCGCCCAATAACCGCATCCGCATCCCGAGCCGCAAGATTCTCGCCGACACACTGGCGGCGGCGGCGGCGATCGGCGCCGCCGGGGTGATCGTCCACGGGGGCCACGTCGGCGACGACGAGGACCTCGCCGTGGGGTGGGAGCGGTGGCGCAAGGCGCTGGAGTCGGTTGACCTCGCCGTTCCGGTGTTGCTGGAGAACACCGCGGGCGGGGGCAACGCCATTCTCCGCGAGTGCGACAACTACGGACCCCTGTGGGAGGCGATCGGATCCTTCGGGGTGGGGGCGGTGGTCGACACCTGCCACGCCTGGGCGGCGGGGGAGGACATGACGACCCTGGTCGACCGGGTGAGCGCCGCCACCGGGCGCATCGACCTGGTGCATTGCAACAACTCGCGTGACCCGCACGGCTCCAACCGCGATCGCCATGCCAACCTCGGCGACGGCGAGATCCCCGAGGACGTGCTGGTCGCCGTGCTCCGCTCGGCGGGGGCCCCGATCGTGGTGGAGACCCCGGGGGGCGCCGAGGAACACGGGGCCGACATCGCGTGGGTGCGGGAGCGGCTGTAATCGTCGTCCGTCGCCCGTCGGCAGTCTCTCTGACACTCACGGCGGGGCTGTCCAAGCTGCAGGCTGCATGCTTCACTCGCCTCTCGCCCGCAACAGATCGCCGGGATCCGCCTGATCCAAGCGGCCTCTTCGGACCTTTTCGCGCCCCGGGATTCCTCGAAATCGCGAAAATTTCCCGTGTCCCTGAGTTGACAACCGCTATATCGGACCGATATAACGGGTGACACATGCTCGACATGGCAGTCCTAGGTTTGCTCCGCGAGGGGCCCATGCACGGATACGAGTTGAAACAGCGACTCGTCGACCTGGGGTTCTGGCGGATTTCGTTCGGTTCCGTGTACCCGGCGCTGCGGCGCCTGGAGCGGGCCGAATTCATTGAGGGGACCCCTGGGTCGGGCCGTCGCAAGGAGTACCGGATCACCGCCGATGGCAAGGAGCACTTCCAGCAGATCCTGGAGGATGGGGCCTCCGAGGTGGAGAACACCAGCGCTTTCCGCGTCCGGCTCGCTTTCTTCAGGTACATGAATCCGGAGACCCGGATCGAGTTCCTCGAGCGCCGTAAGACGGTGCTGCGGGTACGGATCGCGGCCGCCCGCAATTCGTTGCGCCGCACTGCGGATCGGGTGGACCGGTACACGCATTCGCTCATGGAGCACGGGGTCCGCTCCGCCGAGGCCGACGTGGCCTGGCTGGACGAGCTCATCGCCTCCGAGCGGACCCATGACGAGGGGCTCGACGCCCCCGAGAAGTTCTGATCGAGGGAGAGGACAAGCAATGGCCAAAGTGAAGGTCGCGATCGCCGGCGTCGGCAACTGCGCCAACTCGTTGATTCAGGGCGTGACGTACTACGCCGATGCCGATCCGAGCGCCCGGGTCCCGGGTCTGATGCACGTCGAGCTCGGCGGGTACCACGTTCGCGATGTCGAGTTCGTCGCCGCCTTCGACGTCGACGCCGCCAAGGTGGGCGTCGACCTCTCCAAGGCGATGTGGGCGAGCATGAACAACACCTACCGGTTTGCCGAGGTCCCCGAACTCGGGATCGAGGTCATGCGCGGGCCGACACTCGACGGCCTGGGCAAGTACTACCGGATGACGGTCGAAGAATCCGCCGAGGAGCCGGTGGACGTCGTCCAGGTGCTCAGGGACTCCGGCGCCGACGTCCTCGTCGGCTACCTGCCGGTCGGCTCAGAGCTGGCCGTCCGCTTCTATGCCGATGCCGCCATCGAGGCGGGTGTCGCCTACGTGAACGCGATCCCGGTGTTCATCGCCAGCGATCCCGAGTGGGCGCGGAAGTTCTACGACGCCGGCGTGCCGATCATCGGCGACGACATCAAGTCGCAGGTTGGAGCCACCATCGTCCACCGTCAGCTCGCCCGCCTCTTCGAGGACCGCGGTGTCGTCGTCGAGCGCATGAGCCAGTTGAACGTAGGCGGCAACATGGACTTCAAGAACATGCTCGAGCGGGAGCGTCTCGAGTCGAAGAAGGTGTCGAAGACCCAGGCCGTGACCTCGCAGTTCGACCGTGAGCTCGACGAGAAGAACGTCCACATCGGCCCCTCCGACTACGTGCCCTGGCTCACCGACCGCAAGTGGGCGTACATCCGCATCGAGGGCCGCGCCTTCGGCGACGTGCCGCTCAGCGCCGAGCTGAAGCTCGAGGTGTGGGACTCGCCCAACTCTGCTGGTGTGATCATCGACGCGGTGC
>Ga0209341_10002855_pt1 | contig 16276 bp, 22 predicted proteins | sample RifCSP13_2_FD_184020 | JGI IMG/M metagenome (GOLD analysis project Ga0209341, IMG submission 184020) | Soil microbial communities from Rifle, Colorado - Rifle CSP2_sed 13_2 (SPAdes) (version 2) | ecosystem: Environmental > Terrestrial > Deep subsurface > Rock core/Sediment | place: Rifle...
GTCGCACGTTATGCTGGTCGCTCGGGGGGCATATGTGACCCGATGTCGAGCATTACGTGCGACCAGCCATGAGTTTCCATCTCCGTGTGAATGGCGCGGGAGACGATATCGCGTGGGGCGAGGTCCTTCCACTCCGGTGAATACTTGTGCATGAACGGCTGGCCGGCGGGGTCGAGCAGCACGCCGCCCTCGCCGCGCACCGCCTCACTGATGAGGAAGCCTTCGGCGCCGGGAACGGACAGCGCGGTCGGATGGAACTGGACGTACTCGGCATTGATGATGCGCGCGCCCGCCCGGGCGGCCATCCCAAGACCGTCCCCGCGGGCACCCTGGGGGTTGGTGGTGTTGCGATAGATGCGGCCGAGCCCTCCGGTTGCCAGAACGGTTGCGGCGGCGAGGGTTCGATGGATGGCTTTTCCGCCGCGGTCGAAGACGTAGGCGCCGTGGCAAGTGATGTCCCTGTAGCTCTGCAGTGGATCGCGCGAGTGATGTGGGTACGTGATGAGGTCGACCGCCGTGGCGTTGGCAAGCACTTCGATGTTCGGGTGGCTGGCCAGCAGAGCCACCAGTCCTTGGCTGATGGCCGCTCCGGTGCGGTCGCTGACGTGCAAGATGCGACGGCGGGAATGAGCCGCCTCCTGCCCGTATGCGAGTGATCCATCGGCTTCGCGGTCGAACTGGATTCCGGCTTGCCCGATAAGGCGATCTTCCAGAAGCGATGGCCCCTCGTCCGCGAGGATGTATGCGGCCTCGGGAAGAGACGCACCGGCGCCAGCCTCGAGGATGTCCTTCACCAGGTCTTCAGCGGCATCATCCTCTGGTCGGTGAATGATGCCGCCCTGGGCATGGGAGGTATTTGAATCGTGCAGGTCTGCAGCGCGTGTGAGCAGGATGACCTGCCGCCGAGGATTCTGAGCGAGCCTTAGCGCGGCCGCCAGACCCGCGATGCCGGAGCCGATCACCAGCACATCGGTGGTCTTCACGTCAGCCGATCTTGATCATGCGGTCGACGGCTTGGAACGCTCTCTTGCGTATCTCTTCAGGAATCTCGATCTCGTAGCGCATGAACTTGAGGGCGTCGCGCGTCTCTTCCATGGTGATGGTGTTCATGTGCGGGCAGCGTACCATGCACAGTCGCAGCATTTCCTTGTCAGGGTTGGAAGCAGCGATGTTGTCGCCCATCGAGCACTCCGTGAGCAGCAGGTAATGCGGGGCCCTGGTCTCGCGGACGTAGCGCACCATGGCATTGGTGCTTCCAGAGAAGTCGGCGGCGGCCACGACCTCCGGACTGCACTCGGGATGTGCAAGGATGACGACGTCGGGGAACTGCGCGCGTACAGTGCGGATGTCGTCGACCGTGAACTTCTCGTGAACCTCGCACCGGCCGTGCCAGCCAATGAGCTGCACGTCGAGGAGGTTGGTGGCACCGGCTGCAAGACCTTGAGGAGTGAGCGTGGGGAAGATAATGTGCTTGCCGCTCTCCTTCGCGACATTGGCCGCCAGGTACTGGTCAGGGAGAAAGATGACCGTCTCGGCGTTCAGCGACTCGACGACCGCAACGGCGTTGCTGGAAGTGCAGCAGATATCGCTCTCGGCCTTCACATCGGCATAGGTGTTCACGTAGCTAACGACCGGCACGCCGGGGAATGCCTTCTTGAGGTTGCGCACGTCCTCAGCAGTGATGCTGGCGGCCAGTGAACAGCCGGCTTTGAGCGCCGGCAGCAGCACGGTGCGCGTGGGGTTCAAGATCTTGGCGGTTTCCGCCATGAAGCGCACGCCGCAGAACACGATGACGTCCTTGTCGCTCTGCGCGGCCTTGCGGCTGAGTTCGAGCGAGTCGCCCTTGAAGTCCGGCACGGAGTAGAAGAGCACCGGCTCCATGTAGTTGTGGCCGAGAATGACTGCATTGCGCTGCTTCTTGAGGGCATTGATCTCCACGGCGATCTCGGCCTTGTAGGCCAGCTCGGCGTCGGGCACCACGTCTCGAAGCTGCGACTTCATCTGTTCGTAGAGCGCTCGTGCCTCGGGCTTCATTTCAGCCACGGTTCCTGCTTGAGAGCCTCAGGTCCGGGCGTAATCAAAGGAAACATCGAGTGTGCGGGCGGAGTGGGTGAGGGCGCCAACCGAAATGTAGTCGACGCCGGCCTCGGCGATGCTGCGGACGTTTTCGAGCGTGACGTTGCCAGACGCTTCGAGCGTGGCCTGGCCCTCCGCCAACTTGACGGCAGCGGCCATCATCTCGGGCGTCATGTTGTCCAGCATGATGCGCTTGACCTCGAGGCCAAGCGCCACGCGAACGTCTTCGAGGGTGCGCGCCTCGACCTCCAACTCCAGACGGCGATTGGCGAGTCTCACGCGGCGGACGGCCTCTGCCATGCTGCCGGCGAAGTCGATGTGATTGTCCTTGACGAGCAGCATGTCGTACAGGCCCATGCGGTGATTCTGGCCGCCGCCGCGCTGTACGGCGAGCTTATCCAGTGCACGCAGTCCCGGTGCGGTCTTGCGCGTGTCGAGGATGACGGCCTTGGTGCCCGCAACGGCGTCCACGAACTGCCGGGTGAGCGTGGCTATGCCGGACATGCGCCCGAGGCAATTGAGGGCGGTCCGTTCGGCGGTCAAGATCGCCCGGGCGGGGCCCGTTACACCGGCGAGGATCTGGCCGGCGTGCACGAGCTGGCCCTCGTCCACTGCGGGTGAGAACACGATGGACGGATCCACCTGCGCGAAGACGGCCTCGGCGACGTCGAGGCCCGCTGCCACACCGGGTTGCTTGGCAAGGATGCGGCCATCCATCACAGCCTGCGGGTCAATGACGCTCTCGCTGGTTGCGTCACCGGGGCCGACGTCTTCCTCCAGCGCGCGTCGAATGGCGGCGAGGATGTCGGGATGCAAGGCGGAAACCGTCTCGACTTTCTCAGTCATTGCACACAATGATACGACAGAACGATTGGCCGGACGCGCGCCGTAAGGATGTGGCGAGGGGATGGCCTGCGATTCGGACGGCGGTACAAGCCGACCGCGGGTCTGGGACGCTGCCTTCGGCGGCGGGCTATAATCGCAATTCCAAGCGGTCCGCCACGAGCTGAAGCGGGCCGCTGTGGTTTCCTGGACAGCACTGATCGGAGGTCTCAATGCTTTGGGTCACGCGTTCGCACGTGCACGTGGACCGAGTTGCATGCCCGTGGCTGATCACACGGTTTGTGGACAGCGAGGCGGAGTTCCTGTTCGTCGCGACGAGTGAGATCGAGCGCGTGGCCAGAGAACGCGGCGCGACCCCATTCGACGCTCCGGGCGTGGAACTGGGTCATCATGAGGGACGGTGCTCGTTCGAGTCCATCATCCTCAGGTATCAATTGAAGGACTCGGCGCTGCTGCGCCTGGCTGCGATCGTGCATGCTGCGGATGTGGCCGAGGACATCGACCATGATCCCCTCGCGCGGGGCCTGGAGGCGATCGCCACCGGCTACGGACTGCGATTCCCTGACGATCATGAGAACCTGGAAGCGCAATTCGAGGTCTACGATGCGCTCTATGCGTGGTGCCGCCTGGAGGTTGCCAAGGGAGCCGCACGCTGAGCGCCTCTTCGCCCGCGGACATTCGCCTGCTCTTCGCGGCGCGCAGCCTGCGCATGTTTTCGTTCGGGCTGCTGGCGGTGATCCTAGTCCTGCACCTAGCGGCCGCGGGATTGACAGAGGCGCGCATCGGCCTGCTGCTGACGCTTGCGCTTCTAGGTGATGCCGCCATCTCGCTGTGGATGGCGACCCGGGCGGACCGCGTCGGGCGGAGAAAAATGCTGCTCGTCGGCGCGGTCTTGATGTGCGCCGCCGGAATGCTCTTCGCAGCAACTCGGGACTTCTGGCTGCTCCTTCTTGCCGCGACGATCGGCGTGATCAGCCCGAGCGGCAACGAGGTGGGGCCCTTCCTGCCGATCGAGCAGGCCGCGCTGGCCCAAATCGTGCCTGCGGCGAGGCGCACACAGTTTTTCGCCTGGTATCAATTGGCGGGTTCGCTTTCGACTGCAGCAGGAAGCCTGGCAGGAGGCACCCTCACCGCAGCTCTCCAGACTGCCGGCTTCGCCGAGCTCGACAGCTACCGCCTCGTGCTCGTCGGGTACGCGGCCATGGCGGCGGGCATAGCGTGTGTCATCCGGTTCCTGTCCAGCGCAGTCGAGGTCCAGGCCACAGATGCGCGTCTCGGGCCGCGCAACCTGATCGGGCTGGGCGATTCCAGTCGGACCGTGCTCAGGCTGGCCGGCTTGTTCTCACTCGACGCATTTGCGGGCGGTTTCGTCGTACAAAGCATCGTGGCTTATTGGTTCCACGTTCGGTTCGGCGTCGGGGCGGCGACACTGGGGGCGATCTTCTTCGGCGCTAACCTGCTGGCGGCCATCTCGGCGCTGAGCGCAGCGTGGATTGCGAGGCGGATCGGCCTGCTGAAGACGATGGTCTTCACGCACATGCCGTCGAACATCCTTCTGATGCTTGTTCCACTGATGCCGAATGTTGAGCTGGCGGTGGCCGTGCTGCTGCTCCGCTTCAGCATCTCGCAGATGGATGTGCCCACGCGCCAAGCGTACACGTTGGCGGTGGTCACGCCGGGTGAGCGGTCGGCGGCCGCGGGCGCGACGGGATTCGCACGCACGCTGGGGGCGGCGCTGTCGCCGATGATCTCCGCGCCGCTGGTTGGCATCCCCGCGCTGGCCGCGGCGCCATTCCTTATCTCGGGCGCGCTCAAGCTAATCTATGACGCGACGCTGTACGTGAGCTTCCGGCATCACCGTCCGGCTGGCGAACACGAGGTGGGGGACAGCACCTGAGGAGCAAATCGGCAGACTTGTGACGGACGTGCTAACACTTCACCTGCGCGTTGCTTCTCAAGCAGTGCCTCGAAACAGCGTCAGTAGTTTGGTCCCCTCGACCTGGCGGAAGGCCGCGCCCTGGGCCACAGTACGCAGCACGGCTGCTTCATCCATGACGCGCGTGCCGGCGATGATCTCCGCGCCGTGGTCGAAGAGCACAGGAGAGAGCGGTGTGCTTGGTCCGAGAATCATCACCGTGGAGTGGCGGTCGCAGAGGGCGAGGAGGCCGTCCAGTGTGTGGTTGATGAGAGTGCTGGCCGTGATGGCCACGACATCGGCCTTTGGAAGGAGGTCGGCGGCGGCAGCAGCAGGGTGTTCGCCCTCCAGCGGGTGCTGCTCGATCACCCATAGTTGAGCCACGGCCCGGCGTAGTTCCTCAATGAATGGAAAATGCCCGATGAGGGCGACGTTGAGGCCGCGGCCGCGTTCTGCAAGGACGGCAATTGCGTTCACCGCGCGAGCCTGTGACTCGTCCACGTCCAGCAGCGAGTTGACAGCCGCGACGCCAATGCTTGCCTCGAGGAGATCGTCGGAGCGCGCGAGTTCGGCGAGTTCCTGGGCGGACTTCTGATGTAAACGACCCACGTCTCGAACGTGCATGTGCCCATGCGGGTGATTCGAGGTCAGGCTGGCGGCCATGCCTGCATACCGGCTGAGTACGACAGTCCAATGCACACCCACAAGGACGTCGCGGACGGCGATGGGCGCACTGGGAAGGCTGGCAAGCAGATCGTCGAGGATGGGCATCGGCGGCAGAGCGTCAAGGCGGAGGTGCATGCGCCTCCGGCTAACGCGCACACATCATAGCACTGCCGCGCGCGACTGCTGTGCCCGAGCCTCCCAGACAAATCGTCTGGGAGGCTGCGCGTTGGCGCCGGTCCGCGGACCGGCGCCGTCAGATGCGTTTATTTGTTTCGCGTTACGTCTTGATGCCTGCCATCTCCCGACACGACTCGGCACAGCGGCGGCAGATCTCGGCGCAGGCTTCCATCTTCTTGTTGCCCGCGAACTGCGCGCAACTCTGGGCGCAGCGCTCGCAGGCCGCCGCACAGGTGCCGCATATCTGCGGATGCAGGTCCGAGCCGCGCAGCATGAAGTCCGCGCTGACCGCGCATGCGCCGGCGCAGTCGAGCAGTGTTTTCAGGTGGGCCGGTTCGACGTGTTCGCCGCCCATCTCGAGGCAGTATGCCAGCGTCCTGGTGCACGTTTCATGACATTCTGTGCAATTGTCGATGCACTGCTGCATGCTGGCCGGTAGGCTCTGGTGCTCTGGCTGATGCATGGTTGATCTCCTACTGGCTTCCAGCTGTCATCCCGTAAGACGACGGGGGTAGCGCCCCGCCAGGACGTACGTCAGGGCAACACCGGAGAGGAATCCGCCGACGTGTGCCATGAAGGCCACACCGCCAGTCTCGCCGCCGGCGCTCGTGATCGAGCCGATGCCGCTGAAGAGCTGCAGGACGAACCACAAGCCGATCATGAGCAGCGCCGGAACGGGAACCACTCCCCCTCGCTGCAGCACCAGCACGCGCTGGTTCGGGAAGAGCACCAGGTAGGCGCCGAGCACGCCGGCGATGGCGCCCGAGGCGCCAAGGTGGGGAATGCTCGAGTTGGCGCTGAAGATCAGCTGCGTTCCTGTGGCGCCAAGGCCGGCGAGGAGGTAGAAAACAAGGAACTTGCTCTGCCCGAAGTGGTCTTCCACGTTATCGCCGAAGATCCAAAGGTAGAGCATATTGCTGCCGAGGTGGAGCAGCCCGGCGTGCAGGAACATGGAGGTGAACAGCGTCAGGAACTGCGTCTCCGGGCTGGCCAGGAAGCGCGTGGGCACGAATGCCCAGCGCTCGATGAACGCATCGCCGCCGTCCAGCTCGAGGAGAAAGGCGATCACGTTCAGAGCGATCAGGGCATAGGTGACCACGGGCGTACTTCTTCGCCCGCGATTGTCATCACCGACGGGGAACATGGTGGTGTCTCCTTTCTTATTCTCGTTTCACGACCGCTGCCTCGCAGACTCGGTCGTAGGAGTTGGTCTACTTTTGAGATTCAGGAGAGGCAGCCCTCTTGGCTGCCTCTCCTTCGTCAGCGTGGGCCGAAGCCCACTAGATGATCCCCAGCAGGTTCAAGATGATGAGGATCAGCGCAATGACAAGCAGCGTATGGATGATGTTGCCACTGCGCGGGATGCCGGAGTATACGCCGGGGCCGAAGTATCCGAGCAACCACAGCAACAGCAGGATCACGATGATCAGTGTGAGCATGTTGTATTTCCTTTGCTATGTATGCGGAGTTGGCTTCAGATGCACGTCCGGTCTTCACGAGCCTTTGATGGCTCGTTTGCCAGCCTGCGCGGCTTCCGAGACCCGGTCGAGCTGCCCGGCGAGCAGTTCCTGGCCCTGGTGTTTGAGGTCCTGGGCTTTTTGCTGGCCCTCCGCAGTGATGCGGTTGGTCGTGGCGTGAACGCGCCCGATGACCTCATCTGCCTTGGCGGCGGCCCGGTCGCGCAGCTCGACACTCTTCTGCTTGATCTGGGTGCGCGTCTCCCTTCCGGAGCGGGGCGCCAGCAGCAGGGTGGTCAATGCGCCTGCCACCGAGCCGATCACGAACCCTCGCAACGCGCTGAAGGAACCATTGCGCTGCGGTTTGGATTCCGGTGTCTGGTATTCCATGAGGCTCTCTCCTTTCCTGGTGAAAGCGTGTTCGGTTTGTGGTGCCAGTTTGGGTGCTTGAGCCTCAGCCCGTATCGTGATGCTCGCTGGTGGTGGTGTGCGTCGTCGCCACTGCCGGGCCCCGCGGGCGGTAGAAGAGCAGCCAGACGAAGCGCTCGATCGCCCAGGCGATCAGGGCATAAACCAGCATGGCGAACAGCGAGGACAGCTCGAGGACCATGTCGCCCACGACCACCGGCGTAACTGACCCCGCGAAGGGCCACAGGAAGAGCTCGGTGAATGCGTAGATGAAGGCCACAATGGGGCTGCCGGGATTGGCGGCCATCATCTTGAGGACGACGCGGATGCCGATCATGGTCTCGAGGACACCGAAGAGAAGCCAGACGAGCTGGGTGGCTTTGAAGGTGAAGAGACGCAGCTCTCGATCGGGTTCATCCTGAGCAACGCGAACTTCGGAGACTTTCATGGCGTTAGGCATGGGTACCTCCTTACCGTCATGTGGATTAGACGAGATGCCAGTGGTAACGACCCATCTGGAACTGAACGACTAGTGTCGCGCGCGGCGTCACCTGCCTTCCGTTCCAACTCTGAATCGATTGGTGATCGGAGAACGGCATCCCGTGCTTGCGCGGCGATTATTCGCCCCGCATTTGCCATAACGGGCCCGCGCCCGTGCTGTTACGGCGTGGCTTATCCGGGACTCATCATGGCTGCGAGCCGCGCCGCAACCTTAGCGCTCTCAGAGCGACTACAGGGTAACCAGTGCTACCAGCACGGAGGTGAGGGATGAAGCACGCATATAGATGGCTAGTTGCCGGCCTGGCGGTGATGGTGTTGCTGGCGAGCGCCTCACGGGCGAGGGGCGCGGCCGGCCAAGTGGAGGCGACGGCAAGTCAGGGTGAGGAGGCGACCGTGGGACTTGCCGAACCTCGATGGAAGGCGCAAGCGCAGGGCGTGAGCGTGCAAGCCATGGAAGCGAATCCGCTTCTCCCGGTGGGAAGCGTGCTGAAGTTCGCGCTGCTGCTTGCCGCGTTCTCGATGGCCGTGCTGCCGATCAGCGCGGGTGTGATCTCCATGGCGGCGGAGGTTGTGGCCAGGAGGCGATAACGGCGAGAGGCCCGCTGGCGTGGGGGGCCCGCGCCGTGGAGGTAGGGATCGCTGACGATTGCGCGGTGCGCTCTGCTAGTCTCTGGATCGCAGCTTCGAAAGCAGTCGCAATAGCTCGATGTAGAGCCAGATCAGTGTGACGAGCAGTCCGAAGGCGCCGTACCACTCCATGTACTTCGGCGCGTGCTGTTCGACGCCCTTCTCGATGAAGTCGAAGTCGACGACGAGGTTCAGGGACGCCAGCACGACCACCGCGGCTGTGAATCCGATGCCCAGCCATGAATTGTCATGAATTAGCGGGGCGCGTACACCGAAGAACGAGAGGGCGATGCTCACCAAGTAGAAGAGAGCCACGCCCATGGTGGCCGATCCGACGATGAGTTTGAAGTTTTCGGAGGGACGAATCAACCGCGTCGTGTAGAGCAGGAGCAGCGAGGCGCAGATGCCGACCGTGAGCATGAGCGCCTGGAAGGCGATGCCCGGGTACTCGGCCTCGAAGATGGCGGAGATGCCGCCCAAAAAGAGACCCTCCAGCGCGGCGTAGACGATCGACAGGTACGGCGCGAGCGTCTTTTTGAGAACGATGACGAGGCCAACGGCGAAGCCGCCGAAAACGCCCGCAAGCAAAAAGATCGATACGGCCCCGAAATCACCCGCGGCAGTGAAGCGTGTCCACGTGAACATCGACGTCGCAAAGAGTGTCAGCAGCAGCACGGCGGTCTTGTTGACCGTGCCCTGCAGCGTCATGCCCTCGTCGGCCTCGTGCACGCTTGGCAGAGCCGCGAACGTGGTTTCTCGAAGCGCCGGGTTGCCCGACCTGTAAATGGCCATTGCCGCCTCCTCGGGCCCGGGCGAGAGTTCGGGTCCGTAAGGCCCTATTATGCGGATAGACGAGCCGACGAGCAAGGGTGTGTGATGGCCCGCAGCCGGTTGCGCGCTGCCCGTGCAGCGGCGGCGATTCGTCCGGTCGGAGTGGAAGTGCCCTTGACGGCGGGGGGGAGTAAAATACGGAGGAAAGTTGGGGGATACCACATGCGTCTCTTGGGAGGGAGAGTCGTATGACCGGGATAAGCCGCCGTAAGAAGGAAGATTCAACTGTCGAGAAGCGGGCAGGGCGCGTCGTCAACGGCGTGAGGTGCCTGCATGCCCTGGTCTGCGAGGCGGCGCGCCTCGAACCGGACGGCACGACGACGCTGGTTTCGCTGTTCACGCGCATCACGACGGCGCGGCTGCCTCTGACGCGGCGGCTCTGTTACGCCTGCTTCCTGGAACTGGACCTGGCGCAGCCGGACCGCCTGGGCCGGGAGACGGTTGAGATCGGGCTGCGTATCCATTCTCCCCTGGGGGCCATGCTTCACAATTCAGGCCGGCAGGCGCGATTCGTTTCGCACGCGTTCGAGGCCATGCGCTGCTGCCTGACCATCCCCGTGGATGAGCTGAGCTTCTCTGACTATGGCGACTATGTCTTCGAGCTGTATCTCGACGATGAATTCCTGCATCGTGAGGTCCTGACGGTAAAACCGGACCGGGCTCGGTAGGGGCAGACCTGTTGCAGCACTCCGGCCTGACCTGTGAGGCTCGGGGACTCGGTACCTGCACCGCATCCTTCGGGGTGGCGTCTCACGGATGCTATAATGCCGCGCATTCGGGAGGAATGCCGTATGCAAATCGACGTATCCGTCCAACAGGCGAACGTGGCGGTGACCGTGGTGAAGCCGCGCGGCGATTTGGATTCGGCCACCTACACGGAACTCATCGACGCCGTGCGCAAGGTGATCGCGGAGGGGGCCAAGGACCTGGTCATCGACCTGAGCGATGTGCCGTTCCTCTCGAGCGCGGGGTTGATGGCCATCCACAGCATCGCCCTACTGCTCAGCGGCGAACGGCCACCGGAGCTGGAGTCGCGCGGCGAGGTGCTGAAGCGCGTCGGCGGCAGCTCGGCGAGGGCGCATCACACGCACGTCAAGCTGGCCGGGATGCGGACGGGCGTCGCGAGCACGTTCGAAAAGGCCGGCTTCCTGCAGTTCTTCGATGTCTCCCCGGACGTTGAGGCGGCGGTGGCTTCGTTCTGAAGCAGCAGAAGCGGCCGGGCCCGGGAGCATCCTGAGCGGGACCGTGTCTGGGGAAACGTGATGCACAGGGCGCCGGTCAGGAGACCGGCGCCCTGTCGTCTTCGCCCGCGGCGAAAGGATTCATTTGATGAAGAGGACCGGACGAATCATCGGCGCGCTTCTGATACTGACGGGGCTGGTGTGGATCCTGCAGGGCATCAACATTCTGCCGGGAAGCTTCATGACCGGCCAGATTCGGTGGGCGTACTACGGAGCACTGACCTTGCTAGGGGGGATCCTGCTGATCGTCATCGCGCGTCGGCGGGACTGATGAACTGACACTCGCCTTCGCAGGTGCGGACGCGGGCTGCGTGTTCTGCCATGGGCATGCCGCCGCACTTTGCCTGCGCCTAACCAAACCAGCGGCGAACGAGATCGGCGACGAGCTGCGCCACGGCCCATTCTGCGAGGGAAAGGTTGGAGGGTGGCGAGAGCCTGCGGGAACAAGTGCAGGGCTGATATGTGACATTTGGTACATTCTGATTTCTGAATGTGGGCGTAGGATACATTCATGAAGTCGAATATTAGACGCACGCTCACGCCCGCGGTCGTCGAGCGAATCGCCGCGCCGCTGCAAGCCATCGCCTCACCGCAGCGGGTGGCGATCCTGCTCGCCATAGGGAAGGGCGAGGCGTGCGTTTGCCACCTGGAGGCGGCGCTTGGATGGCGGCAACCGTACCTCTCGCAGCACCTGATGGAACTGCGAAGCGCCGGCATTCTCAAACACCGGAGGGAGGGGCGGTACATCTTCTATCGGCTCTCTGACGAGTCGATGCTGGAACTCGTGAGCGTCTCGGCGCGCCTGGGCCGCGTGCGAATGCCGGCAGAGACAGCCGGTTCCGGAAGCCGGCGCAAGGCTTCCTGTCCGTGCCCGCAGTGCAACCCCGCGCCGAGCACCATCGGGGAGCAGCGCTCAGTATGACGATCGCGGAATGGCTGGGGCGACTGTTGCAAGCCGGCCTGGGAAACCTCGCGGCGTACCTGGCCGCGCACGTGCTGCTTTGCCTGGTTCCTGCGTTCTATATCGCCGGCGCGATGACCGCGTTGATTCCGAAGGAATCAGTAACGAGATTCCTGGGGCGGAACGCGCCGACGTGGATCGCGTATCCGGCGGCGGCGCTGGCCGGCTCGGTGCTGGCGGTGTGTTCATGCACGATCGTGCCGCTGTTTGCAGGCATCTACAAGAAGGGCGCGGGGATCGGACCCGCGGTCACGTTCCTGTTCTTCGCGCCGGCCGGCAACATCCTGGCGCTGGTATACACGGGGGGCATCATCGGCGCGGATCTCGCGTTCGCCCGGCTCGCCCTCTCGCTGGTCTTCGGCATCGGCATCGGCATGATCATGGCGCTGATTTTCCAGCGGGCAGAGGCGAGGCGGGAGCAGGCAGGCGAGGACCCATTTGCCGCGAAGGGTGGCATGCGGCGGCCGGCCGTGGCATTCCTGATCGTTCTGGTCGTGCTGCTGCTCGCCGGCACGTTCAAAGTCGGACTGTTCACCAACACGTATGCGGAAGTGAGGTTGCCGATTTCGGGCGCAGACCGGTTCCAGGGACTGCTCTCCAGCCTGGTCCCGTACGACGCGAGCCGCGGGGAGGAGGGCGTGACGACACAAGGCGCGGTGCTCATCGGCTTGCTCGTCCTCGTCGGCCTGACGTCGTGGAAGGGGTTTGAGAGAATCCACGAGGGCTTCACGTCCTGGACGTGGCTTGCTCTCGGGCTGACGGCGTTGACGCTCCTCACGGCGGCTGCAGGGATGTCCCCGCACACCGGCGGAGTGGACGTGCGCTTCACCGGACGTTTCTTCGGCGTGCTGCTGGCGCTTGGTGGGCTGGCGTGGCTGATCTTCCGGCGGCTGAGCGAGGACGAACGGCGCGATTGGCTGTGGGAATCATGGCGCTTCGTGAAACAGATCTTCCCGCTTCTGGTGGTGGGAGTCTTCGCGGTGGGCGTGATTCGCGAACTCATGCGGCCCGAGTGGATTCGCGTGCTCGCCGGAACGAACTCGCTCCTGGGCAATCTGGCGGGAGTGCTCTTCGGAGTGTTCATGTACTTCCCGACGCTGGTGGAGGTGCCGATCGCGAACATGTTCCTTGGGCTCGGCATGCATCGGGGACCGCTGCTGGCCTATCTCATGGCCGATCCGGAGCTCAGCCTTCAGAGCATCCTGATGATTTCGGTCGTCATCGGGCGGCTCAAAGCGTGGACGTACGTCGGCTGGGTGGCAGTTTTCAGTGCCGCGGCCGGGTTGATCTACGGCTCTTGGGTGGACGGCGCGGGCATTGGCCTGACCACCGTGTATCTTTCAAGCTTCCTGGCGGTGCTCGCGGCCGCGCTGTGGTGGGCCAACCGCCGAAGCGTCCGCAGCCTGCCGTTGCACCAGACGTAACATGCCTCGTCGAAGAGGCACACCAAGGAGAATCAAATGCTTGTGATCAAGATCCTGGGCTCCGGCTGCGCCAACTGCAAGAAACTGGCGTACCTGGCAGAGCGCGCTGTCAACCACCTCGGCCTAGAAGCAGAGTTTGTGAAAGTCACGGACTATGCCGAGATCATGAAGTACCCGATTCTCTCGACACCGGGATTGGTGGTCAATGAGAAGCTGGTGTCTTCCGGCCGGATTCCATCCGACGCTGAGATCACCACGTTCCTGACGACCGCCCTCGAGACAGCCTGAGCTTGCTCGGCGCCCAATGACCTGGGAACCGATGACCGCGGCAACGAGGAGGCAGCTCGCATTCCTGGACCGCTACCTGACCCTGTGGATCTTCCTGGCGATGGCCCTGGGCGTTGGGCTAGGGTTCCTGTTCCCAAGTGTGATCGCCGGCTTCAATGCGTCGATGTCGATCGGCACCACGAACATTCCCATTGCCATAGGCCTGATCCTGATGATGTACCCTCCCCTGACGAAGGTGAAATACGAGGAGATGGGTCGAGTGCTGAAGGCGCCCAGGCTGCTTGCGTTTTCGCTCATCCAGAACTGGATCGTGGGACCGCTGGCGATGTTCGCGCTGGCTGCACTATTCCTGCGCGACAAGCCCGAGTACATGATGGGCGTGATCATCGTTGGCCTGGCGCGCTGCATCGCCATGGTGATCGTGTGGAACGACCTGGCGGAGGGCGACCGCGAGCTGGGGGTCGGGCTAGTGGCGCTGAACGCCGTGTTCCAAGTGCTTCTCTACGCGGTCTACATCTGGGTATTTATCGGCATCCTGATGCCAGCACTCGGGCTTGCCGAGGGCGTCGACGTCAACATTTCGGTTGGCGATGCGGCGAAGACCGTGCTGCTCTATCTCGGCACGCCGTTCTTGGCCGGTGTCATCACGCGCTTCAGCTTGCTGCGCGCGAAGGGTCGCGAGTGGTTCGAAGACGAATTCGCGCCGCGCATTGGCCGGCTGACGCTTGTGGCGCTGCTGTTCACCATCGTGGTGATGTTCTCCCTGCAGGGCGAAAAGATCATCCTGCAACCGCTGGACGTGCTGCGCATTGCGGTGCCACTCATCCTGTACTTCGGTGGCATGTGGTTGGTCTCGTACTTCGTCGGGCGCGCGCTGTCGCGGGAGCACGCCCCGGCGACGACTGTGGCGTTCACGGCAGCCAGCAACGATTTCGAGCTGGCCATCGCGGTGGCGGTGGCGATGTTCGGCATCACCTCCGGGCAGGCCTTCGCCACGGTGATCGGCCCGCTAATCGAGGTGCCCGTGATGGTGGCGCTGGTGAGCGTGGCGTTCTGGTTCCGCAGGCGGTTCGCGGCGCGTGTGATAGCTCCGGTCGACCGCCCGGCAGCCTGAGCTCTGCGTATGTTGATCGAGGACTGCAAGGTCGAAGTCTTCACGCCGGCTTGTGGGCCTGGTGCGGAACGCTGTGCGGCTAGTCATCGACGCGCCAGCGATCGGATGAGGAGGGTGCGATGGGGTCGGAGATCACAGTTGTCTTGAAGGACTGGGAAGCGGCGGAGCTGATACGCATCCTCGCAGACGGCGACGCCAAGGCAGCACTTGCATTCCTCAAACGCCACCTGCAACGCCGGGAGTCCGGGCTGCTGCACGACAGCTGAAGCCCGGGTGAGGAAGCGCCCGGTCCGGGCGCCAAGGACATGTAGGACTCGCTTCGCGATCGCCACGACGTGTACCTGCGCTCCGTCGCGCTGAGCCAGACCATGCCGTGCCTGGCAGAGCCCGGCCGGATCATTGTCACGGGTGTGCCGGACCGCACGCTGGACGAAGCGCGGCCCTATGTTGCCACGCTCCCCGGCGCGATCGGCTGGAACCCGCAAGCCCTCACGCTGACGTTCCGGCGCCCGCGCGGTTTCATGACGTTGCACCGCGAGCGGGTGTTCATTACGCAGGTGCGTGACCCGGAGGAGGTACTGGAACTCCTGGCTGCCCTGCGAGACGCAGTTAATGCCGGTGGGACAAATGGGCTGAACTCGTGGCGGTGACGGCGGAGAAGCGCCGGCCATGCCACCTGGCCATTCTGCAATTGCTACCGCGCAAGAACTGCAAGCAGTGTGGCGTGCTCACGTGCCTCGCCTTCGCGGTGGCGTTTGTTCAGGACGAGAAGCAGCTGAGCGAGTGCCCGCCGCCGCGCGATGATCGATACTTCGGGGCGCGCAGGGCCGCGCCGGAAGCGATGATCTGGCCCCTACTTGATTTCAAGTACAACGCGCACCGTGCTGCCCCGGCCCGGTGCGCTTTCCATTGCGATACTGCCCCCCATTGCCACCGCCAAGGCCTTGGCAATCGCCAGCCCGAGTCCGATTCCGCTCTTCGGCGCGCCCTCGCCCCGGTAGAAACGATCGAAAACGTGCTCAGCCTGCTCGGCGGCAAGGCCAGGGCCTTGATCCTGCACGCGAAGTTCAACTGCAGCGTCGCTGGATGCCGCACCGATCTCCAGGTCACCAGTCGAATGCTTGATGGCGTTGTCAACCAGAATGACCAGTATCTGCTTTATGGCATCGCGGTCGCCCATCGCGACCGCGTCCTGGGGGATGGTGATCGAGATCGTGCGGCGCTCGTCGAGCAGCCGCATCTGCCGCACGACCTCCTCTGCCGCCGGCCGCAGCTTGACCGGGTCGCGGCGGAGGCGGGGGCCAGCATCCGCGCGTGCCAGGAGCAGGAGCTCGTTCACCAACCGGATGAGCCGATCACTCTCCTCCAGGGCGTCCGCTACGATATCTGCCCGTTCTGCAGCCGGCGCAGGCGGCTCGCGGTTCAAGAGGCCCAAGTTGCCGCGCAGAGTGGTCAACGGTGTGCGCAGTTCATGCGAGACATCCGCGACGAAGCTGCGCTGCTGCGTGAGTGCCTGCTCGACGGTGAGGTAGGCGTCCTGCAACCGGGCCAGCATCTGGTTGAACGTGCTCGCGAGCCGGCCGACCTCGTCCGGGGGACCAGCGTAGGCTACGCGGCGGTTGAAGTCGCGTTCGTCGCCGATGGCCTGCGCCGTACGCGTGATTCGATCGATGGGTCGCAGTGTGATGCCGGAGAGCAGCCAGCCTGCCGCGAACGCAAGGAGCGTGGTCGCCGCGCCCGCGACTGT
>Ga0209341_10002858_pt1 | contig 16265 bp, 17 predicted proteins | sample RifCSP13_2_FD_184020 | JGI IMG/M metagenome (GOLD analysis project Ga0209341, IMG submission 184020) | Soil microbial communities from Rifle, Colorado - Rifle CSP2_sed 13_2 (SPAdes) (version 2) | ecosystem: Environmental > Terrestrial > Deep subsurface > Rock core/Sediment | place: Rifle...
GAAGGTAAAATATAACTTATCTCCTTACATAAAAATAATTTAGCTCGACTTTTTTCTAATGGCGGTCATTAGAGATTTTTGGCTAATGACTAATCTGGGCTTACTTAAAACTTATGTAATTTTTTTGAGGAGGTCAAGAGTCGAAGCGAAAATAGATTCGGATTGTTATTTTAAATCTTAAAAAGTATAAACAGCGATGTGAAAACCAAATGGTATAAGAAAAATAAAAATGCCTTTGCCGGAGGGGGGCAAAAGCTTAGGCATGCTATCTGCTTGACTCGTAACTAAACGAGAAGCATAACAACAATATTAAAGTTTCAAATTAAAGTCAATTTACTTCAATAACATTTTCAATTTCGTATCAATAAAATTTATGACTCCGCTGTTAGCGGGATTAACTTGTGTTTTTGTCAGGAAAGCCGGTAGTTAGATTGTTATCGTCACTTGTGCTTTCTATTTTGATCCTAATATTTTGAAGACAGCTATTTGACTCGGGCATATACCTGTGATGGCAGCAAAGATCATTCCTGCTGGTGGTATAAATAGCAGCCAGTGCACATTTGAGAATCCTGTGAGATAAATCCCAAACCAAATTATTGCTCCGAAAAAGGCGAACCATACACGCATTGATTTAGATGCTTTCATTTTGGTGATCCTTTCTTTAGATTTTTATGATGAGATGACAGATACAATTTGCTCTCATTTTCAAATACTGTTTTTTCTCCTATAGTGTCTTCATGCCAACTTTCTCGACATAAAAGCAGTTCGAAATTCTCCTAGATAACGTTGAAGCCCAGTTGCACTGCATGGAGTACAATGAACATTAACAACATGTAGTACTAGCTAGGGGGCAACCTTGTAATCACGGTTTCGCATACTGATCAGAAGTCATCACTTCAATTCCAATGAAGCGTTCGTTTCCATCAACCCATGCGTCGTGACCTGGCGGTATTGTATACGATTCACCTGCAACAATGGATTTCTGTGTTCCATCCTCCAGACGCACAATCAAGCGTCCCGAAACGGCATATCCCACATGAGATAATTGGCAAACGTGGGTCTTGACGACCGGTTTGATACAATTCGACCAGCGCCATCCTGGTTCGAAGGTGAAACGACCGATGGTGAAGCCCTCAAGTCGAACGATCTCGACACGGGTTTTATCCGGTGTACGAACTTCGTCGGGCGAACTGTGGGACTTCGATTCGAAATTGCTTACTGCAACTGGTGTTGCCATGTTTTACTCCTTTGATATTTGGTTTTAGAATAATACTCTTCTTCTTTTTTCAAACTAAGTTTTAAATCCGATCAAACAACTGTTATTGAACTTAGTAAAGGACTCATTCTGCAATGTGGACGGAAGATGTTCTTCGCCGCATTCTTACTACTCTTATTCAATGACGCCTATTGTGCTTAACGTCCACCAAAGCACGCCGCCTTGCTTACCGCAATTCACAAAACCACATTTATCGCGTGCCACAGAAAGTGGGATTGAGCAAACTCTATACTTGAATCCGAACATTGCATCAATATCGCCTTAGCGATGACGTGAACGTACGTGCATTTACTTGTTATGCGCACTACCCGACATTGTTGAATCACCACAATGCCATGGCCGCTAACAGAAACAGCTGTCGCTTGACTACTCTCCGGGTGGCCGATAGGCGATCTTCTGTGCACGACGAAGGGCGTCTAGGGTCTCCTCGACTGTGAGCAGCGGCGTTGTCTCGAATTTCGACAATGCGCTGCCGCCGGTGATAGCGATCCCCACTGCGGCCATCGAGACATTGTCAGGGGCTTCCCAGAGGCAGTAGCCGTCGTACGTGCCGAACGCGTACCAGAAGCCGTGCAGCTTCCCGCCGACTAACTCGATGTACTTGCGTGCAGCCACGCGGCGGTCCTCGGGGTTCTTCATCAATCGAGCCCAAGTTTCCGGGGTATAACTGAACCGCGTTAAATAAAAAGCCATGGTTAAATCCTCCTTGTTACCGGGTTGCTGTTGTAGACTTGTTTCCTGAAACTGTTCTTGTTGTTGGGCGACTTTTTCCTGAGGTGGTGGTTTCTCTTGTTGGCAGGCTGGGGCGCCAATGAGAATACAGAAAACAGTAGGAAGCCACCATCGCCTCGATAAAACGTATGGTATGTGGAGCATAGAGACTCTACTTTCTGTGATACTAATATTGGTAATTGAGCGTGGGGTATTATACATAACTATTATAAAGACCCATATGAAAGTATATCATTTCAGTTATGGTGGATACTCACAATTATTTTATTAAAATCAAACAATCCTATCAACACTTATTGTAGAAGTAAAAATTAGATCATCAGCAACATCTTCTTAGTTTCTACAAAATCATCTTCAATAATTTTATAGAACCATTCGTAAGAATATCCGCTGTAAAGTTTTGAAAATAAAAACCCATACTCAATTATTGAAATGTGGATTTAAGGAAATCATTTATAAAAATATGGATCTAAAACACTTACCTCAGTAATATTATCCACGGGTAAGCCATTCTTTCCGGCTGCTTTTCTTATTGCGTCCGGTGAGGGTGCATCGTAAATGCAGAAAGTTTTTTTCTTGTCCATAGTCACATATGAATGAATCCAAGTAACATTATCTTGAGCGTTTGTTGACACTACGTTAAGACATATTTTGCTTCCCTCCATATTCACAGGAATTTCAAGTCCCTTAGGAAAGCTGCGTTCGACAAGATAGCGTTTAATCACAATTTTTCCTTTGCTATTATCTTGTGCCTGGATGCTCGTCATGAACATCAAAGCAATTACAAAAGAAAAAAGAATTAAAAAGAAGTTTTTCAATTTATCCTCCGATAATTTATTAATGAATTAGGGCTATAAATAAACTATACTAACTACAGTTTATTTTTTTATTAAAATCATTCAGCTGGTTGACAGTTATAGTGTTCAAATTTCAGTAATCAACTCGCTTAAAACTTATACTCTCAAATTATGAAAGTCAAATAGAATATGTGAGATAAAACACGCATGTCATATTAAAACGTGTTAACCTCAAACCGAAGAAAAATTTTGGCACCAACAAATTAAGCTAAGCAGAAAAAAAACTTCTGGTAGAAGAAGAAGTGAGGCTGAACGAGGAACTAATAAAAATTTGTTTTTAAGCAGTTGAAAAATATGTGGCAACTCTACAGGAAGGGAAGTTTCACCTATCAATGCTTGAAGATAGAGAAACTAAAGTTTGCCAGTACTGTAATTTTAGAGCGATTTGCAGGATACAGGAAACCAACTGAATCCAAAAATATAATTAAGAACAATATCGCCTAACAATTTCGCCCAACAACGCCATTTGTTTTTACAGCTATGAATGACTCATTTTCTCACGGCAAACTGTGTTAGCGACCACTACAATTCGCTATCAACAACGGGAGCTTCGTGCTTTTGGTTGTTAAGTGAAGTTGCAGGAATGTCTTCAAGATTGTCTAACATCAGTCGCGCCTTGCAATTTAGAACTTGTACTTTAAGGGATAGCCTTCTCTTGTTGCGGGTAAATTATTTGCTTTCTCAAATTCAATAGCTTCCTTAATTAGTTCGCTTTGGCGATATGCTTTAACAGCATCTGCACTTTCCCAAACAACAACCGTAACTTCGTCCCCTTTGTCAGGCCGGTCAAAATGATAGATGGATTTTACACCTGGTTGTTTCTGAAATCGTGGCAAGAATTCAGCAAGAAATTTTTCCACTTTTTCTGATTGCATTGAGTCAACTTTACTTGACGTTATCGTTATAAACATATTTGTCATCTCCTTTTGTGAATGTTCACCATAGTTCGTATTTCCGTTTCGCACATTGAAAACCAGAAAACCAGTCAAGATTATAAACATAAAAAATATGCCATATCGCATAAAAAATCTTCCTTAATATTAGTGTTAGTCTGTGTTAGGTGAAGCTGTAGAACTGTATTAAAATATTTTTGCTTCAGTCAAGCGCCACCAGTTGTAGGATCAATGATGGATTTAACTTCAGATACTACATTAGCCGGGAAGCCGTCTTGTTGTGCATGTTCGCGAACCATAGCCTCGTTTGGTGCGATGTAAACACAATAAATTTTGTCTCCAGCAACGTAACTGTGAACCCAATTTATCTGTGGCCCCATCTTGTTGAGTACACCACATGATTTCTGTGAGATGGCTTGAAGCTCTTGCTGGGACAGCTTGCTAGCTCCTGGAATGTTGCGTTCAATGTTGTATTTCGGCATAAAGCACTCCTTTTAGATTAGTGTGACTTACTAATATTGACTATGAGTTAAACGGTTTCAACTGTTAGATCAAAAGCATAAGCAACGATAGCAATGCTATTAAGATCTATCTTTGAAATCTCCTTGATAGCGGTGAAGCCCGTTGTACTGCATAATGTACAATGATTATTAAGAATATTTATTGCTAACTAAGGGTATCCTTATAATCACGGTTTCGCATACTGATCAGCGGTCATCACTTCAATTCCAACGAAGCGTTCGTTTCCTTCAACCCAGGCATCGTGACCTGGCGGTATTGTATATGATTCACCCGCTCCAATGGTTTTATTTGTTCCATCCTTGAGACGCACAGTAAGCCGCCCGGAAATAGCATATCCCACATGGGATAATTGACATTGATCTGTTTTGACAACTGGTTTGATACAATCAGACCAACGCCATCCAGGTTCGAAAGTGAAACGACCGATGGTGAAGCCCTCAAGTCTAACGATCTCTACACGGGTTTTATCCGGTGTACGAACTTCGTCGGGCGAGTTGTGGGACTTCGATTGAAAATTGCTTACTGCAACTGGTGTTACCATGGTTTACTCCTTTTAATTATTGGTTAATGATGATGTACTGCTCTCTACTGATATTTTGTTTCAAAACAATATTATTCTCCCTACCTTTTTTCCACACTCGGTCAAAATCACAGTCTGAAACAACTCATTTTTTCTTTGTTTCGGGAACTGTCATCAATGTTGGAGGCAGACTAGTATTAAATATATCTGCTACGATCATCCATTTTCCATTATCCTGTCGTTTCCATACAGTAACATATTTTCCCGTATCGGCTACGGTTCCAAAAACTCCAGTGAATGTACCAATTTCATAAGCTAAATCACCGCTGACATCGAAACTGGTCATGGAGAAATTGAATTCATTCATCATACTTGACATCTCTTTAAAGGATGCCTCGATATTTTTTTGACCAGTTATTATGGGACTATGCTGCGGAAGAATGGTAGCATCATCTGCGTAGTTTGCAGTCATACCTGCAATGTCTTTTGTCGCAAAAGCCTTATTCTGCCGAGCGTCTGCTTCTTCGACTTCCTTTCTGACCTCTTCAATATTGGGTGGCTGTTTGCACGACAGCAGAACAACAGAGAGTGTTACCATACAGAACTGAATTATTCTTAGTTTACTCATGAGGACCTCCTTAAAAATATTTAAACTATTAATTGATTGATAAAGGATAAACTTAGTGGCTTTTCTTAGGAGCCTTGTAAGGATGTTCTTTCAATTCTACTATAAGGAACTTTACCTGTTTTGTTCCTGCATTTTCGGTTATGTGCGGGCGTTCGGGTATACTGAACCCTGAATCGCCGGCTTTAAGATCAAATGTTTCATTTTTACCGTCTGTGTAGTGAATAATAAGTTTTCCATCTGTTAGGGCATAAAAGAAATGTGCTGGATGAGAATGGGTATCACTCTTTTGTCCAGGTTCCATTGAAACTACTGTTGCTCGTAAGAGGGTGGTATCCACCAAGATATTGTTCATTTTTGGATTGATGTTTTTCCAATCCTGCGCATTGAGGTTGAATGAAAATAAGAAGTAGATCAATATTCCCCCTGCCACGTAACTGGGGGCAGTTTTCATAATGACTCCTTTATTTAGTGAATTAAACTAGATTAATTATGGAATTAAATTCTCAGTATAAGTAAAATCTATGTTTACAAGTTGTAAAAGTCAAACGTAAAATGTGAGATAAAACACGCCTGTGATATTAGAACGTGTTAACCTCAAGCTGAAGAAAAATTTGGCAGGCAGTCAATTAAACTCAGCAAAAAAAACTACTACAGAAGAAGATGTGGAACTGAATGAAGAGCTGATTAAAATTTATCTCGAGGCAGTTGAAAAATATGTTGCAGCAATTCAGGAAGGGAAGTTTCACTATCCATACTTGAAGACAGAGAAGTAAAAGTTTGCCAATATTGTAATTTTAGAGCGATATATAGGATACAGAAAGTTTCATGGGTCTAGTCGGTTTGGTTTTCTTATTAATTTTAAGAATTTTCAATCATCATATTGAACTTATAGTGGTTAAGCCCTCAGACTAATAAATTATCTGATTGAGAAAATATGATTTCAAATATGATATTCATAGCCGCGAAGCAATGTAGATTCTTGACAAGCTAATTTTATTTTTTTATGTTTCATGTGCCACTGGCTAAGCCGTGGTAATTTTTTTTTAAATTATTGATTTATTCATAATGGATAAGAAAGAATTATGACTGATAATAATTTTGTTTACTTAACAAAAGAGCGTCTTGTAGAACTTGAAAGAGAGCTTCAAGGCCTGAAAACAAACGGGAGAAAAGCAATCGCTGCAAAGATTGCCGAAGCACGTGCACATGGAGATCTGTCTGAAAATGCTGAATATGATGCTGCCAGGGAAGAGCAGGGCTTATTTGAGTTGAAGATAAGCAAGCTTGAAAATGTATTATCCCGTGCAAGAATTATTGACACATCACAATTTAAGAGCGATCAAGTTCACATCTTATCAATTGTTTCAATTAAAAATTTAAAGACAAAAAAACCTTTTGAATATACTCTTGTATCACCGGAAGAAGCTGACTTTCAAGCAGGAAAAATTTCGGTTACATCTCCGGTCGGGCAGGGGCTTCTTGGTAATAAAGTCGGCGATAAGGTAAAAGTTATAGCACCTGCAGGTCTAATGGAATTTGAGATATTGTCAATTAAATAAAACACACTCAATTGACAGATGAATCCTACATAAAGCTTTCCATAGAACTAGCCAAAAAAGGAATTGGAAAGGTAAGCCCGAATCCGCTTGTTGGCTGTGTTATAATTAAAGATGAAAGAATTATCGGGGCGGGTTACCATGAAAAATTTGGGGGAAATCACGCCGAGGTTAATGCAATAAACAGCGCAAGAGAAAGTTTAGAAGGCGCTACATTATACATAAATTTAGAACCATGCAGTCATTACGGTAAAACCCCTCCTTGTGTTGATAAAATTATTGAGAATAAATTCAAACGTGTAGTAATCGGCACTTTGGATATGAATCCTTTGGTGAGCGGTGCCGGAGTAAAAAAATTAAAATCTGCGGGAATAGAAGTCAAAGTTGGTTTGTCGGAAAAAGAATGTGTTGAACTGAATAAATTTTTCTTCAAGTACATAACAAAAAAAATTCCCTATGTGACTTTGAAAGCAGCCCAAACAATTGATGGAAAAATTGCAGATACAACCGGTAATTCAAAGTGGATTTCATCGGCTGCCTCTCGCCGCCGTGTTCATTCACTTAGATCAAAATATGATGCTGTTCTCGTCGGTGCAGGAACAGTCAAAGCTGATGATCCAAGATTAACAGTTAGGTTAACTGAAGGAAGAAATCCTAAAAGGGTTATCCTCGATTCCAATCTTGATTTGGCTACAGACTATAAAATTTTTACAAATAATAACGATACGAATTTGATTGTAGTCACATCGAAAAAAAGTATTAACAAGAAGAGACGGGTTAACAAGCTAAATACTTTGGGAGCGAAGGTTCTTTTCGTTAAGGAAAATGAAAATGGATTGATAAACTTGAAGGCAGCATTGGTTGAATTAGCAAAACACCAGATAGCATCAATACTTGTAGAGGGAGGGAGCGAAATTTATACTTCTTTCCTACGTGAAAATCTCTTTGACGATATTGTTTTATTCATCAGCCCGAAAATTTTAGGACCCGGTCTTCCTTTTGTAATTGATTTTGGAAAAAGTACAATAAAGAATGCTCTAAAAGTTAAGATTGTAAATGTTGAAACAATTGATGAAGATTTGTACGTTGAGTTATCTAAGTAAGTTGTGGTAACGAGTGGTTCAATTTACCCTGAGTACTAAATCAGTTCTTCATTCTGCAAATAAAAAAGAAAGATAACGTACTAAAAATTCCCGCTTATCATTCACAGCTAATTGCTATTTTTATAAATCAATTTGAAATTTGTTTACACATCATTAAGGAACATAAAATGTTTACCGGACTTGTTGAAGAAAAAGGAGAGTTACTTCAAAAACTAAAAACTGGAGATGGATATCGGCTTGTGATTAAGGCATCTAAAATTATGGAAGACCTTAACATCGGAAGCAGCATAAGCGTTAATGGATGCTGTTTAACGGTCGTAAAAAGAGAAGTCAGCACTTTTTCGGTGGATACTATTGAAGAAACATTGAAGAAGACAAACCTCGGTGCCCTGGTAGCAGGAAATAAAGTGAATTTGGAAAGACCATTGAAAGCTGATGCACGCCTTGGAGGTCATTTTGTTTTGGGTCATGTTGATACGAAGGGTGAAGTTTTGGAAATAAAAGAATTATCAAATAGTCACTTTCTTACGATTGGTTATCCGGAAGAGTTTAAAAAATATTTAATATATGTTGGTTCGATATCTATTGATGGAGTCAGCATGACAGTCGCACAGCTTGAAGGGAATACTTTTTCTGTGGGAATAATTCCATTCACCTGGCAGGAAACAATTTTTTCCAATAAAAAAGTTGGTGATACTGTCAATCTTGAGTTCGATGTGCTAGGAAAATATGTTGAGAGAATCATGTCGACCAAATCAGAGTCTTAAATGGTAAATAAGAATATCATTGCTTAAGAATGAAAAAGATTGACGAAAAAATAATTCGTTTTATTGAAGAGTATGAACTTATCCAACGAGGAGATAGAATTTTAATTGCTCTCAGTGGCGGACCGGATTCAGTTTTTCTTCTTAATTTTTTATTGAAGTACCGAAGAAAATATGGAATCGAAATTGGGGCAATGCATGTCAACCACATGATTCGCGGTAAAGAAGCTGATAACGATGAAAAATTTTGCAAGAAATTATGTTCGCAGTTAGGAGTTGATTATCACACTGTAAAAAGAAATGTACCATCTCTTGCAAAAGCGAATAAAATCTCTATTGAAGAAGCAGCAAGAGAAATACGATATAGAGAATTAGAAAAGGTCATGAAGAAATTTGGTTATGATAAAATTGCAACCGCACACAATTGCAGCGACAATGCGGAAACGGTTTTCCTTAATTTGATTAAAGGAACAGGTCTAAAAGGATTATCCGGAATTCCAATAAAAAGGGAAAACATTATCCGCCCTATTTTATCAATCACAAAGGATGAAATTTTAGAATATTTGAAAAAAAATAATGTTCAATATTTAATTGACAAAACAAATTTTTCAAATGTTTATGAACGCAACTTTATCAGAAATAAAATGTTTCCACAAGTTAAAAAGCATTTAAATCCTAAGATTGAGCAGACGTTATTCAAATCCTCATTAATTTTAAAGAAACAATCAGCAGTTCTTAATTCGGCAATAAAAATTATTAGCAACCATGTTGTTACCAGGGAAAAGGATAAGCTCGAAATAAATATTTACGAGCTTGGCGTAATTGATAAGAGTCTGTGGGGTGATGTCATAAAATTTTCCATTGAAAGAAACTTCTCAGCTAAGCTTTCGTCTAATGACTGCAATGAAGTTATTTCTCTATTCTCAAATCAAATCGGGAAAAGTATAAGTATCTCCAATGGATTATCTGCTCTCCGCGAGAGAGGTAAAGTTTTAGTCTATATTAAAAGAAAACAGAAGAAATCAGATAACGTTGCAATTAAAATTGGCGGTAGTGGACAAATTAATCATAAAGAAATCATGATTAATTATGCTGATAAAAATCTTGCCGCTTATTCAAGTAACAAAAACATTGAATATATTAATGCCGACAAGGTCACCGATAAATTTATTCTTAGATTCTGGAAAGATGGTGACAGGTTTTATCCGTTGGGATTAAATGGCTCGAAAAAAGTATCCGATTTTTTAAATGACCAAAAAGTTTCAGCATTCGAAAAAAGGAAGCAGTTAGTTCTTACAAATAATAAAAAAATTGTTTGGGTCGTCGGTCACAGAATTGATAACAGATTCAAAATCACGGACAAAACGCGAAAGGTTTTACAACTATGCCTGAAATAAGCCGGGATAAAATTCTAGTGGGTAAAGATGTCTTTACTGAATATTTAAGTGAGAAGACGATTCAATCTCGCATTAAGGAATTAGCTGAAATAATTTCAAAAGATTATAAAGATAAAATTCCGGTTTTCATTGGGGTGCTGAACGGATCTTTTATTTTTATGTCGGATCTTGTGAAAAATGTTGGTATAGATTGTGAGATAGATTTCTTTAAATTGTCCAGCTATGGAGATGAAAAAATCTCTTCGGGCAAGGTAACTTTATTAAAGGAACTAAACTGCGATGTGAACGGAAGAGACCTAATTATTGTTGAGGATATAGTAGATTCCGGCTTATCCATTAAATTTATTGAAGAGCTAATAAGTCATCATCACCCAACGAGCATGAGGGTTGTGAGTCTGCTGGTTAAGCCCAATAGTCTTAGATATAAAGTAAAAATTGATTATATTGGTTTCGAAATTCCGAGCAAATTTGTAATAGGATTTGGGCTTGATTATGCGCAAAAGTATCGGAATTTACGTTCAATTTACATGTTAAGTTAATGATTTCATTCAGATTCTTAGGAAAATGATTTAAAAATATGGCTGATAATAAAAGCAATAAGAACTCGCCGTTTAAACCCGGTGGTTCTAATAAAAGTGATGATAATTTTGACTGGTCCAAAGTAATAAAATTAGTTTTTGGCTGGGGTGCAGTAATCGTTGCTGCCGTAATAGTTATGCAAATTTTCCGGACTAATACTGTTAGCTACACCGAAATTCCGTATCCGCAGTACGAAAAACTTCTTTCAGAAGATAAAATCTTAAAAGCCACAATTACCAAATCGGATATAAATGACTATTCCTTTAAAGCAGAACTTCGCTCCGAAGAAAAAATAATTATTAATAAAAAAGAAGTTTCGGTAAAAGAAATTTCTGTCTATTTGCCTGAACCAATAATAAGAGATCAAGAAGCAATTTGGAAAATGAAAGGGATTAACTACTCATTCGATAAAGAATCTAACGAATGGTTAAATGTTATTCTTGGTTTCATTCCTTGGGTGATAATCATTGCAGTTTGGCTACTTATTATGAGAAGAATGCAAGGTTCTACCGGCGGAACAAGAGGGATTTTTTCTTTTGGTAAAAGCAAAGCAAAGTTGATAACACAGTCAGGTAGTAGAGTAACATTTAAAGATGTTGCCGGGGCTGATGAAGCAAAAATGGAACTTCAAGAAATTATTGAATTCTTAAAAGAACCGACAAAATTTCAAAAACTCGGTGGAAAAATTCCAAGAGGAGTGTTGTTATTAGGACCTCCCGGAACTGGAAAAACTCTCATGGCTCGAGCAGTTGCCGGTGAAGCTGGTGTGCCATTTTTCTCAATAAGCGGAGCAGATTTTGTCGAAATGTTTGTTGGTGTTGGTGCCAGCCGCGTTAGAGATCTTTTTGACCAGGGGAAGAAAAATGCTCCTTGCATAATCTTCATTGATGAGATTGATGCTGTCGGACGCCATCGTGGTGCAGGCTTAGGCGGCGGTCATGATGAACGAGAGCAAACTCTCAATCAGCTATTAGTTGAAATGGATGGATTTGAACAAAACAGCGGTGTGATAATTATTGCTGCAACAAATCGCCCCGATGTTTTAGATCCTGCTTTACTTCGACCCGGAAGATTTGATCGTCAGGTTGTGGTAGATAGACCTGATGTTAAAGGTCGAGAAGGAATTTTAAAAGTCCATACGCGAAATATTCCTCTTGATCCGGCTGTTAAGATTGATGTATTAGCCAAAGGAACGCCCGGTCTCTCAGGCGCGGATCTTGCTAATTTGGTTAATGAAGCTGCACTTTTAGCTGCAAGAAAAAATAAGAAAAAAGTTGAAATGATTGATTTTGAGGAAGCTAAGGATAAAGTTATGATGGGAATGGAAAGAAAGAGTTTAATCATTTCGGAGGAAGAAAAAAAGATTACTTCTTACCACGAAATTGGACACGTTCTCGTTGCAAGAATGCTTCCCGAAGCTGATCCTGTTCACAAAGTAACCATAATTCCACGCGGAAGAGCTTTAGGAGTAACCAGTTATCTTCCAATTGATGAAAAGCATACGTATTCCAAAGTGTATTTGGAATCTATAATTACTTACGCACTTGGTGGAAGAGCCGCAGAAAAATTAGTTTTCAAGCATTATACAACCGGTGCAGGAAACGATATTGAAAAAGCGACAGGCATTGCGCGAAAGATGGTCTGTGAGTGGGGCATGAGCGAAAAGCTTGGTCCGGTAAGTTACGGTGCAAAAGAGGAAGAAATCTTTTTAGGAAGAGAAATTCAAAAGCACAGAGATTATAGCGAACGCACTGCGATTGAAATTGATGATGAAATTAGATCAATTGTGAGTGCGGCTATGAACAGAGCTGAAAATATATTAAAGGACAATATGGATTTGCTTCATAAGCTTTCAAAGGAATTACTTGAGAGAGAAATTCTTGATGGCGAAGAAATAGATGCAATTGTTCGCGGTGAGGAATTGCCGCCGATAAAAAGAAATGGAAGCTCTGAAAACGGCGCCGAAACTGAAGTTCCCGATCATGTAAAAAAATTAATTGAACAGAGGAAACCGAAAGAATCAATCTCCAAAGATGACGCAGGTTGATAACGGAACTATTCACTACAGAGATGAAATTTTTCGTAAGCTAATTCATCTCTGCTCACTTTCGATTCCCATCGTTTATTATTTCATACCGAGGAATACTACCTTAGTTATTTTGGGAATAATGGCTGCAATTGCATTATTCTTTGATCTTGGTCGTTACCTTTCTCCAACAATTGGCAAAATATTTTATAAGTTTTTCGGTTTTTTACTAAGGCAGCATGAGGTTGATCATAAAAAACGTAACCTCAATGGAGCTACTTATGTATTGCTGTCGGCATTTATCTGCGTTCTAATTTTCCCTAAAGTAATTGTTGTAACCGCATTTGCTGTTTTAATAATTAGCGATACCATGGCTGCATTGATTGGACGTCGTTACGGAAAACATAAATTTCTTTTCAAAAGTCTTGAGGGAACTTTAGCTTTTTTCCTGAGTGGAATAGTCGTTGTTTTGCTATCTCCCAAAATTGAATACCATTTTACTGAATATATGATTGGAATTATCGCTGCGGCTTTTGGTGCACTAATAGAAAATGTATCATTCGGATTGGCTGATGATAATCTCGTAATTCCGATCTCAATAGGAATTGCCATGTGGTTATTGTATCTGCTGTTTCTACCAGAATTAAACTTAGTTCTTCAAAACGTTCCGAGGTAAGGATGAAAATTATTTTTTCGATATTAATTTCTTTTGCACTGATCTTTCTATCGGCATGCGACACCACAAATAAACCGGCAAAAGGTAAAGAGGATGAAATATATGTTGTTGCGGATTCTTTGGAGTATGAAGAACTGAGACTGGCATTAGAATCAACTTTTGAAAAAGTGATTTATACACCTCAGCCGGAAAAACTTTTCACACTTAATAGAGTTTCGCCGAATGAAATTGAAAAATATAAAACGCGTAAAAATATTATCATTGTTGCACCAATGAATTCAAATTCTATAGCATCCCAGTTTATTAAAGCTATAGTTGATACTGCAGTAAAATCCAAAATTATGTCAAACCAAATGTCCCAGGTTATGAAATATAATCTTTGGGCAAAGCATCAATTAGTTGTTGTTATAACTGCCCCGGATATGCAGGAATTGGAGTTTAATATTTTAAAGAAAAGTGATGATCTGCTCTATGCATTCCAAAAAATTTCTGATGAAAGACTTTCCGAAAGCTTATATAGTGCACCTTATGAACAAAAAAATATTGAAGGAAAGATTCTTAAGCAATATGGCTGGGTTGTCTATGTTCAAGCTGACTTTAACTTAGCTATGAATAAACCCGAAGATAATTTTGTGTGGCTCAGAAGATCGCCCAACAGCGATATGGAAAGATGGATTTTTGTTAATTGGATTGAAAATGCAACACCGGAATATTTAAATGCCGACTCCATCAGAACAATTAGAAATAAAATTACTCAGAAGTATTATCAAACATCAGACAATCAATCCTATGTTGTAATTGGGGAAGAATATCTCACTACCAATGAAGTTAATTTTAAAGGAAGATATGCTATTCTAACACAGGGTTTGTGGGAACTGAATACAAAAGGAATGGGCGGACCATTTATAAACTATACTTTTTATGACGAGAAAACTAAACGCCTGTATATGATTGATGGTTCGATCTATGCACCAAAATATTATAAGCGAAACTTGATCCAGCAAGTAGATGTAATTCTGCAATCTTTCATGACAGAAAGTGAGCTTTCCGCAGAAAGGAAAGAAGATTTGCTGGATGCGGTTGAGGATTAGCGGAATATCTATTGCAGTCATCCACCTAAGGCGGATTAGATGATTGAAAAGAATAAAATTCCAGAATGGCTTTAGCTGCATTTATTACTTAATCAATCGCATTAATTCGGGAGATAGTTTGTACTCAGGTAAATCACTTTTAATTTTATTTAAGTAAACACTAGCTCTATCCGACTTATTGTTTTGCATTTCATAAGTAGCTCGTCTTGCAAGCATCGAACCAACCTTGTCTTCAATAAAATTTACATAATAATTTCTTCGCTCAGGTATTTGAATATTGAAGTTGGGTTCCTGAGCAGGAACATATTCTTTTGTCCTCATAACTTTAAAAAGAAATAAGTCTGGCACTAAATAATAATCTCGCGGTAAAGCAAATTCGCCTTTCTGCATTTCATTATCAACCAACTCAGGTGCAATATAAATGCTGTACTTATTAATGTTGGTTGTAACAAGTTTAGTCATGATTTGCCTGTAAAGACTTTCAAGCGATTGTGCATTGTAGTTTTCACTTCTTTCAAATGGCTTTAGTGCGTCGAGAAACATTCTCACTTCATTCTTAACACCCAAAAGCAGATCGGGATGATTTCGTTCAAGCTGATTGAAATACCATGAACGCCTAAGTAATTCTTTGTCAACAACCGTAATATCTTTTCTAAAACTTTCGACATTCTGAAAGTAGTAAGAAGCTGAAATGAAAAAATCCCATTGATAGCTCAACACAATTGATTTTTTGTTCATACTGTTCAAAAGAGATTTTGTATAATCTTCAAATATTTTAGTGCTTGATTGATCAACTTTCTTAAAGTTGATTGATGCAAAAGTTATTATGAAGATAAGCGGAACAGCAGCTAAGACTAAATTATTATGATTCGAAAGTTTTAGCATTGAGTGAAGCTTGACAATCCCAAATGCAGAGAAAAACGCAAGTGAAATGTGTGCGAGTAAAAAGTAAGAGTCAATATCCACAATGTCGTAATTAATTGAGTACAAAACTGTTGAAGCAAAAACTATTGTTAAGAAAATAAATATTTTTTTACTATAGGAATAAGTAAATAAAGTTCCGATAACAATTGGAATTAAAGCAATGTTAAATTCACTGGTGAGTGACGAAAAGAAATAACCAAATTGTTTTTTCGCAGCTTCCATTGACGAGAAAAGCCAAACCTGGTATTGTTTTCCTGAAATGTGTCTGAGAATTCTTTCCATGTCAATTGGATTTCCCCAATTTATACCTGGCTGTTGTGAAGCACGAATCGGTAAATATGAATAGAGAACTAAAAGTATTGGTAGGAAAAGAGCGATCATTAAAAGCATTTTCTTCATGCTGGATTTATTAAATCCAAACTTGTTAAAAAATAAATATGCAGTAGCCGGAAGAACTAACAATGTCGTCATGTGATTACTGAATCCCAATGCAAGTACGATGGCAAGAATGAACCAATAATCCAGATAAAATTTATTGGATAAAGTATTTTGCAGGTGAGCTTTTAACAAAACAAAAATTATTAAGCAGATTAAGAGCAGATGGAGTGAGTATACTTCCACTGAAGTGCTTTGAAACCAAAATGTCTTGCTGAAAGCGAGAAGAAGTCCGCTAAAAGCAGAAGCAATAATTTTGATCGTGTTGGATAATTCTTCCTTGATG
>Ga0209341_10002860_pt1 | contig 16261 bp, 17 predicted proteins | sample RifCSP13_2_FD_184020 | JGI IMG/M metagenome (GOLD analysis project Ga0209341, IMG submission 184020) | Soil microbial communities from Rifle, Colorado - Rifle CSP2_sed 13_2 (SPAdes) (version 2) | ecosystem: Environmental > Terrestrial > Deep subsurface > Rock core/Sediment | place: Rifle...
GGCCCGGGTGAAAGAAGAGACCGACGCAGGCATCGTCATACGCGGCGCGCGCATGCTGGCAACTCTGCCTGTGGCGGACGAAATCATGGTATTTCCCTCCACGCTATTAAAGAATCGACCGGAGGACGCGCCCTACGCCTTCGGCTTCTCGATCCCCTGCGCCACCCAGGGGCTTAAATTCATCTGCCGGGAGAGCGTGGATTACGGTCGCTCAAGCTACGACCATCCGTTGGGCTCGCGCTTCGAAGAAATGGACGCGGTCGTGGTTTTCGATGACGTCTTCGTACCCTGGGAGCGCGTATTTTTATATCGAGACGTGGATATCTGCAACCAGGCTTACAGCGCCACGGGCGCTATCGTGAACATGGCTCACCAGGTGATCGTTAAAAACGTCGCCAAAACAGAATTCCTTCTCGGCCTGGCGTCCTTGATGGCTCATACCATCGGTATTGAAGAGTTTCAGCACGTCCAGGAGAAATTGGCCGAAATCTGGATCAACCTGGAGATCATGAAGGCGTTTCTTCACTCCGCAGAAACGAACGCCGCGCTGGACGAGTACGGCGTGATGCGCCCTGCCTGGGACCCGCTCGACGCCGGGCGCAATCTCTACCCGCGCCTCTACCCGCGCATGGTCGAAATCATCCAGCAGCTTGGTGCCAGCGGCCTGGTAGCTGCACCAACCGAGGCGGATGTCAACGGTCCACTGTCAGAAGAGATCAAGCGCTTTTACCAGGCTGCGAGGGCCGATGCCCTCCAGCGCATCCCCATCTTTCGCCTGGCATGGGACACCGCCCTATCCGCCTTTGGTTCTCGTCAGGTGCTCTACGAGCGTTACTTTTTCGGCGACCCGGTGCGCATGGCTGGCGCCCTGGTCCGCTCGCACGATATGACCCCTTACATGGAGCGCGTCCGCCAGTTTCTATCGCGCCGCGAGGACGATTCCGATGGGTGACCAGAAAATAAGCCAGAATCTGGACCCCAGGACATTTCGCCAGACTGTCGGCCTGTTCCCCACGGGCGTTAGCGTGGTGGCGACGGAATCTCGCGGCGAGATCCACGCCATGACCGTCAGCGCCTTTACTCCCCTGTCCCTGGACCCCTTGCTTGTGCTCGTCTGTCTTGGCAAGAAAACCCGCATGGCAGAGCTGCTCGACCAGGAGAAGAATTTTTCGATCAACTTCTTGAGGGAGGATCAGCGCGCCCTGTCCACCTACTTCGCCAGGAGCTGGAAAGAAGCCAAACCGCCGCCGTTTCGCTTCGTCCCTTGGGAAGGCAGGCCGCGGCTCGAGGGCTGCCTGGCCGCTCTCGGCTGCGCCTGCGCCCAAAAAATCGAGGGCGGCGATCACTGGATTGTGATTGGGGAGGTCACTTCCTTCTACGTTGGCATTGAGCCCCGCCAGCCGCTGGTCTTTTTTGCCAGTCGCTACAACCGCCTCAGCAAGGTGGATGCCGGTCTGGCTCCAGACCTGGGTTGGGTGGAGACCCCGGTACAGGTATATTACGATCCATGGAGAGAAGAGTAGCTTGAGCTTTGGAGGTGCCCGCATGAACTTTAATATCACTCGCGCCAGTCATATCGAATATCGCGTCACCGATCTTGAACGAGCGCGCCACTTTTATGTCCAGGTGTTAGGCTTTATTCAAACCGATCAAGACCAGGAGCGGCTCTATCTCGGCGGCCTGGAGGAGCGTGAGCACCACGGCCTGGCGCTTCGAAAAGCGGAAACGCCTGGCGTTACCCACCTGTCCTTTCGGGTTGCCAACCCGGAGGATCTGACCCGCCTTGAAGCTCTGTACGCCGAGAACGGCTGCCAGACTTGCTGGATCCCGGAAGGGTACGAAAAAGCCCAGGGCAAGGCTCTTCGTGTGCAAGATCTGACGGGATTGCCCCTGGAGTTCTATTACCAGATGGAGAAGCGCGATTGGCTGTTGCAGCGCTTCGATCGTTACCGCGGGGCGAATGTGATGCGCTTGGATCATTTCAACTGCCAGGTGCCTCAGGTGCAGGCGGCGTACGACTGGTTCACGAAAAGCCTCGGTTTTTATTGCTCGGAGCTCACTTTGACCGACGATGACCCGCCCTGTCTATGGGCTGCATGGCTGCACCGCAAGCAAAATGTGCACGACATCGCCTTGATGAATGGGATTGGGCCGCGCTTGCATCACGCCGGATTCTGGCTGGCTAACCAGGATAGCGTGCTGCGCGCCTGTGATGTCCTGGCTGCCAGCGGCTACGCCGATAGCATCGAACGCGGCCCGGGGCGGCACGGCATCAGCAACGCCTTCTTCGTTTACCTGCGCGACCCGGATGGCAATCGCATCGAGCTCTACACCAATGACTATATCATCCCGGATCCGGATTGGGAGCCGATTCGCTGGAATATCAACGACCCCCGCCGGGCCACCTTCTGGGGTCACAAGCCGCCGGCAAGCTGGTTCGATGAAGCCTCCCTGGTGGAATCGATCGCCACCGGCGAGCTGCTGCCCACCTCACCCCCTCCGCTCAGGGATCGCCCGGAGTTTGTAACCTGATTTTGCGACTTATCGATAGAGAGATTGAAATTGCGCCAAAGGAGGCGCCCATGGGACACACCATTGCTGAAAAAATCCTAGCTGCCAAAGCGAATAAAGAGGAGGTATATCCAGGGCAGTTTATCAACGCCCGTGTTGACCTGGTGCTGGCCTCGGAGTTATCCGGCGTGCTGGCAATCGAGGAGTTCGAGAAGATCAAAGGGGCCAAGATTTTCGACCCGCAAAAGGTGGTGCTGGTCATGGATCATTTCACCCCCGCCAAGGATATCAAAAGCGCCGAAATCGTGAAGCGCTGCCGGGAGTTCGCCCGGCAGCACAATCTGCTCTTCTACGATGTTGGCCGGGCGGGGATTCAGCACGTCCTCTTGCCCGAAAAGGGTCTGGTCGTCCCAGGGGACCTGGTCGCCGGCGCAGATTCGCACACATGTACCTACGGGTTTCTGGGCGCCTTTGGTACCGGAATTGGCTCCACCGATGCTGCGGCAGCCATGGCTCTGGGCGAAATCTGGTTGAAAGTCCCCGAAAGCATAAAGATCGTCTATCGCGGGATGCCCCCGAAGTGGGTGGGGGGCAAAGATTTGATCCTGCATACCATCAGCGTAATCGGCGTGGATGGAGCCCGCTACCAGGCCATGGAGTTCACCGGCGAGGCGTTGGATTACCTGGAAATCAGCGACCGCTTCACGATAGCAAATATGGCGATTGAAGCCGGCGCAAAAACCGGTTTATTCGCCGCCGACGAGGAAATCCGCCAATTCGTCCGGGCGCGCAGCCAGCGGGCAGGTGAATACTGGCGCAGCGACCCGGACGCCGCCTACGCCGCGATGTACGAATTTGACGTATCCCATTTCGAGCCTTATGTTGCTGTGCCTTACCTGCCGGAGAACGTAAAGCCGGTGTCGCAGCTAAACCATCTGGAGATCGACCAGGTTGCCATCGGCATGTGCACGAATGGAAACCTGGAGGATTTGCGCGCTGCAGCCGAAGTGCTACGCGGGCGGAAAATCCACCCTCGCGTCAGGGCGATCATCATCCCGGGCACGCAAAAGGTGTATAGCGACGCGGTGAAAGAAGGCTTGATCGAAATCTTCCTCCAGGCCGAGTGTTCCATCAGCACGCCCACCTGTGGCCCCTGCCTGGGAGGGCACATGGGCGTGTTGGCCTCCGGAGAAAGATGTGTGTCCACCAGCAACCGCAATTTCCGCGGGCGGATGGGGCACCCGGAAAGCGAGGTTTACCTGGCTAACCCTTACGTTGCGGCTGCATCGGCAATCGCCGGGCGGATCGCTGCGCCGGGTGAAGTGCTCAATTGATGCAGATGAACGCCTCAGCCTCTACGCCTGAAAACCACATCCCCGCCGCGGTTGCCCGTTTCATGTCCCAGCGCGACCTGTTCGCCAGGCATCTGGGGATCGAGCTTTTAGAGCTGAAATCCGGATACAGCCGCACCGGTCTCACCATTGCACCGTATATGCTGAATGGATTGGGCCTGCCCCACGGAGCCGTCATCTTCGCTCTGGCCGATTTTGCCTTCGCCACCGCCTGCAACTCACACGGGCGCGTGGCGGTCGCGCTCAGCATGGATATCCACTACTTGAGTTCCCCCAAGGTCGCTGCGCGCCTGGTTGCCGAGGCGGTTGAAGTGCGCCGCGGGCAGCGGATTGGTCTCTACCGAATATCAATTTTGGAGGATGGGGTGACCCCGATTGCCGATTTGCACGGCATGGCTTATTTCAAAGACGCTTCATTTCTGGAGGGAGACGATGAGTTTCATGACACTCAATAACGACAGCCTGGGTGAGCTGTTGACCTCGCAAGCCACGCGCTACGCCCGGCAGCCTTTCTTAAAGGTAGCCGATCAGAGTTTGACTTACGCCGAGGTTGAATATCAGGCCCTGGCTTTTGCCGCCGGGCTGCAGCGATTGGGACTGCAACCACGCGATCGGATTGCCCTTCTCCTGCCGAACATCCCTGCTTTTGTGATTACCTTTTTCGCTGCCATGAAAGCGGGTTTGATCGTCGTGCCGATCAATGTCAGGCGCCACCCCACCGAAGTGCTCACCCGCCTTTCCAGGACGGCCCCGAAAGCTATTGTCACCTTTTCCGATCCGCACGACTTCTGGGGCGTGGATCACCTGCAATTAATCCACGACCTGCGCCCACGCCTCCCCGAGCTTGAGCACATCATCACCATCGGAGAGCCGGGTGGAAATGCCATCCCCTGGGTGGACCTGCTGGCCGAAACTGCTCCACATCGTCCAGGCTGGGGCTAACACGCCAGCCGCCATTATTAACACCCTGGGCAAATCCGGAAATCCGCGCGGCGCAGTTTTAACCCACGGCGGCCTGGCGAGAAACGCGGCCGTGATCGCTGAGACGCTGGCCTGCACTCCGGAGGATAAATTCCTGGGAACGGTGCCTTTCTCGAACACCTTCGGGCTTACCGCCACCATTCTGGCCAGTATGGTCGCCTGCGCGCAGCTCGTCTGCCTGCCCAAATATCATCCCGAAAAAGCCCTGGACCTGATCGCTAAAGAAGGGATCACCGTTCACCATGGCGTGCCTACGATGTTTGCCCTGGAGCTCAACCTGCCGACTTTCGATCCCAAGAAATGCTCCAGCCTGCGGACGGGCATCATGTCGGGCGCTCCCTGCCCTCCAGAGCTTGTGAAACGGGTGCGGCGTGAGATGGGCATGAACCTCATTCTCGCCTATGGGCTGACCGAGACCTCGCCGGCGGTCACCATGACCCACCTGGACGACGGCCCGATCACCGCTACCGAAACCGTCGGCCGGCCTCATGAAGGGGTGGAGATCAAGGTGGTCGATCCTGCCGGTCACTCCTTGCCGGTTGGCGAAGAGGGTGAGTTGTGTGTGCGCGGCTACAACCTCATGCTCGGTTACTGGGAAGATCCCATCGCCACCTCACAGGCGATCGACCCTGAAGGCTGGCTGCACACCGGAGACCTGGCGACTATCGATCCTAACGGGCCGGTTCGCATCGTCGGGCGAATAGATGATGTGATCAACCGGGCTGGATTCAAGCTCTACCCGGGGACGGTGGAGATGGCCCTGCGCACGCACCCGGGGATCAAGGAAGCTGTCCTGGTAGGCGTCCCCGATTTGATCTACGGTGAATCGACCTGCATCTGCATCGTCCGCCAGCCCGGATACGATCTCAGCGCGGAGGAGGTGATTGAATTTGCCAGAGAGAACCTGGCGGACTATGCAATCCCAGACCGGGTGCTCTTCTTTGATTCATTGCCGCGCCGGGGCACAGGACCGGTGCGCAAAGATTACCTCCGTGAGCGAGTAAGAATTCGCGGCAAAGCCTGGAAATTCGGTAAGAATATAGATACCGATGCCATCATCCCAGCCCGCCACTGCAACACCGCCAACCCGCACGAGCTGGCCCTCCACTGCATGGAGGACGCTGACCCGGAATTCACCCGTAAAATGCAGCGGGGCGATCTAATTGTCGCCGATTCGAATTTCGGCTGCGGCTCCTCGCGCGAAGTTGCCCCGTTGACGATCAAAGCTGCGGGTGTATCCGGCGTCATCGCCAAATCGTTCGCCCGCATCTTTTTCCGCAACGCGATTAACATCGGGCTGCCCATCCTGGAATGCCCCGAGGCGGTGGATAGCATTCAGGAAGGCGATGAAGTGGACGTGGAGCCAACCACCGGCACGATTTACAACCTGACCCGCCGTGAAACATACCGCGCCGAGCCGTTCCCTGAGTTCTTAAAACAGATTATCGACAAAGGCGGCCTGCTCGCTTATGTAGAAGAGAGACTTGCAGAAACGGGAGAAGGCAATGATCGGTTTTGATATTACCCAGGAACAAAATGAAATGCGCCTGATGGCACATCACTTCGCGGAGAAAGAGATCCGCCCGGTCGCCGCAGAATACGACGAGCGCGAAGAAGTGCCCTGGGAGGTCATTCGGAAAGCCGCTCAGGCGGGTTTTTTATCCTATTTCATCCCCGAGCAGTATGGCGGCGGCGGTGTGACGGATATGCTCACCCACTGCCTTGTGGACGAGGAGATATTCTGGGGCTGCGCCGGCGTCGGCTCTATCCTTGGTGGGGCCAGCTTGTGCGCCACGCCGATCATGATCGCCGGAAATGAGGACCAGAAAGTCAGGTATCTTAGCCGTTTCTGTGAGCTGGACCCGCCGGTGCTGGGCGCCTTCGCCCTGACCGAACCCTCGGCAGGCTCCGACGCCGCCAGCCTGATCACCCAGGCCTACCGGGATGGGCGGCATTACGTTCTCAACGGTTATAAAACCTTTATCACCAATGCCGGCATAGCCGACATTTACGTGCTCTTCGCCAACCTGGATATCAGCCTGGGCGCCAAAGGGATTACCGCCTTCATTGCAGAAAAAGATATGCCCGGGCTGGTGATCGGCAAAAAAGAGAAGAAAATGGGCATTCGCGCCTCTCATACGGCGACCCTGGCCTTCGAAGATCTGCGCCTGCCGGTAGACAACCGCCTGGGGGAGGAGGGCGAGGGGTTCAAAATTGCCATGCAGACCTTCGAGCGCACTCGCACCCACATTGCCATTGCCGCGGTGGGTCTCGCCCGCGCTGCCCTGGAATATAGCCTGCAGTACGCCCAGGAGCGCATCCAGTTCGGCAAACCCATCATCCACCACCAGGCTGTTGCCTTCATGCTGGCTGACATGGCCACGCAGATCGATGCTGCCCGGCTGCTTACCTGGCGAGCGGCTGCCCTTGCGGATCAAGGTTTGCCGTGCACCAGGGAGGCCAGCATGGCAAAAGCCTTCGCTGCTGATGTCGCCATGGCGGCTACCAGCAATGCTGTGCAGATCCTGGGTGGCTATGGTTACATGCGCGACTACCCGGTAGAAAAATGGATGCGCGACGCCAAGATTATGCAAATCTACGAAGGCACCTCCCAAATTCAGCGCTTAATCATCGCGCGGCATCTCATCCAGAATTGAGGAAAAAAATGAAAACCTACACGATCGGCGTAATTCCTGGCGACGGTATCGGTCCTGAGGTCATCACCGAAGGGTTGAAAGTTCTCAAGACCGCCATGTCCATCGATGGATTTGACTGCACTTTCATCGATTATCCCTACTCGGGCGCCTATTATTTAAAAACCAAGGAATTGGTTCCCGATAGGGTGATCGATGAGTGGCGCGCCTTGGATGCGGTTTTTCTGGGTGCGATCGGCCATCCGGATGTGGAGCCCGGGCTGGTCGAGCGCTCGGTGATCCTCGGCCTGCGTTTTGGGCTCGACCTGTATATCAACCTGAGGCCGATCAAGCTGTACGCCTCCAGTCTGTGCCCGCTGAAGGATAAAACCCCAGAGGATATCGACTTTGTCGTCGTCCGCGAAAATACTGAAGGTCTCTACGCCCAGATCGGCGGCTTCCTGAAAAAAGGCACCCCGGACGAGGTCGCGACTGTCACCGGGGTTTACACCCGCAAGGGAGTCGAACGCGCTATCCGCTATGCCTACGAGGTTGCCCGGCAGCGCGCCGCTGGGGTGAACAACGGCAAACCGTCCCGCCTGACCCTGGTGGATAAATCGAACGCCATCCGGCCGCAGGAAATCTGGACACGCGTCTTCGCCGAAGTGGGCCAGGAATATCCCGAAGTTGAACAGGACCATGCTTATGTGGACGCCTGCACCATGTGGATGATTAAAAATCCGGAGTGGTTCGACACCCTGGTGACCACCAACCTGTTTGGCGATATTATCACCGACCTGGGCGCCATGCTCCAGGGCGGGATGGGCATCGCCGCTTCCGGCAACCTGCACCCAGGGCGCACCTCCATGTTCGAGCCTATTCATGGCTCGGCTCCCAAGTACGCCGGGAAGAATGTGGCATGCCCGCTGGGCGCGATTATGGCCGCGAGCATGATGCTGGAATACTTGGGAGAGAAAACGGCCGCTCAGCGGATTGAAAATGCGGTTGCTTGCTTGCTGGTCAGCGGCGCCATACCCTCCGTCGATTCTCGCAGCGGATTGGGGACGAGCCAGGTTGGCGATATGGTGGACGCCGCCATGCGAGAGTGATTTCCCCCCGCTTGAGACCTCCGCTGCGCCTGCGCCCTTTTTTTCCCAGTGAACCTGTCATTGCGAAACCAGCGCACTTAGCTGGTTGAAGCAATCCCCTCGCGTGGGTGCGCAACCACACTAGCTGCGCTTCCTGCTGTAATCCGACTTCAACATGGAAGGTCAGTACTGCGTCTACATCATGACCAACCGAAGCAACACGGTGCTTTACACTGGCGTAACCAACAATCTGTTGCGTAGGGTGTATGAACACAGCAGGGTCTCGGAAGTAGGTTTACCAAGCGATATAACCTCACCAAACCGGTAACAACCTTTTAGTGCACCCTCTTAATCCAAAGTGGATTGACTTATATGCAGAACTAGGAGGGAAGATAGACGAACCCATATCGCCACCTTGACACCCAGCCTTTGTCATTGCGAGTACTTCCACAGCGTCAGGACGCTCTTCTATCCCGAGGAAACTGTCATCGCGAGCCGGGCGCTCTTCGCCCGGCGTGGCGATCCCCTCCATAGCGGGAGACTGCTTTGCGGAGTTTACACTGAGCTAAGCGAATGTGTTCGCAGTGTCAGCCCCTTAGGGGCTTCACAGCGCTGGGGCTCTTCTTCCCCGAGGCACCTGTCATTGCGAACGAGCGTACTCAGCGAGTGAAGCAATCCCCTCTGGCGTATGCGCAACCCCTCTGTGGTGGAAGACGGTTTTAAGAATGTCACAATAAGTTGTGCGCGGTTTCCAGGCAACGCAAAAGGACGAAACACAGAGACACAAAGACACCATGTAACAATAACCGGAGTTCATGAGCATGAACTCCGTTCATGCCAAGGATTCTTCGTGTCTTGGTGACTTGGTGGTTCATATCAATAAAAGGAACTCCCTGGTCTTGTGGAAAAATTGGCCTGATGGTAGGATAGAGACCGGTCAAAACGCAAAGAAAGGGACGCCTCATGTTCAATAAAGTGTTGATCGCCAACCGGGGTGAGATCGCCGTCCGGATTATACGCGCCTGCCGTGAGCTGGGGATGCAGACTGTGGCGGTATATTCCGAGGCCGACCGGCAGGCGCTGCACGTGCGCTACGCCGACGAAGCCTACCTGCTGGGCCCGCCACCGTCTCGAGAATCATATTTGCGCAGCGATAAGATCATCGCCATCGCTAAAAAGTCGCAGGCTGGAGCTATTCACCCGGGCTATGGCTTTCTCGCTGAGCGCGCCGATTTTGCCGAGGCCTGCCTCGAGGCAGGATTGGCGTTCATCGGCCCCAAGCCATCCTCGATTGCAGCTATGGGCGACAAAGCCGTCGCCCGCGCCACCGTCGCCCGCGCTGGCGTGCAGGTTGTGCCCGGGACAGAGGGCGAGGGCGCCTTGAGAAATGAAGATTTGCTCGCTCTGGCGCCCACCATTGGTTTCCCCCTCTTAATCAAAGCCACTGCTGGCGGTGGCGGCAAGGGTATGCGCGAGGTGAATAACCTCGAGGAGATGCCCGGTTTGCTCGCCTCTGCCCGCCGCGAGGCCGAAGCCGCCTTTGGCGACGGCAATGTTTACCTGGAAAAACTGCTCGAGGGCGCTCGTCACATCGAATATCAGATCCTGGCAGATTCTCATGGGAATGTGATCCATCTGGGCGAGCGCGAATGCTCCCTGCAGCGCCGCCACCAGAAACTGCTCGAGGAATCTCCCTCGCCGTTCGTCGGGGACGACGAGGAGTTGCGCCAGCGTATGGGGCAGGTAGCCGTCCGGGCTGCGCAGACGGTTGGCTATGTCAACGCCGGCACCATCGAATTCCTGGTGGATAAGGATAAAAACTATTACTTCCTGGAGATGAACACCCGGCTGCAAGTGGAACACCCGGTGACCGAGATGGTCACCGGCGTGGACATCGTCAAGGAGCAGATTCGCATCGCCAGGGGGCGGCAGATGCGCTACAGCCAGGAGAATGTCCAGATAAACGGCTGGGCAATTGAATGCCGCATCAACGCGGAGGACCCGTATAACAACTTCTTGCCCTCCACCGGACGCATCACCCACAGCCTGCTGCCCACCGGTCCCGGCGTGCGCGTGGACACGGGTGTTTATCCTGGTTTTGAAATCTCCCCCTATTACGATTCGCTGATCTCCAAGCTCATCGTCCGGGGAGAGACGCGCGCCGAGGCGGTGCTACGCATGCGCCGCGCCCTGGAAGAGTACAAGATCGTCGGCGTTCGCACCAACGTCCCCTTCCACCAAAGGCTGATGGATTCGCACCGCTTCATGGGGGGCCAGTACGACACGCGCTTTGTGGAGGAGCGCTTTTCCATGGGGGACCCGGAAGAGGGCAAATTACCCCGGCCCGAGATCGCTGCCATCATCGCCACGCTGGTCGCTCACCAGCAAACCCAGCGCGCCGCCCACATCATCCAGCGCAACGAGCGCGACACGAGCAACTGGAAATGGATCAGCCGCTGGGAGCGGATGCAGAGGTGAGAGCAGCATGAGGTACATAACCACCATTGGAGAGCGCGAATATCTGGTCGAGATCTTGGACGATCGCCGCGTGATCGTAGATGGCGTTGAATACAACGTGGATTTCGACTCGGTCAGCGATCAGCCCGTCTACTCGCTCTTGCTGGACGGGCAATCTTTTGAATCCTATGTCTATACCTCTGAAGTTGGCCTGGAGGTGCTTCTCCACGGCAACCTGTATCCGGCAACAGTTGAAGATGAGCGTGAGAAACGCCTGCGCCTGGCTTTCGGCGGGCGGGTTGCCGAGCGCGAGGAGTTCCTCCTGCGCGCTCCCATGCCAGGTCTGGTGGTCAGCGTCCCGGTGCGAGAAGGCCAGCCGGTCGCAAAAGGGGATGTGCTGGTTATCCTTGAATCGATGAAAATGCAAAACGAGCTGAAATCCCCCCGCCCGGGTGTCGTTGCCCGGGTGCGGATCAAGACCGGCGACAGTGTCGAGCAGCGCCAGACGCTGCTCAGCGTTATTTAGATGAACAGCGCTAGCCACGAACTCGAAGTCAAATTCCTGCTCTCCAGGCCAGGCGCTTTCGAAGACCGGCTGGGAGTGCTTGGGGCGCAATTGCTCCATCCCCGCGTTCACGAAATCAACCTGCGCTTCGACACCCCAGACGGCGCCCTGACGTCGCGCGCCCAGGTGCTGCGCCTGCGCCGGGACCACCAGACTACCCTTACCTACAAAGGTCCCGGCGAGACCCAGGCTGGCGTGCGCAAGCGGCGCGAGATCGAGTTCACCATAAGCGACTACCAGGCTGCCCAGGCTTTGCTCGAAGCCCTCGGCTACCGGGTTCTCTTGATGTATGAGAAGCACCGCACCACTTATGCCTGGCAGGGCGTACTTATCGTCCTGGATGAAATGCCCTATGGCAATTTTGCTGAAATAGAAGGGCCCGATCCCGAGCTGATCCACACGACGAGCGCTCACCTGGGGATGGCTTGGGAGGCGCGCCTCCTGGACAGCTATACCATGCTGTTCGATAAGCTGCGCGGCGTTTATGCTTTCACCTTCCGCGACCTGAGCTTCGCCAATTTCGCCGGGCTGGATGTGGACTGGTCAGCCCTTGGAATCCCGCCTGCCGACCTATAAGCCGCCCCTCTCCCCGCTTGTGTACACATCGATCTCTTACTGACTGCAAAATCAGGATGCCAAAAAACTACGCTCTCACCCACGCCCCCGCCAATGCGCAGCGCAGGCCGGAAAACGCCTGTGATGACGACTGGATCCGCCATTTTTTACACCATGCCCAGGTGGGTTATATCGCCACCCGCTGGGATGAGCAGCCCTTTATCACCCCTTCCACCTTCTGGTACCACCCCTCCAGGCATGAGATCTACTTTCATTCGAACATCGTCGGGCGGGTCCGCGCCAACGCAGAGCGCCATCCCCAGGTGTGCTTTGCTGCCAGCCGTTCTGGCAGGCTGCTGCCCTCCAACGTCGCCCTGGAATTCAGCATCCAGTACGAGAGCGTGATCGCTTTTGGAAAGGTACGCCTGCTGGAAGAGCTCGAAGCCAAACGCAGCGCGCTTTACGGCCTGATCCAAAAATACTTCCCCAAGATGACGCCCGGGCAGGAGTATCGCCCGATCACGGACCAGGAGCTCCAGCGCACCTCGGTGTATGCTATCGCCATCGAAAGCTGGAGCGGCAAGCGCAACTGGCCCGAGCAGGCAGACCAGAGCCCGGACTGGCCTCCGCTGGGTGAAATGTTTCCGTATTAATCAGTGCTCGTCCGCGTCCAGGCCTGACGAACTCCATTGCAGTCTGCGAACATTGCAACTCTCCCTGATCAGTTGCGGCAGCAGCGCTTGCAGCTTACCCGGGTTGCCGGTGGTCAGGCAGCGCAGGTCTCCAGGTTGTTCCCCGGGGTTGAGCAAGCCCCGGCTCGCTAAAACCCGCCCGACCTGGCGGGCTACTGCCGGGGCAGGATCGATCACCCGCACCTGCGGACCAGCGATCTCCTGGATGATCGAGATCACGAACGGGTAATGTGTGCACCCCAGGACGATGGTGTCGATCCCTTCAGCCAGCATCGGCGCCAGGGACCTTTCCAGGATGAGGCGGGTTTCTGCCCCATCCAGGAAACCGGCCTCGATCTGCCCAACCAGCCCGGGACAGGTATCCTGGATCAGCCTGACCCCCTGAGCAAAGCGCTCCACCACTGAGGCATACAAGGCCCCTTGAAAAGTCGCTGGGGTCGCCAGCACCCCCACCACCCCGCTGCGGGTGGTTTCCGCCGCCGGCTTGACCGCCGGCTCCATGCCCACAAACGGCGTTCCGGGAAAGGCAACACGCAGATCATGCAGCGCGGCTGCCGAAGCGGTGTTGCAGGCTACCACGATCAGCTTGGCCCCCTGTTCAAGCAGATAGCGGCTGATCTGGCTTGAAAAGAAGCGCACTTCCTCCAGCGTCCTGGGGCCGTAGGGCACGTGCGCCTGGTCTGCCAGGTAGATCAATTTCTCAGCCGGAAGCTGGCGCCTGATCTCGCCCAAGACTGAAAGCCCGCCGACCCCGGAGTCGAACACACCGATTGGGGCAAGTTCGGGATCCGCGTTCAAGTGCTGTCGCATTCAATTGCTGTTTTTAGAATTCCGCCCAGCCATGGCGGCTCTTATAAAAGCGGTGAACAAGGCGCGCATCGCCAGGTGCTCGCCCAGCCACTCCGGGTGCCACTGGACAGCCAGCCCGAAGGGATGCCCTGCCAGCTCAATCGCCTCGATCACACCATCCGGGGCGAAGGCGGTAGCTTTCAGCCCGGCTGCCAGCCGGCGGATGCCCTGGTGGTGCAGGCTGTTGACCAGTGCTGTCTCCCCGCCCAGCGCCTGGGCAAGCAGGCTATCCGGCTTGATCTGCACCGGGTGAGCCAGGTAGTCGCGCGGGTAATTCGGAAAATAATCGTGCTTTTGCGCCCCCGGGTGCTGCTCCAGGATATCTTCATACAGGCTGCCGCCCAGGGCGACGTTGATCACCTGCAGTCCCCGGCAGATACCTATGAAGGGAAGCTCTTTAGCGACCGCCTGGTGCACTAACTGGACCTCCACCCGGTCGCGGTCTTCATCCACATGGCTCACTTTGGGGTGGGTTCCCGAGCCATAGCGCTCGGGATGCACGTCCCCACCGCCGGTGAATAACAGGCCATCCAGGCGGTCGGCTAGTTCAGCCAGGGCGCTCTCGCTCAAGCCAAGCGGCACCAGCACAGGGCAGGCGCCTGCCCGGGTAAGCGCCTGGATGTAGGCTTCAGTCAGGCTGAGGGTTTGGTAGCCGTAAGGGCTGAGGCTGCGATAGGTTGTCAGGCCGATGATGGGGGCAGGCAAATTTCCCTAAGCTGTAAATTTTTGTTTCAAGCGGGAGCTCTTACCTGTCCGCTCGCGTAAATAGTACAGTTGCGACCGGCGGACGTGTGAACGGCGCTCGACAACGACCTTTTCGAGCCTTGGTGAGCGGGTCAGGAACGTGCGCTCGACGCCGATCCCGTTGCTGGCGACCCGGCGCACGGTGAAATTGGCGTTGTTGCCGCTGTTGCGCTGCCGGATGACCGTGCCTTTAAACTCCTGGATTCGCTCGCTGTTGCCTTCCTTGATGCGGATAAACACCTTCACCGTGTCGCCCGGGTTGAGATCAGGGATGTTTTCGTTGACCGGGGCTTCGACTGATTTCAATAATTCGCTCATCATTCCACTTCCTCACCAAAATATCCAGCGCACACAGCGCAGCACGGTCCCTCGCCAACCGCCTGGGGACGGCGCGGCGTGGGATTATACCACGCCCCCCTGGATTTGAGAAGGAAATTTTCCGCGTCTCAAAAGTGAGGCTGGATTTGCTTGACCCGCCGCCCCGGGGGTGGTAAAATCCCGCCGCAAATTCTATTCCATATATCCCCGCCCGCCCCCATCGTCTAGGGGACCAGGACGTGGCCCTTTCAAGGCCAAAACCGGGGTTCGAATCCCCGTGGGGGCACAAAGAGTCGGAGTGTCAAGAAGCGATCAGTATTCAATGTGCAGAATGGTTGAGCTTCTTGACACTTTGGTTTAAGTTTTCCTATCGCTTCTTCTCGATGTACTGCACTCCACTCATACTTTCAAAATCGGCATCTTGAGTCCACAAGGTGGCATTTATCGAGCGCGTGGTTGCCGGAATGATGCTATCAGCCATAGAAATCTCGAATTCGGATGATATATATGCGGCATTGACGGCGATTTCCCGGGTCAATTCGGCGATAATACCAAGTGACATGATCCCAATGGCTTGTAGCGCATCTTCTTCTCCGTGCTCGACTAACAGACGCTTGAATACTTCGCACAAACAAATCGTCGGCACAACAACCTGCGTGGGAGCACCTCCCGACAGGTTTGTTATAATACCTGCAGACGTAAAGCATGACAGCGGTCGCAGGATCTGTAGGCGCTTAAGTTGTCTATGCACCGTGCAATTTGCTGCTCATTTTACTGGTTGTTTGTAGGTGTTTTGGAGGTGCCAAATGACGTACATTATTACAAGTCTGTGTCTGCGCGACGGAAGCTGCGTAGAAGTCTGCCCGGTGGAATGCATCGTTCCGGGTAAACCGAAGGATGAGTATCCCTGGTTTTATATCGATCCGGATACATGTATCGATTGCAACGCCTGCGTTCCTCAATGCCCGTATGAGGCCATTTTCCCGGATTTTGAAGTGCCTTCAGCTTATACAGCCAAGGGTGGAGAGCGACAGAGCAAGCCTGTCGGAACGAAAGGTTTTGATGAGCCGCTTGTCGCCAGGAACGCTGCCGGCAACGAAGTAACCATCCCAGCTACGCGTGAACTGGAGGCTGGTGAGGTGGTCAATTTGAACGAAGACATCCAGCCAAATTATGACTTTTTTACCAAAGGGTCAGGTTATTGGGAAGGCTGGCAAGAGGGGGTTGCAGCCGACGAACCGTAGGGGTTGAAAAATGAACGAAAAAAAGACATCAATCCAGAAGACGTCCCCGAAGATTATATGCGCCTGCCGAAGGATAATCTAGAAGGAGTTCGTATGTGACTACCGGGGCGATCCTATGGCGCGGGCTTTACCTTATTGGTCATGAGTATGCTCGCCTCGATTTCCGCGACTCAGCGTGGCATCTCGAGGGTGTCGCCGTTTTTTCCCACGATTCCAGCCCATGCCGGCTTGACTATCACGTGCAGTGCACGGAGAAGTGGGTCACAAGCAGC